>WNFD01008238.1_pt1 | contig 10263 bp, 10 predicted proteins | sample 5400491 | NCBI WGS metagenome assembly WNFD01 (sample SAMN13153343, study PRJNA577476) | soil metagenome | isolation source: 120 cm saprolite under Douglas fir tree site 2 hole 2 replicate 2 | place: USA:California | collected 2015-04-18 | reverse complement strand
GCCCCAGCGCGTCCCGTACTTCACCGTGCATTTGCGTATTGAAGCTGTTGAGCTTGTCCGGTCGATTCAAGGTCAGACGAGCGATTCCGCCGTCGACACTGAACAAAATGGTATCGTATGACATGTGTGTCCCCCGGATTCGTCGTCTATTTGTGATCGTAGCTGATATCGAGCGTGGCAGTCGTCGGTCGAGCTTGGCAACACAGCACGAACCCTGCGTCGGTTTCCCAGGGCTGCAAGGCGATATTGTGCGTCATCACCGCGGCGCCGTCCGTGATTCTCGCGCGGCAGGTCGCGCAGATGCCCGACCGGCAGGAAAACGGCAGTTCAAGGCCCGCTCGTTCCGCGGCTTCGAGCACCGACGCGTCGCTCTGCGCCATCGGGAAGCTGCGGCACCGGCCGTCCATGACCACGGAAATGGTGGCCAATATTGCTTGCGCCACAGGTGCGGCGGCGGCCGGCGCGGCGTCGTGCCCCTTGCCGGCATTCTCGACCGGTCGCGGCGCAGTGGCAAAGCGTTCGAATCGAATCGGAGCATTACCGTTCAATGTCTTGATGGCGTTGCGAACCTCGTCCACCATGTCGCCGGGACCGCAAATCAAGTACTCGTCCGCGGACGAAACCTCGGGCATATGGCGCGCAAGCTCGCGAATCTTGTGGCCGTCGATTCGGCCATTCAGCCATTCTGTCTGCTGTGGTTCGCGGCTCATCACAAAATGCACGGAAAAGCGGTCGATGTAGCGATTTTTGAGCGCGAGCGTCTCTTCGAGAAACATCGTTCGCGAAATGCTGCGGTTGCCGTAAATCAGCGTGAAGCGGCTGCGCGGCTCACGAGCGAGGATATCCGTGGCGAGAGACAGTATGGGTGTGATGCCGCTGCCCGCTGCGAAGGCCACGTAGGAATGCTCGCGATCGGCGCTGATCGAGGTGCGGAATCGCCCCATCGGCGTACCGACGTCGAGCAGGTCCCCGGGACGCAATGTCGACGCAAGTTCGCCGGACATACGGCCGCCGAGTTGCAGCCGGATACCCAATTTGAGCACCCCGCCCCCAGGAGCCGTCACGATGGAATACGTCCGGCGCTCCTCGCGCCCCTCGATCATGCGTCGCACGGTGACGTACTGTCCCGCGTGAAAGGCGAACGCATCGCGCAGCGCGGAGGGAATCTCCACGGTCAGGCACGCGGCATCTTCGGCGATGCGCTCGACGGCGGCGACTTTCAATGGGTGGAACTCAAGCATGCGCAGTCTTCAGATGCATTTGAAGTATTCGAAAGGCTCGAGACAGGCGCGGCAGCGGTGCAGCGCCTTGCACGGCGTGGAGCCGAATTCGCTGATGCATTCAGTATCGGTCGAACGGCAGCGGGGACAGCCCACGGGTCTGGCCTTTCGCAAGATATCGCGCATGGAAGCGGCGGGCCGCTCCGGGGGCACGATGCCGTAACCTTCGAGCTTGCGCCGGCCGTCGGCGGTGATCCAATCGCTGGTCCAGGCCGGCGACAACACCTGGGTCACGACAAAGGCGCCGATTCCTGCGCTGCCGAGCGCGCGCTCAACCGAGCGTCGAATCACCTCGGTGGCCGGACAACCGAGGTAGGTCGGAGAGAGACCCACGTCGAGAGTGCCGTCGGCCTCCAGTGTGACGAAGCGAATCAGGCCGAGATCGACGATGCCCAATGCCGGGATCTCGGGATCTTCAACGGCCGCGAGTGCCCTCCACGCCAGCGACAGACGTCGGTCGGCATCGGCATTCGCAAGCGTGGGCGCGGGATCGCGATTGTCGGCGCGCACCGAATTCACCAGCGTGCTCCCGGATAGGTGCGCTGCAGATGCTGCATCTCAGCGAGAATGTATCCGAGATGCTCGCTGTGTTGGCCGCGTTTACCGTGCCAGGAATGCGGTCGATCTTTGGGTCGCCGGAGCGTCGCCTCGGCCAGTATCTCGTCGATACGCCGGAGCCACGCCGCTTGAACGTCGGACAACCGCGGCGCCACACCCCGGTCAGCCATCGTCCGGTCCAACTCATCTTCGGCGAATAGTTCCACCGTATAGGGCCAGAGGTTATCCAGGGCCGACTGAACTCGCGCGTGGCTTTCGTCGGTGCCGTCGCCGAGGCGCACCAGCCAGCCGCCGCTGTAGCGCAAGTGATAGAGGACCTCTTTCACGGATTTCGCCGCTATAGCGGCCAAGCGTTCGTCGCTGGACGTGGTCATGCGCTCGTAGACTTCCAGTTGGAAGGCATCGATCAGGACCTGGCGCACGATGGTCTGGCCGAAATCGCCGTTCGGCTGTTCGGCCAATATTGCGTTCAAGTATTCCCCATGCTCGCGCAGAAAGGCGATTTCATCCTCACCGCGTCCCCGTCCCTCGACCTCGCCGGCATAGGTGAGCAACAGCCGCGCCTGACCGATCAAATCGAGCGCGACATTCGCCAAGCCCAAATCTTCCTCGAGCGCGGGAGAATGGCCGACCCATTCACCGAGCCTCTGCCCGAGCACCAAGCTCAAATCACCGAGGCGCAGTACATAGCGGAACAGCGCCTGCGCGTCGGCGTTCAACTCCTGTGCGCGTACACCGGGTGAGGTCGCGCTCACAGCGTCTTGACCTCATCGGGAATCTCATAGAAGGTCGGGTGACGATAGATCTTGTCCCGAGCCGGTTCGAACAAGGAGTCGGTCTCCGCGGGATCGGAGGCCGTGATGTCCTTGGACGGCACCACCCAGATGCTGACGCCTTCCTGACGCCGAGTGTAGAGATCGCGCGCGTGATCGATGGCCATGCGCGCGTCGGCGGCGTGCAAGCTGCCCACGTGCTTATGATCGAGACCGCCGCGTGCCCGGACAAAGACCTCGTACAAGGGCCACTGGCGACGATCTTCGGTTGGGTTGCTCATGGGAACCTACTCCTAGGCGGCAAGGGTTATTTAGGCAGCCAGGGTTGCGGCGCGTTGGCGCTGCTTCTCGGCATGGGCGCTCGCGGCGTCGCGTACCCACGCACCGGCGGCGTGAGCGTTGCGGCGCGCGGCAAGCCGTTCCGCATTGCACGGTCCATTGCCTTTCAGCACTTGATCGAACTCGGTCCAATCGATCGGTCCGAACTCATGCTGCTTCTTGGTCTCGTCCCAGCGCAGCAGTGGATCCGGAATGGCGAGGTCGAGGAACTTGGCCTGCGGCACCGTGAAATCAACGAACTTCTGCCGCAGTTCATCGTTCGAGAAGCGCTTGATCTTCCAGCGTTGCGATTCGCCGCTGTGCGTGGAGTTGGCGTCGGAAGGTCCGAACATCATGAGCGCGGGCCACCACCAGCGATTGAGCGCCTCTTGTGCCATGCGTTTTTGCTCCGTCGTACCCTGCGCGAGACGCATCATCAGGTCGTAGCCCTGCCGCTGGTGAAAGCTCTCTTCGCGGCAGACGCGCACCATGGCTCGCGCATAGGGACCATAGGAGCAGCGGCACAGCGGAATCTGATTCATGATGGCGGCGCCGTCGACCAGCCAGCCGATGGCGCCCACATCCGCCCACGTCGGAGTCGGATAGTTGAAGATGCTGGAATACTTGGCCTTGCCTGACAGCAGCTGATCGATGAGCTGATCGCGGCTCACGCCCAGCGTCTCGGCCGCGCTGTAGAGATACGCGCCATGGCCTCCCTCGTCCTGCACCTTGGCGATCAGTATCGCCTTGCGCTGCAGCGTCGGGGCGCGAGTGATCCAATTGCCCTCGGGCAGCATGCCGACGATTTCCGAATGCGCGTGCTGGGAAATCTGACGAATCAAGGTGTTGCGATAGCGCACCGGCATCCAGTCCTTGGGCTCGATCTTCTCTTCGGCGTCGACGCGCGCGAGGAAGCGCTGCTCGAGCGCGTCCTCATCCAGCGTCGTCGCATCTGAACTCTGCATATCCAGCGCTTGCGTGTACATACCTGCCCCTAGGAATCGGCCAGCCTGAATATTGTGATACACAAATCCACATAAATCCAACTTTTCTGTGTCATACGGCTCAACCCTACTACAATGGCGAAAAATGACTGACAAGGCCTCCACCGCTGCCGCTGAACTCGTCGCCCGCTTTCGCCGGCAGCGGCCGCTGCGCGGCGGCTCGCTCATCGTCACCATTTTCGGCGATTCGATCATGCCGCGGGGTGGAGCCGTCGCTCTGGGCAGCCTGATTGCCCTGGCGGCGCCCTTTGGACTCAACGAGCGATTGGTACGGACCGCGACCGCGCGCCTCGCAAAGGACGGGTGGCTGGAGGGGCACCGCGCCGGCAAACTCAGCGAATACCATTTATCACGCGACGGGCGCGAGCGATTCGCCGAGGCGACGAAGCGCATCTACAGCGAACCGGACACAGAATGGTCGGGCCGCTGGACCTTGGTTGTCCTGCCGCCCATGCGCGCGGCAGAGAGGAAGGAAATCAAGGAACAACTGACCTGGCGGGGGTTTGGCGAGCTCTCGAGCAGTGTATTTGCTCATCCCGAGCTCGATTCGCGTTCCCTCGACTCGCGTTCCTTCGGGAAAGGACTGCGCTCACCGGATCCGCTCTCCAAGGTCATCGTCTTCGACGCCAATCTCACTGACGACGACGCTCCGCAGCGGCTGGCCGGTTTGGGCTGGGACCTCGAAGAGCTTGGGCTTCGATACCAGCGCTTCGTGAAGCGCTTCGAACGCGTCCTCGCGGCGGTGCGCGGCCCTCGCACTCTCGACGATCAATCCTGTTTCATCGTGCGCACGCTCTTGATCCATGAATACCGCCGCCTGCATCTGCGCGACCCGCTGTTGCCGCCGCGGCTGCTGCGGGTCAATTGGCCGGGAGCGCAGGCCGCAGCGCTGTGCCGGGATATCTATGCGTCAGTATTCGCAGCTTCCGAGGCGCACCTCTCGCGGGTCGCGGCGCAGCTCGACGGTCCGTTGCCACCGCCCGATGCATCGGTGATGGAGCGCTTTGGCGGGATTAGCCGGTCGGCGCCTCTTTAGTATCGTCAGTCGAGTCCTAGAGTGTCGTTATCTTTCATCTTCCAGCGCTTGGCCGTCAGCATGACCGGCGGCGGCGCGCCCATGGCGTCCTGCCACAGAATTAGAATGAGCAGCCATCGCGTACTGGTTTGACCAATAGAGAGTGATACTATAGTATCACTCGATGCGCACCGAACTCGTAACCACGCTGAAGCGCAGAGCGACGGAACTGCTGGCCGAGATCGAGAGCGACCGCGCTCCCATTCTCATCACGCAGCACGGCCTTCCGGCGGCCTATCTCGTCGACGTTGCAACCTATGAACGCCTGCAGGAACGCCTGCGCCTGCTGGAAGGGATAGCGCGTGGCGAGAAAGCGGTCGAGGACGGCCGTGTGCTCACGCATGCCAAAGCGAAGAAGCGCATGGCGCGATGGTTGAAGTAATTTGGACCGAACCGGCGCTCAATGATCTGGATGCGGTAGCCGATTACATCGCGCTCGACAATCCCGTGGCAGCACGTGAGCTGGTCCGGCGAGTCTTCAGGCACGTCGAGCAATTGATCGCTCATCCGGATAGCGGTTCGAAACCGCAGGAGCTGCGCGGATGGCGATATCGTCAGATTGTTGAGCCGCCATGCCGAATCTTCTACAGAGGCGACCGCGATACTGTGTATGTCTTATACGTTACGCGGGCCGAACGACAGGTACGCAGAGCGTCATTGGCGGAACGAGACCGGAGCAAGTAGGCAGCGGATAGTAATTACAAAGGCCCTCCGCGCGAGCGCGCTGTGCCGGCACGATCTGCGCTGAACGCGATCACTGCACTTGGCCGCATGCCGTTGTGCATACCCGCCCCGACCGAGCGGCAGTATCGCCGCTCGGCGGATAGACTGAATTTCCACTCCCTTCTATCGTGCGCTGCTCAGATCCGCTCAAACGGCGCTGTGCAGAACCGGTCCATTCGGAGTTCCGAGCCCCGTGCACGCATCCCAGCCTTTCGCTGCCTCGAAGTCCCCGTTACTACCGCTGATAATGTCTCGCAGCCCCTGCGGTTTGCTGTACAGCATCGGATTCAAATACCCCGCGGGGGTCCCGGTGGTTTGATTGATACGAGCGATCAGCCCAGCCCATAGGGGTGCGACGGCACTAGTACCACCGATGACGGTATTGGTGCCGTCAATTCGCACGTTGTATCCCGTGTCCGGATCGGCATCGCCGGCCACATCGGGTACGCCGCGTTTTGTCAGGGCGATGGAAGTGCCGTTACTATGCGCTGCCGACTTGCCCGCCTGCCAGGCAGGCGTTGGGAAAAAGCTGCTGATCCCGCCGCCACTCGCCCCACCGTTGGCGCCGTCATTCCACACGACTTCGCTGGTGATCGCCGACAGAGTGGCCTGCATGCTCGTGCCGCCGCAACCCAGGGCGTACGGGCTTGAGGCTGGAAAATCCACATGATCGCTGCCATCGCCGACGCCGTCGGTGGAACCGCTATCGCCCGAGGCGACGCACACGGTAATACCCATCGTCGCCGCGACCTGAAAGGCATCGTCCATTGCCGTCATCGCTTGCGGCGTCCAAGTCGACTCGGGGCCGCCCCAGCTGATTGAAATGACGGACGGCTTGTTGGTCGCGTCATGAATCGCGGTCGTCACGGCATCGAGAAAGCCTGCATCCGTGTTAGGAGTGAAGTACACGACAATGTTCGCCGCGGGCGCGATCGACCCCACCATCTCGATGTCGAGCATGACTTCGCCGTCAGGACCGCTCGCATCTCCCGTGGAGGCATTCTTGCCGTGATCCACCGAGACCGCCGAGACCTTGGGGGAGCCCACGTTAAGCCCCGTGAAGTACGCGTTCAAGTCCGCAGCGCGATATCCGCCGCCGAGTTCGATGATGGCAACGCACTGACCCTCACCCGTTCCGCTTGGAAAGCCGTACAAAGACGCTACCTGCGTTGGCGTGAACGATACCGGCACCGCCGCGTCGGTGCGTTTTTTTCCGCCATTACCAGCCGGCCGCATTCTGAAATGCGGTTGTGCCTGCGGTCGATTATCAAGACCCAAGACAGCTTCGACGACCCCGTCCAGCTCCTGCGGCAGCTGAATGGCGCCGGTTCGGCCACGATAAGTGCCGCCTGGATGGGCAAATTGTTGCAATTGGATTGAGAACGCGGCGTTGAATTGCTCGACTGTGCCCGAAAGAACAACGGTGCGACGCGCAGCGTGCTCGTGAACCACGTTGAGACCAAGTGCGCTGGCAAACTTATGCACTGCGGCCAGATCGGCCGCATCGGCACCATGCTTATTGGCGAAATCCTCCCGGCTGAGAAATCCGGCAGAGCGACTTCCGGTCGCAAGTGTGGCCACTCGCGTTTGCAGCACCTGGCGATCGCGCCGCCTAACGATCATGCTCACTTCAAGTCGTTCAGTTGGATCGGCTGGGCCGAGTACTTGCGCGCCCTGCGCCGCAGTGCGTTCGCTTCCCATGAGAGTAACTTTTTCCATGACTTTGTCCCTCGCGATGATTGATGGATCGGAAAGTGTGTGGAAGGACCATAACAGCGGCTATGCGAGCGAAGCATCGTGCTACCCATACACCGAATGATCGCGGACGGAGATTCCTGATTTCCCTCGCCCACCTTTCTTGATGTCTTCGACCGTCAGCGCACCGACCAACGACCGTTGCTGTCGCGCCGATAGAAGTACCGCTGTGCAGTGACCTGACTGTATCAACGCGTACGATCGGCGACAGCCGACGCGGAGAGTTCTCCATTCACAAGGGGTGAACCATCTGCCTTAGTTTCCTAGCCGTTGGTTGGGGGGGGCGAGTATGCGCTAATTCGCGAGGATTGCACTGTGTAGAGTGCAGCCGCAGTGCAGCGCGCTACTGCGGTACAGCAGTTGTCATGGACACTGCAGCGGACCTGGTTTCTCTTCGGCATCTATTGTCTGGTCGCTGCGGCCGCAGTGGCAGTTTTATACCTCATGGGATACTGAGAACGCCGCCGAAGCAGCGCCTGCTAGCGCAGTTCCTGATTCAACACGTGTGCCAAGCGTACGCCTGCCTTACTCAACTGCTCCGCCGTCACGGTGGTCGCGTCGGAGACGTAGGCCGCTGACAGCTCGTAGTGGTTGGCGGTGCTCGCCGCCGGCAAGAGGCCGTATGCATGCGACTTTGCCACGGAGAATGACTCCATCGCCCAGTCAGTGGGCGTGCCGATCGACCACTTCGCCCGCTCCGATGCCGTAATCCTGGCGATCAGTCGCTGCGCGATCTCGGCTTCGTTCGCTCCCAACCGTGCCACGAATTCCGTATCCCAATAGTGGTGAAGGCTGCCTGGGGCGATCTCGGGAGCGGTCACGATCTTACCGTTCCCACCCCGGTCGTGATCATCACCGGCGTGCAGAGGTTGGTGCAGATCACCAATAAAGTGCAGAAGGAACTCGAGGGCGAGACGCCGTTCCCGCACGCCGGTCGCCGGTCTCTTGAGCTCGGCGATGAATTCCTCGATCTTGTCGATCACGCAGTCATCCGCCGGGCCGACTGAAGCATCGGTCCCGGCCCGCAGCGCGGGCCGGCCAAAGCAAGCGCCATTGACATCTACTCCGTCCAGCTCGAGATCCACGAAGTGCCAGTTGCGCGTCTGGTTGTAGCGAACCTTCGTGGTATTGCGATCGGAGTCGCGGTACTTGTCCGCCCAGGTGGCCTCATGAGCGAAATCCTTGGCCGTCAGCTGAGTGTCATCGCCTGCAAGCAGAGCTTGCACTCGGTCGCGAATCGCGGGCTCAAGATACGCGTCCGCTATCAAGCCTATCACCTCATGACCTTCATCGCCCCACGCGAAGGCAGGGGCGGACGCGAAACTACCGGACGCAATACAGGCCATGCTCAGCGCGCGAATGATTGTCGACGAACGTCGCCGCATCAGTTCAGTCGTCGTCATTTTTTTTCTTCGAACGCTTCGCCCACAGCATGGCCGGCGGTGGTTGCGCGCCCATCGCGTCCTGCCACAAAATCAGATTGAGCCGGCTCGGGTCCGCGCGGTCCGCATGGCGAAAGTCCATTTCTTCAGACTGCGCCGCACCGGAGGCGTTCGCTGCATTTGCCATGTAGATCAAACCGTTTTCGCGATTCGACACGTCCGCCACGAACGCCGGTTGATCGCCCGGCCCGGTAAATAGCGTCGAGATCAACGAGCAAAACGCATCGTTGTTGTTCATCGGAGGCACCCGCAGCAAGGTTTCCATGGTGCGCAACATACTCACGGTCGAATAAAATCGGCTATCCACCACGGCGATCTCGCCCTCCTTCGGATGCGGTGCATACTTGCTCACCACAATCCCCAGCGAGCGGTGCGCGTCCACGTGATCCGCCCCAGCTTGCGCGTCATCTTCCAGTATCAGTATTGCCGTATCAGTCCAGAACGCCGAGTGCGAGATCGCTTCCACTACGCGGCCAACCGCCAGGTCATTGTCCGCGACCGATGATTTCGGGGTTGGGCCGCCAACCTTGGTCCCTTCGGTGTGGTCATTGGGCAGCCGCAATTGGATGTAATTGGGCATCGTGTCATTGCCGGCTTCGCGATCGCGCTTCCACTGCTCGAAATGCCGAAGAAACACATTGGCGCGGATCTGGTCGGGCACACGCAGATTGAAATCCGGCGACTCGGGCGCAAAGTGGCCCACGAGTTCGGGCTTGGTTGCGATATTGCCGGCCAATCGCGGAATGGCCCACGGCCACAGGTTCGTCCCGCCGCCCCACTCCTCGGGAATCGAGTCGCCGGGCTTGATGGCAGGCGACGCGCACTGAGCTACACCGCCTGACATGGCCCCGAGTTTCGGATCGCCGACCCGCTTCGGTACTTTCTTATCGCCACAGAAAATCGATGAGATGTATTCGGCGAAGTGATAGACCGTTTTGCCGTGGGCCGCGAAGTTCGTCCATAAATACCCGCTTGCCGGCTCGGACACATCGGGTATGTTCTGGAGCAGCGGATAGCCGTCGGCTACCATCCCTTCATAGTCGTAGGTGCGCTGCTCGCTCCGATAGTTTTGCTGCCAAGTCTTCTCGAGGTAATCCGTGCCGATGCCGGCAGTCGACCAGACGTGGCCGTCGCCCGACACCTCCCCCGAGTCGAAGAAGTTATCCAGCACGCCAAACTGCAGCGCCAGCCGGTGTTGGTTGGGCGTCACTGCGGCTCCATACATCGTGAGCGCAGGGTCGCCGTTGCCAACCGGCTTGCCGTCTTTTGCCAGATCGCCGAATACCTGGTCGTACGTGCGGTTTTCTTTCAAAATGTAGATCACGTGCTTTATCG
>WNFD01027233.1_pt1 | contig 10264 bp, 11 predicted proteins | sample 5400491 | NCBI WGS metagenome assembly WNFD01 (sample SAMN13153343, study PRJNA577476) | soil metagenome | isolation source: 120 cm saprolite under Douglas fir tree site 2 hole 2 replicate 2 | place: USA:California | collected 2015-04-18 | reverse complement strand
GACATTCTCGGCACTGGAGTGGACGCTCGAGGCGGCCACGACGGGGGCGATTTTGGTGTGATGAGCGCATTCCTGGATGCGGTCTCATCGGGCGATAGGACGTTGGTCCGCACTGGGCCGCGCGAGTCATTGGAGAGCCATCTCATGGCATTCGCGGCAGAGCGCAGCCGTTTGACTGGAGTCCCGGTAAACATCTGGGATTAGCGACCGGCGAGGGCTGACTCTTGCCGCCGAGGCGGCCTTCGGTGCGTCCGCCAGGCGAGGCTTATCGGTCGCGCCACTATCGTCAGTTGGTTCGCGTTACGGAAACTACGGCCCACGCCAATTCGGCGTCCTTTCCATAACGCGAACAAGCTGATGTCTCATCGCCAGCAGGCTGGTTCAGGCTGAGTTATCGGCCTTTTGGAAGGCCACAGCCATCCTGTCGGATTAAGCGACAGTATCGCTGTCAACACGGCGTGGGACTCGCCCTCCCCGTAGCGCCGGCGCCCCAGAGTACCGGCAATGCCGCCCCTGATCCGCCTCCGAAATTCCTGCCCGGGCCGTGTCGATTTCGGGATTGGCTGTGCGTGTAGGTGGTGAAAAGCCTGGCCAGGAACCAGGCAATACAGATAAGGTCGAAGGAGGACCACCGACATGAAGCAGTACCTGATGAGCGTCTACCACCCCGAGGACCAGGAGTTGGCGCAGGCCGACATGGACGCGATCGGCGCCGACGTCGACGCGCTCAACGCCGAGATCCAAAAGGCGGGTGTGTGGGTGTTCGGTGGGGGGCTCTTCCCCTCCAGCACCGCCACGACCTTGCGGGTCAAGAACGGCGAGGTGCTCACGACGGACGGCCCGTTCGCGGAGGGCAAGGAGCACATCGGCGGCTTCTGGATCATCAAGGTCGCCGACCTGGACGAGGCCCTCAAATGGGGCGCCAAGGCCACCCAGGCCTGCCGGGTTCCGATCGAGGTGCGCCCCTTCCAGGAAGAAGGCGAAGCCTGAACGCCGCCGATATCGAGCGAGTGTTCCGCGAGGAATATGGACGGGCGGTTGCTGTCCTGGTCCGCCGATTCGGTGACATTGACGTCGCCGAGGAGGCGGTCCAGGACGCCTTCGTCGAGGCCGTCAAGCGCTGGCCCGAAAGCGGGATCCCACCAAGCCCGGCAGGTTGGATCATCACCACCGCCCGCAACCGCGCAGTTGACCGCCTGCGGCGCGAGGCATCTCGTGAGGACCGCCACGCGCAGGCCGCGATGCTTCACGCCGCGGACGAACCGCAAGACGACGGAGCCGTGAAGGACGAACGGCTCCGGCTGATCTTCACCTGCTGCCACCCCGCCCTGGCTCCGGCCGCCCAGGTGGCGCTGACCCTTCGCCTGCTCGGTGGCCTGACGACGCCCGAGATCGCGCGTGCCTTTCTCGTTCCGGAAGCGACCATGGCCCAACGCATCGTGCGCGCCAAGGGCAAGATCCGCGACGCGGGCATCCCCTACCGCGTTCCGGCCGACGAGGACCTGCTCGCGCGGGTGCGTGCGGTCCTCGCGGTGATCTACCTCATCTTCAACGAGGGCTACACGGCCAGCTCGGGCGCCGAGCTGATCCGCGAAGATCTCGCAACGGAGGCGATCCGGCTGGGCCGGCTGCTCGCGGATCTTCTGCCACACGAGCCCGAGGTCACGGGCCTTCTGGCGCTCATGCTCCTAACCCACGCGCGGCGGAAAGCTCGGCTCGGCACCGACGGCAACCTCGTGCTGCTCGCCGACCAGGACCGCGGCCTGTGGGATCGCGCGCTCGTCGCGGAGGGACAGGAGTTGGTGCGCCGTTGTCTGGGGATCAACCGACCCGGGCCGTACCAGATCCAGGCCGCCATCCAGGCCGTGCACAGTGATGCCGGGGTCGCAAGCGACACCGACTGGTGGCAGATCCTCCAGCTCTACAACCAGCTCATGATGCTGGCTCCGGGGCAGGTGGTCGAGTTGAATCGCGCGGTGGCGGTGGCCGAGGTGGAGGGTCCGGACGTCGCGCTCGCGCTGGTCGACGCGATCGACCTCGATGGCTATTACCTCTATCACTCGGTCCGCGCTGACTTGCTCCGGCGGCGGGGCCGCGACGGCGAGGCCGCGCTCGCCTATGAACGGGCGCTTGCCCTCACCGAGAACGGCGCGGAGCGCGAGTTCCTCGATCGTCGCCTGCGCGAGGTGCGCCGACAGGTTCGACCGTAGTCGCGGGGCTATCTGCTCCGAATTTCATCGAGCGCCTCATCGATGGACGTAGCAATCAGGTCCGGCCGATACCCCGACTCAGCCGACGTCGTCCTGGAGCGGATCGCGGTGCCAGGACAGCCGGTGCCTGTCGGATGCGATTCCGCCAGTCCGGAGCAACGACTCGGGGTCATGATCGGACTCTCAAGGTCACGTTCGAATCGAATATCACGGCGCAGGGCATCCTAGCGCGGCGTTTCATCGGGAGAGCGCAATTGTTGGGCCGACCACGGTAATGCCCTGGTTCGCGTTACGGAAACCGCGGCCCACCACAATTCGGCGGCTTTCCGTAACGCGAACCGAACTCGTGGGAAGACACAAGGTCGGCATTATGGAGTCGCGACTTAGCTAGCGCTCACGCGATACAGCATCGCGTTCCCCAATGCATTGTTCGACAAGATCGTTATCAGCTGAGTCCTCGTGACAGGTTGTTCGCGTAACGGTTTGTCACCCCACACAGCCACCAGTTCGAACTGCTCTGGGAGCAACTCGTAGAGCCGTTCAAGTGTTGCGATGAACCTCGGAATAGCCGTGGGAGCAAAAAGCCAGGTCTCCGAATTCCAGTCAGCCTTGTCGTGCAGGATGTCGTGCGCCCCGATGAAGAGCTCACCTTGGTCCTTCTTGCTCGTCAGCCATTTCGGGAGCCGAGAACTGTGACGAACTGCTTTCACCGAGAGGGCATTCGGCGGCCACTCTGAGTCGGCGATGCGCTGGGCGACAGCCTGGTCCAAGGCCTGCGACGTGATCCTCACTTCCAGGTCTGGACTCACTGACTTTGAGAGTAACTTCCAGCGTGCCAGTGGGAGAGCGCAGATGTCAGTTCTTGGCCAACGACCACACCGTCTTTCGCAGGAGGCAAGTCAGCGCGTGAGTCGGATTCGTGTGCTGACGATGGTAACCGGCTGGTTCGCGTTAGGGAAACTACGGCCCACCCAGCGCGCCAACTGGGGCCACGCGGCCATTTGGGCCCAATTAGTCGCATCCCAGGCCTTGAGTTCAAGGAGCGGGCCATTCGGGCACGGTTGGTCGTCGCTTGGCCCTAACGTCGAATTCTCCAGCCTCGATAGAATCATCCGCCGTGCCGAGGTAGCTCAGCTTGGTAGAGCACTTGACTGAAAATCAAGGTGTCGCCGGTTCAAATCCGGCCCTCGGCACCATATGACACGGATCTAAGGGAGCGGCGTTCGCAGCCCGTCGTTGACTCGATTCGTCCAGTTTGCCGTCGCAATCGCGAAGACCAGCAAGGTCCGTGAACCTGAGGATGGCGCGCTCCGTCGGGTCGAAGAGATGCTCGTTCCTTCTGCTCCCAGGCTCGCGCAACGCCGCGATCTGCTCATCGGTCAACCCTCGCCGCTTTCCCGAAGCGGAATGTGAGCGGGTTCAATACTCGCACCCGTTCAAGATCGAGGCTCGCAGATAGGCCATGTCTTTGAGCTTCTCCGGCAGCTTTGAGTCGGCCGCCCATAGAGCGCCGCTGAGCTGGTTATACGCCCGGAGGATGGCGGGCTTGTGAGCGAGCATTCGCATGAACGGGCTGAGGCTCCCGGCCGCTCGAAGGGAGTCGAAGACACGCGCGACCTCAGCGGAGGCTTCTTCGTCGGAGATAGGGTGAATGGGCATGGCTGCTAGTGTGCACCGACCGTTCCGGTTCAGCGTCCAGGAGCACCATGCCGAAAGCGCCAGGCAGTGGCGCAAGCGGGCGCAGGCGATCGAGTCGATGGGGTACTCAGCGCTCTACCTGCCCGACCACTTCGGCGACCAACCCGGACCGATCGCGGCCCTCATGGCGGCAGCCGACGCGACTACCAAACTGCGCATCGGCTCGCTGGTGCTCGACAACGACTACCGCCATCCGGTTGTCCTGGCCAAGGAGGCGGCAACTCTCGACCTGTTGTCCGACGGCCGCCTCGACTTCGGCCTCGGTGCAGGCTGGCTGGTCTCGGACTACGAGCAGGCCGGCCTTCCCTACGATCCCGCCGCGATCCGAATCGATCGCCTCGAAGAGGCGCTGACGATCATCAAACGGCTCTTCACCGGCAAGCCGTTCTCGTTCACAGGCAAGCATTACTCCGTCAAAGAGCTGGAGGGCTCGCCGCTTCCGGTCCAGAAGCCGCATCCACGGCTGTTGCTGGGAGGAGGGGGACGTCGCATGCTCCGCCTCGCCGCCCGCGATGCAGACATCGTGCATGTCAACTACAACCTCAACGAGGGCCGCATCAACCCGAAGCTCGTTCGAACAGGGCTTGCCGAGGCGACCGATGAGAAGCTCGGTTGGATCAAGGAAGCGGCCGGCGATCGCTTCGACTCGATCGAGCTGGGATTCACCGTCTTCTTCGCCACGGTCACCGACGACCGCGAATCGGTCGCGGCGGCAATGGCGCCATCGATGCAGTTCGAGCCACGAGACGTGCTGGAGATGCCCCATTTCCTGATCGGCACGATCGACCAGATCGAAGAGGACCTCAAAGCCCGCCGCGATCGCTACGGCTTCTCGGACGTGATCGTCCCCGGAGACGCGGCCGACGCCCTGGCGCCCGTCGTGGAGCACCTCGCCGGTCGCTAGACGGTAGATTTGTGAACATGGCCACCACTCAGCACGTTCAGCTGAAAGGCGCCGTGGAGGGCCGCATGGGCGAGGTGCTCAAGCCGCAGGCCCTCTCATTCGTGGCCAAGCTGCAGCGCGAATTCGGCGCGCGGAGGGAAGAGCTTCTCGGGCTACGCGACGAGCGGCAGAGGCGCATCGAGGGCGGCGAGCTGCCGCATTTCCTCACCACGACGAGCTCTGTCCGCGACTCGGAGTGGACAGTCGCGACAGCGCCCGATGACCTGCAGGACCGGCGCGTCGAGATCACTGGCCCGACCGACCGCAAGATGCTGATCAACGCGCTGAACTCCGGCGCGCGCGTCTTCATGGCCGACTTCGAAGACGCCAACTCCCCGACCTGGTCCAACCTCGTCGAGGGGCAGGTGAACCTGACCGACGCCATCGAGCGGCGCATCGGCTTCACGAGTCCCGAGGGCAAGGAGTACCGGCTCAACGAGAAGGTCGCGACGCTCCTCGTGCGACCGCGCGGCTGGCACCTCGAGGAGAGGCACGTCGAAGTCGACGGCAAGCCCATGTCGGGCAGCCTGTTCGACTTCGGCATGTACTTCTTTCACAATGCCGAGCGGCTGTTGAAAAAGGGCAGCGGGCCGTACTTCTATCTGGCCAAGCTGGAGAGCCACCTCGAGGCCCGGCTCTGGAACGACGTATTCAACCTCGCCCAGGACGAGCTCGGCATTGCACGAGGAACCATCCGGGCGACCGTGCTGATCGAAACGATCCTCGCCGCGTTCGAGATGGACGAGATCCTCTACGAGCTGCGCGATCACTCGAGCGGCTTGAACGCGGGCCGCTGGGACTACATCTTCAGCATCATCAAGAAGTTCCGGAACCGGCCAGAGTTCGTGCTGCCGGATCGCGCCCAGGTGACGATGACAGTGCCGTTCATGCGCGCCTACACCGAGCTGCTGGTCAAGACGTGCCACCGCCGCGGCGCGCACGCGATGGGCGGGATGGCGGCCTTCATTCCGTCGCGCCGCGACCCTGAGGTGAACCGAGTCGCGCTGGCGAAGGTCAAGGAAGACAAGGACCGCGAGGCCGGCGACGGCTTCGACGGCACGTGGGTGGCGCATCCCGACCTGGTGCCCACGGCGACGGAGGCCTTCGACAAAGTGCTGGCCGACCGGCCGAACCAGCTCGACCGCCAGCGGCCCGAGGTTTCCGTGACGGCGGGTCAGCTCATCGACGTCAAGGTCCCGGGCGGGACGATCACCGAGAACGGTCTGCGGCTGGACGTCAGCGTCGGCATTCAGTACATCGAGTCGTGGATGCGAGGAGTCGGAGCCGCTGCGATCAACAACCTGATGGAAGACGTCGCGACGGCTGAGATCTCACGTTCTCAGGTCTGGCAATGGGTCAGGCATTCATCGCGGCTGACCGAAGGCCCGAGCGTCAGCGCGGATCTTGTGCGCGAGCTCGCGGACGAGGAGATGACCAAGCTGCGCGAACAGTACGGGGAGGAGGTCTGGTCGAAGGCCCGCTTCGGCGATGCGCGCAAGGTGTTCGAGGAAGTCGCGTTGTCGAAGGACTTCCACCCGTTCCTGACCCAGGTGGCTCAGAAGTACATCGACTGACCGGCTGAGCCGGTCTCGGAGCTACTTCGCCGGAGCTGGGGGAGCCGGCGGCGCTAGCGGCGCAGGCGGCGCGGGGGGCTTGCCGGGAAGCCGTCGCCACTGGCGCGGACCCACCCCGTTGTTGGGGTTGCCGGGGACGAACGCCACCGCCGACGGCTTGACCATGCAGCTGTCCTTGCGGACCACGCTCCTCTCGCCGCCCTCTTGGTGCTCGATGACGACCGTCCTCTCGAGCACGGCCCGGACCCGCACCGGCTTGCCATCCACGACTGCGCTGAAGCCGCCGCTGACCTCGTGGTTGGGGGGCGGGACGATGGTGGCCAGCGAGACGAGTTCGACGGTTTTGCTCATGTGGCGGCTTCCCTCGGGCTAGGCGACGCAAATCACGCCGCGGAAATCAGCAAGGCCGACGCGAATCGGCAGCAGCGAATGTTACCAGAGGGGCTCCGACCGACGGCCGAGCCTTAATCGCCGCTTAAGCGGCTGAGCTCTGCTGGTCCTGGAGTCGAAGCTGGCGTGCCGCCTCACGGCCGCGCCGCGCCGCTTCCTTGCTCGCGAGGTGACGCACACGCAGCTGGCGAGGGTCCACGAACAGGCGCCGGCGGTTGACCAGCACCTTTGGCTCACCCGGCGCGGGCTCGATCACGGCCGTGCGCTCGAGCACAGCGGTCACCCAGACACGCCGCCCATCGTCCACCTCGGCCTCGAAGTCGGGGAGGATCTCGTCGTCTTCGTCCATCGAGACGCTGTCCAGACGCACCAGCTCGGTGCGGGTCTTCTCAGCGCTCTTACTCTTGCTTGGCATGCTCATAACCCACTTACCCGATAACGGCCGAGGCCAAACCGGGGACCGAACCGAACCCGGCTGCCAAACAACTCACGCTATGAATACCGGTTTGGTGACGCTCGGTATTCCGCTATATACGTACGGGCGTTCCCTCTGGGGATACCCGGCCTGCGGTCGGGACGGTTTCGGCCGGGGCCCAATCCAGATGTGCCCCGAAAACGGTCGCGAACTGCGCAGCATAGTCGGTTGCGGCTCTCTCGGTGTCGACGCGGCGTCCCGTGACGGCTTCGACCGAGGTCGGGCGCTTGTCGGCATGCCCGCACGGGACGATCCCCTCGAAGTAGCCGAGGTCGGTCGTCAGGTTCAGGGCGAAGCCGTGGCTGACCACCGAGCGGTTGAGCTTGATCCCGATCGCGGCCAGCTTCTCGCCGTTGCGCCAGACGCCGGTGAAGCCCGGTTCGCCGGGCTCCGATTCGATGCCAAGCGACCTGAGGTAGTCGATCAGCGACTTCTCGAGGAGCTCCAGGTAGCGCGGGATGCTCAGGCCGAAGTGGGCGAGGTCGAGCACCGGGTAACCCACCAGCTGGCCCGGGCCGTGATAGGTGGCCTCGCCGCCCCTGTCTGACCAGACGACCTCGACCTCGCGTCGCTCACGCTCCGCCTCGCCCCACAGCAGATGGTCGTCCGAGGCTGCCTTGCCCATCGTGAAGACGTGCGGGTGCTCGAGCAGCAGCAGCGTGTCCTGGCCGGCCCCGTCGCGCAGCTCCCGGACCAGCTCGGCCTGGAGGTCCCAGGCGCGCCGGTACGGGACGCTACCCAGCCAGGAGGCTCTGACGCGCGGCAGGGATCTGTTCATCTGCGTGGTAGGAGGACCGGACGAGCGGTCCTGACTCGACGTGTTCGAAGCCCATGGCAAGCGCCTGTTCCTTGAGGCGCACGAACTCTTCGGGCCGGTAGTAGCGCACCACCTCGGCGTGCTTTTTCGACGGTCGGAGGTACTGCCCGACCGTGAGCACGTCGATGTTGTGCGCGCGCATGTTGCGGAACACCTCGACGAGCTCGTCCTCGGTCTCGCCCAGCCCGACCATCAACCCGGACTTGGTGACCATCTCAGGCGCAAGCGACTTGACGTGTCGGAGCAAGGCGAGGCTGTTCGCGTACACGGCTTTCGGCCTGATGCGCGAGTAGAGGCGAGGCACGGTCTCGGTGTTGTGGTTGAAGATGTCGGGCCGCGCATCGACGACGGTGCGCACGGCGTTGAAGTCGCCCTGGAAATCGGGCGTGAGGACTTCGATCGTGGTGGCAGGGCTCCGCCGGCGGATGGCGCGGATGGTCCTGGCGAATATGCCGGCGCCGCCGTCCTTCAGGTCGTCGCGGTCGACAGAGGTGATCACCGCGTGCTTGAGCCCAAGCTCGGCCACCGACTCCGCCACCCGCAGTGGCTCGCCCAGGTCGAGCTCCGAAGGGCGGCCCGACGTGACCGCGCAGAATCGGCACGCGCGCGTACAGACGTCGCCAAGGATCATGAACGTCGGGATCGGTGCCGGTCGCAGCGGTTCGCCCACGGTCACAGCCGGATGCTGCCGGGCGTCCACTCTTCGAGCCGCTTCTTGATCGCGCTGAGGAACTGGCCCGCCGTCATGCCGTCGACGATGCGGTGGTCGAAGCTCAGGCACATGTTCATCATGTGGCGGATCGCGATCGCGTCATCGATCACCACCGCGCGCTTGACGATCGATTCCGTGGTCAGGATCGCGGCCTGTGGCTGGTTGATGATCGGCTGACTTGCGATCGAGCCGGTCGCGCCAGTGTTGTTCAAGGTGAACGTGCCGCCCTGCACGTCGTCCGGCTTCAGCTGTTTGTTGCGCGCCCGCTCGACCAGGTCGTTCATCACGCGCACCAGGTCGGTGAAGCCGAGTCCGTCGGCGTCCTTGACGACCGGAACGATCAGCCCGTCCGGGATGGCGACCGCGATTCCCAGGTTGACGTAGCGCTTCAGGAGGACGCCCTCATCGGTCCAGGAAGAGTTGAGCCAGGGAAACTGCTTCAGCTGCTCGGTCACGATCTGGGCGACGAACGGCAGGTATGTGAGCGCGGTGCCGTGGCGGGCCTTGAAGCTGTCCTTTTCGGCGTCGCGGTAGTGGACCAGGGTTGTCACGTCGATTTCCTGCAGGGTCCAAGCGTGCGGCGAGGTCGCGAGGCTGCGGACCATGTGCTCGGCGATCGCCTTGCGCATCACGCTGAGCTTCACGAGCTCTTCGCGCTTGCCGTCGACCCGCGCGGACATCGGCGCCGGGGCGGGCGCCTTTGCAGGCGCTGCGGCCTCGCCCTGACCGACCGCCGCCAGGACGTCGTCGCGCGTCACCCGGCCGCCAAGGCCAGAGCCCCGCAGCGAAGCGGGGTCGATGCTGTGCTCGGCCGCCAGCTTGCGCACGGCCGGGGAGAGCCGCTGGTGCTCGGCGCCGTCAGGAGCGGCCTCGGTTAGCGGTGCCGCGGCGGCGGGAGCGGGAGCTCGGGATGCCGCGGCCTCAGGCGCCACATTCGCCTTGGCCGGCGCGGCAGCGGCAACCAGCGCCCCGGCGGTCTCGATCTGTGCGATCACCGATCCGACCCGCACGGTCTCGCCCTCGCTGACCGAGATCTTCACCAGCTTGCCCTCGAACGGGGAGGGGATCTCGGCGTTGACCTTGTCGGTCACGACCTCGACGATCGGCTCGTCGCGCTTGACGAAGTCACCCTCGTGCTTGAGCCACTTGTCGACAGTGCCCTCGGTCACGGACTCACCGAGCTGCGGCATCTTGATTGGCGAAACGGCCATTATCGAATTCGAGTGTAGCTAAGGTGCCCTGGACATCGCCTCGCTCTGAGGCTGTCTAGAAAGCCACCCAGAAAAGCCCGATTTCGCCCCGGTGCGTCCAACGGTGCTTGTCGAGCGCTGGAATTTGGCTCCGGTGGCGTCATCGGCCGGCAATGACCACTGCGTCGATTTTTGGAGGCGACGCCCAGAATCGAACTGGGGATGGAGGTTTTGCAGACCTCTGCCTTGCCACTT
>WNFD01024093.1_pt1 | contig 10266 bp, 17 predicted proteins | sample 5400491 | NCBI WGS metagenome assembly WNFD01 (sample SAMN13153343, study PRJNA577476) | soil metagenome | isolation source: 120 cm saprolite under Douglas fir tree site 2 hole 2 replicate 2 | place: USA:California | collected 2015-04-18 | reverse complement strand
AAAATACGAGAGGTATCCTTCCGGCATGGAGCCGACGTGGCGCCTGACATTCTCGGGTAAATCCTGATAGTGGTGTTTCTGCGAGAACGAACGAAAAAAGACAGACAGTGTGTCAGATCGCAAGACTCACTCTTCGAAGAGAAAAAAACAACGAAAATAACAAAAAGAGAAACGTGGGGGCCTCGTGGGCTGGGCCGCACACACGCACCTTGTTCCGAAGCGCGCGGAGCAGGTCCTGCACCGATCGCCCGTCGTATTTCCTGAACTTTCCCAGGTTTTCTACAAAGATCTTGTCTAGCCGCGCTGGCCAGTCAGGCCCCACCACGTCCATGGCGTTGTTCTCCAATATGACGAGGTGGGCATCCCGCGGGTCGCGAGACATGATCTCGAAACGGTCCGAAGCGTCTTGCAAGAATCCCAATCGCCGACCGGGGTCCCAGAAGTAGGGATGCATGAGACACGTCGTCGTATCAGGTCTTAGTATTAACGCTCGTGAGAAACGAACTAAATGAAGGTGGATTAGGAACGTACCTGTCAGCAGCCTCGGGCGCGAGCATCGAACTAATGAGGTTCACCGCTTCCGAACCTTCTTCTCCAAAGATCTCCAAGCCCTGCAGCGACTTCTGGTCCCGCAAGATGTTGATCTCGCGCTCGAAACGATCGCCGAAGGGATGTTCGCCGTTCGTAAGGCAGTAATAGTAAAGACAACCGAGGGCGAATATGTCGACCAACTTTGTGAGCCGCGTCGTCGGCCTACCTATCCCCGAGTGATTACTCCCGGTCGCGGTCCCGACGCTGTCGCGGGACCCTTGCGAGTTGTCGTCGGTGATGGTGTCGTCGAGCTTGACCTCACCTCGCAGGATCTCGGGTGCCCTCCACCCAAACGTCCCTACGCCCATCGTCCCACCCGCAGTCGGCAAGAAGCTCGTCTGGTCCAGCTCGAGCTTCCGACAGAGCCCAAAGTCGGATATTAGCATCCGGTGCCCGCTCGATTCGCCCTTCTTCGCACCCGAGATGAGGATGTTTTGTGGTTTGATATCGCGGTGCACGATCTTGAGCGCGTGCAGGTGCCTGAGGCCAGACGTGATCTGGCGCACGGCGCGTTTGGGATTGAAGGAGACAGCGACCTCGCGGAACTGGTCGGGCCGCTCAATGATGTCCGCAAGCGAGGCAGGGCACAACTCAAGAGCGATGTAGAGGAAGCTTGCGTGCGCCTCTTGGTAATAATACCGAATGACGTTTGGGTGGTCATCTGCATCCTTGAGAAGGCCGACTTCACGGTCCGCGAGGGTAACAAAGTCCCGGAGGAGACGTTTGACGGCCACTGCACGGCCCTGCAAGGAGCCCACGTAGACAACAGTGCCATGTGATCCGTAACCTGGTTTGGATTAGCACGAGTTTTGGGGACGCAACGACTCAAAAAGGTACCAAGGACGGTGTCTGAAACGACAAGGGATAACGAAGATGACGGCGGCGGCGTTGGTGGAGGGACCAGTGATGGAGTACTTGGGGGCACTGCATTCCCGTCCTCTCCACCCTCGCCGTCGTCGTTCTCGGGCTCTTCACCCTCCGCAGAGGCATCCTTCGTATCGCCCTTCCGTCTTCGACGTCGTTTACGGTGCTTCTTCTTGACTTCGCCAACGTCCTCTGCACCTTCAGGAGATTCTGCTTTGACAGGGGAGGCCTTGGCGCTGCCATTTGTCGTTGAGGACGGCAATGAGGTATCTGGACCAGTCGCCAGCGCTGTAGTCGACGGTCTAGGCGTCGTGGGAGGCAGTTCCATGGGAGTAAGGGAATCCTCGGGCAATGTCGCTTTCGCGCTGGACCCATTTTCGACATCGTGCGACTCTGGATCTGGTGCATGCGTCGCACCATTGACAAGCTCTAAAGGGGTGATCGAAGCAGCCTTCCTAGCAATGGCCATCTTACGGACCAGTTCATCGGGCATCGTGGCACCGTGCGCGTTCGTTGGCACTTTTCTCTTGAACCACAGCAACGACGCCACGACGGACACGAGCGCCAAAAGTAGTGTGGAGGGTGAGGGAACCCACGAGTTCTGGCCCTGCGTCAGTGATTCCGGAAGGTTGGCGATCAACTCCCACGGAACGACTGGGGTTTCCCCCTCGCCAAAAGTAAGCGGCTCACTCCCCGGGTACGCCTGCGAGTTTGCGTTCTCGGAACGGGGTGGCCCACCAACGGGGGTGGGCGGGGGAGGTGTGGCTGGACCCGGAACGCCATCGAGCAGGCGAGCTAGACGCGAACGGCTGTCCGCTTTGAGGGCCCGCACACCGGTCAAACAGCGCCGGTCGGTGGTGCCCTCGAAACATTGCAGCATGCCATTCTCGGTCGAAACGACCACACCCTCATTGTCCTCGACCCTCTGCATGGGCGCGAGTTCGTTAAATGCGACAAGAGGGAAGTGGTCTGGGCTGAGTGCATAAAGGGAGCCGTTTCCGGGTACAAGCCCGACGAAGGCGGTCTCATCGGTTGGGTAGTCACTCTGACCTGAAGCGGAGGGGAAGATGTCCTGGAGACGAAGGTGGGGCTGGAGAAGCACAAAGGGTGACGATCTCCGGGCAGATTGAACCACGTCGAATACGGCCACGCTATCAACGCAAGCGAAATACTAAGCGCCCGATCGCAGGCAGGAAACAAAATGAGCTCACATTGGATTAAGAAACCTCTGGGCCCACACAGGCTGATACTCCGGGAGGGGCGTGGTGGGATCGATGTCTCCGCGTACTTTGAAGGATATGACTTCGCCATTGGAGAGAGGCTCGATGTAGAGGTCGTCTACGCTACGGTGATATGCAGCTTGCCACTCAAGGTCTTGATTATTTGGACCATATGTGGAGAATGAAAGATGCTGAATTGGTAAGGGGCGTGAAGAACGGGTGGTTGGATGAGAGAGTATTGAAACATGGTAATCTTGTTACTCGGACATCAATATGTATCGTGAGGAGAAAGAGAGGGCTACGCACCAGTACGACCGATGAAAATCTCGTGTGTATGCCGAGAAGGTTTTAAGCCCTCCAACTCGTCCAAGTCGACGTCCAACACATCTTGTTCGGTGGTCTCGTTCCTGACATCCCACGGGCATTCTGAATCGAGGACAGCCTTCACGCGACCGGTCTCGAGCTCGATGAGTAGGATGGAGGTCTTTTTGCGACCTACGAAGACACGGCTATCCGCTTCTCCAAAGGAGAACGGAGACATGTCGACGAGCTGTGACATGGAAAACGGGAGGCGTTGGAGGGGCGCATTGGGGGAATTCGAGGTTGTCACATAGATATCGCCGGACTGCGGCTCGACGATATACGTCTCGTGTGCAAACGGGTCGTCGTCAAAGTCGGGGTCGACGTCCAGGTGTTTGGTGGATACGAGCGGGCCGAGGATGGACGGGGTAGCCTGAGCGGGGTCCTGTTCTGCGGAGGACGATGGGGCAGGGGAGGAGGAAGGGTGCGGCGGAGGCGAAGAGGGCATGGACCAGAGTTTTCCTCCGGTTGTGCGGTCGAGGGCGTGGAACTTGCCGTCCACGGACGCGACGAGGACGACATCGAGGACCTCGAGGGGGTCGTCGTCGGTCGCAGAGTGTCCGCGCGGGGGGAGGAGGTGCAGGCCGCTGACGCGGTTTTCGCGAGCACCGAGGTCACGGCGGAGGGCGACGGACTCTGGGCTGGCGGCGGTGCGCAAAACGAAAAGGGCGAAGAGAAGAAGAGGGAGGTGAAGAAAGAGTGCGGGGGACATGGTTAGCATACAGTTCTCATCGTCGTGGGGAGTGTCTCTGAGACTTGGGCTGTGCACTCTCAGGGTCTGCTTTCTCACCCCGCACCCGACCTCGGTCGGCCATGCCAGTCATCCCTGTCGGTTCCCAGATCTTTGACCTCGCGTTCCACCCAACCTCAAACGTAGTATATACCGGTCTCCTCAACGGCAAGGTCAAAGCTTTTACGTATGACGACCAAGGCGCACACGACACCGCCTTGAGCTTGCGCATCTCTAAGCGCTCGTGTCGTGGCCTCGCATTGAGCCCAGACGGGTCCTCTCTCTATGCAGTTGGAAAGAACAGGTCCCTTCAGTGCGTCTACATGTCGTCCGCTCTCGTGCGAAAATATAAATATATGAATATCTTTGTCTGTGCGGTTAGTATCATTGACACTGGCACGGGAACCCTGTCCGAGACACGCCAGGGTGTGCACGAGTGAGTGCTATGGGTCGGCGGTGCGTCTATGAACCCTGTATACCCCCTCCTGCAGCGCACCCATCAACCGCGTCGTGCATCCTACCCCGCACCTGCTTGCAACAGGCGACGACGACGGTACGATCAAGGTGAGCAGTCTCGTGTTGTCCTCCTTCCGGCGACGAGGAAAATGCAGAACCGGGGTTGCGCAGCTGTGGGACCCACGGAAACAGGACGCCATTCGCACGTATACGCAACATTTTGACTTCATCTCGGACTTCATGTGGGTACAAGACAAGAAGCAACTCGTCGCGACGAGGTGCGTCGATGCCTCCCCCCACTCCGTCTCCGTCACGTACCTCGTGATTGAGATCATGCGTCCAGTGGGGATGGCACCCTATCTGTCATGGACGTGCGCTCAAAAAGGCCCGAACCGTCTGCGCACTCGGAAGATCAGGAAGATGAACTGCTGTCGATTGTACCATTCAAAGGGTTGAGCGCACTCCAAACCCCTCACCCCTTTTAACACGTATCTTATTTATTAGCGCAGGGGCACAAAAGTCGCGGTTGGCACCCAGCTAGGCATGATTTCCATCTTCAATCGCAACAAGGGTTGGGGAGACTGCGTCGACCGCGTGCCCGGGTGAGCCCCGCGCCGCCGTTTCAGCTCCTATCACACAGCTAAAAGGGCTGATTGCATTTCTCCTCCTACCGGCAAGACACCCACACTCCGTCGACGCGCTCTGCGCACTCCCTTCCACCTACCCCTCTTCGCAGAACACGATCCTTACGGGATCTTCGGACGGGCTCTTGCGCGTCATCGAGCTCCTCCCCACGCGTCTCGTTGGCGTCATCGCCGATCATGGGGACTTTCCCATCGAGCGCATCGCGATTGACCGTGCAGGCGAGGGCCGCTGGGTCGGGAGCGTCGGACACGACGAAGCGCTGCGGCTGACGGATTTGCGCGAAGTGTTGGAAGACGAGGAAGAGCGTGGCGCGAAGGAAGAGGGTGAAGATGGAGAGCGGGACACTTCGAGCGACGAGGGGGGCGAGGGAGCTCATTCAAGTCTCCATCGAGCAAAGAGCGGGCCTGCGGATGAGGATGGTGGCGGTGAGCAGGAGTCCGGAGATGAGCCGGACGAGCCCAAGCCAAGGAAGAAGCTGAGGAAAGATAAAGGGGATCTCACGGGGCGGCCGCAGAGAAAGGGAAAAAACCAGGTGGACGTCGATCCGTTGTTTTTCTCGGGCTTGTGAAATGGTCAGTGGTATCACAACGCCACTTAGAACTCAGTAAGGGGGTCTTGCCGATGGTATGAGATGAGTAATGGACAAACTCTCAATCAAAGATCGACGGTGGGGTGCACTAGTAGCCTCAGTGCCTCGTGTATGGGCGCGTCTGATAACTGAAGGGAGGGGATCTATTCGATGCCGCTACAGCGTGAACACCTCCCCGCGGTGGTCTAGCATAGCCCCACCCACACCTAGTGACACCATTGACTCGGGCTGGGCAGTTAATATCGATTGCTCAACGTCGTTGAATGACTTGAGCATACCCGGTTGAACATCCTGGCCATGTACAGAGGGAAACTCGGGCAGCAGGAGGTTGCCACAATCGATTTTGGTTGTGGGTGATGGGCGCAAGGGGGTCTTTGGAGCGACCCAGGGTACACGAGCACCCACAGGGATTCGTTGGAAACCCTAAGACCTAAGGAGGTAGGTGTGGTTCCCGATCGTGATCCCTTCAACTTACTCCTGCCCCGTAAGGGGTACATCCCACGCCGATAACCTCACACCGGTCGGGAAGGGCCCGAATGCAAAAAAGAGGGTGAAGTGTTTGTTTCCAAAGAACGACATGAAAACAACGTGGTGTTGCGTCGCAACGGAATTACAATCACGAATCCTACGGGTTCAACGGGACCTGTCTCACAGCGGCCGAAGAACCAGGTTTCAACAAGAGGGGGAGATAGGACGCGATGAGGGCAGAAATCGCCAAACTGCAAGGAGAGGGAGAAAGAAGGGATTTTAGCACCACGGACGAGACACGAGGGAAGGAGGGACGTGCATCAGGTTTCCGCTGGGCGGGGTGCCTCCCTCCCTAGTGCGGAGTGGGTGCTGGTTGATCCAGGCGCTCAGACCGAAGAGGAGAGAGGGCCAGGCGAGGATCCTGTGCAGCACACGCGGTGGTGAGTGACGGTTGGTGATAGGGCATTGAGATGAGATCGAGAGGGAATGACTGACCTATTCCGGGTGATCATGATGAGACCTGCGAGAAACATGCCCGAGGCCGCGAGCCCGTCTACACAAGAGAGCGAGGGTGAGCGAAAGAGAGGAGTAGCGCTGGGAGCGAGGAGCGAGCATTCGATGGTGATCGTCTAGAAAAGGCACGAACCAACGTTATCTTGCGCGGACCATGTTTCTGGGATTGTGAATGTGGTCTCGAGCGAACTGTCGCGTGGGCTGTTGTGAACGTTATGCGGCTGCATCGCAATCAAAAGAAAAAGAGTTCAAAGTTGAAAAAGGGCGGCGCTTGTCGACCAGTCGCAGTCGCACCTCCTTTCCCCCCTTCCGCGCTCATGAGAACGCACTCCGAGGCCTCGGTCACGCTGCCCTCGCTATTCTATCCCTCCCTCTCTCTCGCCAGCACTCCATATCCATCCGGCCTCCTCCTCCGAACCGACAACGGCAGCTCAGATGACTTTGACATCATCGACGGCTCCCTACTCTCCGTACAGCATGCACTCACCGTAACACGGCCTCCCTCTCCCTCCGCCTCTTTCGACTTCTCCATCGTCAGCCCGCCCAGCCCCGGTCCAGATCGCAGCTCTTATCCCTTTGCATCCCATCCTGCGGGGTCTCAACTCAACTTCTTCTCTTCCAGGGACAGGCGTTATAAAACCGCGCCCGGTTCCCCAGCCTCATATCGTGTTGCTCTGGCTTCGGGTGGTACCCGAACACCTCCGATCGGCAAATCCATGAAATGTCTGCTTCCTCGTCTCTGGGGTGCCCTCTCGACTCCAACCCGCAAGGGTAGACGGAAAGCAGGCCGCCGGAAACCATACGCATTGCCCTCCAACATCAGTTACGCGGACCTCCAACCCCTTGATGGGGAGGAGGGTGAGCTTATTGACGAAGCATGCTTCGTTGAGCCGTACGAACCTCCACAATCACCGCCTCGGAAATTTATCGGTCCGTTTCCCTCTTCACTCTCTCCTCGCATCTTTCTGAAACCGTAGGCTGCCTAGACTTCTTGTCCTGTCTCCCAATCGAGATCGCTCTCTATCTCCTATGCTTCCTCGATCTTTCGTCTGTCATTGCCTGCCAGAGCGTCTCACGTACGTGGAACGTCCTGGCCAGTGACAGTGCTGTCTGGCGCGAACTCTTTTACCGCCGGCAGGGCTGGGACATTAATATGGGCCGTGCCATTGCCCGAGGTTGGACTCCTCCGCCATTGGAAGAGCTCTCAGAGAGCCCTACTAGCCTCACACCCATATTAGACAGACCGCGGAGTCACACTCTCAGGGGCTGTACGTACAGCGAACCCACAACCTCCTCCGAAGGCCTCTCAATCAACACTCGTGATGGACGAGCGCGATCACTCGTACATCCGCGGTCGCTTCCACATGCGCCATCGCCCTGGAGCCCTGAATATCCCAGTGACACATATCTTCCACTCGGCGCGTCTTTGGATGCGCCACTATTCCTCCCTTGGCATGAACTGTATCAGACGCGTTATACTTTGGACGCGCGCTGGGCTAGTTCAGTCCCACAACCTACATACCTCAGGGGGCATGCCGATAGTGTCTACTGTCTCGAATTCGATAGCAAGCGAATTATCTCCGGCTCGCGTGATCAGACGATCAAGGTGTGGGACATCCAGACTGGCCGCTGTCTGGGCACATTCAGAGGCCATTACGGAAGTGTTCTCTGTTTAAAGTTTGAGAAAGATTGGGACATCAAAGGTGATGGAAAGAAGGGGTTTATGGTCAGCGGCAGCAGCGACCGGAGGGCCTGCGTTTGGGACATCTGGATCGGGGAGGGTGGTGAGGTGCGCGCAGAGGTCAGAGCGGTGTTGAGAGGGCACCTCGATGGTGTGTTGGACCTTCGCGTTGACGAGCAATGGATCGTAAGCTGGTGAGCGGCATCGTCATTTCGATATTCTAAATTGCTCAAACCGACCTCATAGCTCGAAAGACACAAAGATCCGTGTGTGGAACCGTGAAACACTCGAGCTCCACCGCACCCTTACTGGACACGAAGGCCCTGTCAATGCCATTGGTTTACAGAACGGGCTAATCGTAAGCGCCAGTGGGGATACCAAGATGATGTTGTGGGACATCGAACGCGGCACCTGCTTACGCACTTTTGACGGGCATGATCGCGGGCTAGCGTGTCTTTTAATGTCTGCGCGCGTGCTGATGTACTCTCGACTGGCTGTGACAGGACAACTACATCGTGTCCGGCTCGAGCGACTGCACAATCAAGGTGTGGAATGCGTCGACAGGCGAGTGTCTACGCACCCTTGTTGGGCACGACTCGCTTGTGCGTGCCCTCGCCCTTGACCCCGCTTCGGGGCGCCTCGTGAGCGCGAGCTACGACAAGGTGGTCAAGGTATGGGACCTCCGGACTGGGCGTACGGTACAGCAGTTCAAGCATCACCATCTTGGTCATATCTTTGACGTCAAGTTCGATGTCCATCGGATAGTTAGGTGCGTGTGTTGTCGTGACGTATGTGCCGGCAACGGTTCTGATTGCTGATTTACACGTGCATTAGCACGTCGCACGATCAAAGGATTGTTGTTCTAGACTTTACGCAGAACCTTGATACTGCGCTGTTTGCCTGAGAGCACATCACCTCATGTCTTCAGGGTCTATGTCAGGTAACGTCTACTGTTTTCTTGTTTCGGCATGGACCTACATTCGTCACGTATACCCTCCTCCTCTTTTCGACTCTGCACTTCATGTTGATCACGCAATCCAGAACACTCAAAACCTATCTGTTTGCCATCTCACCAGTCACCACATTGTTTTTTTCGTATTTCTACCTCAATATGTCAGCTATAATGAGTGCCGCGCGTAGACGTGTATTGTATATAATCGAGGCAACTTGGCAATGTATGTAGCTTGCAGCGCATGTGATGAGAAACTGAGATCTGAGAGCGCGTGATCACGTTGACCGCGGAAGTGAGACCGCCTTGCTCTGCTACCGACGCCATGTTGCTCGCCCGAAGGTCACTCGGAAAGTTCCCCACCGCGCCGTTGTCGCGTCGTCGTCTCTCGAGCAGAGCCTCCGCCGTGCTCGGCGCGTTGGACATCCCGACGACCCCGACCGAGCTGCCCGGCGTCTACGACGGGGAGTGGAAAGGGTCTGGAGAGGTATTTCAGAGCGTTTGTCCCGCGACGGGAGAGGTCCTGGCCAACGTCAAATCCGTACGCAGTCCATCATCTCCACAATCATATTTAATGTGCTTACCCGTCCCCGACACTGGCAGGCATCACCGGCCGAGCTCCACGGCGCGCTGGATAGGACGAGAGAAGCATACGTACATTTCAGGAGTATACCCGCTCCCCGGAGAGGAGAGATAATACGCCAGATCCGCGAGGCTCTGGCCGCCAAGGTGCGTTGTTGTGCCGTACACTATTCTGATCCGCACGCGCTCCTGTGTAAACGTTAACGTCTGTGTTCCCACTTTGTTTTTGTTTTTTGGGGGTAGCGCGATGAGCTCGGCGCGCTCGTGTCGCTCGAGATGGGTAAGATCCGTACCGAGGGTGTGGGTGAGGTTCAGGAGTTTGTCGACATCGTGAGTGAGATGATGAGCCCCAAGGTTGTCTCTATCGAACGAACGGACATTGGCTGAGGGTCTCGGGCCTCTCTTTCATTTTTGCCAGTGCGATTATGCTGTTGGGCTCTCGAGGATGATGAACGGAAGAGTGATCAACTCTGAGAGGCCAGGCCATACCATACTCGAAGGTGAGTCGAAAGCTTTTCCTTCTTCCGTCTCTATCCAAGCGTTGTTGGTGTCCTCGCCGGTTCGCCGGTTCTTTTCGTTTCATCGTCGCTCATCATCGTGTCCCATTCGCAGTTCCGA
>WNFD01016235.1_pt1 | contig 10266 bp, 8 predicted proteins | sample 5400491 | NCBI WGS metagenome assembly WNFD01 (sample SAMN13153343, study PRJNA577476) | soil metagenome | isolation source: 120 cm saprolite under Douglas fir tree site 2 hole 2 replicate 2 | place: USA:California | collected 2015-04-18 | reverse complement strand
TACGGAACGCACCAAGAGGTGCTCACGCTTCGGCGTTACGGTGCGCGCGTGCGGCCCTGCTGGATAGTACTCGGGTTCTATCCGGGTAACGACCTCTCGGACAACGTTCGATTGCCGCTCGTCACGGAAGACGCCAGTGGAGTCAGGTTGACCGAACATCGTTTCTCGCTCGGCCGGCGTCTCTGGCTGGGCACCAAGGTCTGGCTGGGTAGCATCAGCCACCTCTACACACTGTCTGTATCGCAGGTCAAAGCGCGGCTCTCGCGACCTCTGCTTACTCCGGTAGGTCTGCTCGAGCCCTCGTCCCCCGTCGTGGAGGGGATGTCACGCCCACTCAGGATCACAGAGCAGTTGCTGCTGATCGCGCGAAGAGACGCGCGCAACCTGGGCGCGCAGTTGGTTGTGCTGGTGATCCCCGAGAGAAGCCAGGTGATGCGCCCCGAGGAGTCGGCTCATTCAGGCCTCGACGCCATCGAGGAACAGTTTGTCTCCTGGTTCGAGCGTGAGGAGATGCTGCACGTGGAGGCTCTGACGCCGCTTCGCGGTGCCCGACAACGAGGCGAGAACCCATTCTTCCGGAGGGATGGGCATCTGAATTCCGCCGGCCACCGAGTGGTGGGCGAGACGCTGGCCCGCCGGTTCGTCCCACTTCTTCAGCAGGAATCGAGCGAAAACTCTCGGGCCTGTGCACGAGAGCTGTCGGCGCGAGGCGCGCGGGCTCGCTGAGTGGTCGTCGCCAGGCGCACCGCGGTCCAGTCGTCGCCGGGGTGAGCCGCAGATCTCGAAGGCGGGCCGGAGTCTCAGCTGCGCGAGTGACGGGCGCGGTCGTAGCGGCCGAGGACTTGACCGAGGGTTTCGGCCTGGATCAGGCCTTGCGACTTCATGGCCTGGAAGACATCGCCCCAGCTCTTTCCGCTTCGGCGCTCTCCCGCGATCTGATCCAGCGTCAGCGTCGGCGTGCCGGTGGTCGACGTCTTCTGGGCGTCGAAGAGCGCCGTCGCGATCCGCTTGTTCCCCGGCGACAAGGAGTCGTACGCGCTCGGCGAAGACGTCGCCGGGCTCGCAGGTGGACCCGATGGTGTCGACGGGGGCTCTGCGGAAGCCACACTCGTCCCGACGAGTACCAGGGCGGCGAGACCGGTCACGATCCATCGTGTCATTGGGCGCTCCGTCTGATCGATACCTGAACGCACGGTTCGTTGTCCTCCGCCCATGTGTTGCACGGCGAATGCCAGGGTCTCCCTGGAAGAGTTCCTTCCGATTTCTCGGGGACTTGCCGGAAGCTCGGTGGGCGAGGAGCTGGCCAGAGACTGGACAGGGTGGCTCAGCCGTTCCAGGGCTTCTGACAGATTTACTGCCAAGGGGTCAGGGAATCACCCACTCGAGGAAGAGCGTCGTCCCTCGCTCTCAAAGCTGCGCGTGCTGATGACGGCGCGGCGACTAATGGATATTATCGTGACCGCGTCCCACACGTCGTGGGCTTGGGGGGGGAACGTCATGGGTGATGTCGCTGGAGGCGCGGGCTCGACCCGCCGGGACTTCGTGCGGGCCGGAGGAATGCTCGCGGCCGGGCTGAGCGTGACGCCGTTGCTCGGGGCCTGCGCCTCCCTCGGCGGATCTCGGATCGATTTCAACGTCGAAGAGGCCACGATCGTCGATTTTCAGGTGGCGATGCACGCCGGACGCCTCGACAGCGAGTCCCTGGTGCGGATCTATCTGCGGCGAATCCAGGCGATCGACCGGACTGGTCCCATGCTCCGCTCGGTCCAGGAGATCAATCCCGACGCGATCCCCATCGCCCGGGCGCTCGACGGGGAGCGCCGCGCCCGGGGCCCACGGGGCCTGCTCCACGGCATTCCCGTCCTGCTCAAGGACAACATCGCCACGGCGGACAAGATGGAGACGACCGCCGGGGCGCTCGCGCTGCTGGGGGCCCGGCCGCGCGAGGACTCCACCATCGCCCAGAGACTCAGACAGGCGGGCGCCGTCATCCTCGGCAAGGCGTCGATGAGCGAGTGGGCGTATTTCAAGTCGACGCCGGGCTCCAGCGGCTGGAGCGCGCGGAGCGGCCAGGCGCGGAACCCTTACGCGCTCAATCGGACGCCGTGCGGTTCCAGCTCCGGCTCGGCGATCGCCGTGGCGGCGAATCTCGTGGCGGTGGCGCTCGGCACCGAGACCGACGGGTCGATCATCTGCCCCTCGGGCGTCAACGGAGTGGTGGGCATCAAGCCGACGGTCGGGCTCACCAGCCGCGCCGGCGTCATTCCCATCTCCGCGACCCAGGACACCGTCGGATCCTTCGGACGCACGGTCGCCGACGCCGCCGCGGTCCTGGGGGCGCTCGTCGGCGTGGACCCACGGGACGCCGCCACGCAGGCGAGCGCGGGTCAGTCACGGCCAGACTACACGCAATTCCTCGATCCCAACGGGCTGCGTGGCGCCCGCATCGGAGTGCCCCGGGACGAATACTTCGGCTACAGCCCCAAGGCCGACGCCGTCGCCAACCAGGCCATCGACGTCCTGCGCGATCGTGGCGCGGTCGTCATCGATCCCGTCAAGATCCCCAACTTCGATCGCGCCGCCCTCACGGCCGCCGAGATCATCGTGCTGCTCTACGAGTTCAAGGCGGGCGTGAACGCGTACCTGGCCGGCCTGGCCCCGGGGGGGCCGGTGCGGACGCTCGACGATATCATCGAGTTCAACAAACGCAGCGCCGGCGACAACCTGCCGTTCTTCGGTCAGGAACTGCTGGTCCGTGCGCAGGCCAAGGGGGGACTCGGCGAGGCCGAATACCTGGAGGCCCTCGAGAAGTGCCGCCGCCTGGCCGGGCGGGAAGGCTTCGACGTCGTCATGGGTGAGCACCAGCTCGACGCTCTGGTCGCGCCGACGACGACGCCGGCGTGGCCGGTCGACCTCGTCAACGGCGATCAGTTCCGCGGCAGCAGCGCCAAGAGCGCGGCGCTGGTCGGCTATCCGCTCGTCAGCGTGCCCGCGGGCTCCACGATGGGCCTCCCGGTCGGGATCACGTTCATGGGGCGCGCCTGGAGCGAGCCGACGCTCGTCAAGCTCGCCTACGCGTTCGAGCAGGCGACGAAGGCGCGACGCCCGCCCCAGTATCTCGCCACGAGCCCGTAATGCGGGCCGTGGTCTGCCGAGCGTGGGGAGAGGTCGACGATCTCCGGGTCGAGGAGGTCGCGGCGCCCAGCCCGGGGCCGGGTGAGGTGCTGATCGCCGTGAAGGCGACGGCGGTGAACTATGCCGATGCCCTGATGACCGCCGGGCGCTACCAGACGCGGCCGGCGCTGCCCTTCAGCCCGGGACTCGAGACGGCGGGCGTCGTGTCCGCATGCGGCGAGGGCGTCACGCGGCTCAAGCCCGCCGACCGCGTGATGGCCATTCTCGCCTACGGCGGCCTCGCCGAGATGGCGGTCGCTCCCGAGTCCGAGACGTTCGCCATCCCGGCCGGCATGAGCTTCGAGGAGGCGGGCGCCTTTCCGGTCGCGTACATCTCGAGTCACGTGGCGATCCGCTGGCAGGCCCGCCTCGAGGCCGGTGAGACCTTGCTCGTCCTGGGTGCCGCCGGCGGCGTCGGCCTCACGGCGGTCGAGATCGGCAAGGCGATGGGCGCGCGCGTCATCGCGGCGGCCAGCACCCCGGAGAAGCTCGCCGTGGCCCGCGGGCGCGGGGCCGATGACCTCGTCAACTACACGACTGAGAAGCTCACCGAGCGGGTGATGGCACTGACGGATGGCAAGGGCGCCGACGTGTGTTTCGATCCGGTCGGCGGCGACCTCTTCGACGCGGCGCTGTCGGCGCTCGGCTGGGGCGGCCGGATTCTGGTGGTGGGCTTCGTCGGCGGGGTCCAGAACATCCCGGCGAACCGGCTCCTGGTCAAGCACCGCGCCGCGCTGGGCAGCTCGCTGCGCTACTTCCGCTGGCACGCGCCCGACAAGCTGCGCAGGTCGGTCGACGAGCTTCTCCAATGGTACGAGGCCGGCAAGCTCCGGCCGTGCATCTCGCACCGTCTTCCCCTCGAGAAAAGCGTCGAGGCGATCCGGCTCTTGACCGAGCGCCGGGCGTACGGCAAGGTCGTCGTCGTCCCGGGACTGCGGGCGGACTGACATGGAGATACGGACTCGCGCGCACGGCCCGCACGTCGTGATCGTCACCATCGACAACCAGGTCAGACTCAACGCGATGTCGCGGCAGATGATGACGGACCTGGCGCGGTTGTGGGACGAGCTCGAGCGCGGGACGTGCCGCTGCGTCGTCCTCACCGGTGCCGGCGAACGCGCCTTCAGCGCCGGCGCGGACATGAGCGGCGACCTCTCGGCGGCGCCGGAGACAGCGGGCGTCGTCAGTCACGCGTTGTTGAAGCATCACGTGTTCTCGAAACCGATCGTCGCCGCCGTCAACGGCGACTGCGTCGGCGGCGGCCTCGAGCTGCTCCTGTCCACCGACATCCGCGCGGCGGCCCCGCGCGCCCGCTTCGGGCTCCCGGAGGTCCGGTGGTCGATCTACCCGTTCGGCGGCGCGACCGTCAAGCTCGTCCAGCAGATCGGCTACGTCCACGCCATGGATCTCCTGCTGACCGGCAAGCTCGTCGACGCGGCGGAGGCCGCGCGCCTCGGGCTCGTCAACCGCGTCGTGCCCGCGGAGGGTCTCATGGCCTGGGCGCTCGAGACCGCCGAGGCGATCGCCGCCAACAGCCCCACCGCGGTGCAGGCGGTGAAGCGGCAGATCAGCGCCACCGCCGCCGAGCACACGCTGTCGCGCGAGGCGCTGGAGCAGGAGCTCGGCGATCGCGTACGGGCAAGCGCCGACTTCAAGGAGGGGGTGGCCGCGTTTCGCGAGAAGCGCCGCCCGCGCTACGAGTGAGCGCGCCGCGAGCGTAGGCCGCGCGCGCCGAAGAGGAGCAAGGCGGCCGCGACCCAGGCGAGCGCGCCGTCGAACAGGAACGCGCCGGGAATGCTGACGGCGGCCAGGGCTCCGCTCGCGAGGGGGCTGGCCGCGGTGCCGATCTGCAGCCCGAGACCCAGCCAGCCGAACGCCGCACCGCGATGCTCCGCGGGCACGATGGCGGCGCCCAGCGAGTACGTCAGCGTGATCGCAGCGCCCAGACAGAGCCCTGTCAGCATCCGCAGCACGAGCAGCACGGGCCAACCGCCCGGCAGGGCCATGGCCGCGCAGAGCGGGCCGCCCACGAGCAGCCCGATCAGGAGCAGCCGCGCCGTGGGCACCTCGCGCGAGAGCCGCGCGGCGACGTTGGCCGAGGCCGTCGCGGCGATGGCGCCGACCGAGATGATCGTGCCGGAGATGGCCGCGATCTTCTCGACGCCGGGCATGTGCGCGACCTGCAGCGGGATCAAGAGCGCCAGACCCCGGTCCAGGAACTGCGAGATGAAGAGCAGCGCCATCACCACGGAGAAGTGTGGGTACTGAAACACTTGCCGGAGCGGCACCTTCGGCGTCGGCTGCCGCGGAGCTCCCGGCGCGCCCGGCGCGACTTCCTGGAACAGCACGATCAGCCCGAGGAGCGCCAGCGCGCAGAGTCCCGCCGTCGCGAAGAACGCGTAGCGGATCCCGAAGTGCGAAGCGACGTAGCCGCCGATGGCGGGGCCGACCGCGACGCTCAGGAGCTGGGCCGATTGCACCATGCCGATCGCCGCGGGCACCTTGTCCCGCGGCGCCGAGGTGGTGGCCAGCGCCATCACCATCGGCGTGAAGCCGGCGAAGAGGCCCATGACCACGCGCGCGAGGAAGAGCTGCTCCACCGAGGTGACGAGCCCCATCGCCGCGACGATCACGACGAAGCCGACCAGCGAGCGGATCAGCATCATCTTGCGGCCGAAGCGATCGGCGAGGCGGCCGAAGACCGGCGACAGGATCCCCGACATCGCGGGCGTGACCGCGGCCTGGGCGCCCGCCCACAGCGCGATCTTCGCGGGATCCGTCACGCCGAGCTCGCGGATGTAGAGCGGCAGGAAGGGCGAGAAGAACTGGAAGCCGACGAAGGAGATGAAGACGGTCAGCGTGAGGGCCCAGACGTTGCGCCGCCAATCATCCGGAAGAAGGCCTCTCATGCCTCGATTCGATCATAGGCCAGGCGGTTGCAACCGGCGTTGAACTCTGCTAGCCTCGGCCCGTTTTTGCGCCCAGGGTGCCCCACGAGGGCCCAGGGAAGGCGGTGCGAAACCGCCGCGACCCCGTCACTGTAACCGGGGACGAAACCCGCAAAGGCCACTGGCGTAAGCCGGGAAGGCGCGGGGAGTAGGACGATCCGGAAGCCAGGAAACCTGCCCGGGCGCGCACCACCACAACCGGTCTTCGCGGGAGGGCCTGGGATGAGCGCGGCGTTCTCGAGATCCCCAAATCCATCATCGTGGAGGCGATAACAAGCGACGACATAGATGCGTGCAGTGACACTGCCCGGGCGCAAGGGAAGCCGGTGCGAGGCCGGCGCTGCCCCGCAACTGTCACCGGGGACGAAACCCGCGAAACCACTGGCCGCGCGAGGCCGGGAAGGGCGGGGAGTAGGACGATCCGGGAGCCAGGAGACCTGGTCCGGGCGAGATGGGACAGGCCCGTGGAGAATCGAGGCGCTCCGCGAGCCCTGTCCGGGAGAGGACGAGATGACGCGGGTCATCGGAGTTCTGACATTCGCATTCGTGCTCTGCAGTTCGGGACAGGCAGCCGCCCAGGATCCAGCGACTCCGATGGATCCCGTGGTGGTGACGGCGACCAAGACCGAGACGCCGGTCGGGCAGACCGGCTCGTCCGTCAGCGTGCTCACGCGTGAGCAGATCGAGCAGCGACAGGCGATGGACGTGCTGCAAATGCTCAGAGAGCAGCCCGGCTTCTCGCTGATCCAGAGCGGAGGCCGCGGCGGCACCACCAGCATCTTCACTCGCGGCGGCAACAGCGACATGAATCTCGTGCTCATCGACGGGATGAAGGTGAACCAGGGCGGCGGGGCGTTCGACTTCGCGAACATCACGACGGTGGGCATCGGCCGCGTGGAGATCGTCCGGGGACCCCAGATGATTCGCCGGCGGCGGGAACTACGGCACCCACGAGGAGCGGGTCGGCGCGTCGTGGGGGAACCGACAGGCCGGGGTCTTCTTCGAGTACGGTCACGTCGGAACGTCGGGGATTCTCGACGTCAATAACGACTACCGGAGTGACACCGCCGCCCTTCGCCTCGATCTGAGTCCGACGTCCGACCTCGACTTCACGCTCACGGCGCGTTACATCGCGAGTCGCGTCGGGATTCCGACGGAAGGGACCGGCGACCGTTTCGAGATGCTCGATCCCCATCAGTCCCAGAAGGACGAGCGCTTCGTCGGAACCCTCGGCGCGCGGTATCGCCAGACGTCGTGGCTCGAGCATCGCGTGAAGTTCGGCGCCAATCTCACCGGCAGTAGCTTCGTGGACCCGAAAGACGACGTCCCGACCGACGCGTTTTCGCCGCCGGAAGGGACAAAGACCACGAGCTCGGAGAGCCGACTTCTCGTCGACTACAACATCGCGCTCTCCCCGCCGAAGTTCTGGGAGATCACGCCCGTGATCGTCCTGGGCGGTACCTACGAGTACCAGAACTTCACTCAGCGCCTCCATCCGGTGGGAGAGCCCAACCGGACGAACGTGAGCCGGGAGACCAAGTCACTCTACGGGCAGGGCCAGCTCGGCTGGATGGACAGCGTCTTCCTCACGGCGGGCGGCCGATACGATAACAGCACCGTCTTCGGCGACGAGGTCACGCCACGCGTCGCGCTCGCCGTCGTGGCTCCGGTGACGAAAACACGCGTGCGCGGCGCCTGGGGCACCGGGATCAAGGAGCCGAGCTTCTTCGAAGAGTTTGGGGGCTTCGGAGTCCCCGGCAACCGTGACATCAAGTCCGTGAGGTCGGAGAGCTGGGAGGCGGGTGTCGATCAGCCGCTCTTCGGTCAAAAGTTCGAAATCGGGGCCACCTATTTCGAGAATCGGTTCAAGGACCTGATCGCCTTCATCAGCTTCACTGAAGGCTCGAAGAACATCCAGGCGGCGAAGACGAGCGGCGTCGAGGCGGTGATGGTCCTGAGACCCGTGAAGGGCTGGACCGCGACCGGGACCTACACCTTCCTCCGGACCGAGGTGACGGACGACGGCGGGATCGGCGGGCAGAACGAGTTCCCGAAGGGCGAGCCGCTGCTCCGCCGGCCCAGACATTCGGGAAGCGTCTCGGTCGGGTACACGGGCGACCGGCTGCGCGCGGCGGGGACGCTTTTCGTCAAGGGGCAATCCATCGATCGCGACTTCAGCAGCCCGGAGAGCCCGCGGGTGACGAACCCGGGCTACGACAAGCTCGATCTCTCCTTCGCGGTCGTCCTTTTCAAGAACGTGATCGGACTCCGGGAGATCACCTGGAAGACCCGCTTGCAGAACGTGCTGAACGAGAAATACGAAGAGGTGTTCGGGTTCTCATCCCCGCGGATCACGGCCTTGACCGGCTTCGAGGTGCGCTATTGAACGGGCTGGCGCCGTGTCTCATGATCCAGGGCACCAGCTCGGCCGTCGGCAAGTCAGTCCTCGCCGCGGCCTTCTGCCGGCTCTTCGCACGCGCGGGGTATCGCGTGGCGCCATTCAAGTCGCAGAACATGGCGTTGAACTCATGGGTCACGGTCGACGGCGGCGAGATCGGCCGGGCGCAGGCGGCGCAGGCGGAGGCGGCGGGCGTCGAGCCCACCGTCGACATGAACCCGATCCTCCTCAAGCCCGAGGCGGACAATCGGTCGCAGCTCGTGGTGCGGGGACGGCCCGTGGCCAGCCCGACGTTCCGCGAGTACGCGCGGATGAAGCCCGGGCTGCTCGACCTCGTGCGGGAGAGCCTCGAGCGACTGCGCCGCACGCACGACGTCGTGGTCGTCGAGGGCGCCGGGAGTCCGGCCGAGATCAACCTGCGCGAGGGCGAGATCGTCAACATGCGGATCGCGCGTCTGGCCGACGCGCCCGTGCTCCTCGTCGGTGATATCGATCGCGGCGGCGTGTTCGCGGCTTTCGTCGGTACGCTGGCGCTGCTGCCGGCAGAGGACCGCGCGCGGATCGCCGGCTTCGTCGTCAACAAGTTCCGCGGGGACGCCGCGCTCCTGACGCCCGGGTTCGACGAGCTGACCGCCCGGACCGGGGTGCCGGTGCTCGGCGTCGTCCCCTTCATCGCCGAGTCGCTCGTGCCGGCCGAGGACTCGCTGAACCTCGAGGACCTCGAGCGCGCGAACGGCCCCGCCCTGCTGGAGGTGGCGGTGGCGTGGTTGCCACGGATCGCCAACTTCGACGACCTCGAGCCGCTGGCGCGTGAGCCCGGCGTGCGCGTGAGGTTCGTGCGCCGCCCGGCGGAGGTCGAGAACGCCGACCTGATCGTTCTGCCCGGGAGCAAGAACACTGCTGAGGACCTCGCCTGGCTTCGCGACGCCGGGCTGGCCGATGCAGTCACCGCGGCCGCGTCGGCCGGCCGGCCGGTCGTCGGGATCTGTGGTGGCTATCAGATGCTCGGCCTGGCCGTCCACGACCCTGACGGCGTCGAGTCCTCCGCGGCCACGACGGCGGGGCTCGGGCTCTTGCCGGTGGTCACCTCGCTGGAGCGCGACAAGACGACCGTGCGCGTGCGCGGACGCGTGGGCGCCGACGCGGGGCCGTTCGCGCTGGCGGCCGGCGCGGACATCGAGGCGTACGAGATCCACGTCGGACGGACGGAGGTCAGGGCGGCGCGTCGGCCGTTCCTTGTCGTGGCGCATCGCGATCGCCCGGTCGACGAGCGCGATGGCGCACTGAACGACGCGGGAAACGTCGTGGGCACGTACCTGCACGGTCTCTTCGCCAACGACGCCCTCCGGCGTGCGCTCCTCCTGTACCTGGCCACGCGCAGGGGCGTGCCGGCGGACCCGCGCTGGGGAGCGCCGTCGAGCGCCGCCGCGCGCTACGACCGCCTGGCCGACGTGGTCGGCAGCGCATGCGACCTGGCGGCGATCGGGAAGCTCGTAGGGCTCGACCTGGGCCAGGGCACCTAGCCGCCGCGCTTTGCGGCGAGCATCTCGGCCAGCCGGAGCTTCTGCACCTTGCCGGTGTCGGTCACTGGAAGCTCGTCCCGCCGCAGCCGGCAGAACTCCTGTGGCACCTTGTACGCTGCGAGCGCCACTTTACAGAAGGTCTGCAGCGCCTCGGGCTCGACGTCGTGACCCTCGCGGAGGACGACCACGGCTGCGAGGATCTCCTCTCGGCGCGGATCGGGCA
>WNFD01008236.1_pt1 | contig 10267 bp, 8 predicted proteins | sample 5400491 | NCBI WGS metagenome assembly WNFD01 (sample SAMN13153343, study PRJNA577476) | soil metagenome | isolation source: 120 cm saprolite under Douglas fir tree site 2 hole 2 replicate 2 | place: USA:California | collected 2015-04-18 | reverse complement strand
TTCTTCTTTCCAGAATTGTTATGCTTCTTCAAGGTCGATCTCCTTAGCCGTTTTGATTGCACCCTCGAGTGCGTTGATCACTGGTAGCTTAACGCCATCCGTGATCGGGGATCGACCTTCTCATCCCATCTATCGCCTGTTTTCGGCAGTTATCTTGGTTGCAGTGCGGCTTGCCTTTGCGTGGATTCAGCAGCGTTGTTCCGTCCAGCAAGATCGAACAACCCTATTGCCACTACGGCAAACGATAACCACCAAAGGAAGTACCCAACCCCGAGGTCTGAAATCCAGCCATCGGGCCTGAGGCGAATATACCAATGTGCATTGAAGAGGAAGGCCGCAGCGGCGACCCATGCAGACAGACGTCGAAGCGAACGAGTTCCGCGCAATACCGCCCACGGAGAACCGACAATGAAGAACAGTGTCGTTAACACGCTTAGAGTTGAAAGCACCGCTTCGTACCCTGTACCGAGAAATTGACTCGGCCAAACCGCGCTGGCCGCCATGAGGAAGGCTCCCACACCCGTGATAGGCGGGCCAATTTTTCCACCGCCAACACCCGTAACAACAGGAAGGAACCACGCTGCTCCGTTGAGCAGCCACGCAACCGAAATCAGAAGATGCGGCCTTCTCATTGTTCCGCCTTTCTCAACGCCACGATTCCCTTACCTGACAAGTATAAGTACAAAACGGTAGCTGTCGTTAAATCGCTCACGACGAGTTGTGAGTGTAAAGGCCTTTTGCGACAGTTACCTTGAAGTGCCGAGTGTCAGGGACTATTCTTTCGCCATGCGTAAGATTTTTCTTCGGTGCTCAGCCAACATCTTCATCTTCGTACTGCTGGCCGCATTCATTTCGCTCTCTGCGATTGCAAGCGACAAACATACGGCCTCACCATGCGCTAAGCCGCGAGAAATCTTATCTGCACCGCAACTGTCAAAAGAAGAACAAGCGAAGGCTCGCAAGATCAGGGCACAAGGCATGGTGGACATTTCTATAAGTGAGGACGGAGATGTAATCGAAGCGAAGGTTGTTCGGGCGTCCTCACGCGAAGCGGTTGACCTGCTGCTCTCGTTCGCAAGGTCAGCGAAGTTCAAACCAAGGACAGGATGCGGAACCACTCACACAGCGATCAACTACACGTTGGCGGGCCAGTAGGATGTCCCTTCAAGGGAACGTGGCCGTCTGCGGAAATGTGGCGGCAATAGAGCCCAATCTGCGGAGGAATAGGGCTCAGGAGCGGGTTGGAGAAGGCCCTGGGATGTCCTAGGGTATCCTTTTTGACCGCGCCGACTCCGCTGGGGCTTCTCCTCGACTAATATAGACGCGCATCAATATACTTCTTCTCCGCGGCCTTTGTTTTGGCTATCATTCTGCCCATGACAGCTGCCGCAGCTGTTACCTCTCATCTGGAGCCACAGTCATTGCTGACGGGAGATGGTAGGAGCAGTGACTACCGAGATTTTGTCGGTGGCTCCAAACAGGAATGGGCCGTGGATGCGGAAGATCGTAGCATAGTAGGGGATATCCTTGTCCTGGAGTATGTGCATGCGGCCATCCTCGACATACTCGTCAGTGACTTGCGAGACGGTGGTGGTCGCGGCGACACGGCTAATGAAGAGCAGCGCGGCCAGAATCATTCCGGCTTCGACGGCAACGGTGAGGTCGGCGAAGACGGTGAGAGCGAAGGTGACGAGCCAGATGCTGATGTCGGTCTTCGTCAATTTCAGCAGCTGCGGAATCTCGCGCCACTCTCCCATGTTGTAGGCGACGATCATCAGGATTCCTGCGAGCGCAGACATGGGTACGTAGCTCACGAGTGGCGCGGCGAAAAGAAGAATGCAGAGCAGCGTGAGCGCGTGGATCATGCCGGCGATCGGAGACTGCGCGCCGGAGCGGATGCTGGTGGCGGTGCGAGCGATGGCGCCGGTGGCGGGAAGTCCTCCGAACATGGGCGACATAATATTAGCCACGCCCTGGCCGATGAGTTCGACATTGGGATTGTGGCGGTCATTGCTCATGCGGTCCGAGACTACAGCGGACATGAGCGATTCGATCGCACCCAGCATGGCAACAGTAAAGGCAGGGCCGAGCAGGCCGTGAATCAGGTCAGCGCGGAACTTGGGAATTGCGAGATGGGGCAGGCCGCTGGGGATCCCTCCGAAACGCGTGCCGATGGTTCCTACTGGAAGTTTGAAAAAATAAACGGCTGCGGTGCCTAAGAGCAGAGCGACGATGGGTCCGGGGATACGCGGCGAAAGACTGCGGCAGATGATCAGGACCAGCACGGTGAAGACAGCGAGCGCGGTGGCTTCGTAGGAAAGCGTATGGAAGTTGCGGGCCAGCGCCTCCATGCGGAGCGAGAAAACACCGGGGACTTTGTCGAGACGCAGTCCGAAGAAGTCTTTTATTTGGGTGCTGGCGATCAGGACGGCGATGCCGTTGGTGAATCCGATGACAACGGGACGCGGAATGAATTTCACGCCTGTGCCGAGACCGGTTGCTCCCATGATGATGAGGAGCACTCCTGCCATCACGGTACACATGAACAGTCCGTCGGTGCCATGTGCAGCCACGATGCCGGCGACTACGACGACAAAGGCGCCGGTAGGTCCGCCGACTTGGGTTTTCGATCCGGCGAGAGCGGAGATGAGAAATCCGGTTACGACGGCGCAGTAGGTGCCGGCTTGCGGAGTGAGTCGTGAGGCGATGGCGAAGGCCATGGCCAGAGGAAGGGCAACCAGACCGACGGTGACTCCGGCGATCAGGTCGAGAAGGAATTTGTGACGGTTGTAGTCGCGGAGACAGAGGACCGACTTCGGAAGCCAACGGTCGTCAAGGAAAGTAACAGCCATTTTGACATTATGGCAGACTCGTCGGTTGAACTCGGCAGAGGATCATTTGCGTGTCCTCTTTAATATTCTCGACCGACGCTTAGACGAACATCGGCGCTGGTTACAGAATGTTCACAATAAAGCGGCCACCTTGACGAATTAAGCTGTTGATTGAAAAAGGGCTTAGGCCCAAAGAATCCAGCCCTGAAAGGCTTGCCCAGGAGTTCAACTTCGCGTGAGCGAAGAGCCAGCGGGAAAATACTTGCTAATTAGCCAGTCATCTTCGTCTTGCCAGTTCGGTTCAATCTCGTTTGACGGTGCGTTCGAAGGCCGCTCAAACGCCATTGTTCAGAACTGCTGGTCGACACTAGCGATACGCGTGTCGTCACAGCTCCTAACATACGGCGCTCATCTCCGCCAGTGCCGCACTACGGATTACGCTACGGTTTTGCTCCGGCTACCGGGGATTTTCAACGACTTAGAGGTCGTCCGCCTCTTGTAAGTCCTTTAGAGTCGTGTATGGGCCGTTCTTTCACGGCGGTAGCCATGCGGCGGATCACGATCGGCACTGCGTATGCGGAGTGCTTGCCAAGAAGAACACAAGGCGAACAAAACTTACCGGCAGTTTTACCGGCAGTTGGCCTTTCCTGGGGTGACTATCAGTAACTTACAGCACCGGGAGGCACCTCTAAGTACTTGCAATCACTTTTCTGAAAAGGCTGGCGTCGGCGGTTCAACTCCGTCCCTGGCCACCATGTTTTCAAGGTTTAGCGGCACCCTGTTGTGCACCTTCAGTCCGCTGTGAGTCCGCTGCCACACGCGGCTTCCCAACTGGTTTTTTGCTTTCGCATGATTGTGAAGGACTTGACTCGGCCCCTTCCTTATTATCAGTTCGCTTTAGTCGGTCTCGTGGTTGAGAATCGCACCAAGGATTTTCGTCCCCGAATCGTGAATGAGTTGAAGTAATGCGACCGACAAAAAGGCCCGTTGTGCTGCATTGCTAGGAGATTAAGGGCAAAAGCGAATTGCAGTAAGAGAGTCGATGATCGTGCAGGCTGTACTATCCGGATGAGCCTTGTCGCAGCGTGAAGCGTCAGCCTGTCTCGATGTTCTGCTGGCACTTTCTGCCGACCATTCGAAATCAGTGACGCTCGGCTTTTTTAACAAAAAGCTATCTTGTGGATCGCAATGTGGCATGATGTATTCCGCGAGTTCGACAGCGTCTCGGAAAAGCGGACGGTCCCGGTTCATTATCAACTTTCGACCTATCAAAATTTTGTCCAGGGCATGCACCAATGATTCGAATCAGCGCTGCTTGCAGCTTCGTTGCCGCTTTGGGAGTAATCGCCAACGCACAACAGGTCCAGCTTCCGAGTCCCGCAGTTCCCTTGCAACCGTTGGCGCAGCAGGTACGCCAGATGGAAACGGCTCTGTTGTATCTCGGTCAACCGTTTTCAGCTGACGAACTTGCCCGTATTGACGAAGCCATCGCGGATGCGCAGGAGAGTGAAGCGGTCAAGCGCCTGCAGAATGTCCTCGATCCCCACGTTTTAGCTCTGGTTCAGATCAATCCGGAAAGCCGTGTGAAAGTGGAACAGGGTCCCGCGAAACCAGAATTGGTGGAGTCGGGCACGCGGCTTTTTTTGGTCAAAGTGATCAATGAGGCTGGAGTAACCGCGCAACTCAAAGTTGAAAGTCCAAACTCGGGAGACGTCTACATACAATCGACCGGCTCTCCCGAACCGGCGATGGAACTTACGCCGCAGCAGGCTGCCGAGCGCTGGAGCGACATTTCGCTCTATCCGCTGCCGACGTCTCCTTACGTCAGCATTTCTCTATATCAAAAACCTCCGATGCTGCCACACCTCTCGGGGCTGGCTGTGGAATACCAGATCCTCACGATTTACAGTCGCGACCCCGGGCAGCGGTCGGCGATCATCAGCTTCAATGTGGGGCAGGGAACTCAAGATATCGGCTTTCGCAATGACATGACGGTTCTGTTCACGGCCCGTCCGGCACGTCGTGTAACTTTTCGTGTGCGCGACGAAAACCGAGAGCCCGGCATGGCTTCGTTCATCGTTCGCGATGCCCAGGGACGTCTTTACCCGAATCCTTCAAAGCGCCTTGCTCCGGATTTCTTCTTCCAGCCACAGGTCTACAGGTCTGATGGTGAGAACGTGCCCCTTCCGGAAGGGCAGTACACAGTGACGTACACGGGAGGCCCTGAGTACCTTACAGAAGAGAAGAACTTCACAGTGGACTCAAAAGGGCCAGCGGAGATTGAATTCCGACTGGAACGATGGATCGATCCAGCGATGTCCGGCTGGTATTCGGGAGACCACCACATTCATGCCGCCGGTTGCCGTCACTACCAAAATCCTGCTGAGGGAGTACTGCCGGACGACATGATGCGTCAGGTTCGCGGCGAGCGAATCAACGTCAGCTCGGTATTGACCTGGGGTCCGGATTATTATTACCAGAAGCAGTTCTTCTCCGGGCATGATCATCCTTTATCCACAAAGCGACAGCTGATGCATTACGACCTAGAGGTCTCAGGTTTTCCATCGAGTCACGCCGGACATCTCGTGCTGCTGAATCTGAAAGATCAGGACTACCCCGGGACCAAGCGTTTAACGGACTGGCCGACTTGGGACCTGCCGATTCTCCGCTGGGCCAAAGACCAAGGAGCGCTTGTCGGATTTGCGCATTCTGGTTGGGGTCTAGCCGTGCACGGTAACGATCTGCCCAACTACGAAGTGCCCGGGTTCGATGGGATCGGGGCTAACGAATACATCGTCGATGTTACGCATGCCAATGCCGTTGATTTCATTTCTGCTGTGGACACGCCTTACGTGTGGGAACTCAACATCTGGTATCACACTCTAAATTTAGGATTCCGCACTCGAATTGCTGGCGAGACGGACTTTCCCTGCATCTACGACAGCCGCGTGGGGATGGGAAGGACCTATGCTTCGGTATCGGGCCCCGTAAGCTATAGCAACTGGCTGGATGCCGTGAAAAGAGGTCGCAGCTATGTTTCCGATGGCAGGGCACACCTGATGAACCTGACCGTTGGCGGAGTGCATATCGGCGACACGGACAGTGAACTTCGCCTTCCGGCCGGATCCAGGGTCCCTGTGACTTTAGTCGCAGCAGCATATTTGCCCGAGCATCCCAACAAATCGCTGCATGAGTTACCGTATGATGAACAACCATATTGGAACGTCGAGCGCGCCCGCATCGGAGATAGCCGTGAAGTTGCGGTGGAGATTGTCGTGAATGGTAAGTTGGCGGCTTCCCAGAAACTGCTGGCTGATGGCAAGCCGAGAGAAATGAAATTTGAAATTCCTATCAATGCCAGCAGTTGGGTGGCCGCTCGGATCATTCCCGCCGCTCACACGAATCCCGTCTTCGTAATCGTGGATGGCAAGCCCATCCGGGCTTCTCGCCGCAGCGCGGAGTGGGCGCTGAAGAGCGTGAACCAGTGCTGGACCCAGAAGTCAGGTCAGATTTCAAAGGCAGAAATTGGAGAGGCTAAGGCAGCCTACGATCATGCACGCGAGGTCTATCAGCAGTTGATTCGTGAGAGCCCAGCAGATTAGAAGCGATCTCAGCCGCATCTCTGACGTGCCCGGTTTCGTGATCCAGATTGATGTTGGCGCGGATTGGCAGATTTCGATTGTAGCAATTGGCCACAAGGTCTGCCTTCCTATAGATAGCGAGATCGTCTGTGGGCAAGAGGCTTTGAATCTCGGCGGCACTGCTCAGGTGGGCGAGACACTCGCAAGCGATCGCCATCGGAACAAGCGGTTATTAAGACGGTCTCGAACCCTTGCTGCTTAGCCTTCAAGCCGACGCTAGGCGAACATCGGCCCTGGTCACAGAATGGTCACAAAACTGTGGCCACCTTGACGAATTAAGTTGTTGACTGAAAAAGGGTTTATGCCCAGAGAATCCTGAAAAGGCTGGCGTCGGCGGTTCAACTCCGTCCCTGGCCACCATCATTCTAAAGAACTTAGCAGAATCGCGTCTTGCCCCTCCCAGTCCGCTCTCAGTCCGCTGTTTTTTGGCGAGATCCGGTTCGGTTCCTGGCTGCGGTGATGGTGAAGGACTTAAACTCGAATCGCCCTCGCTCAGTCCGCTTTCAGTCCGCTTCTGTCTGCGGCGTGGCTGAAAATCGCAGTCGGCTTTGCCCTGCGGTAGCCATGCGATCCTCGCTGACACTGCAATCGCGTCGCGGTACTGCGTTCCATAGCGACACATGTCCATAATTAAAGATGTTACTTCTCGGCGGCCGCTGGGCAATAACCCTATGAGCTCGACGTCAGCACATTGCAAAAGGTGGCAACACGAAGCCGGCTGAGGCGCCCACAACGCTCGATTCGCGTCGGGCTGTTGTGTTCGAGCGCGATGGTGATTTATCGTGCGAGAGCAGTAAGTCTTGCCTAATCTCGCCGGAGGAGCCCTTCAAGATCCCGCACATCGCGATCTACATTCTGCAATTCTTCTGTCTGCTCCTGCTGTCCCTCGCCTAGAGTCGCATGGCGGGCCGCATCCTGCTTGGTCTTCTTTACGAGAGTGCCAGCGCTGTTAACCAGTCTTTCCGCGCCCTGACTGACACGCTGCAGTTGGGTTTCGGATTTTAAAAGGCGTTCGGCCTTCGCTGCTAGCTCTCCACGTGCTCGGCTTGCATCCTTCCGGGCGGCCGAGGCACTCTTTTCCGCTGGGATGCGCCCAAAATAATATCCAAGAACCGTCCCCAACAGCGACAATCCGTAAAGCAGCGAGTCGTTTCCTCGTTCATAGGCGTCTTTCCTGGCTGTCACAGCATTCGTGTCTTTGTCTAAGAACGGCTGGGAGCCAGTTCGGTACGTACTGAGCAGCATCCATACGGTGACGCTGGCGATCGCCACACTCAGAAATGCAGCGACAATCTCCTTACCCAGTCGGTGCGAACACCGCCATCCTTCGGATCCGCGTTCATAGTTTCACCTGCCAGTTAAGAATTCTTTTGAGGGTTCGGACGTCACACTTTGAGAATCGATACGCCGATTCAGTTTTCGCTGGAAGAAAACTGGAACTAGGGAGTATATCGAGTAAAGAAGACCGGATGGTTCTCCTTCAGCCCAAGCAGCAACTCTTACCCGATAGGCAACGTCGCCCAACGACATCAACTCTGTCATTCCATTGAATAGACCTTCAAAAAAATCTGACGCAAACCTCAATGCAAATGCAGTTCGTACTTCAGCTTGAGGCGCGATCACGGCCACGGCACCCAAGTGAGTAAATGCATCAATAAAAGACTTTCGAAAAGCTGAGTCCATCACTGCGCCATTGCATGTATTCAGAAATACGATTGGTCTATTCGCGAAGCAGTGTCGTTTTGCGAAATGCCGAAAATCCTCAGGCCTTAATGTATTCCCACACGTAAGTTTTATGTGTACGGCTGGCTTCAGATAGCCATGGCAACAAAAATAGACGATCTCGTCGGGAACTTCCGTGGAGAGGTCGAGTTTGAGCTTGGCGATCGTCTCACGCTCTCTGCTCTTAATCTCGCCCATGTGAAATGCTCCCAAAAGGGTCGATATTGGTGCGTGGGCATCGGGCTGGAGTCTTCGATCAAGCTGTAAAGATATCTCGGTTGGCTGCACAACTCCCCATTTCGCTTTATTGGGGATGCGTGTTGCCGCCGGGTCAAGAGGTTGCTGTTCAAGACAGAAAGAGAAGCCAAAAAAACCGTGTTCCCCGCATTCAGCGTAGTCGAAAGAGGGGTACAGAAGTTCCCATGGAAGGTACAGGGAGGGAGTCAGAATCTGAATACTCAGTGACGGTCTCAATGATGCATTCGAAGAACTGTCTCGACTCTTCCTCCGATCTTTAATCCGCTGGAGCAATCCTGTTGCTAGAGGCTCAGCTTCGGGACTGCCGAAAAGTTTGCTGAATAGCCGGTACCCGCCGGCTGCCAAGCCGGGCAACTGGTGATCCGGGTCCTTCGAGCCCTTGCTGAACTGCGTCCAATTTTCCGCAAGTATCTTGGTCTCCTCAATCACTGCGTCGGTTCTCTCAGTGCACTCGAAAACCAAAAGACCCTGGATGTCCAATACCCCGCGACGGTCATCTACTGCTATCCTGAGAGTTTCCTCGCCATACGTCGTATAAAGAGTGATGATCAGATCCCAATCCTTACGGCTCTTCTTGAGAACCGGAATCGGTTGAACAACATTGGTGATTGGTACGTCTATAGACGGTTCCATTAAGCCGCCTTCTCCTCGGCTGGAAACGAGAGCTGCAATATTTGAAGCAGATTATTCTTCGAATAGACAAACACGTCCAGATCGCACTCACCTGATATCCGAGGTACCAAACGAACTGATAGTTGAGAATGTTGTTCCATTGTGTACTCGTGCGGATCCTTTAATGCTTCTCCGACTTCAGGGACGACGCGTAGTCGTTTCGAAAATATCCGGATCACATAGTCCTTCTGGTGACGCCCCTTAGTACGTCTGGCTACCTTGGTCGCGGTTTCGACTGGTGAGTAGTCGAGGGTAAGTTGCGATGCTTGACTGGAGCGACGTAAGACGAGACGGTATTCGTTCCCTACGACTAGCGGATAATGGCTAGCGACGAGCGTCGCTTGCAGGAGCGCCCCTGGGCGATAAGGCCTTCGAGGCGGTCCGTAACGCTCCTCTTCTTTCTTCTGCATACCCTCAAGGGCAAGCTGCCTTTGCTTGGCAACTGTCAGCATTCTCGCGATGTCTTTCTTAAGGTATTTCACAGACACTGCCGACTGCCCCACGGACACATGCGGTTGTTAAACTGGCGTGTCGCAACCTTGTCTCTCAGCGACCGAACGCCCTCTCGCAGTTGCTCACTTGTTAGTTCTCTGATTTCCGCCATGGTCCGAGATTTGGCCACACAATGTCCTTGGTAACATCTTTAGGGGAAGAGGTTCGAGCTACGAAGATGCGATCGTAATGAGGACCGTGCCAATCCGGTCAACTCAAGGACGCCACAATAGCTGAGTATAACTCGGAATGCAAGTTAAACTGCGCATATGAGTGTTAGGTTCAAAGTCTCTCTTGACATCCTGAACACATTGCAGAGTGCTGCATCGCACCAGCATAGTCCTATCGTTTATTTGGGCTCTGTCATCGGCTTGTCCTCTCGGTAGCTTTTTCTGATCGCGTGCGAAAGTCTCATGTCTCAAGTAGACACAGCCATAAACGCATTCCTTGACAACCTTAACGCTGCGAGACTAGTCTAAGGCGCGAGCGGCGAACGGAAGAGTGAAACTTGCCTAAGGTCTCGCGTGACAATAACTTCGCATTCTGTGGACTAACTATCCCAATCAAAAGATGTCCGTCAATTAGCTGATGGCTAGAATGACCCAGCGGATACCGATTGTGGGCGATGCGTGGTAGTTCTTAGGTGGTATA
>WNFD01008233.1_pt1 | contig 10267 bp, 9 predicted proteins | sample 5400491 | NCBI WGS metagenome assembly WNFD01 (sample SAMN13153343, study PRJNA577476) | soil metagenome | isolation source: 120 cm saprolite under Douglas fir tree site 2 hole 2 replicate 2 | place: USA:California | collected 2015-04-18 | reverse complement strand
CACCTTCGCGCCGCCGATCTTATCGGCAAGCAAACCGCCGAGCGGGCGCGCGAGGGAACCAACCAACGGCCCGAGGAAGGCGATGGCGACGGTGATCGCCGGGAACTGCGTCTTGAGCAATAACGGGAACGCCGCCGAATATCCGATGAAGGAACCGAACGTCCCGATATAGATATAGGACATGACCCAGGTGTGCTTACGCTTGACGATGACGAGCTGATCCGTGAACATCGAGCGCGCCTCGGTCAGGTTGTTCATGAACAAAAAGGCGCCGATTACCGCGATCGTCAGTGGCAGCAGCCACATCAGCCCGGCGTTCTGAAGGTAGAGGCCTCCCGGGCCAGGGTCCGCCAAATAGAGGCTCACAAAGCCGAACCCCATTACAATCGGCGTCAGCAACTGGACGCCGCTGACGCCGATATTGCCGCCCGCGGCGTTGAGGCCGAGCGCCCAGCCCTTCATCCGGTCCGGATAGAAGAACGAGATGTTCGCCATGCTCGACGCGAAATTGCCGCCGCCCAGGCCGGCCGTCGCCGCCACGATCAGCATCAGCCAGAACGGTGTGTCCGGCTGGGTCACGAAATAGGCGAGGGCGATCGTCGGGATGAACAGCACCGCCGCACTGAAGATTGTCCAGTTCCGCCCGCCGAAATTCGTCACCGCGAAGGTGTAGGGAAAGCGCATCAGCGAGCCGATCAGCCCGGGCACCGCCACCAGTTGGAACAGCTGGTCTGTCGTGAAGTGAAAGCCGGCCTGCGGCAGCTTTGTCGCGACGATGCTCCAGACCAGCCAGATCGAGAACCCGAGATGCTCGGCAAAAATCGACCAGATCAGGTTGCGACGGGCAATCGCCTTGCCGCTGGAATTCCAGAACTTTTCATCTTCCGGATTCCAGTGCGAAATCCAGGCGTCGAGCTTGCGCATCAGGGGTGTCCTTTTTCCGGTCAATTGGGGTTCAAGGGGGCGCATCCAGGCGCCGCCACCATCCGGCGCCACGCCTCACCATCGACGCCCGCCACGCGGCGCCAAAACTCCAGCGATGCGCCGCGGCGCATCGCCAGCCCGATGAGAATGTCGATCGTTTGCACCGGCGGATCCGATCGTCCGCCGCGGACCGCCCTTGGCCCACGAAGTGGTGGATCTGGACGGAGCCAACCGCCCGTGGTGGAGAGCCCCGCCATTGAGACCGACCAGCCCCCAAGTCACTCGCGACGCAGGGAGCGCGCTACTCTCAGCAAATGACGTGCCAGCCGTGTTTGCCGGGAAATCCCTGGGATCGGCGCGCGACCCGATGCTGCGGCTGCTCAGTTAATGAGCGCGGCCAGCCGCTATTTTGTGCAGTGCAAAATTCACCGAGCTCTACAGCGCCGGATCGAACCGTGCGCCGTCGAGGAAGCTGTCCGGTCCCATCGGGATCGGCGCCGGCAACGCCGGCAGCAGCCACCGTCCGGCATGCTGCCCTTCGCTCTTGACCTCCGCTGCCGGCACCGCCAGCCCGAGAGACCGCGCGGCCAGCGCATAAAGCTCCGGGCGAAAGATCGCCGTCGCGATTGCCAATTCGGCGTCGGTGCCGAGGTAGCCCCACCGCTTCATCTCGCGCAGAAACCATTGAGCATGCGATCGCCACGGAAAATTGGCGGCATTGGCGAAGAACACCGATTCGTCGGCGTTGGCGACCGATCCGGCCGGCCGGCGTGAGGCCGCGCCGGGCAGCGACGTCTGGATGATTTCTGCCGGCAGGCCGAGATATTTCTCCTGCGACAGCAACGCGGCAATCCCCGGAGCGTTCGCTGGCATATCGCAATATCCGGCGGCGCGCAGCAATGCCCGCAATGCGGCTTGGAGGCGGCTGGGGGATTGGTCGGCGAGGACCTGGCGCACGGCAAAGACCTTTTCGGTACCGTTGTTCCAGATCGCATGCGATGTCGCGACGGCGTGGCCGAGCCCGGCCCGAGCGGCGACCTCGCCCCATGGCGCGCCGGCACAAAACCCGTCGATTTTGTCGGCGGCCATCGCCTCGACGGTTTGGGCCGGCGGAACCACGGTAAAGGTCACGTCGCGATCGGGATCGATCCCGGCCGTCGCAAGCCAGTAGCGCAGCAAAAAATTGTGCGTCGAAAACGTGTGGACCACAGCGAGACGCGGCTTTTCGCGGGTTCGTCGCAGGACCGCCGCAAACCGTTGCGCCGTCTCGACGGCCGAAAGCTTGCCGAGCGTCGCGGTGTCGCCGCCGGCGATTGCCTCACTCCAGCGCTTGGACAAAGTCACCGTATTGCCGTTGAGGCTCAGCGCCGCCGGCACGATGATCCTCTCGGGACCCGCGCTGCCGCTCAGCCCGAACCGCAGCGCGAGGGCGAGCGGCGGCAGCAGCACCGCGCCATCGAGCAGGCCATAAGAGAGCTTGTCGACGATGTTCGCCCACGATGGTTCGACCGACAGCGCCACCTCGAGCCCTTCGGTGGCGAAATAGCCGCATTCCTGCGCAACGATTAGCGGCGCCGCGTCGGTCAGGCGCAGCAAGCCGATCCGGAATACCGATCCGGCCGTCATTCTTGCGTTCCCTCAGGCTTTACCGAGCCGAGCAGCTCCGCGGCGACAACCGCGATGCGCTTGCTCTCGTTCATCGCCTTGCGTCGCAGCCAGCGATAGGCCTGCGGCTCGTCGAAATTGCGTGCCTTCCTCAGCAGCGTCTTGGCGCGATCGATCGTCTCCCTCTCCATCAGGCTTGCCCTCGCCTGCTGCAGATCGGTCGCGAGCTGCTGGTATTTGCGAAAGATCGCGACGGCCGCCATGACGATCGGCTTGACGTCCGGAAAGGCCGCACCGACCACATTGTACGAGCTGACCCCGGCAGCGATGGCGTCTTCCATAAAGGCGCGATCGTCGCGATCGACGAACATGATTATCGGTCGCGGATTGTCGGTGCTGACGCGGCGAAGGTCGTCGAGCGCATCGCGATCCGGGCGGGCCATATCGACGATCACCACGTCGGGCATCTCGGCCGCGACGGCGTCGAGCAGGGAGCCGCCGGTCGGTACGCGCAGGATCACCGCATCGCTGATCTCGCGGAGGCGCTCTTCAAGCAGCACAGCGCGCTCTACATCGGAATCGGCTAGCAGCACTTTCAGATAACCCGACAAACTGGCGGTCCTGCGCTCTTTCGCGGCTAGACGAGCAAAACCAATGCCAGATTGGTCGTTTGATCGGGTTCTCAGTCGGGGAGCAGGAACAAATCGGCGAGGTCGGTCAACCGAGCGGACCTAAACTGAGAAGGGGCTAGCCGTTGAGCTAACCCCTTCTTTTAATTGGTGGAGCCAACCGGGATCGAACCGGTGACCTCTACAATGCCATTGTAGCGCTCTCCCAGCTGAGCTATGGCCCCGCGTCGCCCCTGGGCGTTGGCAAATTAGGAACCACCGGCCGCGGCAGCAAGGGGAAAATCGTGCCCCCCAAGGCGCCGCCTGGCTCCGATCAGGGTTCTTCCTCCTCGACATTGTCGATGACCTCGGCCATGTCGTCTTCGTCCTCGCCGAGTTCGGAGGCGTCCTCGATCAGCTCCTCGTCCTCCTCCTCGGCCTCTTCGAGCGCGACGCCCGCCTCCTCCTCCTCGTCCTCGGCCGGTTCGACCTCCGCGGTTTCGAGATCGGCGTCGATATCGTCGGCGACAACCGGCTCGATCGCCTTCTCGACCGGCGCCGCCGGCCGCGCCCGGCGCGCCCGCAGCAGGGCCTCGGGATCGAACGGTGTGCTGCATTTCGGGCAGACGATCGGGTCGTGCATCAAATCGTAATACCGTGCGCCGCAACTCGGGCAGATGCGCTTGCTGCCCCATTCGGGTTTGGCCAATAGCGGCTCCTATCGCTTTCAGGTCTGGTCTGGAATGTGGTGAGCTATGGCGGGCGCCATTGCCACAGCCGGCGCGGCCTGTCAAAAAAGAAATGCCGGCCGGCCGGCAGTGGCAGCGCCATATGGGCCGGCGATGCCGCGCCGGCAAGAGCAGCCGGTCCCGATCTGCGAGCCAGGTTTTATGCCCGACGACCATTCACTCCCTTCTACGACGGCGATGGCGTCTCCGCTCACCGCGGCGCGCCCCGCGGCGCCGCTCGCCGGTGTGGTCGCGGTGCCGGGCGACAAATCGATTTCGCACCGCGCGCTGATGCTGGGCGCGCTTGCGATCGGGCGTACCGAGATCACCGGGCTCCTCGAAGGCGAGGACGTGCTGGCGACGGCGGCGGCGCTGCGCGCGATGGGCGCCGGGATAACCCGCGCCGGAGACGGGCGCTGGCTCGTCGACGGGGTCGGGCTCGGCGGGCTTGGCGAGCCCGATGACGTGATCGATCTCGGCAATTCGGGGACCTCGGCCCGGCTCCTCCTCGGCATCCTCGCGAGCCATCCGTTTACCGCTTTCGTGACCGGCGACGCATCGTTGCGGCGCCGGCCGATGGGCCGCGTCATCACGCCGCTGTCGCGTTTCGGCGCGCAGTTCCTCGGGCGCGAGGGGGGCCGCCTGCCGCTGGCGGTCACCGGCGCGGCGAGCCCCGTTCCGATCGTCTACCAGCTGCCGGTGCCGTCGGCCCAGGTCAAATCGGCGGTGCTCCTCGCCGGGCTCAACACGCCCGGAGAGACCACCGTCGTCGAGCCGCAGCAAACCCGCGACCATACCGAGCGGATGCTCGGCCATTTCGGCGCGAAGGTCATGGTCGAGGCCGAGCCGGGGGCCGGCCGGCGGATCACGGTCACCGGCCAACCCGAACTGATTGCGGCGCCGATCATCGTGCCGGGCGACCCATCCTCCGCGGCCTTCCCGCTGGTCGCGGCGCTGATCGTGCCGGGGTCCGAGGTTAGAATCGCCAATGTCGGGCTCAACCCGTCGCGCACCGGACTTTTGCTGTGCCTCCAGGAGATGGGCGCCGACATCACCCTCGAAAACCGCCGCGAGGCCGGCGGCGAGCCGGTCGCCGACTTGCACGTGCGGGCGGGAAAGCTGAACGGCGCCGACATCCCGCCCGAGCGCGCGCCCTCGATGATCGACGAATACCCGATCCTCGCCGTCGCCGCCGCCTGCGCGCGCGGCCGCACCGTTATGCGCGGCCTCGCCGAGCTCAGGGTCAAGGAAAGCGACCGGCTCGCCGGCATCGCCGAAGGACTGACCCGCTGCGGCGTCCGGGTCACGGTCGAGGGGGACGACCTGATCGTCGAGGGCGCCGATAATTTCCCGGCCGGCGGGGCGATGATCGAGACCCAGCTCGATCATCGCATCGCGATGGCGTTTCTCGTGCTCGGCCTCGCCGCCAACCAGCCGGTGCGGATCGACGATGGTCACCCGATCGCGACGAGCTTTCCTGATTTTGTGCCGCTGATGGCGCGGCTCGGCGCCACCTTCACCGAAGCGGCTTGAGCGCCGGCGGGCAGCGGGACCGCGGGCATCTTGCCCGCCCTCGTGATGCGGGCGGGACGCCCGCGGTCCGGGTGAGGCCGTTTGTCGTGGCGATCGACGGGCCGGCCGCTTCCGGCAAGGGCACCTTGGCGCGGCGCCTCGCCGAGCGGTTTGCCCTCGCCCATCTCGACAGCGGCAAGCTCTACCGCGCGACGGCCGTGCTCGTCCTCGGGGAGGGCGCAGATCCGGCCGATCCGGACGCGGCCGTGGCCGCGGCGCGCCGGGTCTCTTCGGCGGTCCTCGGCGATCCGCTTCTGTCGAGCGAAGCCGTCGCCCGCGCTTCTTCGATCCTCTCCGCGCTCCCGGCGGTGCGCGTCGAGCTGCTGGCGATGCAGCGCGATTTCGCGGCGCACCCGCCGACACCAGCGCGAGGCGCGGTTATCGATGGCCGCGACATCGGCACGGTGGTCTGCCCCGATGCCGCGGTGAAGCTGTTTGTCACGGCCAGCCCGGCGGCGCGCGCCGAGCGCCGGGTCAAAGAGTTGCGGGAGCGCGGCGCGCCGGCTATATACGACGATGTCCTGCAGGACATGAAGGAACGCGACGCGCGCGACAGCTTGCGTCGGGTCGCTCCGCTTGCGGCAGCGCCCGATGCCGTTACGATCGATACGACAGGGCTCGACGCCGACCAGGTGTTCGAGCAGGCTTCCGACATTATCGCGCGTGTCCTTGCCGCCGATGGCCGCTAACCAGCGTTGGCCTGATATGCGGTGAGTCCTCCGGTCCGCAGGGCCGGGTCGATGCGGCCGCGCCCGCTCTCCGCCGGCTGCCCGCTCTGCCGCGATCCCGGCGGGGCCGCTTCCTACAATCTGGGATCGAGGAGAAGGAATGGCCGTAGCAACCGAAACCGCCGAACTCAGCCCGCCCGAACTCAGTCCGAAAGAGAGTTTCGCCGCGCTGCTCGATGAATCGCTTGGCGTCGCCAACGGTCTCGAAGGCACCGTCATCAAGGGCCGGGTGATCTCAATCGAGAACGATGCCGCCCTCATTGATGTCGGCCTCAAATCGGAAGGGCGCGTCGCGCTCAAGGAGTTCGCCGTTCCCGGCGCCGCGCCGGATATTCATGTCGGCGACATCGTCGAGGTCTTCCTCGAGCGCATGGAAGACAAGAACGGCGAGGCACAGCTGTCGCGCGAGAAGGCGCGGCGCGAGGAGGCGTGGACCCTCTTGGAAAAGAGCTTCCAGGCGAATGAGCGGGTGACCGGCACGATCTTCGGCCGGGTCAAGGGCGGGTTCACGGTCGACCTCAACGGCGCGGTCGCGTTTCTGCCGGGCAGCCAGGTCGATATCCGCCCGGTGCGCGACATCGCCCCGCTCTTGGGCTCGCCGCAGCCGTTCCAGATTCTCAAGATGGATCGCTCGCGCGGCAACATCGTCGTGTCGCGCCGCGCCGTCCTCGAGGAGAGCCGGGCCGAGCAGCGCTCCGAGCTGGTCGCCAGCCTCAAGGAGGGCCAGATCCTCACCGGCGTCGTCAAGAACATCACCGATTACGGCGCCTTCGTCGATCTGGGCGGGGTCGACGGCCTGTTGCATGTCACCGACATCGCCTGGCGGCGCATCAACCATCCTTCAGAGGCGCTCAATATCGGCCAGTCGGTCAAGGTCCAGGTCATCCGCTTCAACCCGGAGACCCAGCGCATTTCGCTCGGCATGAAACAGCTCGAAGCCGACCCGTGGGAGGGCGTCGAGCTCAAATATCCGGCGGGCGCCAAGTACAAGGGCCGCGTCACCAACATCACCGACTACGGCGCCTTCGTCGAACTGGAGCCGGGCGTCGAGGGGCTGGTCCATGTCTCCGAGATGAGCTGGACCAAAAAGAATGTGCACCCCGGCAAGATCGTCTCGACCAGCCAGGAGGTCGAGGTGATGGTGCTCGACGTCGATCCGCAAAAGCGGCGCATCAGCCTCGGCCTGAAGCAGGTCATGCCGAATCCGTGGGACGCCTTCATCGAAGAGCACCCGGTCGGCAGCACCGTCGAGGGCGAGGTGCGCAACATCACCGAGTTCGGTCTCTTCATCGGCCTGCCGGGCGACATCGACGGCATGGTGCATCTCTCGGATATCGACTGGAACCGCGCCGGCGAGGAGGCCATGCGCGACCACCACAAGGGGCAGGTCGTGCGCGTCAAGGTGCTCGATGTCGATGTCGAGAAGGAGCGCATTTCGCTCGGCATCAAGCAACTCGAGGCCGACCCGTTCGAGTCGGGCATGGCCAAGGTGAAGAAAGGCGATGTCGTCACCGGCACGATCGCGGGGATCACCGAAACCGGGATCGAGATCACGCTGCCCGACGGCGTGCCCGGCTTCATCCGGAAATCCGAGCTGTCGCGCGACCGCAGCGAGCAGCGCCCCGACCGCTTTGCGGTCGGCGAGCGGGTCGACGCCAAGGTCACGACGATCGACCGCGCCACGCGGCGGGTATCGATGTCGATCAAGGCGCGTGAGGTCGACGAGGAGAAGCGGGCGATGGCGGAGTTCGGCTCGTCCGATTCAGGCGCCAGCCTCGGCGATATTCTTGGTGCGGCGATCCGCCGGCGCCAGGGCGAGACCGACGAGAAGGAAGGATGACGCAAGCGACGCCGGAGGGAGGTTGCGCCGGTGCCTCCCCCGGTCGCCGGGGTTGCTTGACGCTCGCCTAACGGTTTGGCACGGTAGCCGGGTTTTCCACTTTCCAGCGGGCATCGCCGCATGACCAAGTCTGAGCTCGTTCAGAGCCTCGCAGAGGCGAACCCGCATCTCTACCAGCGCGATGTCGAGGCGATCGTCACTGCCATCTTCAACGAGATCGCCGCGGCGCTGGCGCGCGGCGACCGGGTCGAGCTGCGCGGTTTCGGCGCCTTTTCGGTCAAGCGCCGCGATGCCCGGATCGGGCGCAACCCGCGCACCGGCGACAGCGTGCAGGTCGCCGAGAAGCACATCCCCTTCTTCAAGACCGGCAAGCAGCTGCGCGACCGTCTCAATCAACCCGGCCGCACCAACTGAGCGGGAAATAGCCACAACGCACCCGCTCGGGCAGGTGCGGAGTCCTCAGCGATGAAGCTGGTGTTCTGGGTCGTCGTCGCGCTTGTTGCTGCGGTGCTGGCGCTCTTTGCCATGTCCAATCGCGAAGCCGTGGCGCTCGGTTTGTGGCCGTTGCCGTTCGAGCTCGATGTGCCGCTGTATTTCGCCATCCTGGCCGCCTTGCTGATCGGCTTCATTGCGGGCGTATTGGCCGCCTGGACCGCCGGCCGGCACCGGCGACGCGAAAACCGCCGGCGCGGCCGGCGCCTCGCCGTGCTCGAACGCGAGCTGGCGGCGAAAGAGGCGCAACCTGCCGGCGCGGGAGCGAATACGCCGCCGCGACTTGCGGCACGCGGCTGAGGTGCGGTGCGCCGATGCAGGTCATCAGCGGCGACGACATTCACCGAGTGCTCGATTTCCCGAGCCTTATTGAGGCGCTGCGCCAGATGTTTCGCGATGGTTGCGAGACGCCGGCGCGACATCATCATAGGGTCGCGGCGGCGACCGCGAAGGGTACCCCCGGCACCTTGCTGCTGATGCCGGCCTGGCAGGCCGGACGCGCGCTCGGGATCAAGATCGTCACGGTCTTTCCCGACAATGCTCGGCGCGCGCTGCCCGCGGTCTACGGCACCTATCTGCTGCTCGACGCCGCCACCGGCATGCCGGTGGCGCTGCTCGACGGCACGGCGCTAACCTTGCGGCGCACCGCGGCCGCCTCGGCGCTCGCCGCCGATTCCCTCGCCCGGCGCGACAGCGCCGTGCATCTGATGGTCGGCACCGGCGCCTTGGCGCCGCATCTGGTTGCCGCCCATGCCGCGGTGCGGCCGATCCTTCAGGCGCTGATCTGGGGCCGCGATCCCGGGAAAGCGGCGGCGCTCGCCGCGCGGCTGGTCGAGGCCGGGCTCGCCGCCGAGCCGGTCTCCGAGCTCGCAGAGGCGGCTGCCGCGGCCGACATCATCACCTGCGCGACGCTGGCGCACCTGCCGCTGATCCGCGGCGCCTGGTTGCGGCCGGGCACGCACCTCGACCTGGTCGGCGGCTACACGCCGGAAATGCGCGAGGCCGACGACGCGGCGGTCGCCCGGGCGCGGGTTTATATCGATACTGACGCAGCGTTGCGCGAGGCCGGCGACATCGTCCAGCCGCTGCGCTCCGGGCATCTCGTGCGCGAGCGGATCGTCGGCGATTTGTTCGGCCTCTGTCGCGGGACTTCCCCGGGCCGTGGTAACCCGGATGAGATCACGCTGTTCAAATCGGTCGGCACCGCGCTCGAAGACCTCGCCGCCGCCGAGCTGGCGGTCAGCCGCGCCGGTGCAGGATGATCACCACGAAGATTCAACACAATGAGGCAGTGAGACGGTGAGACGGTAAAAGACAACGCTTTAACGCGGAGGGCACAGAGGATACGCAAAGGCCGCGGAGATTGATTCTTCGGGCGCAGAGCGCCCCAATAAATTTTCAGTTCTCGTGCGCGCCAAAGGATCAATAGCGCTTCGCGCCGTGATGTCGCCTTCGCGTCCTTTGCGTATCCTCCGCGCCCTCTGCGTTAAAGCGTTTTACTTCTCACTGTCTCACCGCCTCATTGTTGAATTTTGACGTTCTTGCCCTTCCTGCCTTCGTGGTCAAACCACCATGCCCATATTACCGCGATGAGCGTCACCGCCAAAATCTGTGGGTTGTCGAGCGAAGCGGCGGTTGCCGCGGCGGTCGAGGGCGGCGCGGCCTATCTCGGCTTTAACTTCTACCCGCCGAGCCCACGCGCGGTCAGCCCGGCGCGGGCCGCTGCGCTCTGCACGGCGGTGCCGTCGGGCGTGCAGCGGGTCGGCATTT
>WNFD01013735.1_pt1 | contig 10268 bp, 9 predicted proteins | sample 5400491 | NCBI WGS metagenome assembly WNFD01 (sample SAMN13153343, study PRJNA577476) | soil metagenome | isolation source: 120 cm saprolite under Douglas fir tree site 2 hole 2 replicate 2 | place: USA:California | collected 2015-04-18 | reverse complement strand
GCCGGACAACGACGCCAACGAAAGGGTCTACCACAAGAAGGTTGAAGCGGAGGCTATTGTTCGCAAGGGCGCCGTCGCCGTTCCTCCCGCGGCCCAAGAGCTCATTGGCCTGCTCAATAAGAAATCCCCTAAGAATTTGTCCGATCCGGCTTCGCTCAAAGAATAGTTTCATTGAGCAAACGCCTTCCCGAACACCCCGGCTTTGACCGGGGTGTTCTTTTTTTGCCCGTAACTTGCGCAATTTCCCGGCTTGTATTTTCGAGAAGAGAGAGCATTTGACAACGGACCATCAATGACTTATAGTCATATATGAGTAATAGTCATATGTCCCATTCCAAGAACGCCAGCACTGTCCTTCGCAACTCGGCCTCGAATCCTGGTCGCCGCCAACGACGCAGCGCCGATATCCGAGAACGCCTCTTCAACGCTTCACTCACTCTTTTCGCGCAAAAGGGCTTTCCCGAAACGACTGTCGAGGACATCACCGAGGCCGCCGATGTCGGCAAAGGCACCTTTTTCAATTATTTCCCGAGCAAGGATCACATCCTGCTGGCCTTCGGAGAAATGCAGCTCCTTAAGCTGGAAGCAGCCATCGAATTGGCCCGCAAGACGGGCGAACCCATGCCGGAGTTCCTCCGTTCGCTTGGCGTGCGCATGACCCAGGAGCCCACGCGCAATCCGGCGATCATCCGTGCCCTTCTTCAGGCCTATCTTTCGACCACTCCAGTTCGTGCGGCGATGATGGATTTGCAAAGGCGCGTGCACAGCCTGCATACCCAGATGATCCAACTCGGCCAGGATCGCGGCGAAATCCGCAACGACCTTCCGGCCACGGAGATTGCCCAAGTTTTTCGCCAGACGATTTTCGGCACTCTTCTCATCTGGTCGCTATACGGCGACGCGACGTTGCATTCCCGGATCGAAAGTGCATTCAACCTGCTGTGGTCCGGTATGGCGCCGCAAGGCAATTCGGCGCCGGTGTCGCCAGCTCCTCTCTTTACTTGTGGAGATTAGTTTTATGAATCGCAAGCGCATCCTGATTCTTCTGGCCGCTGCCGCCGTGCTGGCGGCCACTGCGCTTTATGCCGGGTGGTTCCAACGCGACACCACCCTGCAGGGCTCGGGCACTGTCGAAGCACGCAACATTCGCGTGGGCTCCAAGATTGGCGGCCGCATCGACAAGGTTCTAGTTCGCGAAGGCGATTCCGTCGAGCCCGGCCAAGTGTTAATCACGTTTGACGATAAGGAATTGCAAGCTTCCCTCGAACAATCCCGCGCCAATGCCGAAAAAGCGCGGCGCGGCTACCGTCCCGAAGAGATTGCGGAGGCCCGCGCCGCAGCGGCTCAGGCCAAAGCCGATTATGAGTTAAAAAAGAACGGCTATCGCCAGGAAGACATCGCCAGCGCGCAAGCGGAACTCGATCGCGCGAAGGCCGACGAAATTCGCACGCACCTGGATTTCGACCGCTATGATGCTCTGGCAAAAAAGGATCTCGTTTCCAAACAGCAGCGTGACACCGCCGAGGCCAACTGGAGAGTCGCCCTCGCCCAGCAAGAGAGCGCCCATCATAAACTCGCGGAACTCCAGCGCGGCTACCGTCCCGAGGAAATTGCCTCCGCTGAGGCGCACTACCACCAGACCCAGGCCAACCTGGAAAAACTGGAGCGCGGCAACCGTCGCGAAGACGTCGACCTGGCGAAAGCAGCCTACGCTTACGACGAGGCGCGCTATCGGGAACGGCAAGTCGTCGCTCCTTCTGCCGCCATCGTCGAGGTCCTCGATGTCCGCCCGGGCGACCTCATCGCTCCGAATACGCCCGTCGCCACGCTTCTCGAAAAGGATCAAATCTACGTTCGCATCTACATCCCCGAAACCGAATATGGCCGCCTTAAGCTCGGGCAGAAAGCCGAAGTCAGGGTCGACTCTTTTCCAGATACCGTTTTTGAGGGAGTCGTTGAACAGATCAATCAGCAGGCGGAATTCCTGCCGCGAAATGTCCAGACCCGCGAAGAACGCGTGCACCAGGTTTTCGGCGTAAAGATTCGCATCAATGATCCCGCCGGCCGCGTGCTTGCCGGCATGGCCGCGGATGTGAAACTGAAAGCGGGGAGTTGAAAACCATGGCCGCGAGTCCACAAATGAACGGAGAAGTCGCCATCTCCGCCGAGCATCTCGTTCGCCGGTTCGGCAACTTCACTGCCGTAAACGACGTCAGCTTCCGAGTCGAAAAAGGTGAAATCTTCGGTTTCCTCGGCCCCAACGGCAGCGGAAAAACCACGGTGATCAAAATGCTCACCGGTCTCTTGCCGCTGAGCGCAGGTGACGCTCATGTCGAAGGCCTCGATGTCCGCACGGATTCCGAATCCGTGCGCGAACGCATCGGCTACATGTCGCAGAATTTCAGCCTCTATTACGACCTGACCGTCGCGGAAGCTCAATGGCCTGGCACCCTATCTGAATCGCTTGGCTGCGCAACTTTCCGGCGGCTGGAAGCAGCGCCTCGCTCTCGGCTGCGCCATGTTGCATGAGCCGAAACTGCTTTTCCTCGACGAGCCCACCGCCGGGATCGATCCGGTTGCGCGGCGCCAGCTTTGGGATCTCCTCTTCGAGCTTTCCGGCCACGGCATCACTTTTTTCGTAACCACTCACTACATGGATGAAGCCGAGCGCTGTAGCCACGTTGCCTACATTTATTACGGCAAGCTCATCGCCGATGGCACGCCAAATTCCCTCCGCGAACTTCCCGACGTTCAGCCTCCTGGCACCCTGCGCGTGGAAATCACCACGCCCGAAGTTACCCGCGCGCTTCGCTTCGCCCGCCATCTCCCCGGGATCCGCAGCGCGACCATCTTCGGACAATCCATCCATGCGCTCGTCGAGGATGATTTCAATCTTGACGATCTCCGCGAGCAGCTCCTGAAGAACGGCATAGCCGTGGCCGAGATTCGTCCGCTGGCTCCCAGCCTCGAAGACGTCTTCGTAGAGCTAACCTACAAGCAGCAAGCTTTGCTGGAGGCCGCCCGTGCATAACATCTTTCGCGGTTTCGGCGCCGTCTTTTATAAAGAAGCTCTTCACGTGCGCCGCGATGCGGGCACGCTCTTCTTCTCTCTGACCATGCCGCTGCTCCAGATGTTTCTGCTCGGCTACGGCGTGGACACCAACATCCGCCAGATCAATACCGTCGTTTACAACGCGGATGGCCGCCGTGAAAGCCGCGAGCTCATTGATCGCCTGAAAAATTCCGACACCTTTCACATCTTCAGCTACGTTCAAAATGATCATGATCTGAACGATCTGATCATCTCCGGCAAGACGCGCGTGGGCATCAAAATCCCCGTCGATTACTCTGACCGCTTGCTCCACAATATGAGCGCGCAAGTCTTGGTGCTCATCGACGGCTCGGACTCCTCCGTCGCCGGCCAAGCCATTAATGTCACCACGGCCATCGGCCTTGATGAATCTCTCCGGCGCGTCGTGAGGGATCGCGCCGACTTTGCAGTGGATATGCGTCCTAAGCTGCTCTTCAATCCCGATTCACGTTCGCCCAATTTTTTTCTTCCTGGCCTCACTGCCATCATGCTTCTCAACGTCACCACGTTCCTCACGGCTTTCTCCATCGTCCGTGAAAAAGAGCGCGGCACGCTCGAACAGCTTTTCGTCACCCCGGTCCGCCCTTTCGGCCTGCTCCTAGGCAAATTGCTCCCCTACCTCGGCATAGGCTTTTTCGAGCTCTGCCTCATTCTTACTTTCATGCGCTTCTTGTTCCAAGTGCCTATTCATGGCAGCGTGCTCCTGCTTGCACTGCTCGCTTTGCCCTACCTCTTCGCTGCTCTCTCCCTGGGCATCCTCATCTCCAGCAAGGCGAATTCCCAGGCGGAAGCCATGCAGCTCGCTTTTCTGCCTATTCTGCCCAGTGTTTTCTTCTCCGGCTATATATTCCCGCGCGAAACCATGCCCGCCATCTTCAAGCCCATCAGCTACCTGATTCCCGCCACTTATTTCATCAACATCACGCGCGGTGTCATCCTCCGCGGCGCCACCCTCAAGCATCTTTGGACCGACGGCCTGGCGCTCGTCGCGATCGGCTCGATACTCCTGATCATCGCTGCCCGCCGCTTCAAAAACAAAGTCATCATGGCTTAAGTCTTGGTGGTCTCTAGGGGTACGGACTGTGTCCTGGAACTATTGACCTTGCCCGGGAAAAATCGAAAGTAGCCCCGTTTTCGCCCTAGAGAAGGCTCAGGTTTTTTCCGGAGCTTGGTTTGCGATGGTTACCTGATTGTGGAACATCCGCCTTGCTTCTATATCGTCCGTGTGTCTCAAGAAAGCCGTGTCCAAGAGAGCATTGGCCCTGCCTTGTGTGCTTCAAAGCCAATTTTCTACCGAATGGAAGGAGCTAAACCCATGAGAAAACTGATATTTGCGTTCCTCTCTGCAAGTGTTCTGTTGCTCGCCCTCGTTCTGCTGATGCAACTCGGCCCCGCCAGCCAATTTCGCGTCATGGCGCAAAGTTCCCTTCCTGATCCAGCCAACGAACACGCCTGTCCCAGTCAAACGGGTGCGGGTGGCGGCGCCGAGGCGATCCCTGCCTTCGTCGGCCCGGGTAGCGACGGTTTCAGCCCCAATCAGAGCCTGTGCTTGCCGCAATTGGCGCCCGTTCCCACAGGATTGAGCCCCCTGGCGTTCATTGTAAAAGGCGTCGAACCCGGTGATCGTGTCGATTCCCAAGGAACGATTTACGTCGAATCCATCCGCGGCGTTCCCGGCGGTGTGGATCTCTGGCGATGGAATCAATCCATTGAAGGTGCGCCCAACGCCAATGGAACTTTGCCTTTTAAATATGAAGGTCAGCCCGACAATTGCGGAATTTTCGGGCTTACCGGCGGCGGCTGCGTCAATAACACCGGCAGTACCACCAATCTCGGCGTCGCGCCCGGCGGCGGCGATGCCGACTTCGCGGTGAACGCGCCTGACCCCAACAATTCTGCTATTCCGAACCTGGCCTTGAGCAGCCTGACGCTCGCCCCAGGCGTTACCGCCACCAATTCCAGGAATCGCGGCGATACCTTCTTTACCCCGCCCAACGTCGTCGCCGCGTTAGTTCCAGGGGACGACCGCATGTGGAATGACGCGCCCGATGATCCGTCTACCGTCTATATCAGTTATCACGATCTGGCCACCTTCAACATCGAGGTGCAGCGCTCCAATAATGGCGGACTGACCTACACGGCCGGTCTCGGTGAAGCCATTGACGCTGCGACTCTCCCCGCTGCAGGTAACATCACGCCGACCGCCAGCGCGAATGTCGCTGCGCAGATCAAAGTAGATCACAACACGAGTTCCTGCCCGAGCAGGGGCAATCTCTACGTCGCCTTTGTGGCGCCAGATAGTGTGACCGAAAACGCCGCCAGCGGACCGCTCCGCAGCGTGTACGTTGGCGTTTCCACGAATGCCGGGTTGGATGCGCCGACCATCACCTTTACGGATCACAAGGTTTTCACCAGCCCGGCTGGCTCGCCCGGAGCGGTCAACGGCGGCAACAACATCTTTCCTGCGCTGGCCGTCGACAATTTCGGTTACGTCTATACGGTATGGTCAGACAATCAAAATATCTTTCTCTCTTCGTCTTCGGATTTGGGCAACACGTGGACTTCTCCGGTCCGCGTCAACCGGGACGGTACGCTTGGCAAGTCCAACGTCTTCCCTTGGGTCGCGGCGGACGCCAACGGCCACGTTGTCGTGACTTGGCTGGGATCCAGCCTCGCCGGCAATTCCAATGATGTTGCCGCCATGCAACCAACGTGCGCCGATGGCACCATCAATTGTTGGGCGCAGTGGAGCGTGTACGTGGCTGAATCCGTCAATGGCCACGCGGCGATTCCCTCCTTCACACAGAACACGGCCAGCGACCATTTCATTCACGCTGGAACGGTTTGCACCAACGGCACTGGGTGCTCCAATGGCGACAGCCGCGCCTTAGCAGACTTCTTCCAGGTGGCTCTCGACACGCAACACCGCGCCAACATTGCGTTTGCGGATGACCACGTCGCCAGCCCCCTCTGCTCGCGACAAAGCCCGGGCCATTGTGCGAACAACGATCCTCTAGCGTTCCGCGTGGCTGTGCCCTATTTTACGTATCAGCTCAAGCCCGATAAGCACATCGTCACCACCGGCCTTTGTGCCCGATAACCTGGTAAAAAAACAAAGGTGCCGCCGCGCAAGCGGTTTGCCCTGCTCCACTTTTTGCTTTTGGACGGGCCCGGCGTATTCTGTTCAGTCACAAGAGCGTCGAGGGGAATGCCCGTGCCCTGTCCGATCTGCGAAAAGCGCAAACCCGCCCGCTTCTGCCCTGCCAAAGGCGAAAAGATCTGCTCTGTGTGTTGCGGCACCGAGCGCGAAGTCACGATCGATTGCCCTTCCGATTGCTCTTATCTCGTCGCAGCCCACCGCTACGAAGATGGGCATCAGCGTTCCCTTCCGGCGGATACTCCTCTGCTCGATGAAAAAATCCCCCAGGACATCGTCTACACCCACCAGCAACTGATGGCCGCATTAGCCTTCTCGATCGCCAAGTTCTGCGCCGTCCAACCCGCCGCCGTAGATGCCGACGTCCTTACCACCATCCAGGCGCTCGCTCACACTTACAAAACGCTGAGCTCCGGCATCATCTATGAAAAACCGCCAGACGCCCCGCTGCCACGCGAACTTTACGCTGCGTTGATCGCCTTCATTTCCGAAGTGAAGAACCAGCAAGCCGAGCGTGCTGCTTCGGCAGCCCTCAAAGACTTGGATCTGTTTTATCTGTGGGTCTTTCTCTACCGCATGGGTTTGTTGCGAACCAACGGCCGCCCTCGTTCGCGCCGCTTCATCGAATTCCTTCGCAGCCAATTCCCGCAATCACCCGAACTCAAGCGCGAAGAATCCCGGATCATCGTCCCGTAACAGGTTTTCTGGGCGCAGCCATTCCCGCCGCGGTGAACAAAGCCGAAGATTCTGTGCTCTCTCGCCGATCTATCCCGTCACGCAAGCATGCCTACGCTCCACTTGTTGCGCCACCGCAGCGGCATCCCAACCCAGCTTCAGTTGTACCCTCTGTGGCGTTCGCTGCACTTCGTGCTGCGGACGCGGATTGAATCCATATTTCTGGCGGATCCGCGCCACACGCTCCGCAGCTTTTCGCCGGTATTCCTCCGGCGCATAACCATTATTCCGGTACCAATCTTCATAGAGTTTCGCAAGCCGGGGAAACTTTTCTCTAACAAACGGCAAAAACTGCTTTGCCGAAGACGGCATAAGAAACAGCACGCCTGACCAGAACCACTGTGCTCCCGCCTCTTTCGCCGCTTCAGCCACCGCTTCCAAGTCCCCTTCGCGGTCCGTAATCCCAGGGATCAGCGGCGCCGCGGATACCCCTACTGCAAGCCCCGCTTCGCGAAGTTGCCGCACAGCGGCAAGCCGCAAATCGGGCCTTGGCGCGCGCGGCTCCAGCAATCGCGCCAGCTTAGGCCGCAGCGTCGTAATCGTGATATTCAAGGACAATTCGGACCGCTCGGCAATCTGTTTGAACAAATCGATATCGCGCACAATCTGATTCGATTTGGTGATAACAGAAACGCTCAGCCCCTCACGCTTCGCCAGTTCCTCCAGGCACGCGCGCGTCACGCCATGTTCCCGTTCGGCCGGCTGGTAGGGATCCGTCGCCGTTCCAATGGCAATATGTTCCGGCTTTTCCCCGCCTGACCTCTCGGATGCATACGAATATTTCCGCGAGATGTCATGGGCCAGTAGCGGCGCAGCATCCTTCTTCACATAGATCTTTTTCTCGAATTCTGATCCGTCCAACTCCATATACTCGTGTGTGTATCGCGCGTAGCAATACTTGCAGGCAAACTCGCATCCTCGATACGGATTGATCGTCCATTCAAACGGTACGCGCTTGGAATCGCATCGGTTCAAGATTGACTTCACCGGCAGCACAAAGTATTCCGGCTTTTCCGCAGACTTCCGCTGTGTCTCCGCTGGCGGGGAGGATGCTGCGAGGCGGGCAATGCCAACCAGCCGCGCGTGAGCGCGTTCTGCGGGTACCGCGGCAGCGTTTCGGACCGAACCCATGTCACGGCTTTGGGTTCCGTGCTGGATCCTGGACTCCGGGGGGCAATCCGTCGTCGTTTGATCCAAAATGTTGCCGCGTTGGTCGGAAACCGGGGCAAGGCTACCGACCGTTTTCATTGGGCCTATGGCATCAGGGCACTCAGGAAAGAGTCCTGCTGTGGTTGGTGAAACGCGGCGGCGCTGTATCCGAAAACTCGGCGCCGATAGGGAGTGAACTGGAGACATAGCCCACCTCGAAGCACGCGGTAGTATTTCGCTTTTTATTCGCTTAGTCAACTATTATTTTCGCTTTTTATTCGTGTACAATCGCCCCGCGCCTCTTTCGTTTTCCACGGTACCTCCCTGGATACGGGGATCCCTCTCAATCGTTGGGTGGCAATTGTTTCTCTCCGTGATGCGGGGTATTCTCAGTGTCCGTGGGAGTTGCACCTTTCATGACTGTAAGGTCCAAGCGCATTCTGCTCGCGGCACCTTTGCTTCTTGTAGGCCTGCCCGCGCTCTCCTTCGGGCAAACTCCGCCTCCGCCCAAAAAGCTGCCGGCAGGTCCACCGGCCCCGCAATCCACCCACTACCCCATCTTTATCCTGGCCTTTGGTAATAATCCGAACTGGAGTCTGCGTATCGGCCAGAAAGGCCCGGAACGCCTAGATCGCCCGGGGTATCCGCCCATTCCACTCGAACCCGCCGAAGTTACCCACGAAGCCGCCGACTCCTGGATCTATCACGCGAAGGACTCCGCCACTGGAGCGGCCGTAGCCATCCATCTCACGAGAGAAGCCTGTACCGACGCCACCAACGACACTCTGACAACCACACCGCCACCCTCGGGAAAGTACTCCTTCCGCGCCTCCGTCGATCATGCGCAGATCGGCACGATGACCGGCTGTGCCCGCATCGCCGCGGAACTTTTCCCCAAGATCAACAATCAACCCGACCAGGAAGAAGATGACGCCAAGAAGAAACCACCGGTCCCGGTTTCTTCTGTCACCAATTTCAAGTTGCCCGTGGCCGTTGCCTATCTGAACGCCAGCCAGCAGCTCGTATTCAAGCGAGGACAAGTCTCGCGAGTTGTGTCGCCTCGGCCCTCGTCAGGCTTATCTGTCTCACATGATGGGAAGAAGCTTTTGTTCACTGCGGACGACGCGCCGGGCCCGATTCGCACTCTTTACCAATATGAATTCGATACCTCCGCGAAGCACGAACTCCTCCGTGCGAACGTACGGCAGGCATTCTGGTCTCCGGACGATAAGAGAATTGCTTTTCTCAAATGGGACAATTCAGCTTGGTCGCTCTGGGTTGTGAGTCCAGACAATCCGCAGGCTGGGGCCAATACTTTTACGAGGGAAGCCATGGAGTTGCTTGGCTGGGCAGACGACCACACGTTACTGGGGAGCAATCAGGACGGCTTGCTCTGGATCAGCGATGATGGAAACATTCGGCAGCAGCTACCCTTCCAGGAGATTTTCGGCAGCGGCTACCGCCTCGCCCGTACTGATTCCTTTCGGTTGAATCCTACCAATCCTGACATTCTCCTCGTATCCTTTTGGTACGTGCCACCCGCGACCGAGGTGCCACTTGATAAGCATGAAGGGAATTCGCCGGCGCTCCTCCTCTATGAGATCAAATCGAAACGCAGGGTCGTGTTGACTCCAGGGGGAACCTGGGCAGAATCCGCCGAATGGTCCCGTGACGGCTTCCAAATTTTCTTCACCGGCGCCGATTCCTCACGGCGCTACGCTACCTATCGTATGTTCTGGGACGGCATCGGTTTGCAGAAATACCTCTCGGGCACCTCCCTTGTAATCGGCCAGTAGCCAGTAGCACGCCCCACCGGCTCAAGGGGCTGCCACTTGCCCTTGCTGGAAACGTCGCAAACACTTGATTTGACACCCATCACGGCGCATCTGGTACTATAATCGGTATTGTGAGTACTAGTCCCACGCCAGTGCCTCAACAGGTCGGCATTCTTGTCCTGGACGACAATGCCCCGGGGGGAAGTGCGGTCAAGCAAATCCTGGATTCCGAGGGGTGGCGTGTCCGCGTTGTGGCGGATACCAAGATGCTCCTGGCCGAGCTTAAGACCGGGGAATGGTCTCTAGTGATTGCTAATGTGGTCCTGACGGGAGTCGATGGTCCCGCGTTCGTCACTCTGCG
>WNFD01008231.1_pt1 | contig 10268 bp, 10 predicted proteins | sample 5400491 | NCBI WGS metagenome assembly WNFD01 (sample SAMN13153343, study PRJNA577476) | soil metagenome | isolation source: 120 cm saprolite under Douglas fir tree site 2 hole 2 replicate 2 | place: USA:California | collected 2015-04-18 | reverse complement strand
CGAAACCGGAAATTCACCCCCGCCCGTGCGAACCTTGCACCGCAACTACTTCCCTGTAGCTCGGCACTCGTTAACTGATAGCACCGCTACCACCGGTTGAGAACTTGCCGGCGGCCCAGAACCAATGTTCTGGCGGTCATAGGTGTCCCTGATAGACGCTCACGGCAGGACGATGATTATGCCTTTCATGCCCAAGTCATCGTGGAGCGCACAGATGTACGGGTAAACGCCAGGGTTCGTGAACGTGACGCGAAAACGTGTGAACCCCAGCGGAGTCTGCGGCAGAAAGGTTTGATCTTGCGGCGCCGAGACGATGAAACCGGAGTGCACACTATCGGAAGTCGAATTGATGGTCGCGTGCAGTGCGCCGCCCGCATCGGGGCTCACATTGGAAGAAGGAGGGATCGGGTTTCCCGGCTCCGTTCCAAAGGTAATGGTGTGAGGCATGCTGGGATCATCATTTGTCCACTCCACAGTGGCACCGGCGTGAATGACAAGTTCGGGTTGGACGAAGCGCATGAGAGAGATTGTGTTGTGCCCTCCCCCATTGGCTAGAGTCTTTCCGACTCCCACAACGACACCGTTGGGTGCACCTGAGTGATGATGGCTCGGAGCATGATCCAGTTCCGCCAACAGATCGCGGGCCTGGTCAGCGGACTCTTTGTCATAAAAGGACTGATCATGCGGAAGGGGCGCGGACGGATCGAGAACATGAACCACGGCAGTCATGTCGGGATGTACAAGGCAGACAAGTTTGAAATTACCTGGCGACGGGAACATTACATCGAAGGTCTGGCCCGAGACCATAGGCGGAGTGCTGACGCAAGTCGAGCCGTCAAAAGACGCCGCGCCGACTGAGAACCCCGGACATCCAACAGAAAAGGGCAAGCGTACCTGTCCGACTGTGAGGAATGTGACGGTGTGGATCTCGTCGGCACCAACTGTCCAATTAACGATGTCGCCGGCGTGAATCCAAATCTCGTTCGGTAAGAAGGCAAGGACCTGTCGTGCCTTGTCCTCGCTCTGCGCTCCTGCCGCAACTTGCCAAGTTTCGGCTTGGATTGATACGGGAACCATCAGCGCCACCAGCAACAGCCAATACCAGAAAGTGGGACGAAATTGCATTGTCAAATGCCGCATGTTAGGGCCTCCTTAGAGAATGAGCGGTTCGAAGCCCGTATAGGTTCGAGCAAAACGGTTATCGAAGTCTTTGGAGTTTCCTGAAAATTTCTGAGAAGATATGAAGCGCCATGCCCCGCCCACCAGCCCAGTTCTATGAGTTCGGCGCTTTCCGTGTTGACGCCAGCAAACGCCTACTGGCGCGTGACGGCACAGCAGTGCCGCTGACGCCCAAGGTGTTTGACACACTGCTCCACCTTGTGCAGCACAGCGGGACAGCAGTCGGCAAAGACGAGTTGATGAGGGCGATCTGGCCTGACACTATCGTCGAGGAGAACAATCTCAATCAGAACATTTCAACCTTGCGCCGCGTCCTCGAAGACCACCGCAGCGAGCATCGCTATATCGCCACCGTGCCGGGATACGGCTATCGGTTCGTGGCGGAAGTCAGGTTATCCAGAGAACGTTCTGGAGAGTTGAGCCTGCCGAATGATGCTTCCATTGCGGTCCTGCCCTTCGCCAACTTAAGCGCCGATGCCAGCAATCAGTACTTCTGTGACGGGCTGGCGGAGGAACTAATCAACGCGCTAGCGAAGCTCGGACAGATTCGGGTGGTGGCGCGAACTTCAGCATTCTCCTTCAAAGGCAAAGAAACAGACGTGCGCGAGATCGGGCGGAAACTAAGGGTGAGCACAGTGCTTGAAGGAAGCGTGCGGAAATCAGGCAATCGCTTGCGAATCACGGTGCAGTTGATTAACGCCGCGAACGGCTATCACGTCTGGTCGGAGCGATACGACACTCAGATGCAAGACATCTTCGATGTGCAGGACGAAATTACGCTGGCCATCGTTAGCGCACTAAAGTTAAGACTACTTGGCAAGGAGAAGTCGGTAATCCTGAAGCACCATACAGAGAATCCCAAAGCCTACCTGTCTTACCTCAAAGGACAATACTACCGGTGGAAGACTGCGCCCGAGGAGTTCAGGAAATGTCGCGAATACTTCGAGCAAGCGGTTAATGCTGATCCGTTTTTTGCCCTCGGCTACTTCGGACTGAACAGTTATTACGGGTATGGCTCAGCCTGGGGTTTGCTACCCCCAGATGAGGGCTGGCCTAAGGCTCATGCTGCATTGATGAAGGCTCTGGAGTTGGACGACACACTACCTGAAGCTCATCTCTCCCACGCAGCTTTTCTTCTGGTTCACGATCGGAATTGGGCTGGAGCAGAAAAAGAAATCAAGCGCGTCCTCGCCTTGAATCCCAAGCTAGCCGAGATTCACCATCTGTACTCCTTCTACTTTCTGACCGTGGGGAGATTTGACGATGCTATCGCCGAGGGTAGGCGTGCGCTGGAGTGCGACCCGCTTTCGCTGATTTACGGTCGTTCTCTGGGTATGTGCTTGTACTTCTCGCGTCAGTATGACGAGGCGGTTGCGCAGTATCATGAAACCCTCGAACTAGATCAGGACAACATTTCGGTTCATGAGTTGTTGGGTAACGCATACGAGCGACAAGGTCGGAACTACGAAGCCATTGGCGAGTGGCAGAAGGCGGCGGTCCTTGCCCGGGATTACGAGCTTGTGACAAAACTGGGTAGGGCCTACGCAGAAACTGATCTCGCAAGGGCTGCATGTGAGTGGGCACGGAGGAACCTTGAACAGACCAGTGAAAAGGCAAGAAGGGGTGAGTATGTCCCGGCCGTCGAGTATGCGCGGGCCTGGGTACGCATTGGCGACAGCGAACAAGCGTTCTGTTGGTTGGAAAAGGCGTGCTCTGAGCGCAACGTATTCTCGTTGCTGCTGAACAGCGACCCACTCTATGACAATCTGCGCGCAGATGAGCGTTTTGAGCGTATTCGGGAACGTGTTGGATTTGGTACCTCTTTGAGGCCAAGGAGAACTCCGGGTGACGGCGCACGCAAACCTACAACTCTCTCCGCCCCTCCATCGCCTTCAGCATCGTGATCTCATCCGCGTACTCGATGTCGCTTCCGGCGGGAATGCCGGTGGCGATGCGGGTTACTTTGAGTCCGACGCGCCGGAGTTGGCCGGAAAGATATGTGGCGGTGGCCTCGCCTTCGACGGTGGGATTGGTGGCGAGAATGACTTCGTCCGCCTGACCATCTTCCACGCGCTTCATCAGGTTCGCAATGCGCAGTTGCTCCGGGCCGACGCCATGGATAGGCGAAATCGCGCCGTGCAGCACGTGATAGACGCCGTTGTAATGCCGCGTCTTCTCGACGGATGCAATGTTGGTCGGTTCCTCGACTACGCAGATGAGGCGCTGGTTGCGCGTCGGGCTGGAACAATAGACGCAGGGGTCAACGTCGGTGATGTTGTTGCAAGTCGAACACAGGCGCAGGCTGGCTTTGACGTCGTGGATGGCTCCGGCGAGTAAGTTGGCGTCGTCTTCGCTGGAGCGCAGAATATGGAACGCCAGCCGTTGCGCAGACTTGCTGCCAACGCCGGGAAGTTTTTTCAGCTCGTCGATGAGACGGGCCATGGGTTCAGCGAAGCGAGACATGGTTTGATCGGGTGATCTGGTGATCTGGTCATCGGGTGAATTTGAAGCTTGAGATTTTGGATCACCCGATCACCAGATGGCCGATCATCCGATTCCTGGCAGGTTCATTCCTCCCAGCATGCCGCCCATTGTGGACTGCATGGCGTCATCTACTTTCTTTGCGGCGCCGTTGACTGCGGCGGCGATCAGGTCTTGCAGCATTTCGATGTCACCGGATTTTACCGCCGCGGGGTCGATTTTGATGCTCAGCACCTGTTTGCGGCCGTCCATTTTTATCGTGACCGCGCCGCCGCCCGACGAAGTTTCGACCACCGTTTCCTGCATTTTCTTCTGCAGGACTTCGTACTGCTTTTTCGCCTGCGACATCAGTTCTTGCATGTTGAATCCGCTCATGGGACCTCACGTGCAGCTGTTGGTTCTTAGCTCTTGGCCTTAGCTGCCTGTGTCGAGTGGTCTTGGCTCAAAGCTAAAAAGCGAGCTAATAGCTAGATGCTTCATTTCTTTTTGTAATCAATAATCGTTCTGATCTCGGCGCCGAATTTTTCCTTCATGCGCTGGACTACGGGCTCCTGTTCGGCGCGTCCGCGACCGCTGCCGTTTGACGCGGGTTTCTGCGGTCCCGGCCGGGCAGGCGTGGGTTGAACATTTGCGCCAGGAATGATTTGCAGTCGGGCGGCGCGGCCTAGAGCGCTGCTGGCGGTCGCGATAATCAGTCGCTTGGCGTCGTTGCTGACTGACATTTCGATCAACGTTGCGGAAGATGCGACGCGAATGATCAGTTGATTGCCTTCAATCTGCCATTCTCCGGCTTCGAGCATTGACGAGAGCATGTTCTGGCCCGCCGATGCCAGCGCGTTGAGAACTGCGGAACGTACGTCGTCTAAGTTCGCTGGCTTGGCTTCGAGTTTGGGCTGGCTCTCGGGAGCAGCGGCAACGGCGGGTGCGGCTGATCCCATAACTACTTGCTGGGCGCTTACCGCAGCTGGCGCAGGACGCGAGGGTGAACCGGCGTTCTCGAACACCTGAGATCGCGGCGTTCCTTTGCGCGCCGAATCCGCGGCGAATGGCGAAATGAACGGCCGAGTCGCTGCCAGAGGGTCCGGCTTCTTCGTTTCCGGCGCGATTGCCAGCTTGCGTTCCGGCGCGGGCGCTCGTTCAAGCATTGCCCCACTCAGCAGCTGTTCCATCGGCAGCAGTCTTTGCGCGTGGGATAGCTTTAAAAGTCCGAGCTCTAGATGGAAGCGCTGTTCCTGGCGATAGCCAAGTTCACCGTGGGTGCGCAGCATGATTTGCAGATGCCGCGACAAGTCTTCTTCGGAGAACAATTCTGCGATTCTAGCGATGCGGGCGCGCTCGTCGGATGAGATTTGCAGCAGGGAAGAGTCCGCTCCGGCAACCTTTGCGACCACGGCATTGCGGAGGAACCGCACCAACTGGCGCGCGAAGTGGACGGGGTTTTGGCCGTCGGTGAGGAGGCGGTCAGTAATCTGCAAAATTTCCTGACTGGCACTACGCGAAACCGCCTGCATGATTTCTTCCAGCACGCCCGATGGTGCAGCACCGATCAACTGCCTAACCGATTCAGCGCTCAGGTGGCCCTGGTTTTCGCTTGAGGCAATGGCCTGATCGAGGAGCGAAAGCGCGTCGCGTACGGAGCCGTCGCCGGCCTCGGCCAGCAGCGCGAGAGCGTCTTGATGGGCGGAGATATTTTCTCGTCCGCAAAGATCTCTCAGCTGTTCGACGATCTGCTCGAACTTCACGGCGCGGAAACTGAAATGCTGGCAGCGCGAGCGGATAGTCTGCGGAATGTCCTCGGGCGCGGTGGTGGCCATCATGAAGACTACGTGCGCGGGCGGTTCTTCCAGCGTTTTGAGCAGGGCGTTAAAGGCCGCATCGGTGATCTGGTGGGCTTCGTCCAGAATATAAATCTTGAAGCGGTCGCGCGCTGGGCGATACCGCGTAGCCTCGCGCAGTTCGCGAATTTCGTCGATGCCGCGGTTGGTGGCGGCGTCAATTTCAATCACGTCCACCGAATTTCCAGCGCGAATTTCGGTGCAGGAGTCGCAGACTCCGCAGGGCTCAGAAACCGGCTTGTCCGAGGAGCGGCAGTTCAGGGCCATCGCCAGGATGCGCGCTATGGTGGTCTTGCCGATGCCGCGGTGCCCGCTAAAGATGTAGCCGTGGGCGGTGCGTCCCTGCTCGAGGGCGTTTTTGAGGGTGCGGGTGACGTGGTCCTGCCCGATGACTTCGGAGAATTTCTGGGGGCGGTATTTGCGGGCCAGGACCTGGTAGCTCATGAAGGAGTTGAGCTGATTATACGTGATGGCGAAGGGGTGGAAATTCCTGCCTTAGGCGGCCAATCTTCGCTTGCGAAGACGCCAAGTAAGATATACCCTTCTGGCTGGATTATTGTGAGGAAGGAGTCTGCCATGCAACTGAAAATTGGCGTTCGCCAGCTTAATGATGGGATCGTCGTGGTGGACTGCGCCGGGCGCATTGTGTTCGGTGAAGAGACGGCCGAATTGCGCGACCAGGTTAAGGCTCTGATCACGGCAGGCAGTCGCATCATTTTGAATCTTGCCGAAGTAACTTATATCGACAGCGGCGGGCTGGGGACGCTGGTGGCGCTCTACACCACGGCGCGGAATGCTCGCGGCGCGGTCAAGCTGGCGCGGCTGACGCAGCGCGTGGGCGATCTGCTGCAGGTCACCAAGCTGCTGACGGTGTTCGAGGTTTACAACAGCGAAGAGGAAGCGGTGCAGTCGTTTCGTCAAGGCGCTGCCGCTTAGACTTTGACTGGCAGTGGGCCCCGACCGAAAGCGTCCCCGCAAGACCGCATTCGTGCGGCCATCCGCAGAATTCCCAAGGGAAAAGTTTCTACCTACGGTGCCGTGGCACGCGCGGCAGGCTTAGCGCATGGCGCACGGCAGGTGGCGAGAGTGTTGCACCGGTCGTTTGGATTGCCCTGGCAGCGGGTGCTGGGCGCAGGCGGCGCGATCAAGCTGTGCGGAGACTCTGCGATTGAACAGCGCCTGCGGCTTGAAGCTGAAGGCGTGCGCTTCCGCGGGCGGCGTGTGGACATGAAGGCCCACGAGTTCAAGTTCTAAGATCCGGGGGCAATGAGAGCGGGACGGGATTGCAGATTGCAGATTGCAGATTTCAATCCCTACATCAATTAAGTCTGCAATCTAAAATCTGCAATGTGAAATTTGCAAACTACCTCTGACTGGCTTCCCCGGCCAGCACTCTCCGATTAAATTCCGCCGACTTGTTGCGCGGGACGCTTAACGACTTCCACTCGCTGGCCTTGAAGTGCTTGGCCAGGAACACGATTTGTCCACAGTGGTAAGCGTAGTGGGCGATCTGGCGGTTAATGGCCTGCATTACCGAATGCGGCTCGCCGCGAATGGTGACGGTGCGCTCGATGTCTGCGTCGGAAAGCGGCGTGAGAGCTTCAAATGCCTTGCCCCATGCGTCATTCCAGGTTTTCATCAGGTCTTCGCGGGTCGCAGATGGATCTACAAACTCCGAGTCACGATTGCGGTCGCGCTTCTCGCCGTCGCTGGTCAGGAAATTCGTCCAGCGAGAACGCATGTTGCCGGCCATGTGCTTGACGATGATTGCGATGGAGTTCATCTCTTCGTCGAGTGTGGCGAACAGTTGTTCGTCCGTGACCTGCTCGATCGCGCCCTCGGCCATTTTCTTGTAGAAGCGGAATAAAGCGATGGAATCTTCGAGATAAGAAGTGGTGAATTTGTGCGCCATTGTAAGTCCTCGAGCTTCTACACCTTGAACTGCGGGTCAATCTCAACCTGATAGCCGGCGGAAAGACGGTTACTTTCATTCGCCATGCCTACCACCGCCATTAGTTCGCGGAACATGTCATCGGTCATGCCTTTCTTTCGTGCGCCGGCAGTATGCGACGCGATGCAGTATCCGCATTGATTGGTAACGCTCACGGCAACATAGATCAGTTCTTTGGTGAGCGGGTCGAGAGCGCCCGGGGCCATGATCTGCTTGATGTCCGCCCATGTTCGTTTGAGTGTGGCGGGATCGTTGGCGAGTGCTTTCCAGAAATTATTAACCCAGTCGGTTTTACGCGTAGCCATGATGTCGTCGTAAACCGCGCGCACTTCGGGACCGGCGTCTGCGTATTCGATCGCGCCCAGGGTTGCCATTTAGCCTCCCAATAAACTGATTTGCCACAGAGACACAAAGTCACAGAGAACCCACGAAAAACTCAAGTCTCTTCTCCGGGCTTCGTGTCTCTGTGGTGAGTCGCCTTTAGTTCTTTTCTTCTTCCAACTCGGTTTTCAACTCGTACGCATTCACCTTGCGCGAGTGGAACCAACTCATGTGCGGTAAGGGGCGTTCGACCCTGCGGCGGGTGGCAATCAACTCGGCGGTGATAGCGACCGCGATTTCTTCCGGAGTGATGGCGCCGATGTCGAGCCCCACCGGGGCATGCACGCGTTCGAACAGAGTCTCAGGGAGGCCTTCCTTCACCAGTTCGCGGAAGATCGTAATCGTCTTGCGCTTGGATCCAATCATTCCGATGTAGCGAGCTTGCGTCTGCACGGCCCAGCGCAAAACTCTCATGTCGTCGCGATGACCGCGGGTGACGATCACGATGTACGACGTTTCCTTCGGACTCAGCCGAGCCATGGCTTGGTCGAAGTTTTCGGCGATTACTTCCTTGGCCTCGGGAAAGCGCTCGCGGTTGGCATAAGTGTCGCGATCGTCAATCACGGTGACACCAAAGCCCGCACTTCTCGCAGCTCGATAAAGACTCAGTGCTACGTGACCTGCGCCGAAAATGTAAAGTAGCGCTGGCGGTAGTACCGGCTCAATGAAAATATCGAGCGTGCCGCCGCACACCAGGCCGGTATCGTACTTCGGATTCTGATTCAGATTGAACGTGATGGTGCGCGGCTTTTCGCTCTCCATGACTTCGCGCGCTGCCTGCCAAACTTCGGCCTCCACGCATCCGCCACCGACGGTGCCAACGATGGAGCCATCGTCGCGGATGAGCATCTTCGCCGTCTCGAACGAAGGAACTGATCCGCGCACGTTGACGATGGTTGCGAGCGCGCCGCGACGGCCCTGCTGGCGAAGCTGGACGATTTGTTCGTATATGTCCACACAGAGATTATTTGGGGTGGGAGGAGGGAAGTCAACCCGCCGTTGTGGTAGCTTGATTTCCGCGAGGAGTCTGACATGAAAGCAGTTCGCATCCACGAATTTGGCGGACCGGAGGTGCTTCGCTACGAAGACATCCCGGAGCCGCAGCTTCGTAAAGATCAGGTGTTGGTCCAGATCAAGGCCTGCGCGATGAATCACTTGGATTTGTGGGTACGCAAAGGGCTGCCGGGTGTGAAGCTGCCGCATATTCTCGGCAGCGACGTCGCCGGTGAAATCGTCGAAGTTGGCGAATATGTTTCGGGATTCAAGCCGGGGCAGCGCGTCCTGTTGGCGCCGATGCACTTCTGTGGGCACTGCGTGAAGTGCGTGGCCGGATTGCAGAACCAGTGCCGCGCATTCACCGTGCTGGGCAATGCCGTGGATGGCGGCAACTGCGAACTGATCGCGGTACCAGCGGTGAGCGCGGTCCCCATTCCCGAGTCTTCAAACCTGGATTTCAACCAGGCGGCCAGCGTGCCCCTGGTATTCACCACCGGCTGGCACATGCTGACGGGGCGCGCGGCGATTGGTCCGGGACAAACGGTTTTGGTGCTGGGAGCGAACTCCGGGGTGGGGATTGCGGGCATCCAAATCGCGAAGCTGTTCCACTGTACTGTGATCGCGACTGCGGGGGATGATCGCAAGGCCGAACTTGCCCGCGAACTCGGAGCCGACCACATCATCAACCACTACAAGCAGAAAATCTCTGAAGAAGTCCGGCGGATTACAAATAAAGAAGGCGTGGACATCGTAATGGAGCACGTCGGGCCGGCGACATGGGACGAGAGCGTGCGCTCGCTCAAACCCGGCGGAACGCTAGTGACCTGCGGCGCGACCACCGGGCCGCAGGTCGGTCTCGATCTTCGCTTCGTTTATTCGCGGCAGCTTTCTATCCTGGGCTCATATATGGGGACCATGGGCGAAATGCACGAAGTCCTGAAGCATGTTTTCAGCGGGCGATTGAAGCCGGTGGTGGACCGGACGTTTCCGCTGAAAGAAACCCGGGCCGCTCATGAGCACATGGAGAAGAGCGAGATGTTGGGGAAGATTGTGATCAACCCGTAGGATCATTCACCGCAGAGTCACAGAGCCACAGAGGAAACTTTTCGGATATTTTAGTCTGGAGTTTTGAGTTTGCAAAGCTTCTCTGTGGCTCTGTGTCTCTGTGGTGAATCTGGTTTAGAATATCCCTGATGGAAAAGACACTAGATTTCGGCCCGTACGTGGAAATCGAAAACGGTAAGCGGGTCGTGAAAGAGCTGACCTACGGCAATCCTACGCCGGAAGGGGTGGTGCTCACGAGCGTGGACAACGTGATCAACTGGATGCGCAAGAACTCGATCTGGCCGATGACATTCGGCTTGGCATGCTGCGCGATCGAGATGATGTCCATGGGTGCGTCGCGGTTTGATATTGCCCGCTTCGGCGCCGAAGTGTTTCGCCCG
>WNFD01016909.1_pt1 | contig 10269 bp, 8 predicted proteins | sample 5400491 | NCBI WGS metagenome assembly WNFD01 (sample SAMN13153343, study PRJNA577476) | soil metagenome | isolation source: 120 cm saprolite under Douglas fir tree site 2 hole 2 replicate 2 | place: USA:California | collected 2015-04-18 | reverse complement strand
TCACCGCGAGTTGGAGTTTCGATTCGACCTCGGCGGGCCGGAGCTCATCGAAGGTCTTGAGGGTCTGACCGGTGGCGGGATTCACGGTGGCGATTGGCATGGGGTAACAATTGCTACCCTTTGGGGCAGGAGACAAGGCGAAAACAAAAGTGCAGCCGCGGTGGGAAGTTAAGAGTTGAAAGTCGGGCGGTTCGACCGACCTGAAAGCGCGGGCCGTCGCTACAGCTCAAGCGCGCGCCCGACGCGGCTGCCTGCCCAGATGCCGGCGAGACCTCCCACCAGGCTGCCGACCACGCCCCAGAGCGAGAACCAGTCGGCGCCTGCCAGCGTCGGTAACCAGCCCCCCAGCGAGGTCCCGAGGAACATGCCCAGCCAGATAAGCGTCTTCACCCGATCTCAAAAGTGCCTGACGATCGCATCGCCGAGCTCAGAGCACTTTACCTCGCGGACGTTTTTCTCGCCCGAGGTCAAAGGTCACCGTCGTCGCTGGCCATCGCGGCGCCCCTGTCCCTGATGAGCTCAAGGCCGGCCGCCTCGTCCCAGTGCACCCTGCATCATCTCGCCGGACGGATTCACCCTGCCCAGGTCACTTTGCCCTGGTTGGCGTACCAGTGTGCGCAAAGCAGCCCTGATCGGCGACCGCCACCCTCACCGGGGCAGATTGCACGAAGCCTCGAGCGTCCGCCAAGATCGCTAGTTCTTGCTCCAACAACTTGATGTGAAATTGGGCGAGGCGCGGGTTGGCCTCCAGGTGATTCGGCCCCGTCATTCGACGGGGTTGACTCAGCGCCCATTGGCTGCGGACGCACAACGCGCGCGGGGACGCCGGAAGTCTTCACGAGCGGACGGATGATCGCTCAATTCAAATCCAGCAAGTGGGCCACCCCCGCCGAGGTCGAGGCGTTCGTCCTCCAATGCGGCAAGGCCGACTCGCAGTCGATCCTCAAGCTGCTCGATCTGCTCTCCGCCAAGGGCGCGGCCAGCGACCTGGCGCTGCACAAGCGGAGGTGCACCGTCTTTTCCCTGGTGGTCCAGCAGGCCCTCGGACCGGAGTTGTTTCTCCCGTTCGTCAAAGCCCTCAAAACCGCCAACCCGGTTCTGCGAGCCTGCCTCGCGACGTTGATCCCCAAGGTGAACAACATCTCCGAGCATGCGGAGCTGTGCGGCCTGCTCGTCACGCCGGATGCGCCCCTTCGCGCGGTCACCGCTCAATTGCTTGCCCAACTGGGCGGGAAGACCGTCAACCAGGCCTTGAGGAGCATGCTCAAGGACAAGGGATTCACTGCCCGCGCCGAAGCGATCGACGTCCTCGTCCGGATTTCGGGTCATTACGCCTTGCCGGTGCTGCAAGAAATCCTGGCCAATGGACGTCCGGCGGATTGCCTGATCGCGCTCAAGTACCTGGGCGATCCCGAGTACATGAGTAAGGAGGCCCCGCGCGCCCTCCAGTGCATCGCGCCGTTCATCAACGATCCGAACGAGCAGATCGCGCTGCAGGCGATCAACTCTTTCGGAAGGATGTGCACCGAAGACGATTTCTTCGAGACGCTCTCCCCATCGCTGGACGCCGCGAAGGTGAACCTGGTCAAGGCGGCGGTCGAGTCGCTGAAGCGCTTCAGCTCGCCGCGGGTGTTGATGGCGCTGGAGCGCAAGCTGAGAGCTGGACCGAATGCGGTACGGTTCACGGTGCTCAACGTCCTCGAGGCGATCGGCACCAACGAAATCCTCAGCGCGGTGGTCGAGGGGCTCGGCCAAAAGCAGATCATGGTGCGCACCCGCGCGGGGGAAGTGCTCGCGCGCTTGAGCCAGGCGGGCAAGCTCGATCCCTCGAGGACGATCGTCTACCTGCTCAAGTCGAAGGACGTGAACGTCCGCCGGATGGCGATCGAGCTGGCGCGATCGGTGAAAGATCCGAACAGCGACCTCTGGCCGAAATTGCTCAGCGTTCTTCGCGACGAGGACTGGTGGGTTCGCGAGCGGGTCGTCGACGTGCTGGTGGAAATGGCCGGGCCCCAGCTCACCCGGCACATCTGCGCTTATCTGTCCGATCCTTCGGACGTGGTGCGGCGCTATGCGGCCAACGTGCTGGCTCGCCTCAAGGATCCGGCTTCGCTCGGCGCGCTGGTTCGAATGGTCGACGCCGACCCGGACTGGTGGGCGCGGGAAAAAGCGGTCGAGGCGATCGCGGCGATCAACGACCCTCGCGCGCTGCCCTACCTCCTCGAAGTGATGGCCCGCGACCCGGAGATGCGCTGGGTCTGCCTGCAGGCGCTCGCATCTTGAAGCAGAGCGACGACCTGGGGGGCGGCGATGCGGTGCCTGCAGAAATTCGACGATCCTTCCCATGCCGCCGCGGTTCAACCGCTCGTCGGCGACCCGGAAATCGGCCTGCGCACCGTGGCCCGGGAAATCCTCGCTCACTGGAACATTGTCGCCTCGGCGGAGCTGGTGCTTTCCCGGGACTCCGTCTCTCCGCTGGATCGGTTGCTCATCGCCACCGCGAAGCAGGAGGGCGACGACTTGATCCTCGCCTGCGAGCGCCATCCAATGATGAAGCGGCTGGGCAAGACGCTGCCCCTGACCAAGAGCCCGCTCACCTCCGCCCAGGTGAAGTCGCTGCTTTTGCCCAAGCTCTCAGCAAGCCAGATGAAGGAGCTGGAACAGCTGCGCGACGTGGATTTTTCTTATGAGGTGAAGTCCGACTCCCTGCGGTTCCGGGCGAACGTGTTCCAGGACGCCAGCGGGATCGCCGCGGTGTTCCGGATCATCAAGGGCACCGTGCCGGACATCGAGAAGCTCGGGCTTCCCCCGGTGGTGATCAAGCTGGGCGAGCTGAAGAACGGCCTGGTCCTCGTCGGCGGCCCGACCGGCTCGGGCAAATCGACCACGCTCGCCGCCCTGGTCAACTACATCAATCGCAAGTACGGCAGGCACATCATCAGCCTCGAGGATCCGATCGAAGTCCTCCATCCGTCGATCAAGAGCCTGGTCACGCAGCGGGAAGTCGGAACCCACACCCAGTCCTTCGGCAACGCCTTGCGGGCCACGCTGCGCGAGGACCCGAACGTGATCCTCGTCGGCGAGCTTCGCGACCTGGCCACCATCTCCTTCGCGGTGACCGCCGCCGAAACGGGACACCTGGTGTTCGGCACGGTGCACACCGTCTCCGCGGACACCACCGTCGATCGGATGATCAACGCTTTTCCCGCCCGCCAGCAGGAAACGGTGCGTTCGATGCTCGCCGAAAGCTTGCGCGCTCCTCCTCCGGCACAAGGACGGAGTTTCGCGGTGTCTGGCGATGGAGACGATGATCAACAACGACGCCATCTCCGCCCTCATCCGCAAGGGAAAGGCGTACCAGATTCCCTCGGTGGTGGCGACCGCGCGCGAGGAGGGGATGCAGCTGATGGATACGGACCTGATGCGCCTGTTCAAGGAGGGGAAGGTTCCGATCGAAGAGGCCTACGTCAAGGCGCGCAGCAAGCGAGAGTTCGAAGCCTTCATGCCCGGCGGGGCTCCGTCGGGTCAGCCCGGAGCGGGCGCTGGTGCGGAGGCGGCCCAGAAGCTCGCATCCGGTGGTGCCTCGAGAGCCTCGTCGAACGGACCGGGGTGATGATCAGAATGGCCTCGGCGGGATTCTAAATGGCGCGAATCGATTCCTTTCTGCGGCTGGTGGCGGAGCAGCAGGCGAGCGATCTGCATTTCCACTCGGGCAATCCGCCGATCATCCGCCACGACGGCGAGCTGATGCCGCTCCCCTTCCGAACGCTCACCCGCGATGAGGTGCGCCGCTTCATCTTCGAAATCCTCACCCCGGAGCAGAAGGAGGAATTCGAGCGCACCAACGAGCTGGACTTCATCTACGTCATCGATGGCGTCGGTCGCTTCCGGACCAACATCCTCGTCCAGACCTACGGCATTGGCGCGGTCTTCCGGATCATCCCTCAAGTATTGCCCGAGCTGGGTGATCTCATGTTCCCTCGGGCGATTCGGAAGCTCACCCAGCTTCAGAATGGGCTGGTGCTGGTGTGCGGTCCGACCGGCTGCGGCAAGACGACGACCTTGGCCGCGATGGTCAACGAGATCAATCGCACCTCCCAGCGACACGTGATCACCATCGAGGACCCGATTGAATTCCTTCACACCCCAATTCAGAGCACGATCACCCAGCGGCAGGTGGGCAAGCACACCGATTCGTTTTCCGGCGCGCTCCGCTCTGCCCTTCGAGAATCGCCGGACGTGATCGTGATCGGCGAGATGCGCGATCTGGAGACGATCACCCTCGCCCTCTCGGCGACGGAAACAGGGGTGCTGGTGTTCGGTACGCTTCACACCAACTCCGCGAGCAAGGCGATCGATCGGGTCATCGATGCGGTGGGCGAGGACGGGCAGGATCAGATGCGCGCCGTGCTCTCGGTGCTGCTTCGCGCGGTGGTCAGCCAACAACTCTGCAAGAAGGCGAACAGCGATGGGCGGGTCGCGGCGCTGGAGATCCTCCTCCAGAACTACGCGGTCGCGAACATGATCCGCGAAAACAAGCTCCACCAGCTCGAGGGTTACCTCCAGACGGCGAGCAGCGATGGGTCCGGCGCTCAAAGCCTGGACCACGCGATCCTCAATTTCGTCAAGGAAGGGGCGGTCACTCTCGAGGAGGGGATGCGGGTCGCCAGCTATCCCGAGCAGCTCAAGTCGTTGGTGCAGGAGCTGCCCCAGGACAATTGATGGACGAGGCGAGGCAAAAGGCGATCGACGGGGCCAAGCTGCTCGAAAAGCACGGGCGCTTCGATGCCGCGGTCGAGCTGCTCAGCCAGGCGGGGATCTACGACGAGGCAGCCCGCATTCTCTCCAGCCGCCGGCAGTTCGCGGATGCGGCGGCCCTCTTGATGCGAGGGGTGGCCGTCCCGATGGAGCAGGTGCCCGCTCTCGACGCCGAAGGGAAGAAGCTCGCGCTGATGGCCGCGGTCTGCTTTGCCCGGGCCGGGCAGCACTCAGAGGCGGTCGCGCTCTTCGTCGCGCTCAAGGAGCATCAGCGCGCGGCCCAGGTTCTGGAGAAGGCAGGCGATCGGGTGGGGGCGGCGCGGATGCTTTCGGCCGCGAAGGGCAGATTCACGCCCTCGCAGCTGTCCCAGGGCGTCGGCGGCGCCGCGGTGACCGTGGAGACGGCGAAACGGCTGGAGGCCCAGGGCAAGCGGGAGCTGGCGATTCAGACCTACGTCCAGCTCAAGCGCTATGGCGAAGCCGGTCGGGTGGCCGCCGCGCTTGGGCTCTTGGGCGATGCAGGGAGCTTCTACGCCGAGGCGGGAATGGTCTACGAGGCGGGCGCCTCCTACGCCCAGGCCGGCGACTCGGGCAAGGCGCTGGAGAACTTCGTTCGCGTGCCGCGGGACGACCCCCGCTACCGGGCGGCGGCGAACGAGGTGGCGCGACTGAGCGCGGACTTAGGTCACATCGGTTTGAGAATGGATCATTTCCTCGCCCGATTCATCGAGGAAGGGCCCCTCGAACCCCGGGAGCTGGAGAGCTTCTACCTGCTCGCCAAGGTGTACGAAAAGCACGACCTTCTCGAAAATGCGAAGGAGCTGCTGCGGAAGATCGAAGCCAAGCGCCCCGGTTACCGCGAGGCCCGCCAATGGTTGAAGGCGCTCGAGGAGCAGACCCAGGTCAGCTCGCCGCATTACGAGCGAATCCTCAAGGAGGAGGCGGCTCACCAGGCAGTGGATGGAAGATCCCCCGCTTCCATTTCGAGCAAGTCTACGGATCTTCCGCCGCTTCCGGACCTTCCGCCGCTGCCGCGCGCGCGTAGCGAGGAGGTGGGTCGGATCGCCGGGGAGCTGATCGCGAGCGAGCAAATCGCTCAAGGGTCGACCGATACCTTATTCACCACCGGCGTGAAGCCGAGCGACCCGCCGGTATCCGACCTGCGTCCGGAGGCGCTCGCGCCGGGAACGATTCTCGGCGATCGCTACCGGTTGGAGGAACAGATCGGCCAGGGCGGGATGGGGGTCGTTTTCCGCGCCGAGGACCTCGAGCTCTCCGAGCAGATCGCCCTCAAGATCTTCAAGCCGCTCCATGAGGACGAGCAGGCCCTGGCGCGATTCCGGCAGGAGCTTCAACTGTCCCGGAAGCTGGTGCACCCGAACATCGCGCGGTTGTTCGACATCGGCGTCTACCGAGGCTGCCGCTTCATCAGCATGGAGCTGCTTCGGGGAAGCGACCTCAAAAAGCTGCTCACCGGTCCGATGCCGATCGATCGCGGGATCGATCTTTTGATCCAGGCTTGCGCCGGCCTGAAAGCGGCTCACGACCGGGGCATCGTCCATCGCGACGTCAAGCCGGAAAATCTGTTCATCACCTCCGACCGAGGCCTCAAGATATTGGACTTCGGAATCGCCAAGGGCCAGTTGGCCAAGGGCGTGACCATCGCCGGAATGGTGGCGGGAACCCCGGAATACATCTCGCCGGAACAGATCGACAATTTCACCGCGGTAACGCCCGTTTCAGATTTGTATTCGCTGGGCGTCGTCGCCTACGAGATGTTCACCGGCCAGCTGCCGTTTCAGAGCCGCGAACTGGTGCCCCTGCTGATGATGCACATCAACGATTCCCCGCCGCCCCCGCGCTCCCTCCTGCCCTCGATTCCCCAACCGCTCGAGGACCTGCTCCTCAGGCTGCTGGCGAAAAAACCCGAGCAGAGATTTCCCGATGGAGCGGCGCTGGCCGGGGCGCTGGAAGACATCCGCCGCCGGTTCTAGCAAGGCGTTGAAAAACTGCTGCGCAGCCCACCTGCTTCGTTGCGGTCCCCCTGGCGTGCCCACGTACTGCCTCGTACGCTCCGCGCGCCAGGTCCCACCGCGCCTCGCATCTGAGCTTGCTCGCGACGTTTTCAACGCCTTGCTAGCAGTCCAGCGGTTCGATCAATACGGCTGACGCCACTCTCGCGGCACGGCCTCGCGCGAGGCGGCGCGTTCCAGCTCCTCGAGATCGGCGCGGGCTCGCCAAAGCTCTCCGAGGTTCCACTCGAGGCGCCGTTGCGCTTGAAGATAGTCGGGCTGCAGCGTCCAGCGCGGATGGCTGTCAAAGCGATAGCTGGCGACTCTGCCCACTGCCCTTCCCGGGTCGTCGACGAACTGCTTGTCTGCCCTTACCTCGAACTCGAGCCGGGCGATCCGGGCATGGACCTCGCGGAATGCCGCGCGCCACTGGTTGGCGATGGCGCGCTCGTCGGGGGAGAGGATGTCCCCGGACGTGCCGCCCGGGGGGGCGCCCATCGCCGGGGCACGCGCCGGCGCGGACGGCCGATCGCTGGCGAGAACGTAGATCTCATCTCCGGAAGTCACCTGGGCCTTGACGTTGGCGGGAACCTTGGACTGATCGTTGGTGTAATTGGTGACGCCCTGGTGGTCGACCCATCGGTAAACGGGGTCGGCCAGCGCAGCGGAAGCAAACTTAAAACAGACCACGATCAGAATGAGATATCGCATGTTCAACGCCCCAACTCCCCTGACAACAACGGGGACAGACTCTAAGCACTGATACATACATTCAGTGCGACAATGCAAGTCTAATCTATACATCCGACCACTTTGAAACAGTGCGCCGGCCTGTTGACAACGAGCTGGCGTCACTGCTGACCCACGGCCGTCAGCTAAGACAATCTGGAACAAAATCAACGATCGATTTCGGGCGGCAGCTTTCGCGCCGGTGCGTCGCCGGCATTTCGCAGCGGGCGGGGTAGGTAGCCAGTGACCCCGTGCGCCCGTGTCGAACGACTCGTCGGGCTTGCCGCACTGACCTCAGGTTTGGGAAAAAACCTCGTCGGCAACGATGCAGAGCGGCGATTGTCGATTTACTCGCAGGCCGGAAGAGGCTGCGGCGACAGCGGCCAAACATTGATCAGCGACAGGTTGTCCGCCCAGCAGTTCCCAGAGCCAAGCCCGGTCCAGAACAGATCCGCCCCTGGGATTTCCGGTGGAATGCGCTCGCGATCGGGGTGCGTCCCGTTGCCCAGCGCGACGTTCTCTTCGATTCGATTGTGGTTGGGGAACGGGTCGAAGCCGAGGATCGAGTCGTTGCACAGCTCCCTCGGCAACTGAGTCGCGGTACAGAAATCGGAGAGGGTGATTCCAAAGGAATTGTTTCCCAGAACCGTGTTGTCGTGGACCTGGTTGCTCTGAACCGCGACCATCAAGATCCCGGTACCGACTGGCACTAAGCAGACGTCGCCCGGAGGCGTGCAGGTATTCGGCTTGTTGTTCAACAAGACGGTGTTGTGATGAACGGAGTTGTCGTGATTGAAGCGGATGTCCAGGCCCGGCAAGGTGAAGGAGAGGATTCCCCCGGTGTTCCCGGTAGCGAGATTGTGATCCATCTCGACGCTGAAGCTGTTCTCGATTTCGAAGCCGCTGACGTTTCCGTGCGCGGTGTTGTGATTCACCCGCACGTCGTGGGAAACCCCGACGTAGATTCCGGTGTCATTCGATCCGGTGGCGACGCACCCGGTCACCTGGCCGGGTCCAGAGTGAGACGGAAAAATTCCATAATCGCCGTTTCCATTTGCCGAGCAATTCCTGATCGTGAAGTCTTCGACGCAAAACAATGCGATCCCGTCCCCGGCGAAATTATTCACGGTGAATCCCTGCACACTGGCACCGTGGATGCGTTGGCTGGAGTCGGTCAGGCATGCGGGACCGGCAGCGCCCCGCTTCGCAATCGAAATTCCCTCGTCCTGACCACCCGCAGCTTCCAGGAGCACCGGATGGCCGGGCGTCGCCAGGCCGGTCAGTCGAAGGTTGTCCTTGGTGATCGCCACCGCGCAGAGGCGGTCGGGATGGGTCGGGCAGGGGGTGCCGGGCTCTCGATACCTTCCCGGGTAGACCGCGATCGTGTCTCCTGGATCCGCCCGATCGACGGCCGCCTGAATCGACTGGCCAGGACGCACGACGATCGTCGCCGCCGAGGCGGTTGCAGAGGCAAACACCAGCGAAACAATCGCCAAGACTTTCGACAATTCCATGATTTCCCCCTTTGTGAATAAGTGCTGAGGCGCTGACCTAACCTCCGCTGCCTCCCCCGTGTCAACGCCGACGCGATTCGCGCTCGCTCGGCCGGAAGTCGGATAAACAGCGTGGTCGAGCGGCGCGAAATCAGCTAAGGGGTTGCGAGCAGCCAGGCAGCCGGGAGTCCGGCTCGGTCCGGCAATCCATTTCGAAACTCAACTGGAGGGGTATCCCATCATGAGCGCGTTGCCGATCGCAGTGCTGTTGGTCGCCGGAGCGTCGATCGCCAAACCGGTGGCGACCGGAGATGGATCCGTGCAGCTTCATGCGGTCGATCAGGCCCATCTGGCCTGGCAAGGCCCGGGGCCTGACAGCGGAAGAGAAGCGCAGGTGCCGGTCGCTTTCCCCGAGGGCAAGTGGACCAAGGTAGAGGTCACCTTCACCGTCGACAGCCGCGCCACTCCGAATCGATGCAGCTACCCGAACCCGACCGGCGACATCTACGATCGCTCGGCCAGCGTCTTTCTGGTTCTCGACGAGACCTGCCTCGACGGGCAGCGCTGCATCGGAACGAACGGCCAGGTCGAATTGATGAAGGCAATCACTCCCTTCGGAACCGATGACCGGACCGGGCCGCGGGCGCTGACCCTGGACATCACTCCGCTCGCGCCCTTGCTCACCGGCGTCAAATACATCGGCGTTTGGATTGATACCTACGATTTGAATGGCTGGTACGTGGACGTGGACTTCACGTTCACCAGCGATCCGCTTCAAGCCTCGCCCAAGCCGCCGGCGAGCGGCATCATTCCGGTGTTCTTCAAGACGTATGTGAATTCCGACGGGCAGCCGAGCATCGAGCCGGTTTCGGTCGCCATTCCCGCCACCGCCACCCAGGTCAATCTTCGATTGTTCTCCACCGGCCACGGCGCCGTCGGCAGCCCGCCGTGCGATGAATTCTGCCTTCGCAACAATCAAATCCTCGTCGATGGCTCTCCGGTCTGGGAGCACGTCGTCTGGCGGACCGACTGCAACGCCGACCCCGGATGCCGCACCTGGAATGCCTGCGGGTATCCCTCCTGCACCTTCTCACGAGCGGGCTGGTGCCCCGGATACATCGCCTGTCACGGAAGCGGCCCGTGCGACCAGGACCTCGATTTGACGAAAGTATTGACCGCGGGCGACTCGCACGATCTGCTGTACCAGATTCAGAACCTCACCCCTGGTGGGGCCTACTGGAATTACAGCCTGGTCGTCTACTGGTACGAGTAGGCGT
>WNFD01010388.1_pt1 | contig 10271 bp, 9 predicted proteins | sample 5400491 | NCBI WGS metagenome assembly WNFD01 (sample SAMN13153343, study PRJNA577476) | soil metagenome | isolation source: 120 cm saprolite under Douglas fir tree site 2 hole 2 replicate 2 | place: USA:California | collected 2015-04-18 | reverse complement strand
ACTACCGACATCAGTAGTAGATGGTGTTCGGGATGCCGCCGCCGGCAGGGATCGCATCGCCGTTGATGGCGACCGATTTCGGTGACGCCAGAAAGGTCACCACGTGGGCGATATGGCGCGCGTCGATCCATTTGCCGACCAGATTGTTGACCATGCGCTTCTCCGCTTCGGCGGGGCTGATCCCCTGGCGTTGCGCGCGGGCGGCGATGACCTCGGGGGTTTTTTCGGTGCGGGTCAGACTCGGATGCACGACCGTCACGTTGATGCCCTTGGGTCCGAGCTCGTCGGCCAGGTTTTTCGACAACGCCACAACCGCGACGTTGCGAATGCTGCCGATCGTCGAGCCCGTACTGCGCGCGGCCAGGCCGCTGATGCTGATGATGCGCCCCCAGCCCTGGCCGATCATGTGCGGCGCAACTTCCCGCGCACAGCGCAGGTAGCCCATCACTTTGACGTTCACGTCAGCATAAAACGCATCGTCAGTGATCTCGGCCAGCTTCGGCGGCGGGGCCTGGCCGCCCGGTTGCGCCGCGCAGTTGACCAGGATGTCGATGTGGCCAAGCTTGTTCGCCGCTTGCTCAACCATTGCCTTCACCGACGCGTCGCTGCCGGTGTCGGCGACGATCGGCACGATGGTGCGGCCGGTCTCCTCGGCCAGCTCGGCCGCGGCGGCCTCGAGCGCATCTGCCGACCGCGCCACAATCGCCACGTCGACTCCCTCGTGCGCCAGCTCCCGTGCGATGGCCTTGCCAATACCCCGACTGCCGCCGGTGACGATGGCGGTCTTGCCCGCTAACTCCAGGTCCATAGGTACCGGTAAGGGTACGCCGAACGGGTCACGAACTCAGAACTGACCCGGCAAACACTTCTCCTGCGGCGGCAGGCCGGTTATTCTCGGCCGACCCAAGGACCATGGCCCACAAGATCTGGTACCGAGCGCTCTCACTCGCCTTCGCCGCGCTCCTCACGACATCAGCTCTGGCGCTGGCTGAAGATGCGGCCGCGCCGGCTGGCACTGTCGCAACACCCCAGACGACCACGACCCTGGCGCCCGTCCCGGCGGCTGTGCCTGCCCCGGCGAACAGCGAGCACTGGACGGCCTACGGCTTCAACATCATCGCGCCCTCATCGATGTGGCCGATGCTCGAGCTGTTGCACACGCAGCACTTCGATTGGGAGCTGGCCAGCGCTTCACAACGACCAGTACGTGCCATCGCAGAACGTCGTCCGCGTCTCGTGGGTCCTGCAGACCGAGAGCGTCGAAGTCGCCACGGCGTTTCTGGCGCACGAGCTGACCCACCTTACCGACGATCTGAACGGCAAGCTCGGCGATATGACCGGCAGCGTCTGCTACGAAGCCGAAACGCGCGCTTTCGTGAACGAGGCCAACTTCTGGCTAATGGCCGTTGGCCCGCTCGGCAAGACCACCGCCGATCCGATCGAGATGCAGGAAAACGCGAAAATGCTCGCGTTCGTCGGCAACAGCCACTTCGCGGATGTAGTCGTGCGGACCACCGCTAGCTACGTCAAGCAGTGCGGCTACGATAAATAGTTTTGCCCCAGAGGGGTCGCCTCCGGGGCAAGAACCAACTAACTCTCCGAGAAAGTAGCTTTAGTGCGCGACGGCGGCCATCGCCTGGGCGTTCTTGAGGCTGTCGGCCGCCTTGGCGAGCACCGCGGCTGCCTTGGCCGAACCCGCGACCTCGGAGCTGCTCACAGCTACGGTGCTGGCGGCGAGCACCTGGTCGGCGGCGAAGAGATCGGCCGCGCCCATGGCCAGGCCATTCTGCTCCTGCGCAAGGGCCGGCGTGTGGATCGCATCGGCCTGCTCTTGACCGATGATCTTGGCATTGCTCATGTTCGTCTCGGCCAACGTACCGCTGATCAGGTTCGCCAGCTGATGCATGAAGTCCGACTGCGCTTTCGCATTCGCGAGCTCGTCGAAGCGACCTTTGGTGATCGCTAGCTGCTGACCATTGGCCAGGTTGGCATCGGCAATTGTCATGAGTCCGGCGGCCTTGATCTGAGCGATCCCCAGCTCATTGCGCGCGTTGAAATCGCCGCTCATGCGCGCCGCGTTGGCCAGTGCGGACGCGATCTGCTCCATTGCCATCGCATTGGACACATTGCTGAGCTGCCGCTCGCGGAAGGCTTGCGAGCGCAGCTGTGCGATCAGGCGCTCATTGGCGGCGCTGATGGCCGCTTGCTGCTGGATGTCGCTGGCCTGTTGCTGGGCGAGATCATATTGAGCTTGGCCATTGGCCAACTCAGCCTGGAGATGCTCTGGGGTGGTATCGGCAGCCAATGCCGCAAAGGGCGCCAGCGCCACGGCAAGTGCGGCGCTGCAAACGAATGCCCGAATAAGAGTCATTTCAAACCCTCTCACTTCTGGTTTTTTGACGTTCCCGCTGCCTCTTGACGGGAATTGGAGTCCGACGTGTACGGGTACCCCCGGCTAAATCGCCGTCTTCGCTGCCTATTTCCGACCCCTTTCTGGGCGCCATACCCACTGTTTAGACGCCGCTGATCCGTGTTTTGGACGGCCAAATTCGGGAGCAAAATCCGTGCCACGCAGAACAATTAACCTGGCTCGGTGGTAGATTACATGGCTCCTCTTCATCCGCCGCGTCGGTTGCTGATGGGCTCGGGGCCAAGCAATCCCGAGCCGCGCGTGCTCCAGGCGATGACCGCCGCACCCATCGCGCCCGACGATCCCGCCTACCGCGTTGTGCTCGACGACGTCTCAGGCCTGGCGCGAAACGTGTTTCAGACCGCCAACGCCTTAACGCTGGCCGTGCCTGGCGCGTCACGCGCGGGAATCGAATCGGTGATGGGCAGCCTGGTCGAGCCGGGCGATCGGGTGCTCGTCGGCGCCTATGGCCATTTCGGCGAATTGCTGTGCACGTTGGCCGAACGGCATGGCGCCACAGTCGAACGCGTCGACGCGGAATGGGGCCGACCAGTCGAGCCCGAGGACATCGTGGCCAGCATCCGCCGCAATCCACCCAAGCTCGCTGCGATCGTCCACGCTGACACGTCCACGGGCATCTTGCAGCCGCTGTCCGATATAGGCAACGCGTGTCGCGAGACTGACACACTGTTTGTGGTCGACGCCGTCCTGAGCCTGGGCGGCTGTGAACTGGACGTCGATGGCTGGAACGTCGACGCCGCCATCGCGGGCATGCAGAAATGTCTGGGCGGGCCGCCCGGCCTGGCGCCCGTGACTTGCTCGCCCCGCGCGGTCGAGGCGCGGGCGGGCCGCGCCACGCTGCCGCACAGCGCCTATCTGGATCTGGCCCGCCTCGAGAACCAGTGGCTCGACCGGCAGGGTTTCGAATCGGCGGCCATGTCTACGCCAATGCTGTTCGCCGCGCGCGAGGCATTGCGCATCGTGGTCGACGAAGGCCTGGACGCCCGTTGGCAGCGCCATCGTCAGGCGAGCCGGGCGCTGCGGGCGGGCCTAGAGGCGATGGGTCTCGAGCTGTTCGGCGATCCGCGCCACAAGGTGCCGATGATCACGTTGGTACGCGTGCCCGACGGCGTTGATGAAGCAGGCGTGCGCGCGCAGCTGCTGGAGCAGCACGGGATCGAGATCATGGCCGCGTTCGGGCCGCTGCGCGGGCGGGTCTGGCGCATCGGCACGATGGGCACGAACGCGCGTCTGCCCAGCGTGCTGAGCGTGCTGGCTGGTCTAGAAGCCGTGCTCGCCGGGCGCGGGCTCCATGTGCCACGCGGCGCCGCGGTCGACGTCGCGCTCGCCGCGTTCGACGCTTAGAGCGCGGGTGGTGTCTTCGGGCTGTAGGGCGTGCGGAAAAAGCAGTTGATGTCTTCGCCGGGCTCGACCGGGTGGTGGACCACAGGCACCGGTACCTGAATGCTGGCGACGCTCAGCTGCAGGGTCACGTCGTTCCGATTGGGATAGTTCGGATCATATGTATAGATCGTCAGGTCGGTGCCGTTGAGGTCGTAGCCGCAGGCCAGCACCTGGTGGTTCTTGCCCATGTCAGCCGGATTGCTCGACTTAACCTTAATGAGGCCGAGCGGCGAGAGGATCCCGGCGTCCAGGTCGCTCTTGATGTGCGGCCACTCGTCGCGGACCATCACGCTGGCTCGACCCGGTAAGCCGAAGCCTGGCCCGACGTCCGGAAACGAGGGCTGCATCAACTCCAGATAACGACCGATGCCGAACGGTAGGTTGAAGCTCTCGAGGAGGCGCTGCACGATGTACCGATACAGCGGTGTGCCCGCGGCAGGCGGATTCGGGTCGGTGTCGGGTGGGATCGGCTGCCTGGCCTCGTAGAAGTCGCGCACCGTGAAGGCCATGCCGCCGCAGAGACCATTGGCGGCGTCGCCCAGTGCCAAAGTCGGCCCGAGTGGGATTTTGATCTGGATCGTGGGCTCGTGCGGAAAGTAGTTGGTGAAATGGAAGCCATTGGTGTCCGGCGCAAATCCGGGCACCTGGACCTGAGGCGGCCACGGCATGGGGCGAACGGTATCACGGCTATCAGCTATCAGCTAACGCTAAGAGAGCGCGTCTTCGAGATCAGCCAGCAAATCGACTTCGGCCTCGATACCGACCGAGAGCCTGAGCAGCCGCTCGCTGGGCGCGATATCGAGGCCGGCCTGGCTCGCGTGAGTCATCGTCAGCGGGTGGGCGATCAGCGATTCGACGCCGCCGAAGCCGGCCGCGAGTCGAAACAGGTGGGTGCGCTCGGCGATGGCGCGCGCCGTGTCGCGGTTGCCGCGGACCTCGAACGAGACCATGCCACCGGCACCGCGCATCTGGCGTTGGGCGATCGCATAGCCCGGATGGTCGGGTAGGCCGGGGTAATAGACGTGTTCGACGCTCGGGTGCTGGCCCAGGAACCGCGCGACGGCCAACGCGTTGGCCTGATGGCGGTCCATCCGTACCGCCAGCGTCTTCAGGCCGCGCACGAGCAGCCAGCAATCGAACGGGCTCGGCACCGCGCCGCCGACGTACTGCAGAAAGGCCAGGCGCTCGCCGAGGGCGCGATCGTTGGTCAGGACCGCGCCGCCCAGCACGTCGTCATGGCCGTTGAGGTACTTGGTGGTGCTCTCGACGACCAGGTCGACGCCAAAACGCAGCGGTTGCTGAAAGTACGGCGACAACCAGCTGTTGTCGACGGCGACCAGCAAGTCATGCCGGTGACCAAGCTCACTCACCGCGGCGAGATCGACGATGTTCTGGGTGGGATTGGTCGGCGTCTCGATCCACAGCATGCGCGTCGTCGGCCGAATCGCTCGCTCGACGGCGGCCAGGTCGGTGTAGTCGACGAAATCGACTTCGATGTTCTGGTCCGGCAAGATCAGCGTGTACAACCGGTGGGTATTGCCGTAGACGTCGTCCGGCAGCAGGACGTGGCTACCAGCCTTCAACAACTGACCAACGGCGGTCACCGCGGCCATGCCCGAGCCGAATGCCGCGGCGTGCTGGGCGCCGTGCAAGCGCGCCAGGACCTGCTCCAGGGTGGTGCGGCTTGGATTGCTGCGCCGCGTGTACGTGAATTCGCCGGGCTCGTCTAGACGTTCCCGCGCGAAGGCTACGGACGGGTGAATGGCTGGGACCAGCGCGCCGGTCGTGTCGGTCGGGTCGACAGCGGCGTGGATCGTCCACGTCTCGAGCGCGTAGTCGCGCGTCATGCAGGCAGATCAGGCACAGCGGATGTCGAAGCGGGCGTTACCGTCCCAGGCGACAGGGCCGCGGCGATCTGCGCGGCCAGTCGGGTGTTCTTGCGCACCAGGTTCACGTTGACCTGAACGCTGGCCCCGCCGGTGTGGACGCGAAAGTAGTCGAGCAAGAAGGGCGTGATCGCTTTGCCGCGGATGCCTTGCTCACGGACCGCATTCAGGCCCTCGTTTAGCACGCGCCAGTGCAGCTCAGGATCTAACTGTTCTTCGACCGGCACAGGGTTGCCGACGACGACGCCGCCGTCATGGATCTGCGCGTTGATGACTTCGGCCGCCGCTTTGGGCGAATCGACCGACCAATCCACGGCGAAGCCGCTGTCGCACAGATAGAAGCCCGGGAAGCGATTGGTCCGATACCCGATCACCGTCACGTTCAGCGTTTCCAGCCGTTCGAGCGTCGCGCCGACGTCGAGGATGGATTTCACCCCGGCGCACACCACACAAATCGGCGTTCGACTCAGCGTGGTCAGATCGGCTGATTCGTCCCAGGTATCGCGCGCCTCACGGTGGACGCCACCCAGGCCGCCGGTGGCGAATAGACGAATCCCCGCCCGACTCGCCAACAGCGCCGTGCTGGCCACCGTTGTCGCGCCATCGCTGCCGCGGGCAGCGGCCGGGCTAAGATCGCGCACGCTCAGCTTGGGGACGTCGGGGCCGGTCGCGATGTGCTCCAGTTCGGCGTCGGTCAGGCCGACGACGGGCTCGCCGGCGATCATGCCCACGGTCGCGGGCACGCCGCCTTCGGCGCGCACGATCGCTTCCAGCTCGCGCGCCAGGATCAGGTTGTCGGGCTGGGGTAGTCCGTGGGCGATGAGCGTGCTCTCGAGCGCCACGACTGGCTGGCCCCAGGCGAGCGCTTCGGCCACCTCACGGGCCAGGCGAATGCGAGTGTTCGTCGGATGCATGACGTCGAGGTTTCCGGCAAGCGTAACGCGATCGGGTACCCAGGCTGGGCGTGTGGCTCGGTTCATCGGCGGCGCAGTAGTTTAGTGGAGATGCACACGTTCGCATGACATCTGGGCGGTCCCGCTCGACAAGGTTGGCACGTAATGTGCTGAAATAGACGGTGCCAATGGTACGAACGGTCACACAAATTTTTACCAATCGGTAAAATGGCGGGAACGAGGTAAGCGTGGTCATTCAGCCCAAGGGGCCGGGCACAACCACCATTATGCTGGTCGAGGATGATCACGCTGTCGCTCAGACACTGATCGACGCCCTCGAGTCAAGCAGCTATCGCGTGTGGTTGGCCGAAACCGGCGCCGACGCCAAGATCCTGCTCGAGCAGACCCGGCCCGACCTGATCATTCTGGATCTGATGCTGCCGGACATGGACGGTCTGGTGCTGTGCTCCGGTCTCAAAGCGATCGCCGATGTGCCAATCGTCATCTGCAGCGCCACGCCGCAGAAGCGTGACGCCATCCTCGGCTTGAAACTTGGCGCCGACGACTTCATCGCCAAGCCCTTCGACATCTACGAGCTCGAAGCGCGTGTCGAAGCTGTCTTGCGCCGCACGACCCAGACGCGCGTCGCCGAGCCGACCCCGCCTCCGCCTGACCACATCCGCGTTGGTGAGCTGATTATCGATCGCTCGCGCCGGCGGGTGACCCTGGGCGGCGAGCCAATCCAACTGACGCCGACCGAGTATCGCCTGGTTTCGGCGCTCGCCAGTCGCCCGGACGAGATTCTGTCGCGCGACGATCTGGCCACGCTCGTGTGGGGCTACCAGGACGCCAGTAGTGGCCGAACCATCGACGTGCACATTCGCCGGCTGCGCGTAAAGCTGAGCTCGGGTCCAGTGCCTGCGCCGGCCATCGTCGCCGTGCGTGGCTTCGGTTACAAGATGGCCGTCGAAGACGCCGCTAACGGCGCAGCTGCCTGATCGTTCTCCCACCTCAACTCGTCCTCTCGTTTCAAAAATGAGCGCTTGGACGATGGATATGGGGGCGACGCCGACCCCAGCGGGCGTGCGCTTCAAGGTCTGGGCGCCCAAACCCCAGCGCGTCGAAATTGAGCTCGCCGATACGCGCGAGCTCGTCGTTACAGAACGCGACGCCGACGACATGTGGTCGGCGGTCGTTCCCCAGGCCCGACCGGGCACCCGCTACTGGTATCGCCTGGACGGCCGCGTCGCGCGGCCCGACCCCTATTCGCGCAGCCAGCCGGAGGGCCCGCATGGGCCGTCGGAAGTCGTCGACCCGAATGCCTTTCGCTGGCGTGACGAGAATTGGCGCGGCCAGGGTATCCAGGGGCTGGTCATCTACCAGCTCCATATCGGCACGGCGACGCCCAACGGCACCTTTGACAGCCTGATCGAGCAGTTGCCGCGGCTCAAAGCCCTCGGCGTCAACGCGCTCGAGCCGTTACCGGTGGCCGAGTTCCCGGGTGAACGAAATTGGGGCTATGACGGCGTCGATCTCTTTGCGCCCGCCCACGTCTACGGCGGCCCAGAAGCCATGAAACGCTTGGTCGATGCCGCCCACCAGCACGGCCTGGCGGTCATTCTGGACGTTGTCTACAACCACTTCGGGCCGGACGGCAACTACCTGCGCGACTTTTCAGCCGACTACTTCACCGACCGCTATCACACGCCGTGGGGTGAGGCCATCAACTACGACGGACCGCGGGCGAAATGGGTCCGCCAGCTCGTGCTCGATAACGCCCGCTACTGGGTGCACGAATACCACGTCGACGGCTTGCGGCTCGATGCGACCCACGCCATCTACGACAGCTCGCCGCAGCATCTCCTGGCCGAGCTGACCCAGGCCGTGCGCGGATCGTTGCCGCCTGAGCGGCAGATCGCCCTGACCGCCGAGACGCACGAGAACGACGTGCGCTATCTGAAACCAGTCGCAGAGGGCGGGTTCGGCTTCGACGCCGTTTGGGCGGACGACTTTCACCACACCGTGCGCCGGTATCTGGCGGGCGACCACGAGGGCTACTACGCCGACTACGTGGGCACGCTCGACGAAGTCGCCCGCTGCATCGAGCAGGGCTGGCTCTATGAGGGCCAGGGGACGCCGCGCAGTGGGTTCGAAGAAAAGCGCGGCACGCCGGCGCGCGATCGACCCGCCTGGCAGTTCATCTACACGTTGCAGAACCACGACCAGGTCGGCAATCGCGCCTTTGGCGAGCGACTCAATCATCAGATCGACGCAGCCCGGTTCGCTGCCGCATCGACCTTGCTGCTCTTTCTGCCGTATACCCCACTGCTATTCATGGGTCAGGAATTCGGGGCGTCTTCGCCGTTTCAGTTCTTTACCGATCACACGCCGGAGCTGGGCGAGCTGGTCACCCGGGGCCGGCGCAAGGAGTTCCAGGCGTTCTCGCAGTTCGCCGATCCGGCGACACGGGACCGAATTCCCGACCCGCAAGCGGAATCGACGTTCCGTGATTCGAAGCTTCGCCTGGACGAGGCTTTGGCGCCCCCGGGATCTCAGATCAGCACGCTCTATCAGCGCCTTTTGCATCTCCGCCGAAGTGATCACGTTCTGTCCGTCCAGGATCGAAACGCCATGTCGGCCCGTGCGCTATCGCGCGATGTGTTGGCGGTACGTCGATGGCGCGCGATGGCATCTCCCCAGAAGGAGAAGGATTCGCTCGCTGAGCGCCTATTGCTCGTCAACTTCGGCGATGCGGAATGGCACGAGGAGAAGTTCGTGGGCGGCTGGCGCGCTCTCCTGGAGTCAGGGGGTCACGCACAAATCGATCGCCACGGTGTGACGGTCCCGGCGCGCAGCGCGACCATCTTTGCCAGAGACTCGCCGTGATCGTCCCGCCGCCGCCGTCGGGCACGTATCGCCTGCAATTCCACGCGGGCTTCACGTTTGAAGATGCGCGGCGCCTGGTGCCGTATCTGAACGATCTCGGCGTCAGCCATATCTACGCCTCGCCGTACCTGCGTGCCCGTTCAGGCAGCATGCACGGCTACGACGTCGCCGACCCCAGCTCGCTCAACCCGGAGCTCGGCACGCAAGAAGACTTCGACGGCATGGTCGCCGCGCTGCAAAAGTTCGGCATGGGTCAGCTGGTGGACGTCGTACCCAACCATATGGGCATCGGCGATCCAGGCAATTACCGCTGGCTCGACGTCCTCGAGAACGGTCCCGCGTCGACCTACGCGCGCTTCTTCGACATCAACTGGCGGCCATCGGGCAGCCAGGCCAAGGATCAGCTCAAGATCGTCGTGCCGACGCTCGGCGACCAGTACGGCAAGGTTCTCGAAAACGGCGAGCTAAAAGTCGAGTACGCCGATGGCGCCTTCGGCATCGCCTATTACGAGCACAAGTACCCGGTCGCGCCGGATTCGTACCCGCTGCTGCTCGAGGACGTCCGTGATCGCCTGGAGGAGGAGCTCGGCCGGCGTCACGAGCACGTCCAGGAGCTGGCCAGCATTCTGACCGCACTGCGGCACTTGCCGCCGCGGCGCATGCTCGACGCGGCGGCCATCGAGGAACGGAATCGGGAGAAAGAAATCGTCAAGCGGCGCATCAATGCGCTCCACGCGGGCTCGGCGCCGTTCCGCACCCTGCTCGGCGACGTGCTCGACGAGGTCAACGGCC
>WNFD01021415.1_pt1 | contig 10272 bp, 9 predicted proteins | sample 5400491 | NCBI WGS metagenome assembly WNFD01 (sample SAMN13153343, study PRJNA577476) | soil metagenome | isolation source: 120 cm saprolite under Douglas fir tree site 2 hole 2 replicate 2 | place: USA:California | collected 2015-04-18 | reverse complement strand
CGCACCGCACGCCAGAGGAGCAGGCCGCCGAATTCCGCGTGCTCGATTACCTGGCTGCGCAAGAACCTGCTCCAGGAGAAAGCGGCCAAGTCCGCGAAGAGACTCTTCGCACCGCCGCGGGTGTGGCGAAACCTATTCTGAGCGGGATGGTGCGAAAGAAGTGGCTGGTGCGCGAAGACGTCTCCGCCGTACGGGATGCGACCCGTACCGTAAAAATCGCGGTGCTGAAGGCCGCGGAGGGCAAGCTCAACGATCGCCAACGAATAGTCGTGGACACGCTGGCGGCATCCGGAGGACGCGTTCCCGTGGAAACGCTGCGGGAACTCGAGGTTCCGCGAACCACCCTGAGCACTCTTGCCAGGCGCGGTCTTATCGAAATTATTGAGGAGCCGGCAGCGTTCGCCATTTCGCGCAGCAAGCCGCGGCCGTCCTTCGAATTTGATTTCAATGGGGCGCAGCAAAGCGCTCTCAACCGTCTGCGCGATGCCGTTGAAGCGCGCAAGTTTTCCGGCATTCTTCTCCACGGTATCACCGGGTCGGGTAAGACAGCGGTCTATCTGGCCGGCATGCGCGGCGTCCTCGAAGCCGGACGCTCCGCCATCCTGCTGGTTCCTGAAATCGGCCTCACCCCCGCCGTCGCCGCCGATCTGCACCAGATCTTCGGCGATGAAGCCGCCATCCTGCACTCCGCGCTTTCCGACAAAGAACGCGCCCAGCAGTGGCACCGCATAAAAAGTGGAGACGCACGCATGGTCGTCGGCACGCGCTCCGCGGTATTCGCGCCGGTTGCCGATCTGGCGCTGATTATCGTCGACGAAGAGCATGATTCCTCCTACAAGCAGGAGGAGACGCCGCGCTACCACGCCCGCGACATCGCCGTCGTCCGCGCCAAGATGGCGAATGGCGTTGTCGTGCTGGGCTCGGCCACGCCATCGCTGGAATCATATTTCAACGCGAAGAAAAACAAGTATGCGCTGGTCGAGTTGCCCGACCGGGTCGAGCAGCGTCCTCTGCCGGAAGTCGAGATCATCGATATGCGCCAGGAATTTCAGGAAACCGGCCAGGAGCAGGTCATCTCGCGCAAGCTCGCGGCGGAAATCCAACAGCGCTTTGACCGCAAGGAGCAAGTCATGGTGCTGCTGAACCGCCGCGGATACTCTCCCGTTGTGCTGTGCCGGACCTGCGGCAAGACTTTGCAGTGCCAGAACTGCGCCATCGCTCTTACTCTTCACAAACAGCGGCACAGAATGGTTTGCCATTATTGCGGCTATACCGCGCCGGTACCCAAAGCCTGCGTGCATTGCGGCAGCGAGTATGTATATTTCCTGGGCACAGGATCGGAGAAGCTGGAAGAATTGCTGCACGGCATGTTTCCGCAGGCGCGCATCGCACGCCTCGATCGCGACACGGTTCGCGGGCACAAGGATTTTGAGCGCACTCTAAACGCTCTCAGCGAGGGCGAACTCGATTTGCTGGTCGGCACGCAAATGATCGCCAAAGGCCACGACATTCACGGGGTCACGTTGGTCGGCGTAGTTGGCGCCGACAGCGCGCTTGGGCTTCCTGACTTTCGCGCCGCCGAGCGCACCTTCCAGTTGTTAACCCAGGTTGCCGGCCGCGCCGGACGCGGCCAGTCTCCCGGCAAAGTAATTCTGCAAACTTATTTTCAGGACCACTACGCCGTGCAATATGCCGCGCGCCACGATTTCGCCGGATTCTACGACAAAGAACTCCGCTTCCGCAGCTGGATGCATTATCCGCCATACGCCGCTCTGGCCAATGTGCTTATCCGCAGCGACAAGCTGGAAGAAGCGCTGCAGTGGTCGGGCACGCTGGGAAAGTGGTTCGAACGAAACCGTCACGAAGGCGTGCGCGTGCTCGGGCCAGCCGCGGCGCCCATCCTGCGATTGAAACGGGACTATCGTTATCATTTCGTGTTGACGCATTGTGGCTGATGTGAGTAGACACTCTTAGCACTCTTAGCCATTAGCTTCTGACACACGCAGTCTGAGGATCCTAAAATTATTCTGCCGCCGGCCTCTCGTCGAGTGGTGGGATGGTGTTCTTCCGGTACAATTCCGTGCGGCCCGTCGCCATCGACTAGCGCCCGTGGCGGATCTGCAAGGAGTGTATTTTGTCTGATCTCTTAGCTACGAAGCCCCTCGACCTTTTGCTCGCCGAAGCGCAGGACGAAAGCGGAACCAGCCTGCGGCGCGTCTTGGGACCGGTCAACCTGATTACGCTGGGCATCGGCGCCATTATCGGCGCCGGAATCTTCGTTGTGACCGGGACGGTGGCCGCCACGTTAACCGGGCCCGCGATTGTGCTGTCGTTCCTGCTGGCGGGTTCGGGATGTCTCTTCGCCGGACTCTGCTATGCCGAGTTCGCTTCGCTGATTCCGATCGCCGGCTCGGCCTATACCTACGGTTACGCTACTCTCGGTGAAATCTTCGCCTGGATCATCGGGTGGGACCTGGTTATCGAATACGCCTTCGGATCAGCCTCGGTGGCCGTGGGCTGGAGCGGGAACCTGGTTTCTCTTTTTCAAAGTTTTGGCATTCAGATTCCGCCGCAACTCACCGCTCCTCCCGGCACGCTCATGGTCCTCTACAATGGGCAGTGGGCCCGGCTTGCGACTATTGGGCCGTTGCTTGCAAGCGCCGGCATTGATCCTTCAAAGTTACCTTCGGCTCACGGCATACTTGATCTTCCCGCCTATCTGGTGATTGCCATCCTCACCGCTATTCTGGTGATTGGCGTACGCGAATCGGCCAACTTTAATTCTCTGATTGTGTTTATCAAGGTCGCCACAGTTCTTACATTTATTGCGATCGCTACCGCTTATCTTCTGCGCCATCCGCAAGTCTCTGCCGCGAACTGGCATCCTTTTATTCCACCGAATCAAGGATCGTTCGGCGCATTCGGGTGGTCCGGCGTGGCGCGTGGGGCAGGCGTGATCTTTTTTGCCTACATCGGTTTCGATGCGGTCTCGACAGCCGCGCAAGAAGCTAAGAATCCGCAGCGCGACATGCCCATCGGCATCCTCGGGTCGCTTGCCATCTGCACCGTGTTGTACGTCGCCCTCGGTTGGACGCTCACCGGCGTCGTCAACTACACGTTACTCAACACGTCTGCGCCCGTGGCCATGGGAATACAAGCGACGGGGGTGCGCTGGGGCAGCATCGTCGTGATGTTCGGAACTTTTGCCGGACTAACCACCACCATGCTGGTGATGCTGATGGGCCAGTCGCGCGTTTTCTTCTCCATGTCGCGCGACGGATTGCTGCCGGAATGGGCGGGCCGGGTTCATCCGCGATTCCGCACCCCGTGGATTTCCTCGATTGTGGTTGGCTTCTTTGTAGCGATCATTGCCGGAGTGCTACCGATCGGCGTGCTCAGCCAGCTCACCTCAATTGGCACGCTGTTGGCGTTTGTCATCGTCTGCGCCGGCGTGTGGGCGCTGCGTGTGAAGCGTCCGGTGCTGCACCGTCCCTTCAAGACGCCGCTGGTTCCACTGGTCCCGATTCTCGGAATCAGTATCTCCTTGGGACTGATGTTCAGCCTGCCCTGGAGCACTTGGCTGCGCCTGATTCTGTGGCTGATTGCAGGCATGGCAATCTATTTTGGCTACGGCCGCAGTCACAGCCGCCTGCGCTCCATCGGCTCAAAATAATCGATTGTCATCCCGAGAGCAGCGAGGGACCTTGGTGTTAGCTAGCTGTGACAGTAATGCGGCAGCAAAGTTCCGTTCTACCGGCGAAACTGCCGCACCGCCTCCGGCAACGACGCATGCGCCATCGGCGCCGGCGTCAGCGTGAGCGCCAACATAAACAGAGCGAGCACGGCCAGCCACATCCGTCCGCCCGAAACCCGCGGCCACTCCGCCACTTGCGGATGTCGAAAGCTGCTCAACCACAGCAGGATCGCCCACACAAACCATCCCGTCCACAGGTAATACGCCATGGGCAGAAGAATCAGAATGGTCAGCCGTGACACGATCTTGTGCGCCCTCGGCGCAATCGAGAAAACAATATGTCCGCCATCCAATTGCCCGCCGGGCAACAAGTTGAGCGACGTTGCCAGCATTCCCACCCAAAAATTAAGGGATAGCCGAGTTCGTAGTCCGCCGCCCCCAGGCCGGAATTCATTGGCTTTGACCACGCCAGTGAAACCGCCAGCACCGCCAGCGCGACCACAAACCCAGCGATAGGCCCCGCGATGCCGATGTCAAACAGCGCCGTGCGCGAGCGAATCCGCGAGCGGATCAGGATCACCGCTCCCATGGTCCCGATCGGAGTTGGCATCGGAATAAAAAAAGGCAGCGTCGCATAAACTCCATTGCGCCGGCAGTACAGGTAATGCCCCATCTCATGAGCCAGAAAAAACAGCATCAACGTGGCCATGAAGGGCACCCCGCCCAGCAATCGCACCGGATTGGAAAAGGCCCAGCTCGCCGGAAAAAAGGGAATGGAGTCGTCATCAAAAGACAGCGCTGGCCGGTCATGCTGGAAGTTGTATTGCATGCGCGCTCCCATCACCAGCGTAGTGAAGCAGGTTGCAAGCAGCAGCAGGATATGCAACCAATATCGTGGTTTCGGGGGCCGCAGCACCAGCTCGGGCACAGGCCGGAAGTATTCGAGGGTGGAAGAAGCTACGGGAGAATTCGGTTCCGACATGCGACTCTTCGGCCTCGCGATCCGTCGAGGCCTTTCTTTAGATGCTACTACGTCTGGCGGGACTTAAGCGCTGGATGAACCACGGTCTGATTCGTAGAGACGTTGCTTGCAACGTCTTCTCTCCGCCGGCAAGACGTAGCAAGCTACGTCTCTACACGTCTTCAATCAATCGATTGCAGTTCCTTGCCTGGCTTGAAGCGCACGGCCTTGCCCGGAGGAATGGAAACCTCGGCTCCAGTGCGCGGGTTGCGACCGATTCCGGTCTTGCGCGGGCGCACATTGAACACGCCGAATCCGCGCAGCTCAATCCGATTGCCGCGGGCCAGCGCATTCTTCATGCTCTCAAAAACGGTTTCCACGGCCAACTCGGCCTTGGTCTTGGTGATGCCAGTCCTGGCGACCACTTCGTTGATAATGTCGAGCTTGATCACGAACGGCTCCCGCGTGCGGTGTGAAGTTCATCCTTCAAGTGATTGATGCTATGGGAGATAAGGGAGATTGTCAACGGGAGCATCTGTACCGTAAACCCATTGAGCGATCGGGCGATCGGGTGATTTTGTAATTTAAGCCTAATTGGGAGGAGGTATTGGTTCTTCAATTGCCCAATGACTCGATCGCCCAATCACTCAATCTACGACCGTACGCCTTCGTCTTCTTTGAACATGTACTTAATGGCGGGTTTGTAAATCATCAGATTCGGCCGTCCGTCGTCGCGGATTATTTTGATGCAGGTCTTGTCGTACCACTCGATGACGCCGTGCACTTCTTCACCGTCGCGCAGCACAACCACCATCGGGGTTCTCGACTGCATTTGTTTCTGGTAATAGAAATTCTCAGCGTTGGTCTGCTCCGGAGGCGCCGCCTTTCGACCACCACCGCCCGGAGCCCCCGCGCCACGGTCGGCCCGCTCGAAACCCCGCTCCTGACGCTCATGGCGATCGTTCCGGTCTCGACGCTCCCCGACCTGCATCTGGTTGGCGTTGTGATTCGAGATGTGGTTGCCGTGGTTGTGATCCATACGCGGCAACGCCGGACGGATCAACTTGCGGTTGGCGAAATTCTCTTCGTCTCCCGATTGCTGGACCGAAGTGGAATCCATGGTTTCTTTCATAGTGGCGCTACCTTGCACACGCACTCGCGCAGCTTACAAAATTAGAGGGCCCTGAAAAAGTATTTACGAAGGCGTGAAATTTCACCTAACGTACCATAGGACGCTGATCGTGACAATGCCGCTTTCGTGCCAGGAACATGCCAAATCTTGCACACTCCCGTCTCAATTTGTACTCGACAGGTCGGCGCCTCTGCGCTCCCGCCCGCTGCCTGTAACCACGGCCACGAGCGTCGCGATGATGAGCACGGTCCAGGCCAGCACCGGCGCATACATCCCGCCGTAGCGCTGCTCGGCAAGCTTCGCCTGGATCACCACATTGCGGGAAGAAAGCAGGTTCCCCAACTGATAGGCGAAACCGGGAAACGTTCCCCGCACCGCGGGCGGCGAGAGTTCATTCAGGTGTGCCGGTATCACGCCCCACGCCCCCTGGATCATGAATTGCATCAGAAACCCGCCAAGCGCCAGCATGGGCACGGTGTGCGAGTAGGCCCACAGGCGAATGACCGGAATTGCCAGCAGCGCGGCGATCACGATAGCCTTGCGCCGCCCGATTTTCTCCGACCAGGTCCCGAAGAAGATCCCTCCCAGCAGCGCGCCCACATTGGCGATGATGGCGATCAATCCCACGGTCTGCGGCGTAAAGTGATGGTCCTTTTGCAGAAATGTCGGATACAGATCCTGCGTCCCGTGGCTAAAGGAGTTAAAAGTAAACATCAGCACTACCAGAAAAATAAACGTTCCTACATAAGTCAGAATATCTTTGCCTATGTGCTTCCCCGACTCTCTCGATACGCGGCCCTGCAGCCACGCGGGGGACTCATCCACCTTTGTTCGAATGTAGATAATCAAGAAGGCTGGCAGCGCGCCGATGATAAACATGCCACGCCAGCCGATCGTGGGAAACAACGTCCGATACACCAGTGCCGCCATCAGATAACCCACCGCGTAGCCTTCCTGCAACAGCCCGGAAAAAAATCCGCGCCCTTCGGCGGGCAGCGTTTCGAAGGCCAACGCCGCGCCCACGCCCCATTCCCCACCCATCGCAACTCCAAACAACGCGCGTGTGATCAAAAGAATTTTCAAAGAAGGAGCGAACGCCGAGGCCAACTCAAACACCGAGTATGCGACGATATCCACCATCAGCGTGAGACGCCGGCCATACCGGTCGGCCATCAGTCCAAACAGAAACGCGCCCACCGGGCGCATGGCCAGAGTAAGAAAGATCGCTTCGGCCACGGCCGATACTTTTGCCTGAAATTGCGTCGCAATCGCGCTGACGCAGAAGGTGAGAATAAAGAAATCAAACGCATCCAGCGACCAGCCCAGAAAGCAGGCGATAAATGTATTCCTCTGCACCGGCGTAAGCCTGCGGAAATGGCCGATGAATTCCATGGAATCTCCTACCCAAAATTCCGTACGCCCCGGAAAGTCTTGCGGATGCTAGCATATGTTTTCGATCAGCAATCAAAAATCAACAATCATCGATTCTTCCCATGCCGGAACTCGACTCTCCTCAACGCCAGGCGCCCGATTCGCTTATGCTCACCGGCTTCTGGTATCGCGCTTTGCCCGCCGACCGCGTCCATCGCAACCAACTCCATAAGGCTATGCTGCTCGAGATTCCGCTCGTCATCGGACGTGATCGCGCCGGCCGCCCGTTTGCGCTGCGTGACGCCTGCCCCCACCGCGGCATGCCGCTGCACTGCGGCCAATTTGACGGAGAAAATGTGGAGTGCTCTTATCACGGCTGGACCTTCGACGCGCACAACGGCCAGTGCCAACTCATCCCCTCACTCACCGCTGATCAGAATCTAAAAGTAGACCGCATCTACGCCGGCAGCTATCCCTGCGAAGAGCAGGATGGTTTTGTCTGGGTTTACATCCCGGATCCGTCCCCGCAGGGCGCGGGATTCGCGAAACCCGAAGAGGCGCCCGAACCGGCTCCGCAAATCGAGAAGTTCGGGGAGGCATCCAGCGGCAAGTACAAGCTCGCTTACCTCACCGCCGACATGCCCGTCAGCATCGATCACGGCATCATCGGTCTGATGGATCCCGCACACGGTCCGTTCGTTCACCAGGCATGGTGGTGGCGCAGCCGCCACAGCATTCACGAAAAGCAAAAGAATTTTGAGCCCATTCCCAACGGCTTTCGCATGAGCGCGCACACGCCCAGCTCAAACTCCGCGCCCTATAAGCTTTTGCGCCTGTATGCTGCCGCAGATTCCATCACTACAACCATTGATTTTGTTTTGCCCAACCTGCGGCGGGAAACAATTCGGGCAGGAAAATACTGGTTCTCGTCCCTCACCACCGTGACTCCAATCACGCGCAATCAATGCCGCATCGACGTGGTCGCTGCCTGGAATCTTTTCCGCTGGCTGCCCTTCGGCTCCGACCTTCTGAAATTCGTCTTCGCAAAATTCGTCGAGCAGGACCGCCGCACCATGGAACTGCAAGCCGAAGGCTTGCAGCACAATCCGCATCTCATGCTAATCGACGACGCCGACCGTCCCGCAAAATGGTACTTCCAATTAAAAGACGCGCATCTCGAAGCCAAGCGCACCGGCGGGGAGATGAAGCATCCGATGACCGGCCCCGTTACGTTGAAGTGGAGAAGTTGACGACCAGAGCTTCACCAGACGACTGTGATTCCCTCATATAGGCTGAACTTCTCGTCCGGCGTCACAATCGAAATTCTCTCGCACAAGGCCTGAGCAATAATTTGGCGGTCAAAGGGATCGCCATGATGGCGCGGTAGCCCAAACATGTGGAAGGCATGATCAGCCCTGTAAGGCAGGATGCGAACTCCCAAATCGTCCATGGCTTTACGTAGGAGCACGGCCGAGAGCGCCAGCTTGCCGGAAGCAGCCTTAATCGCAATCTCACTAACCGAGATTGCACTCAACTCAAGTGCATTATCCAGGTTTCGCAACGCCGTCGCCGCGCGCCTGCTAAGCCGCTCCGGGAATTCGACTGCGTAGATGAGGGCTGCGGTATCCAGCAATAGGCGCATGGCTCGCTTTTAGTAGCGGCCGGCAAGGAAGTCTTCCACTTCCTTGTCCGTCATCGGCTTCCACCAGTCCGGATCGATGATCTTGATCTGCCCTCGGAGGGTGCCTAGAGTTCGCTTTTTGCGAACTGGTGTTTTGGTGCGCACGATATCCACTACCGGCACACCCCTGCGGCAGATGGTCACCGGCTCTCCGTCTTCGACCGCCTTAATCAATTCCGGCAGTTTGTTCTTAGCATCTGCCACGCTGACTTGCATAATTTATGATAGCTATCTGGGATAGCTATGTCAACGGAAATGCAAACAAAGAGTGAGAATGCTCGTGTGGGGACAGCCGCCCTCGGCTGTCCGTCGAGCGCAGCTCGACCGTTTCTTGTCGTCGACAACCACCCGAGAATAGAGCAACTGTAGGTCTGCGCTGCTGCTCATGCAAGCAGCGACTCCACCACCGCGTAAGCCCCGTCCAATGCGGCATCCAGCGAGGCAGTGTCTTTTCCTCCGGCCTCGGCCAGGTCGGGACGCCCTCCGCCCTTCCCGCCAACTTTCTGCGCCACCGGACCAATCACTTTGCCGGCCTGCACGCGGCTGGTCAAATCTTTGGTGACCCCGACAATCAACGATACGCTTCCATTCGAGGCCGAGCCCAGCACCACCACGCCGGAGCCAATCTTGTCGCGCAGTTGATCGACCAGCGTGCGCAATTGCGCGCGCTCCAAATTATCCACGCGATGCGCCAAAACCTTCACTCCCTTCACATCTTTGACCTTCTCGCCGATATTCGCCGTGCTCGATGACGCCGACTTCATCCGCGCCTGATCCAGTTCCCGCGCCAATCGCTTGATCTCGGCGTCTTTCTTTTCCATGCCGCGCTTTAAGGCATCAATGACAGACTCTGATTCCTTTTGAGCGCCGACTAGGTTCCAGGCTACTTCCTCAAGCTCGTGGTCTAGTCGGAAGTGATGCACGGACTCCATTCCAGTCATTGCGTCAACGCGTCTAACTCCGCTGGCAACACTACCCTCACTGAGGATTTTGATCAGGCCGATCTCACCTGTGGCTGCAGTGTGAGTTCCACCACACAGTTCCGTCGAGAAGTCGCCGATCTTGATGACCCGGACCTTGTCCCCGTACTTTTCACCGAACAGAGCCATCGCGTGATACTCGTTCACAGCAACGTCGATAGGAACATTCTCGATGACCTCCACTCTCTCGTTCCGCAGAACTTCCTTGTTGATGAGGTCCTCGACGTCCTGGAGTTCCTCATCTTCGACGGCGGTGAAGTGAGAGAAATCAAACCGGAGCACGCGTGGGCTAACCAGTGATCCAGCTTGCTTCACGTGCTTCCCCAAAACTTCGCGCAACCCGGCGTGAAGCAGATGCGTAGCCGTGTGATTGCGCATGGTTGACTGGCGAACGTCAGCATTGACGACAGCATCAACTTTGTCGCCCACGCGTAGCGTCTGTTTGGCGACAAC
>WNFD01019369.1_pt1 | contig 10272 bp, 14 predicted proteins | sample 5400491 | NCBI WGS metagenome assembly WNFD01 (sample SAMN13153343, study PRJNA577476) | soil metagenome | isolation source: 120 cm saprolite under Douglas fir tree site 2 hole 2 replicate 2 | place: USA:California | collected 2015-04-18 | reverse complement strand
TGATCGACGGTTACGTGAGATCGATTGAGGTTACAGAGGTGTTGGCGCGTCTGGACAAACTGGAGAAGAGGCAATGAATCGATCTATTGAAGCGCGTTTGAAGAAGCTCGAATCCTTGGCGGCACCGGAGATGCCGCTGTGTCGAAGCTATCTTTTTGCAGCTCAGACGGACACGGAGCGGGACCTCGCCATTGCGGCCCTGGTGGCGTGGCGCAGATCCCGATGATTTCTTCATCCAACTTGTTGCGGCCGAGCCGGTAAAGGGCGACGCACGAACCCGGTGCTGTCCTAATCTGGATACACCGGATTTGAAATCGGGACACTAAAAAACCCCGCTCGACGAGGGGCTCATCAGGCGGGGTGTGCCGCCGGCCTTGAGGAAATGCGCCGTTGACCAACTCGATATAAATTCTGCCGTCCTGGGCCGGCTCGATCGCGGCCACGGCCGGCTTGTCGAACATGACCGCCGTGACGCCGGACGCCAGTGCCGCATCATCGGCGTGGCCGACGCGGACGCCCGCGATATCGGTGAGGAGGTCTTTCATCGTGCCACCCGGCAAACAAAAACGCCCCGGCGAACCGGGGCGTTTGATGTCGCGACAGAATCTGTAGGGCCTTACGACGCCTTCGGGTTGAGCTCGGTGTAGTTACCCTTGGCGTCCCACTTGTAGACCACATAGTCAATCTGCTTGAGGTCGCCCTTTGCGTCGATGCCGAGCTTGCCCAGCACTGTATCCCATTCGCTGGCCTTGATCGTGCTCATGACCTTCTTCGGATCGGTGGTGCCGGCCTTCTTGACCGCCTGCGACCAGACCTGCATCGCGGCGTAGGTATAGAGCGTGTAGCCTTCGGGATCGATGTTGTTGGCCTTGAACTTCTCGACGATGGTCTTGGCCGTCGGCTTGTTGCGCGGGTCGGGACCGAAGGTGAACAGCGTGCCTTCGCCGGCCGGTCCAGTGATCGAGGCGTACTCCTTGTCGGCCAGCGCATCGCCTGACATCAGCACGGTTTGCAGACCCTGATCGCGCATCTGGCGCAGGATCAGTCCGGCTTCCTGATGGTAGCCGCCGACATAGACCAGGTCGATCTTTTCGAGCTTCAGGCGCGAGACGATGGCGTTAAAATCCTTGTCGCCCTTGTTGTAGGACTCATACAACTTTTCGGTGACGCCGGCCTTGTTGAGCGCCTTCTTGGTTTCGTCGGCCAGGCCTTTACCGTAGGTGGTCTTGTCGTTGAGGATCGCGATGTTTGGTCGAGGCTGGCGTGATCTGCAGCACGTTGCCATCGGCATAGGCTTCCGACGCCGGGATCGAGGATGAAGAGCAGAAATGCCCGGCCACGAACGGGATTTTCGCGCCGGCGATCTTTTCCGCCACCGAGCGCGCCTGTTTAGGATCGCAGGCGTCGTCCTCCGCGTCCAACGCCAGCTTCTTGCCAAGGACGCCGCCGGCCGCGTTGATGTCGGCAACCGCCTGATCGGCGCCGTTCTTCATTTGTCGGCCGAAAGCGGATTCGCCGCCCGTCAGCGGACCTGCCACGGCGATGGTGATGTCCTGCGCAAACGCGCTTGCCGAGAACGCAAACGATGCGCCGAGTGCCAGGCCGAGAAGTCTAAATGATTTCATGAGGTGTCCTCGCGGGTAGATCGCTACGGGAAACACCCGGCGGACCGGGTACGAATACCGTCGCCATTGTCGGCTGATTTTGCGGCGAAGTCATCCGCAATTTTCAGGCAAATCCACGGTCCGTTGGCAGCATGTTGCCGAAGTTTTGTGTCCCGGAGGCAGCGCAAGCCTACCCCCGTCGGCCGCCCTCCAGATAGGCGGCAGGGATTTCCGGGCGCTGCAGCAGCTCGCTGCCGGTTCCGGACAGCGTGATCAGGCCATTGACCATGACATAGCCGCGATGGGCGAGCTTGAGCGCGTGGTTGGCGTTCTGTTCGACGATCAGGACGGTCAGGCCGTCCTGCCGGTTCAGGGTCCGGATGGCGTCGAAAATCTGCCGGGCGATCAGGGGCGCAAGTCCCAGCGACGGCTCGTCTAGCATCAACAGCGCGAGGGCGGCTCATCAGCGCCCGGCCGATCGCCAGCATCTGCTGCTCGCCGCCGTTGTCAGCTCGACAATCGACCTGACAAAGCCAGACGCCTTCAAAAAGGTGATTATGACCATCCGAGAGGCGGAAGCAGCCGTGGGCGTACCCATCGGACTTGTGATTATCGACACCTTCGCCAAGCTGATTGCGGCCGGCGGTGGGGATGAAAACTCCGCGAAGGATCAGGGCCTCGTTTTTGCCAACGTGCAGCGGGTCAAAAACGCCACGGATACGCACGTCGCCTTGATCGGCCACACAGGCAAGGACGAAAGCAAGGGCTCCCGCGGATCGAATGCCATCCTGGGCGACGTCGACGTGATGGTCACAATATCTGGCGACGGCGAAATCCGCACCGCGACCGTGGCAAAAGCCAACGATGCGCCGGAAGGCCCGCTGTTTTCGTTCAAGTCCGAAGTCCACGAATTTGGACACGATGAGGACGGCGACCCGATCACGGTCAACGTGGTGAGCAGCGAAGAGGTTTCAGGCCGATCGGCGTCAAGGGGAAGCCGATGGCCGAAGGGCCTCAAGATGGTCCACGAGGCGATTACAGGAGCCTTGATCGAAAAGGGCAAAGATCACCGCGTCAACGGCAACGGGCCAACAGTGCGCGCCGTGGACGTCATGGTGGCCCGGTCCATCCACGCCATCCGCTTTGTAAGTGCAGGCGACGGCGACCGCGAAGCGGCCGAACGCCAGCCTTGGCGCCGGAACTTCAAAATAGCTCGGGAGCAAGACCTGATCGCCGGCGAGACCATCGGCGGCCAAGAGCTGATTTGGTTCGTTGCCTCATGAGCCCGAAACCCGCGACAGAACCGCGTGACATCGTGACACCCTATAGGGTGGTGTCACGTCACGTCACACGACGGGGTCCGTGAGAATATCACAGAATGTCACGTCACGTCACAACGTCACAGGAAAGAACTGAGGATCATCTGATGCAGTCGGCGCTGGCAAAAAGGGGACTTGAATGATCCCTGATAATACAGAGGCGAAACAGGGCGGAACGCAGTTTCAACCCGGTCAATCGGGCAACCCGAACGGACGCCCCAAGGGCTCGCGGAATGCAGCCACATTGGCGCTGGAATCGCTTCTAGATGGCGAGGCCCTGACACGCAAGGCGGTGGAGCTTGCATTAACCGGCGACATTGCGGCGCTGCGTCTGTGTCTTGATCGCGTCCTGCCGCCTCGCAAGGATCGGCCTGTCTCATTCGAGATGCCACCAATCAACAATGCTGTTGATGCACGGGCGGCGTCTGCGGCGCTGTTGGCTGCCGTCGCCTCTGGCGACCTCACGCCATCGGAGGCGTCCGAAGTCGGCAAACTGATCGACGGTTACACTAACAGCACGTGCGGCGCGGGTTCGGTGACACTACTTGAACCATGAACGTAACTTCGCGCCTAATCCTCCTGACGGCTTAGGTTGCGAGCCGAGTATTTCAGCGCCTGCGACTGCGAGCTTGTGCAATTCATCATCAGGGCTCATTCGACCGTCGCGGACCTCGCGCGTCGTTATAGGCAGCATCTTCATTGGATCAATGTTGCCATCTGTCTGTCCGATCATCGATTCTCGGATGAGCATCAGCGCATATTCTTGTGATCGGGTCTCTTTGAACTTCACCAGATTTTTAGGCTCGATCACGGTGCGCTCCATAAGGTTCATCAACGCGTCGTGCATCTTCAGACATAGGACGCGGTCTGCGACGTTGGGCGCACTCGCATGCTCAGCCAAAATATCTTCACGCATTTCTCGCCAATCAATTTTGCTGCTTTCCGCCATAGCAGAGAAACGCTCTAGCAATTGGGCTGCGCTCATGGCTGAGTGGTCCCCTGCCAGGCCGCGTCTTTTGGCATGCGTTTGGCTCGTTTCGCATTCGCACCACGTCCCCGGCCGTTGTCGATACGGTGACGCTACGCTTGACGTAGGACGGCCGAGCCGTGCTTCGCCAATGACACTTAATTTTGAAGACGGCATCCGCTGGCAACGAATCGAAGCCCGATAGATTTCTGTGCTTGCACATTCTGTCGGCGAGCGGATCGATGATCACTGAAGTCCGCTCCGGCCCGCTGTCATGTACCGCGTCGATCACGGCTTTTAGTAGGGGACGAAGATCATCGCCCAATGCAATCCCTAAATTAGGCGGAGTAACTTCGATCGAATCGATGATCAGGGTTTCGGGCATTGCATTCTTGAGCACTAACCACGCGGCCCCATCGCGAGGCTGAAGGAAGACCGTTAGCGGCGATTTGATCAGCCGATCATAGATCAGAAAGACGATTGAAAGGAGACCACCGATCCCGACGACGAACTTGATCACTTCCACCGGATCAATGGTCATCTATGCTCTTCCCCCATATTCAGGCTATAACCTAGCCGAGGGGGAGGTATTTTGCGAATGCTAAAATTCAGAACGCGGGCCAGAAAATGGCTAGCGGTCGCGGGCCAGCTTGCGCCGGCCCCAATGCCTCTCTTTGCGCGATGGATTGAAGACGCGCTTAGGTTTTGTGCTCTTTGGCTCGCCGGTTCAGCACAGTGCATTACCTAGTCAAGTAACGGATTTTCGACCGACTGCCGTTTGCCGCGTTTCTTGAGCAGATCGTTAAATGCCTCGATTGCCAGGGCGTTTAGCGTGGTGTCATTCTCGACGGCCAGCATTTTCAAGGCGCGCCAGCCCTCGGCGTTTATGCGAACCAGTACAATTTTGAATGCGCCAGGATCGCGGGCGCGTGGTCCGGTGGTCTTTGGCTTGCGGCCCATTGGCTACCCCTCAATTGCCGGGCCAAGCCTATGCGGGGAGGGTCACTGAATCAAATTTGCAACACCGATAGCCCGAAAGCAGGCTTTCGTTATTCTGTGATTGCACGATACCAAGAAATAGTGTTTACTTCCGATAATCGTTATTCTCGGAAGTAAAGGAATCCGGCCTATGTCAACCTCAGTTGTTACCATTGTTTCGGACGGCACAAATTTGCCGGCGGCGCTTGGCCCGGACCTTGCTGCGGCGATCGACTTGGCAAAGGCAGAGAAGGCCGCCAGCACGCGCAAAGCTTACGGGACCGATTATCGGCTGTTCAAGACGTGGTGCGATGCCAAGGGCGCCCAGGCTCTACCGGCGGCCCCCGAAACCGTGGCGGCCTATTTGGCGTCACAGGCGGGCACGTCCAAACCGTCAACCCTTGGTCGGCGCGTCGCGGCGATTCGCTATGCCCACAAGCTGGCGGGCCTCGCCCTGCCGACCGATGCAGAAGGCGTCAAGGCGACCATGCGCGGCATTCGGCGGACGTTCGGCAGCGCCAGGGCGCGCAAGGCGCCGGCGGTGTCCGGCAAGATGCTTGGCATGGTTGCCACGGCGCCGAACAATCTGGCGGGGATCCGTGATCGCGCTTTGCTGTTGCTTGGCTTTGCCGGCGCGTTCCGCCGTTCCGAGCTCGTTGCACTGGACGTTGCCGACCTCGAGGAAACCGAAACCGGCCTTCTGGTTTGCATTCGCTCAAGCAAGACGGATCAGGAAGGCCAGGGCGTGACTATCGCGATTGCCCGCGGTGACGTGGCTTGCCCGGTCAAGGCGGTGCAGGAATGGTTGGGCGCGGCGGCCATTGAAGCCGGCCCGATTTTCCGGCCGATCGACAAAGCGGGGACGGTGCGCACCTCGCGGCTCACTGACAGATCGGTGGCAAATATAGTCAAGGCATATGCCGAACGCGCCGGGTTCGACGCCAGCACGTTTTCGGGGCATTCGCTGCGGGCCGGCTTCCTTACGTCTGCCGCGGGCAAGGGCGCATCAATCTTCAAAATGGTGGACGTATCCCGCCATAAGTCGGTGGACACCCTGCGGGACTATGTGCGCGATGCGGAGTTGTTCAAGGATCACGCGGGAGCCGGATTGCTCTAAGGGGATTCGCTTGACGCTATTTGTGGATAAATCCAATCCGAATTTAACGTTTCTTGTCCTACGCGATGAAAGCGGATCAGATCCACTTCCCGCGGCCCTCTGACGAAGGTCGCATGACCAGCTTCGACTGGGTGGCGATCCGCTACCGCAACGTCATCGCGGTTCTCAAGAATCCCTTTTACGCAGGGGTTTACGTGTACGGGAAAAGCGAGAAACGCACCTCCATCGTCGAAGGGAGGGCACGGCGGAGCTACGGGCATGGCAAGCCGATCGGGACATGGGAGGTGATGATCAAAGATCATCACGAAGGCTATATCGGCTGGGCCGAATATGAGCGCAACCAGAAGCAACTCACCCTCAATAATTACGGTCGTGCCGGAGGCGCAAAGTCCGGCCGGGGTGGCAGGGCACTCCTGTCGGGGATGATGACCTGCGGGCGATGCGGGCGACGGCTGAGCGTTGCCTACACTGGCAATCCGCAGAGCCGACCGGTATATCGCTGCGACAAGCCAAACCTTATGATGGGTCTGCCCCGGTGCATGACCTTCGGCGGCCCGCGGGTTGATGCCGCGATCGCCCGGGAGTTGTTGCAGGCGGTGGGGCCAATGGCGATCGAAGCCGCGTTCGAGGCGGAGCGGATGCACCGGGAACAACAGGAAGACCAGCAACGCATCCTGGACATGGAAATGCAGCAGGCCCGCTATGAGGCAAGCCTGGCCGAGCGTCGCTACGCCGCCTGCGATCCTGACAATCGTCTCATTGCCGCGCAGTTGGAGAAGAACTGGGAGGCCGCGCTCCGGCGTGTCCGGGATCTGGAGACACGCCAGCCCGCTGAAAGGCCATCAGACGTCAAGGTCGATCCGAGCGCCTTCACCAATCTGGCGGACAATCCATCGGCGGCGTGGAATGCGCCGGGTGTTACGATGCGTGCCCGCCAGCAACTGCTGCGGACATTGATCACCGAGATCGTCGTCGATGTCGATGATGATGCGCGCGATGTCGTGCTCATGATCCATTGGCGTGGTGGCCAGCACTCCGAGCTGCGCGTCCATAAGCCACGAACTGGTGAACATGGTTGCGCAACGACCGAAGACGCTTTGGCGGTCATGCGCAGCATGGCCGGCCGCTGGTCTGACGAACATATCGCCGCGTCGCTCAATCGAATGGGCTTGCCCACCGGCCAGGGCAAGACCTGGACGGCGCACCGCGTCGCTTCCGTTCGACGCGTGCGTGGAATCCATGCCTATCGATCCGCGGAAAAAGATGGCGAATGGCTCACCATGACCGAAGCGGCAAAGGCGTTAGGCGTCACAAACCACGCGATACGGCGCCTTATCAAAGCCGGTGTCCTTCCGGCTGTGCAGGTTGTTCCCGGCGCACCGCATCAAATCCGTGCCAACGACCTGGCGTCGGAGCCGGTCAAAACGGCCGTGGCCCGGAAAGGTCGTCCGTGTCGCGTTGTTGACGCGGACACGCTTCCAATGTTTACAAACACTTGACGAGGGAGTGCATAATGACTCGCGCATCGCGATACCGCGCAGCGCGCGTTCGGCGGCGTTGTTGTGGCGACGTCGTTATGGCGCGACAGCTTCGCTCGCTCTTGCTTCATCCACGCGATGAACTCGTTGACTAGCGGAGCGATATCTCTGCGGCGCATGGCGAGGCGCTGGTCGGGCGATAGTCCGTTGATCGCGCGTTCCAGAGCGAAGATGGCATCGAACTTCTGCACGGCCGCGAACGCGATCGGCGAGATCATGGGCGAGCTCTTGTTGCGCGCCTTGGAAGCGACGTCGGCCAGCTCGAACAGCTTGCGCCGCGCATGCGCCCAGCATGCGGCTTCCGTGATCGGGCCTGGCGCTCGCTCCGGTTCGTAGAGCGTGTTGAAGCCGCCATAGGCTTCGGCCTGAAGAATCCCGCAATATCCGGCGAGATGCTGCTCGGGATGCGCACCGCCGCGATCGGGCGAGTAGAAATACACTGCGGCGGGCGGATCGACCCCGCCAAACGGCCGGTCGTCGCGCACATAGGTCCATAGCCGCCCGATCTTGGTCTTCACCTTGGCCAGCACCGGTACGGTGGTGTCATCGCCATGGATCCGCTTGGCGGCGAACACGTGAGCCTTGATCAATTCGGCGAGCGGCAACAGCGCGGCCGCGCAGGCGCCGACGTGATCGGCCATGGTCGAGACCGAGAGCCCGACGGCCTCGCGCGCCAATTGTTCGCTCTGCCGGTTGAGCGGCTGATGATTGGCGTATTTGTCGGCCAGGATCATCGCAAGCAGGCTCGGCCCGGCGAAGCCCCTGGCGATCGCATGGAAGGGCGCCGGCGGCTGCGCGATCTTCTCGCAGGATCGGCAGCTGAACTTCTCCCGCACATGCTCGGTGACGAACAATTGCCGCGGCACCACATCCAGCGTCTCGGTGACATCCTCGCCGATCTTCGAGAGTTTGGTGCCACCGCAGCACGGACAGCAGGCCGGAGCGGGATGCACGATGCGTTTGCGTGGCAGGTGAGCAGGGAAGTTGCGGCGCGTCTTGGGCCGCGTGAAGCCCTGCGCCGGGATGCCGGTCGTCTCGCTCGCGGCCGCTTCCTCGCCCGCTGCCGTGGCCAATTCCTCGAGCTGCAGTTCCAGCTGATCGAGCAGGCGCTGGCTGCGCTCGGAGCGCGGGCCGAACAGCTCGCGCTTCATCTTGGCGATCACCAATTGCAGGTGCTCGATCAGGGCCTCGGCGCCGGACAGCTTGGCGCGCCTCGATCAATGCAGCTTTCAGCGCATTCTGGTCGTCCGGAACCTGATCAGCTGTCGTCGCCACAAATTGATTGAATCACAATCCTCGCTGATTCGCTGGTCCCTCAGCGCATGACTCAACAACCACTCAACCCGCCGCCGATGGCCGCCAGCTGTGAAGTGGATTGCGCCAGTCGATGCCTTCGAGCGAGGGCGTCTGGAGATGCCCATAAGAGTTACGATGACGTAGCCGCTTCCGAAGAGGTGGAAGTCGTTGATCCATGTCATCCGCTTTATGGTCGGCGCTATCGATTGATCTCGATCGGCAAAGAGTCGACCACGCGCGGAGCGTGCAAGGAGTCCTTTGCGCGTGTACATTACCGATTCGGTCTCACGCTTCTTCTGCCGCTCGGGGTGACGAATCTTGGGCGGAAGGGCTTGCCGCGCGCCGCGCCGACCAAGCTGAGCCTCGACGCGCTGCAGGACTTAATCGCGTTGGCCGAAGAGAGCGGGGGCGCATGCCCATCGAACCTCGAGAGGTCTGGCGCAGTTTGCCGGAAACGCTCCGGCAGGCGATCGCCGAAGATATCGGCCAAGTCCTGCGGGAGATGAGCGATGGGCTCGGAACTCGTAAAACCGGATCACCTGGACCGCAAAGCGGTGGTGTATGTCCGGCAGTCGACGCCACACCAAGTGATCGCCAATCAAGAAAGCCTGAAGCTTCAGTACGCCCTCTCGCAGCGCGCTCGCGATCTCGGATGGCGCGAGGCGGATATCGATGTGATTGACAGTGATCTTGGGCAGAGCGGTGCTGCCGCAGCCCACCGGAGAGGATTTAAGGACTTGGTCGCGCGCGTCACTCTTGGCGAGGTTGGCCTTATCTTATCGATGGACGTGACCCGCCTGGCACGCAATTGTTCGGATTGGTACCCGCTGCTTGACGTCTGCGGGCACCGCGATTGTTTGATCGCCGATCGTGATGGCATCTACGATCCCGGAACACCCAACGGCCGCCTGCTGCTCGGCTTGAAGGGAACGATCTCAGAGCTAGAATTACACACGATCAGAAGCCGGATGACGACTGGGCTTATCGCAAAAGCAGAACGCGGCGACTTGGCCTTGCAGCTGCCTGCGGGCCTTGTCCGCGATCCTTCAGGGGTGGTCACCAAGGACCCCAATATCGAGGTGCAGGAGCGCCTGCTGCTGCTCTTCGAGACCTTCCTGAAAGTACGGACGGCCGCGCAAGTGATGCGGGCCTTTGTTGGCCGCGGCTTGGCACTGCCTCGCCGCGACCGCCATGGCGATCTGCGCTGGCAGCCGGCCACCGTATCGGCTGTGATAGCGATCCTCAAGAATCCGGCCTATGCAGGCGCCTTTGTGTATGGAAGGACTTGGCAGAAGCCATCTCAAACACCGGGAGAGCGTCCACAAAAATCTCCGCGCCGTGGGACGGACTGGAGGATCGTGGTGAGGGACAAATACCCGACCTATATCGATTGGGAAACCTTCGAGAAGATCCAGGCGATGCTGCGCGACAATCGCGCCGAGTACCAGCACAT
>WNFD01027166.1_pt1 | contig 10273 bp, 10 predicted proteins | sample 5400491 | NCBI WGS metagenome assembly WNFD01 (sample SAMN13153343, study PRJNA577476) | soil metagenome | isolation source: 120 cm saprolite under Douglas fir tree site 2 hole 2 replicate 2 | place: USA:California | collected 2015-04-18 | reverse complement strand
CTAGCCGGCCGCGCCGCGCGGCCGGTTATCAGCCTGCCGCGACTATGATCGCCATCGAAGATCAGCGCGCTTGACGCCGATCAAGATCGAACCGGGCCTCTGCCGGTAGTTTGCTTCCGGACGGCGAGGGCGTCGTGAGCCTGGCGGGACGGCCCCTGCGGGGCGAAGTTCCGCGCTGGTCCTCGATCTCTGACGGAAACGGATCGTCCTGAGGCGCACCCCAGAGGGTACTGCTTGCGCTGCCGAGGCAAGCTCTCGCCCGCGAGATGTCGGCCAAAGTCCGCTGATCACCCTTGGTCAACTTCACCATCGTGTGAGGCCTCATTGACTATGACTGACCGGTCAGTCATATATGGGTAATGGCAAACACGCAAAGCAAACCGATGAAGCGAGGCAAGCAGGACGCGACCCGCGGGGCATCCTCCGCCTCCAACCGCGCCGAGCGCGCGGCGGAGCGGCGCGCGGCGATCGTCGATGCGGCGTTCGACGAGTTTGTCGCGCGCGGCTTCACCGCGACGCGGATCGACGACATCGCCAAGCGCGCCGGCGTCGCCAAGGGCACGATCTACCTGCACTTCAAGGACAAGGAATCGATGTTCGAGGAGCTGGTGCGGACCGCGATCGTGCCGCTGGTGACGCGGCTGACGGCGCCGCCATCTCCGGGCGGCACGGTGCGGGACGCGATCGAGCGGCTGGCCGAGACCTTCATCCGGGAGGTCGCGAGCACGCGCCGTGGCGACATCATACGCCTGATCGTCTCGGAGGGACCGCGCTTTCCCGCGATCGCCGATTTCTATTATCGCGAGGTGATCTCGCGGGGCCTTGGGGGCATGCGCGCGCTGATCGAGCTCGGCATCGCCAAGGGCGAAATCCGGCAGACCGATCTGGCGCGGTTTCCGCAGATCCTGGTCGCGCCCGCGATCATCGCCGTGATCTGGAAGAGCCTGTTCGAGCGGCATTCGCCGCTCGACGCCTATGAGATGCTGCGCGTGCATCTCGATCTCATCTTTGGCGAACGGAGCACACCATGACGTCGCCGCGACGGTTGCTGCCGATATTGGCCGCCCTGGTTGTCGCCGGCGCGCTCGCCGGCTGCAGCGACAAGCACGATCCCGGCTATCAGGGCTGGGTCGAGGCCGACATGATCTTTGTCAGCCCCGACGAGTCCGGGCGGGTGACCAAGCTCAACTTCCGCGAGGGCGACGAGATCAAGAACGGCGATCAGCTCTATTCCGTGGACGACGATCTGCAGCAGGCCGATCTCAACCAGAACAACGCGATGCTCGCCAATGCGCAGCAGACCTATGACCGCGCCTTTTCGCTGAGCAAGACCGGCGCGGGGACACAGGCGACGCTCGATGCCGCCGTGTCCGCGCTGCGCGTGGCCGAAGCGCGCGTCAACACATCGAAGACGAGGCTCGCGCGGCGCAACGGCTTCGCGCCGGTCGCCGGCACCATTCAGCAGATCTATTTCCGCGAAGGCGAGATGGTGGCGGCGCAGCGGCCGGTGCTCTCCATCATGCCGCCCGGCAACATGAAGCTCCGCTTCTTCGTGCCCGAGACCGACCTGCCGAAGCTTGCGATCGGCGACGAGGTGCGGGTCACCTGCGACGCCTGCTCCGCCGATCTCACCGCGAAGATCTACTTCATCGCGACCTCGGCCGAATATACCCCGCCGGTCATCTACAGCCTCGATGAGCGCAACAAGCTCGTCTACCTGATCCAGGCGCGGCCGTCGCGGCCCGATGCGCTACGCGTCGGCCAGCCGATCAGCGTCTATCTGAATGCCAAAATCCCGGTTGCGGACAAGCGATGACAGGTCAATCCGCCATAGCGATCGACGTCAAGGGCCTGTCGAAATCGTTCGGCGGCCGGCCGGTGGTGCAGGACCTGTCGATGCAGGTGAAGCGCGGCACCATCTACGGCTTTCTCGGCCCGAACGGGTCGGGCAAGACCACGACCATCCGCATGCTCTGCGGTCTCTTGACGCCCGATAGCGGGCAGGGCACCTGCCTCGGCTACGACATCCGCCGGGACGCCGACAAGATCAAGCGCCAGGTCGGCTACATGACCCAGCGCTTCAGCCTGTACCAGGACCTGTCGGTGCGGGAGAACCTGGAATTTGTCGCCAGGCTCTACGGCGTGCGCGATGCGCGCGGCACCGCGCACGAGATGATCAAGCGGCTCGGCCTGAACGGCCGCGAGGATCAGCTTGCGGGCGAACTCTCCGGTGGCTGGAAGCAGCGGCTCGCGCTCGGCGCCTGCACCTTGCCCAATCCGCAGCTCCTGCTGCTGGACGAGCCGACCGCCGGCGTCGATCCCAAGGCGCGGCGCGACTTCTGGAACGAGATCCACGCGCTGGCGGCGCAGGGCCTGACGGTCCTGGTCTCAACCCATTACATGGACGAGGCCGAACGCTGCCACGAGATCGCCTACATCGCCTATGGCCATCTCCTCGCGCATGGCACCGTGGACGAGGTGATCGCGAAATCCGCGCTCACGACCTATACGGTGACCGGCGAGGATCTGCATCTCGTCTCCGATGACCTCGCGGGCAAGCCCGGCGTCGACATGGTGGCGCCGTTCGGCACCAGCCTGCACGTCTCCGGCCGCGACCGCACCGGCCTCGAGGCGACGATCGCGCCCTGGCGCGAGAAGCCCGGATTGCACTGGCAATATTCCGCGCCGTCGCTGGAAGACGTCTTCATCGAACTGATGAGCCGCTCCAAGGACAATTTCAAGGACAATTTCCAATGAGTGAGATGGTCATCCCCGCCGAACGCAGTGAAGTCCGCGAGCCGCCGTTCGGCTTCTGGCGGCGCTCCTACGCGATGGTGGTCAAGGAGTTCATCCAGCTCCGGCGCGACCGCGTGTCATTCGCGATGATCGTGATGATCCCGGTGATGCAGCTCCTGCTGTTCGGCTACGCCATCAACACCACGCCGCGCCATCTGCCGACGGCGGTGCTGTTGCAGGAGGACAGCGATCTCGGCCGATCGATCCTGAAGGCGCTGGAAAACACCTCCTATTTCCAGTTCACCCGCGAGGTCCATGATGTCGAGGAGTTCGACAATCTGCTGTTGTCGGGCAAGGTGTTGTTCGGCGTCGAAATTCCCAGGGGTTTCGAGCGCGCGGTGCGGCGCGGCGATCGTCCGGCGCTGCTGGTGGCGGCCGACGCCACCGATCCCGTCGCGGCGTCGGCGGCGCTCTCGACGCTCGGCGTCGTCACCCAGACCGCGCTGGAGCACGATCTGTTCGCAGGCGACCCGCCGACGATGCCGTTCGAGATCCGGGCGCATGCGCGCTACAACCCCGCGGGGTCCTCGCGGCTCAACATCGTCCCGGGCCTGGTCGGCACCATCCTGACCATGACCATGCTGATCTTCACCGCGCTGTCGGTGACGCGGGAGATCGAGCGCGGCACCATGGAGAGCCTGCTGTCGATGCCGATCAAGCCGATCGAAGTGATGTTCGGCAAGATCGTGCCCTACGTGCTGGTCGGCTTCATCCAGGCGCTGCTGATCATCGGCATCGGCGTGCTGTTGTTCGGCGTGCCCGTGCTCGGCAACCTTCTCGTGCTGGCGATCCTCTCGACCCTGTTCATCACCACCAATCTTTCGATCGGCTACACGTTTTCGACCATCGTGCAGAACCAGCTGCAGGCGATGCAGATGTCGATGATGTTCTTCCTGCCGAGCATCCTGTTGTCGGGCTTCATGTTTCCGTTCGCGGGCATGCCGGTCTGGGCGCAATATCTCGGCGAGGGCCTGCCGCTGACGCATTATTTGCGCATCGTCCGCGCCATTATGCTGAAGGGCTCGACAGTGCAGAACCTGCAATACGACACGATCGCGCTGGTCGCCTTGATGCTGCTTGCGATGACGATCGCGGTGACGCGCTTCCGCCGTACCCTGGATTGAGGCAGAATACCCCTCCGGGAGAGGGCGATGGCTGCATTGGCTGATTTGTGGCGCGGCATGGTCGGCACGCGCCATGCGGAGGTGTCGAGGGATTTCGACCATGCCTTGATGCGCGAGGTTCTGCGCTCCGAACTGGTGCGGATCAAGGCTCTGATCGCCACCACGGTGATTCTCACGGCGATCGTCTCGGCGGCCTACTTCTTCGAGCCCGAGGCATTCAACCATCTCTGGCAGGGGCGGATGCGGCCGGCCTATCTCTATGAGATCCTGCTTCCGTTCATTCTGTTCGAGCTCTGGGTCCACAGCGTCATCAGCCGCAATCTGAAGCTCGACCGCGACATTCCCTTCTATCGGCGCTATCTCGGCGTGCTGATCGAGACCTCGATGCCGACGATCGCGCTTGCGCTGCACATGGACAGCATGGGGACCATCAAGGCGCTCGGCTTCGTGGCGCCGCTCATTTATTTCATCTTCATCATCCTCTCGACGCTGCGGCTCGATTTCTGGCTTTCGACCTTCACTGGCTTCGTCGCGTCGGTCGAGCTGTTCGGCATGGCGATGTTCTATCATCCCGCCCTCGCGCCCGATCCCGAGCCCGATATCTATTACCACGCCGCGCGCAGCGTCATCGTCCTGATCTGCGGCGTGTTGGCCGGCGCGGTCGGCAATCAACTGCGCCGGGGATTTGCCGCCAGCATCCGCGCGGCCACCGCGCGCGACCGCATCACCAACCTGTTCGGCCAGCATGTCTCGCCGCAGGTGGTCGAGCGGCTTCTGGCCGAGGGAACGATGACCGGCAGCGATCTTCGCCAGGTCGCGGTGATGTTCGTCGATTTCCGCAGCTTCACCGCGGGCGCGCGCTCGCGCTCGCCGCAGGACGTGGTCGACCGGCTAGATGGCGCGTTCGCTGTGCTGGTGGAGATCCTCGATCGTCATGGCGGCATCGTGAACAAGTTCCTGGGTGACGGCTTCCTGGCGCTGTTCGGCGCGCCGTTCGAGGCTGCGGATGCAGCCCACTGCGCGGTCGCCGCGGCGCGCGAGATGCTGATCGCCATGGATCGGATCAACGAAGCCTCGGATTGGCCGCTTCGCATCGGCATCGGCATTCACTTCGGCGAAGTGGTCGCGGGCAATATCGGTTCGCCGCGGCGCAAGGAATATACCGTGATCGGCGACACCGTGAATTTTGCGTCACGCCTGGAAGCGCTCAACAAGGAGCTGAACTCCCAGCTCTTGATTTCGGCCACCGTGCGCGAAACGCTGGGCGAAGACTTGCGGATTTAGTGGGGATACACTGGAGGCACAACCAGCGCCGTCATTGCGAGGAGCCAACGGGTCGCGCGAATGCGCGCCCGATGACAGGCTCCGCGACGAAGCAATCCAGAGTCGTTTACGTGGCCCTGGATTGCTTCGCTTCGCTCGCAATGACGGCTAGACCTGCGGCGCCACGAGGTTCGCTACCTTCACCCCATCACGCTCCTCGATGAGCTCCGCGATCCATTGCCGGTGGCAATGGGCGTGGTCGCGTTCGTAGCAGAGGATGCAGACCGGGCCTGATGTCTTCACCAGCGCCGATAATTCGTCGAGTTGCTCTTTCGCCTGCGGTGTCTTCAGATGTGCGGCGTAGACCTTGTGGAGCAGGGCGAACTTGCCGCCGCGCGCGGCCTCGCGGCCCTCTTTCGGCGTGCCGAGGCCGCGCAGATGCAGATAGGAAATGCCGCGCGCGTCCAGTCCTGCCGAGAGCTGGCTCTTGGAAAAACCCGGCCGGCGCGAGGAGGCCACTGCGCGCACGTCGACCAGGAGCTTCACGCCGGCACTTTCCAGCTCATCCAGCACGGCTTTGGAAGGCGTCTGCTCGTAGCCGATGGTGAAGAGCTTTTTCGCTTTGGCCATGGCGTGTTACTTCACGCGCGCGATCAGTTCCATCGCGCCCGCGGGCGCGCGCACCTTGCCCTCGTGGATCACATAGGCGAACACGTCGCGCGGCCTCTTCTTGGCGCTCGGCTTGTCGGCGCGCGGCAGGTCGTCCGGCTCGCCGCCCTCGGCCCATAGCTGCAGGCGCTTGGCCCAGGCGTCGAGCTGTTTCGGCGGATAGCAGGTCTTGATGGTGTCATTGCCCTTCTGCAGCCGGGCATAGACGAAATCGCCGACGACATCGGCGATCGCCGGATAAGTGCCGTGCTCGGCGAACACCACGGGCGTTTCGAACGTCTTCAACAGCGCAATGAAGGCGGGCACGCAGAAACTGGGGTGGCGCACCTCGACCACATGCCGCAGCTTGCGCCCGTCCATCTCGCGCGGCAGCAATTCCAGGAACTTGCCGAAATCGGCCTCGTCGAATTTCTTGGTCGGTGCGAACTGCCAGAGCACGGGGCCGAGCCGGTCGCCGAGCTCCAGCACGCCGGTGTTGTAGAAATGCTTGATGGAATCGCCGGCCTCCGCCAGCACGCGGCGGTTGGTCGTAAAGCGCGAGCCCTTGAGCGAGAACACGAATCCATCAGGCACCTCGCGTGCCCATTTGCGAAAGCTCTCCGGCTTCTGCGAGCCGTAATAGGTGCCGTTGATCTCGATCGAGGTCAGCTTCGAGGCGGCGTAGTGCAGTTCCTTGGATTGCGCGAGTTTCTCCGGATAGAACACCCCGCCGCGCCACGGCGCGAAGGTCCATCCTCCAACGCCGACATAGATATGGCTGGATTTTTTTGCGGCGGATGTCGGGGCTATGGTCACGGGCGTCTCTTTCCGGCGGGCAAGCGTGCGTTCCGGGCGGAGACTAGTCAAACCAAAAGCGATTAGCCAGTTCGCCGGCCGGGTCGAGTACAGCGTTTGCAGGTCTGTTCCCCGACACGCCAGAGCCTTACTCCGCTTTAAGGTTCGGGTTATGATGCCAAAAAAAGGAGAACAGGATGCGGCTTCACCTTGCGCTCGCGCTCGCGACACTGACCTCAAGCGCACTGACCTCAGGCGCACTGATCTCAAGCGCATGGGCCGACGAGGTCGAGGATGCGCACCGCCAGGCGCTGCAGGGGCGCGACAGCTATTGGAACTGCCTCGCGCGCGAATATTCGCCTGACCACATCAAGACCATGTCGTCGCAGGATTTCACCGCCGATATCGCGGCCGCCTGTCCCTCCGAGCGGCAGAATTTCCGGGTGACGCTGATGGATTATCTCTCGATGCAGCACCCGGACGCCGAAGCAGGCGCGCACCTCTCGACCGCCAACCGCGCCATCGAGCTTGCGCAAAAGGACATCGTCACCGCCTTCACCCGGCATAAGGCCGCGCCGAACTGAACCCTACGCGCGCATGCTGAGGCGCCTTGACCTTGCGGATATGGATGCCGCGGCGCGGGAGACGGATGGATCGGGAAACCAGGAAAACGAGCCGGACGCCCTCTACCTCTGGACGCGTCAACGCAAAGTCCTTTCGCCGCACGCAAATCCTATTCCCGCCGCCTTCCCGCCGCCGGAATTTCCGTGATAGTCATCGGTCGGGACAATCAAAGTGCGAGTAACGGGTATGACGTCGGAGTCGGTCGCGAATATCTTGGGCTGGATCGTGGCGGCGGCGGTGCTCGGGATGGCGGTGCTGTACGGTCCGCTCGGGCAGCTCGGCAAGCCGCCAAGGCCGGCGGCCGTCGGTCAGACGGCGCCGGCAGTGCCGGCCGCACCCGCCCCGCGGGGCCCGGTGATCCGGGACGTGCCGAATTAGCAGCGAGATTAAGGGAACGAGGGCCGGCGACCCCCTTGCGGATCGTCCGATCGGTTCCTATCTTAAACGTAACGGCGACGTCGATGCTTGAAAGCTCCGGCGCCGGGACGACCACAGAATGGTAGGCAGCGCCGGATGTACGCGCGCCTGTTGTTCGTGGTCGTTGGCATTTTTGCACCCCGTCATGTGCAAACCGTCATTCGTAAACCGTCGCTTTGAGCGGTTTTTGGGTTGATCGGGGCCGGAACAGCGGCTTGGCAGCGGCTGACTCGGCGGATATACGCTTCCCGCATGAACGAAGCCATCAGACCGGGCCCCGAAAATCCGCCACAGGCCGCGGGTTTGCCGATCCTTTCGGTCGTCGTCCCCACCTTCAACGAGCGCGACAACGTCACCACGCTGTACCGCAAGCTGGAGGCGACGTTGCGGGACGTGGCCTGGGAGGTGGTGTTCGTCGACGACAATTCGCCCGACGGGACCTGGGACGTGGTGCGGGCGCTGGCGCGGCGCGACAGCCGCGTCCGCTGCGTCCGGCGGATCGGGCGGCGCGGCCTGTCCGGGGCCTGCATCGAGGGTATTTTGGCGTCGAGCGCGCCGTACGCGGCGGTGATGGACGCCGACCTGCAGCACGACGAGACGCAACTGCCGAAAATGCTGGCGCTGTTGCAGGGCGGCGAGGCCGAACTCGTGATCGGCAGCCGTTATGTCGAGGGCGGCAGCGCCGACAGCTTCAATAGACAGCGGGCCGGCGCGAGCGCGCTCGCCACCGAAGTGGCCAAGCGCGTTTTGGGCGTGCGGGTCGCCGATCCCATGAGCGGCTTCTTCATGATCCGCCGCGACCGCTTCGAGCAATTGGCGCCGCAATTGTCCACCCAGGGTTTCAAGATCCTGCTCGACATCATCGCGACCGCGCATGGCGAACTGCGCACCGTCGAGGTGCCCTTCACCTTCGGCACGCGGCTGCACGGCGAAAGCAAGCTCGATTCGATGGTGGCGCTGGATTTCCTCGGGCTCGTGCTCGCGAAATTCACCCACGACGTGATATCGCTGCGCTTTCTCATGTTTGCGATGGTCGGCGGCATCGGCCTGTTCGTGCATCTCGGCACGCTGTTCGTGGCGCTCCAGGTTTTGGACTTCCCGTTTCCGGAAGCGCAGGCGGCCGGCGCATTCGTCGCCATGACCTCCAATTTCATCCTGAACAATTTCCTCACCTATCGCGACCAGCGGCTGAAGGGATTTGCGATCCTGCGCGGCCTGTTGGCGTTCTACCTCGTCTGCAGCGTCGGCCTGTTCGCCAATGTCGGCGTGGCGTTTTCGGTCTACGACCAGGAGCCGATCTGGTGGCTCGCGGGCGCGGCCGGCGCGCTGATGGGCGTGGTGTGGAACTACGCGATGTCCGGACTGTTCGTCTGGCGCAAGCGATGATTCGGAGATGAGCGGGCGCGACGGGCGGTTTGTCCGCAACACGTCCCTTGCGATTTTGGCGTTGGTGGCGCTGCGGCTGGTCGCCGCCGCCTGGACGCCGCTGACCTTCGATGAAGCCTATTATTGGATGTGGTCGAAGCATCTGGCCGGCGGCTACTACGACCATCCGCCGATGGTCGCGCTGGTGATCCGCGCGGGGACCATGATCGCCGGCGATACCGAGTTCGGCGTCCGGCTGGTCTCGATCCTGCTGGCGCTGCCGATGAGTTTTGCGGTCTATCGCGCGGCCGAGATCCTGTTCGCGGACGTGCGCGTGGCGGCGAGTGCCGCGATCCTGCTCAACGCCACGCTGATGGCGGCGGTCGGCACCTTGATCGTCACGCCGGATGCGCCGCTGCTCGTCGCCTCGAGTTTCGTGCTGTTTTGTCTCGCCAAGGTGCTCGAGACCGGGCGAGGGGCGTGGTGGCTTGCCGTGGGCGCGGCCGTGGGCGCCGCGCTGTTGTCGAAATACACCGCATTCTTCTTCGGCGCCGCGATCCTGATCTGGCTCGTGGCGGTGCCGAAACAGCGGCATTGGCTGATCACGCCATGGCCGTATCTCGGCGGGCTCGCAGCGCTCGCGATCTTTGCGCCCGTCATCCTCTGGAACGCCGACCACCAATGGGTGTCCTTCGTCAAGCAGATCGGGCGCGCGCGGATCGAGGATTTCCGCCCGGCCTTCATCGCCGAACTGGTTCCGACCCAGATCGCTTTTGCGACGCCCCTGGTGTTCATGCTCGGCGCGATGGGGCTGCACGCGCTGGCCTGGCGCAGCGTCGGCGAGCGGCAGGCGCGGGTGCTGATCAGCGCGCTGTTCTGGACCATCGTCGCCTATTTCGTCTGGCACTCGCTGCATGCGCGCGTCGAGGCGAACTGGTTCGCGCCGGTCTATCCGGCGCTTGCGGTCGCAGCCGCCGTCGCCGCTCATCTCGTGCCATGGCAGCCGCGCGCGCAGCGTCTCGCCGAATTCTGCCTGAACTGGGCCGGGCCGGTCGGCGTGCTGATGTTCGCGCTTCTGATCGTGCAGGCCAATACCGGCATACTCTCGGCCTATCGGCGCGATGCCACCGTGCGCAGCGTCGGCGTCGGCTGGCGCGACCTGGCCGGCCGGATCGAGGCGGTTCGCGCGCGCGTCGGCGCGACCTGCGTCTTGGCGCCGGACTACGGCACCACCGGCTGGC
>WNFD01009025.1_pt1 | contig 10273 bp, 9 predicted proteins | sample 5400491 | NCBI WGS metagenome assembly WNFD01 (sample SAMN13153343, study PRJNA577476) | soil metagenome | isolation source: 120 cm saprolite under Douglas fir tree site 2 hole 2 replicate 2 | place: USA:California | collected 2015-04-18 | reverse complement strand
CGGCGCGGTTCCGGGTCTTTGCGGCGTCTTCGGGCGGCGGCAGCACTACGAATTTCAAGGTGTATGTTTCGCAGTGTGATGCCGGGAGCGTTGCGGTAATTGACGCCTCGGCGAGTTCGGGATCGAGTCCACATCCGGCGGACGTTTACACGGTGGCGCTCCGAGCGCCCCTGAGTTCGTTTCCTCCGCTGCAGGCGAGCATTTCGGGGGCGACCTTCAGCAAGCTGACCCTTACCACTACCTATAACTACACGCTTCCCAGTGGCCCAGGTCTACAGGTAGGCATGAAGGTTTTCATTACAGGGATGTCTGACAGCGGGAATAATGGTTACTTTCCGATTTCAAGCTTGGGCGCGGGGACGTTCACGGTTGCAAATTCGTCAGGAGTGACGGTCACTGGCCAGAGTGGGAGCGGAACAGTCATGCCTCCGCAGAACCCGATTTTCGTTGTGGCCGGGCCGTAGGTCTTCGCCCTCGGGCAGCAGGTTCCAAGGAAAACACAATGGAGCGAGCGATGGTTGGCTCATCATTTCTGCTGTGCTTTCTGCTGATTGTTTCGGGGTTGGTTGGGCCGTCATTCGGCCAGGCGAACGCTTCGTCAGCATCTTCCTCTGTTAGTTCCCCTTTGATTGCGAACGTCAACGGACGGACTGCAATCAATCTGGATGGGACCTGGAACACCATTGTTGATCCCTACGAAACTGGGGTGGGAACCCGCTTCTATGAGAACGCCAAGGGGAAAACCAAAAGCGATTTGGTCGAGTACGATTTTGACCGCTCTGCGAAGCTGCGGGTGCCGGGGGACTGGAACACGCAACGCGAGTCGTTGCTGTTTTACGAAGGCGTCATCTGGTATCAGCGTTACTTTTCTTATCAGAAACGGGCGCACATACGGACGTTTCTTTGTTTTGGGGCGGCAAATTATCGGGCGCGAGTGTGGCTGAACGGAAACAAGCTGGGAGAACATGAGGGCGGATTTACGCCGTTCGACTTCGAAGTCACTGACAAGATTGCCGACGGCGAAAATAGTGTTGTGGTGGAAGTGGACAACGCTCGCCGCCCGGATGGAGTTCCCGGCCTGCACACCGACTGGTGGAACTATGGCGGACTGACGCGGGGGGTGCAACTTATTGAGGTGCCCGAAACCTTCGTCGAAAACTATGCGATGCATCTGGCCAAGAACGCCGGCCAGATTGAAGGATGGGTGCAGTTCAATGGGCCGCGGCAGAAGAATGAAGTCACGGTTGAGATTTCTGAAATCCATCTGAAGCAGAGGGTCCTTGTTGATCCCACCGGGCGTGCGGTGTTTGGTTTTCCGGCTAAAATTGAGCTTTGGTCGCCGGGAAATCCCAAGCTTTATCGGGTGATCATTTCTGGCGAGGGCGACAGCGTATCCGATGAGATCGGATTTCGCACGATCGAGGTACGAGGAACACAAGTATTACTCAACGGCAAGCCACTGTTTCTGCGCGGGATTTGTCTGCACGAGGAAGCGCCATTCCGCAGTGGGCGTGCGTTTTCAGCGGAAGACGATGGCACGCTTTTGAACTGGGCGAAAGAGCTGGGCGCGAACTTTGTGAGGCTGGCGCATTATCCGCATAACGAAGAGATGATTCGGCTGGCCGACCGCATGGGACTGTTGGTGTGGGAAGAAGTCCCGGTTTACTGGGACGTCGATTGGCAGAATCCGGCGACGATCGAAAACGCCAAGGCGCAATTGCGGGACGTGATTGCCCGCGACCAGAATCGGGCGGCGGTGGCGCTGTGGTCCATGTCGAATGAAACTCCGATTAGTCTGGAACGGACTGCTTTCCTGAAGACGCTTGCCGAATATGCGCGGCAACTGGACTCGACGCGGCTCATCACTTCGGCGCTCAATCGGGTGGAACATGCGGGCGATGTCAGGACGTTCAACGATCCACTGAGTGAGTCATTGGATGTGCTCGGGGTGAACGAGTACATCGGATGGTATGAAGGGAAGCCGGAAGATGCGGACCGGACGCAGTGGAAGTTTGCGCAAGAGAAGCCGGTGATCATCAGCGAATTTGGCGGTAGCGCGCAGTACGGACTGCACGCCGATGCGGCTACCCGTTTCAGCGAAGAGTATCAGGCGAACCTGTTTCAGCACCAGCTGGCCATGGTTCAGCGCATTCCGGAACTGGCTGGAATTTCACCCTGGGTGTTGATGGACTTTCGTTCTCCGCGCCGATTTCTGCCGGGAATTCAGGATTACTTCAATCGCAAGGGATTGATCTCAGATCGCGGGCAGAGGAAACAGGCGTTTTACGTTTTGCAGAAGTATTACCGGGAGAAGCAGGCGGAGGGGGCGGCTGGTCACTAAGGCAGCGCGATCCCGCGGCGTTAACGATCTGGGTGCTAGCATTTGCAGTGTGAAGCCGCGAGAACAATGGCAGCCCGTGCTTGATGCCGAGGTCAAGCGTTGGTCAGAGAAATCCTGCGAGCAGCTCATTTCTGAGCTGCGGGAATCGCTCGATTACGAGGTCGAGTACGCAGGGAAGCACTATCAGGTAGAAGTGGAACTTTTGGAGAATACTGAGAAATACATTCATGTTGTCGTTTCTGTGGACGACGGCAGGCTTCCCGCCTCAATTTGGCCGCTCACCCATAGTTTTATTCGAGACAAGAGCGGTCCCGACCCGGTCTAGCTCTGCGCCTTGCCGTACAATCTTTGCACCGCATGATCCTCGAAGCTCTACACCGAATTGTGAATCACCGCGAATCGCTTTTGCGTGACGAGGCGCGCGCGGTCATGGGGGAAGTGTTGTCCGGAAAATGCACCGATTCGCAGATTGCGGCACTGCTGGTGGGGCTGCACATGAAGGGCGAGACGGTGGAGGAGATCGTCGGGTTCGCGGAGGCCATTCGCGCGGCAGCTACGCCGATTCCGGTGCAGAAGCATGCTGTGCTTGATGCTAGCGGAACAGGCCGTGAAGCTTTGGTGGACACTTGTGGCACGGGAGGCGATGCTGCGGGGACGTTCAACATTTCAACCGTGACGGCGCTGGTGGTGGCGGGAGCGGGAGTTCGGGTGGCCAAGCACGGGAACCGGAGTTCAACGCCCAAGCTCGACGCGCAGGGCATGAGCGCGAAGTGCGGAGGCGCGGACGTGATGGAAGCGTTGGGGGTAAACATTCAGCTTGCGCCGGAACTTTTGGCGGAGTGCCTGGCCGTGGTGGGCGTCGCATTTCTGTTTGCGCCGGCGATCCATTCGGCGGCGAAGTATGTGCAGACGGCGCGGCGGGAGACTCGTCTGCGCACGGTTTTCAATTTGCTGGGGCCGCTGACAAATCCGGCGGGAGCGTCGGCGCAGGTGGTTGGCGTCTATGGGCTGGAGCTGGTGGAAAAACTCGCTGAGGCGCTGAGCATATTGGGGATCCATCGGGCGTTTGTGGTGCACGGGCTGGACGGACTGGACGAGATTACGATCACGGGACCGACTCGGGTGGCTGATGTGCGGGAGGGGGCGGTACATACCTATGAAGTCACTCCCGAAGAATTTGGGATGAAGCGGGCATCACTCGAAGAACTTGCCGGCGGAAATGCAGTGGAGAATGCGGGGATCGTGCGCCGGATCCTGAGCGGTGAGAAATCGGCGCGGCGGGATGTGGTATTGCTCAACGCGGCGGCGGCGCTGGTGGCGGCGGGGAGAGCGGACCACATGGATCGGGCATTGCTCGTGGCGGAGAAGTCCATTGACTCGGGAGGGGCGGCGCGGAAGTTGGAGGCGCTGGTGGAGTTCACGAACAGGCAGGCTTAAGTCTAGGGGCTAAAACCGGTATTCATCGAGGCGAGTTACGCGGCGCTGATGCGCCGCTCTTCCACGTTCGCGCATGAGTTCGGGGAGCGCCTATGAGTTCGGAGAGCGCGTATTAGTTTGGGGAGTTTGCCGGTTGGTTTCTACGCCTTCGCGGCGTCTCTTTTCAGGCGCTCGATCTGTTGTAGATGATTGGCGCCGTGGCCGCTCATCATCTCGACGTATTTCTCCAGGGTGACGTCTTTCTTGAGTTCAGGGTGGTAGGCGGATTTCGTCAAGTCTTCTAGCTTGAGGCGACGCAACAGTTGCAAATTGTGAAAACGGTTCAGGCCGTAGAGCGCGACCAATTCTGCTGAGGACTCTTTCGTATAGCCCAGGTTGCGGGCCCAGTCGTCCTGATCAATGACGGCAAGTACCGGCTTTTTGTCGGCAATCATCTGACGCATGCGGTAGGCGTAGAGGATTTCCATGTCGGCCAAATGGGCGAGAATTTCCAGAATGCACCACTTGTCGGGAGCGGGCTTGTAGCGCAGAGTCTTGTCCGGCAGGCCGGAGACGACGGCGGCGATTTGTTTGGGGCTTTTTTCGGCGTCGTCGAGATGTTTTTGCAGTTCAGCTTGGGTCATAGGCAAATCATTTCAGATGTTAGATTTCAGATTGCAGATTTAAAATCTGAAATAACAAATCTGCAATCTGCAATGCTCTACTTTACTTCCGCTTTCTGCATCCATTGCGCGATTTGGACATTCCAGCCTAACTCTTTGGCCATCGCGTCGCGTAATTGGCTCGATGCGTCTGGTTCTCCGTGTACAAGATATGTCACGCTGGGCTGGTTCTGGAAGGTGTGCAGCCATTCGAGGAGTTCGGGAGTGTCGGCATGATCGCTAAATTGCTCGAGGGCTGCTACCTGGGCGCGAATCGGGACCATCTGGCCGTAGATTTTTACTTCCCCTGATCCGCTTTTGATGGTGAAACCGCGGGTGCCGGGGGCTTGAAATCCTATAAAGAGGATCGTGTTTTTAGGATCGGGCAGGCGTTGTGCCAGATGATGCTGGATGCGGCCTCCGGTGACCATGCCGCTGGAAGAAACAATAATGCAAGGGAATTTATTTTCGTTGATTTTTTTGGATTCTTCGGCGGTTTGCGCGAAAGTGAAGCCTGGCCAGGTGAGCGGGGAACCGTAGCGAGCGATGAGTTGCTTGGTCACGTCGCTGTATTCCTCGGTGTGCTTCAGGAAAATCTCAACGGCCTTGATGGCCATGGGACTGTCGCAATAGACGGGGAGGCGGGGGGCCTGGCCGGACTCCATTAGTTCTTTGAGCATAAAAACAAATTTCTGGGTGCGTTCGACGGCGAAAGCAGGCACCACTACGCTGCCACCGCGCTCGGCTGTCTTCCTGATCAGGTCTGCCAGTTTGGGCCGGGGGTCATCGGTGGGATGCTGGCGGTTACCGTAGGTGGATTCCATCACCAGAATGTCGGCGGTCTCTTCCGATTGCGGGCCTGAATAAATTACCTTGCCGGGAGCTATGTGCTGGTCGTATACCCGGCCGATGTCGCCGGTGAATAATAGGCGTGTGGACCGTGCGCCCGCCGCTTTTCCTGTCAGCGTGATCTCGACCATGGACGAACCCAGAATGTGCGCAGCGTGTACGAAACGAAAGGAAAACTCGGAAGAGAGTTGCTTCACTTCGCCGAAGGCGACAGGTTTGAAATATTGCAGGCAGGATAGCGACTCCTCTTCGGTGTAGAGCGGCAAGGCGGGATCGTGGCGAGAGGTTTTGTGCCGATTGTGAAATGCGGCATCTTCTTCTTGCAGGTGTCCGGAGTCGGGCAGAATTATGCCGCAAAGGTCAATCGTGGCCGTCGTGGCATAAATCGGGCCGCGGAAGCCTTGTTTCACCAAGCGCGGAATCCAGCCACAGTGATCGAGATGAGCATGGGTCAGGATCACGCAGTCGATTTCGCGGGCTGGAATCGGCAGGTCCTGCCAGTTGCGTTCGCGCCACTCTTTCTTGCCTTGAAACATCCCGCAGTCAACCAGCACCTGAAAACCGTTTCTGCCGGAAGTGTCGCCGGAGAGATTGATCAGGTGCTTCGATCCAGTTACGGTTCCAGCTGCGCCGAGGAATTGGATGTAGGGCAAAGAGAGTCTCCGAGAGTTTCAGATCGTAGATTTCAGATGGCAAGACCGGACTTGAAATCTGCAATCTAAAATCGATCTATTTTAGTGAGCCGTGGTGTCGATCTTGAATAAATTATTGCTCATGTCGCTTTCCGGCACGCTGCCGTCGTTCACTGTAACTTCCTGTGGCATGGTTGCGACCTGGATTCGCACTGAGGCCTTGGATTTTCCGGGGATCATCAGGCGTTCGGAGGCTTCTTTGCCATCCACGTGAGCGGTCACGGGAACTTCGGCGGCGGCTTCGCCCAGGTTTTCAACCATGACGGTGAGCATGTATCCACCGGTCAGCAACTGGCGTGGATAAACGGAGACGATACGGAAATCGGGGAGGCCACGATCGCGATATACCCAGTCATCGAAGAACCATGCCAAGTCGCGATGTGCCTGGGCTTCGATTAACTTCTGCATGTAGTAGGCGTCTTTATCGTCGGCCGCTTTGTAATTGTGGAGGGCGGCATGCAGCGCGGTTTCGCCGACGATATCTCGCAGCATCCACCAGACGTTCATGGCTTTGGCCTGAACGTAGAATTCGTCGGAGGAATTGATCAGCGAGTGATCCGCAGCCTGGTTGCCGCTCGCGGGTTTGACTTGCTTCTCGGAAGTGAGCAGCGATTCTCTGTGGCTTTGGAGGTAATCGAGCACGGCTGGCCGTTCGCCGCGCTCCTGCAGGAAGCTCAGTTGTGCGTAGTGGGCCAAGCCGTCGTAAGTCCAGGTGCGCGGTGAGGGGAAGTTGACGTGCGTCACTTGTTGCAAGGTGGAGAGCAAGAGGGCGCTGTCTTTTACGTTCAGCGGTATCAGCAGCGTGCCGCAGCTTTCAAACGGCGCGGCCTCGGGATCGGGAAGGTCGATGACTTCTGCTTTGGCGTCTGGCTTCTCTCTGTGATCGCCAAACCATTTGCTTACCAAGGGAGCAGTTTCATCGACTGCAAGCGCATAATTCCTGGCGCCGGATCTATGTTCGGGCAGGACGGAGATTTTTACCCCTGGCGCGTCAAGCGTTTCAAAATTTCCGATCAGAAAAAATGGAACGGCGGTTGCCAGGGAATCGAAGCTGCATTCGGTTTGAGGAGAGACGGTGCTGGCCTTTCGCTCCGACCCTAGCGCCGTACGTCGTCCGTTACAAAACAGCTTCGGGAGAGCTTCCGAGTCGTCTGTTTGAGAGAAAGCTATCTTCATCTCCGCCTGCGATTCGCGCTCCTTCCACCTGCCGACGGTTTCGAGCACGCTGTTGCCTTCTGAAAGGCTGGCGGCCTCGGCCGCGATTGGATACCACGCAACATAACCGATGCCTCGGATGCCTGTGAATGATGGGCTGATCTGGTCCCAGTCGGAGTGCCTCGCAACATCAGCGGGTACGCCGATTCGGGTCAGGCGGGTTGTGTCCTGGGGGATTATGCCTTCGTAGCCGATTTCTATTTCGATGGCCTGCTTCGGCGCAATTGCGCGCGGGAGGGTCACGACGGCTTCGGTCAACGCTCCGGTGTGGTCAAGGTCTGAGGTGTAGGCCTGAGAAGTGAAGTCGATTGGTTTGCCTTCGAACTGAATCGAGCTCCAATGCAGGGTGGAGGAAATCTGGAGGCTCAAGTTCTTTAGCGCGGATTGTGAATCGTTGCGAAGCGTGATTTTTCCGCGGACGCCCAGGCGCTGTTGTCCGGGCTCGACTTGGACATCCAAGTCGTATCTGGTGAAGGTGAAGGCTTCGCGGTCGAGGGCGACAGCCGGAAGAGCTAGACCACACAGGACACAGAGGGCAGCGAGGAGCTTCATTGCGACGTCTTCCGGCGTTGGCGCACGACTTCATAGAGAACCACGCCGGCGGCGACTGAGACATTGAGCGAAGGGACCTTGCCCAGCATGGGGATCGAGACGAGAAAATCGCATTTCCTGGCCACCAGATCGTGGACGCCTTTGCCTTCGGCGCCGAGTACGATGGCGCAGTTCATGTTGTAGTCGAGCGAATCGTAAGATTGGGCGCCACGCTCATCAAGGCCGACGGTCCAGATATTTTGGGCCTTCAAGTCCTCAAGCGTTCTAGCGATGTTGGTGACTTTGGCGACCGGAAGATGTTCGCTGGCTCCGGCGGACGACTTGACGACAGTGCCGGTGATTCCCGTGGCACGGCGCTCGGGGATGACGACTCCATCGGCTCCGGAGGCGTCGGCAGTGCGGAGAATCGCGCCCAGGTTGTGGGGATCTTCCACTCCGTCGAGAACCACAATCAGCGCATACTGGCCGCGCTTGGCGGCAATCAGGTCATCCAAGTCGTTGTATTGTTTGTTGGAAGTCACCGCCACCACACCCTGGTGGGAGCCGCTTCCGGCCATGCGGTCGAGTTCAACGCGGGGAAGAAAGCGTACGGGAATACTGCTTTTGCGGCAATCCTGGATCAGCTTTTGCAGGCGCAAGTCTTTGCGTTCGGTGGCGACGCCCACCCATTCGAAGGCGCGCCCTCGCGCCTTCAGAGATTCCGCAACCGCGTTGATGCCGAAGATCACATTCATGGAGGCTTTCAGTGTAAATGCTGCGCGCGCCACCCGCCGCAACTTGCACCCCATTCGGCTATACTTTTTTATCAGAGGGCAAGAACGGTGCCGTTATCGGCTGTGATTGTGGATGACGAGCAGTTGGCGCGGGATGAACTCGCGTATCTGCTCAAGAACATCGGCGACGTGGACGTGGTCGCGCAGGGCAAGAACGGGCTGGAAGCAATCAGCCTGATTCGCGAACACAATCCGGACCTCGTGTTTCTGGACGTACAGATGCCGGGCCTCGACGGATTTGGCGTCATCAAGAAGCTGCTCGACAAGAAGCTGCCACTCCCCAAGATCGTCTTTTCCACGGCGTTCGACCAGTATGCAGTCCGGGCCTTCGAAGTGAATGCGGTGGACTACCTGCTGAAGCCCTTCGACCGCAAGCGCGTGGCACAATCGGTCGAGCGTGCGCGCAGCATGATGGAGCCCGCGAGTTCTTCTTCTGACAAGCTGGACACCCTGGTGAAGATGCTGGAGTCGCAGAAGCCGCAGACGTCGAAGATATTGCTGAAGGCGGGAGGCCGGTTGTTTCTGATCAGCCAGCGGGACATTTGTTTTGCTTCAATTGAAGACGGAATTATCAGTGTGGTCACGACCGGCCCCAATGGGATGGAGGGGCAGTCGAACTGCCGGACGCTGGAGGAACTGCTGGATAGCCTGGATCCCAACTTGTTTTGGCGGGCGCACCGATCGTTCTTGGTGAATACGAATCGCATTAAAGAAGTGGTGCCTTGGTTTAAGAGTTCGTATCAGTTGCGCATGGACGATAAGAGGCAGACGGAGATTCCGGTGAGCCGGGCGCAGACGAAGCGGTTAAGGGAATTGTTCGGTCTGTGAAACAGCTTTTAGCTGTTAGTTGTTAGCCTTTAGCTTCTGCTACGCCGCGTACACCAATCGTCCCTGAAAGGTCTAAAGCTAGGAGCCGAGAGCTAGAAAAAAGCGGCCGGGGAGGAGGCGCCGGCCGCTAGCGCACCGCCGGCGCTTCTAACGCGGGGGCGGTTCTTGATGACCAGGGTCGTGCCTTCAAGCCTTATCAAATCTTTCTTTCTTAGCTCGCTCAGCAAACGGGTGACGGTTGCCCGGGATGCGCCGATTCGCTGTGCCATTTCCTCGTGCGTAACCGGAGCATGAATCCTTCGCTCGTGCACGGTCCGCGACTTTCCACAGGGAGGGTGCTTTGTCCGTCAACTCAGGCTTTATCCCGAACGAATCCGTCGGCGCGGGAGTGGGACGGCGCGCGATTGCCCATCAGCGTGGTGGTGGCCGTGCGTAACGAAGAGCGCAACCTGGCGCGCTGCCTGAAGTCGTTGGCTGCGGCGGGGGAAGTTTACGTGGTGGATTCGTTCAGTACCGATCGCACGGTGGAGGTTGGGCGAGCGTATGGCGCGGAGGTAGTCCAGTTTCACTACCGCGGAGGCTGGCCGAAAAAACGCCAGTGGGCGCTGGATACGCTGCCGCTGGCGTATGACTGGGTGCTGCTGCTGGACGCAGATGAGTGCCTTACTCCTGATCTGGAACGTGAGATTGGCGACGCACTGAATTGCGCGCGCTTTGACGGTTACTACATCAAGCTGCAGATGCACTTTCTGGGGCGTGAACTACGGCACTGTGGAGCGAGCTTCTACAAGCTGTCGCTGTTTCGCCGCGGCAAAGGACGTTTTGAGTGCCGGCTGGAGTCGCAGGACAACTCGATGTGCGATATGGAAGTCCACGAGCATGTTTTGGTGGATGGGAGGGTGGGAAAGCTGCGGCATCCGGTGAGACATCGCAATGTGGAATCGT
>WNFD01008227.1_pt1 | contig 10273 bp, 10 predicted proteins | sample 5400491 | NCBI WGS metagenome assembly WNFD01 (sample SAMN13153343, study PRJNA577476) | soil metagenome | isolation source: 120 cm saprolite under Douglas fir tree site 2 hole 2 replicate 2 | place: USA:California | collected 2015-04-18 | reverse complement strand
CGCGCCAGTATCCATCGGCGTGCACGCGCAGACGAGCCACTGGTGGTTGAGGTACGAGCCGCCGAACGCGGCCATGAAGAAATGATCAGCGAGCGTGTATTCCCGCGCCCACTTCCACAGCTTCATCTTCGAGCCGTCGAAATAGCCCATCACCCAGGCGCCAGCGGTGGACATGGCGACGAACATGTTGTTCTTGCCGCCGTTGATCTGCTCACGGTTGTGGTAATAGTTATGAATCGGGCTGGGAAGAACTTCGTCCATCCGGCGGTTTACCGGCGGCGCATCGATCCGGAACGGGCCGTTCGGCAGCCCCTGGGGAAACTCGGGGCTGGGCTTGCCGCCGTCGTACACCGGAGGGAGGCGTGGCAGTGGGTTGCCGTCGTGGTCGAGCTGAGCTTTCTGCTCAGGCGTTGCGCTTGCGATCCCGTCGGCACCGGGAAACAGCCCGTAGAGGTGATCGAAGCTGCGGTTCTCTGCGTAGATGACAACGATATGTTCGATGCGTGCGAGACCTTCCGCCGCGTGGCCTTGCGGCGAAGAGGCGCAACCGGCGAGGAGCGCCGCCGCAGACGCCAGAATCAATTTGATGTTCATTCAGCACCCGCTTTCTACCGGTCAGTTCTTGTTTGGGGAGAGCGCGGAAATCGTACACCGAACGTACAGGAAAATTCAAACGCTGTTTGCGCCGGAGTGAGTACCGCGTCGCGCAAAAAAGCGACGCACCGAACACGCCGAGCAGCGTGATCTCCGAGCGTGCCTCTTAATTGAGTCTGCAATCACGTAATAGAGATGCCGATGCCTGGTACCGGCCTGCGAATAGGCTCACGCAACTGCCGCCCCGGTCGCCGAAATGTGCATCTGACACAAAACCGTTGTGTCAGGCGACGGCGAGTACGGACGATCAGAAGCCTAAAGTGGTCTCCATCGGGTGGGCGAACTCCGCCGGCCCGCAAACAAACGGAGCCCACCATGATCGACCTGAAAAATATGTCCGACGAGTCCGGATTCTTCGCTGTCACGGCGATCGCGATCTGCGTTGTCCTAGTGATGGGAGTAGTCGGCCTGTTGACACCGGCGGCAGCGAGCCCCAGCGTTTCGACGAACAACACCACGACTTACGCTGGCCCGGCGGGCTACTTCCCGGACCAGTTCGTCAATCGGGCCAAAGAAATCGAGCCGATGCCGGAGATGTACTACTGAGTCGGAGGAGCGACCCGATTGCTTGATGGTTCAAGCCGCGCTTGGCTCCCCAACCAGCGGGGTTGTTGTAGTAGCCGGGCCGATCGAAGAAAGGGCCGCCTTCGGGCGGCCTTTTTGGTTTGGGCGCACGCCCGCCTAACTAGCTCGCCGCGTACGTGCCGTCAAACAATTTTGCAGAAGATCATTGCATCCTCGTCAAATGAATACACAGAACACATTCGATGGTAGCCATCTGCAATGATGACCTTGCCGAGTTTTTCGACCCTTACGAGAAGGAGCGGTGAAAGCCTATTGCCCGCGAGAATCTTTTTTCGATCCTTCTCCACGTGAGAATTACTGATTCCCGCAAGAGATAGCCCCGAAGCTCTGAAAATATCCTTTGCCTTGAATTTCGACACAGGCGCTCGCCTGAGTCTCTGCACAAAGCCGGCGGCGGCTCGGTCCGTGTATATCAGGCTCAAAAACGATTTTGCTGCGGGATAGTCATGCCCTTCGGGCTCCACCAGCCACTTAATTTCGATTTTCTTCTTGCCCATGAACCCTACCTAGTGGACTTACTCATTTTGAGTTCTGGCCCCAAATAGTTACCAGTATAGGTGTAGGTGTAGACCGCGCCAGGTCTGACACTGCCAGGTATTCGACGTGTGCCGACACGGGCCCGCTAGGGAAGGGCACAGTTCTTGCTCAGGAAATGTCGTGGCAGATCGTTATCTTGAAGCTGTTCAGTGCCTCAACCGTATTGCGCCCGAGCGTTTCGCCGAGGCGCTTGACACCGCTGATGCCCGCGCGGGGCTGCGATCTTTCCAAGAAGGGTGTGATCCCGCCCTTATGGAAATCGTTTTTTCAGTTCCAGATGAGCAATTTTGGTGGTTCCGACTAGTGCTGCGCAAAATGGCAGAAAAGTACGAGCGTCACAATAGCATTGTGGAGGTTTACCGCAAATTGAACTCGCACCGTTAGTAACGCATTGCGGTCGCCGAGAGCAGCCCTTTTTTGGGAGGCGGGCCAGCATCGAAGTTGACCGGCGGGCGGGCGCGCCGCGTGGCGCAACAAAACGATCATTGCGGACAGCGGTACGCGACACCTGTTAGGACAAAGCCATTTTGCTCGCTGGTCGATAGCCGACGTTCCTGTCAGACATTGAACCGGAAGTAGATCACGTCGCCATCGCGCACGACATATTCCTTTCCTTCCAGTCTCATCTTTCCGGCTTCTTTCGCGCCCTGCTCGCCTTTGCAGGCGACGTAGTCCGCGTAGGCGATGACTTCGGCGCGGATGAAGCCGCGCTCGAAATCGGTGTGGATCACGCCAGCTGCCTGCGGCGCAGTGGCTCCGACGGGGACGGTCCAGGCGTGAACTTCCTTGGGTCCGGCAGTGAAGAATGTCTGGAGGCCGAGCAGTGCGTAGCCAGTGCGAATGAGGCGGTTCAAACCCGGTTCCTTCATTCCCATGTCGGCGAGAAACACCTGCTTGTCCTCGTCCGAAAGGTCGGCGATCTGGGCCTCGAGCGCCGCGCAGATCGGCACCACGGGTGAATCGTGGCGCTTGGCATACTCCTGGACTTGCGTAAGCAGCGGGTTGTTTTCAAAACCGCGCTCGGCGAGGTTGGCGATGAACATCTCGGGCTTCGCCGTCATCAGGAACAGGGGGTTCAGCACGGCCTGCTCCTCCTTAGAGAGCGGCACGCTGCGCGCCGGGCGCGCCTTGTCGAGCGCCGGGCGCACCTTGTCGAGCACGGCGACGATGCGCTGCGCTTCCTTGTCGCCGCCCGTCTTGGCGACTTTCGCGTAGCGCGCATAGGTCTTTTCCACCGTCGAAAGATCGGCGAGAGCGAGTTCGGTGTGGATCGTCTCGATGTCCGAGACCGGATCGACCTTCCCCGTAACGTGAACGACGTTCGGATCCTCGAAGCAGCGCACCACGTGCGCGATCGCGTCGCACTCTCGGATGTTGGCGAGAAACTGGTTCCCCAGGCCTTCGCCCTTCGACGCGCCCGCCACCAGGCCGGCGATGTCGACGAACTCGACTGCCGCTGCGACGACTTTCTGCGGCCGGGCGATCGCCGCAATTTGCGCGAGGCGCGGATCGGGGACCTCGACGATGCCGATGTTGGGGTCGATGGTGCAGAACGGATAGTTCTCCGCCGCGATCCCCGCTTTGGTGAGCGCGTTGAACAACGTTGATTTGCCGACGTTCGGCAAACCGACGATGCCGCATTTCAAGGACATCAGGATTTCGTGTGCAGCTTGAGCATCGCTGCTTCCATGTCGCCCTCGAGCAAGAGGCCTGAGGCTTCCATGCAGCGAGCGAGCGCCGCTTCGATCAACTCGCGCTCGGCTTCGGGCGGCGGCGTGAGCACGTACCCGGCGACCAGGTCCTTGTTCCCCGGGTGGCCGATGCCGATGCGCAGACGCCAGAACCCGTGCGTGCCGAGCTGCTCCGCGATGTCCTTCAGGCCGTTGTGGCCGGCGACCCCGCCGCCGAGCTTGAGCTTCGCGACGCCGGGCGGGAAATCGAGCTCGTCGTGCACGACCAGGATTTCCTGCGGCTGGATCTTGTAGAAGCGCGCGAGCGCGCTTACCGATTTGCCCGAGAGGTTCATGTAAGTCTGCGGCAGCAAGAGCCACAGGTCGCCCGAAGGCCGCACGAGCTTGCCGAGCAGGGCGTGATACTTGGCGACCGATTTCAGCTCGATGCGCTGCGCGGCTGCAAGGCGCGAGGCGAACCAGAAGCCGACGTTGTGCCGGTCCCTCTCGTGCTTCCTCCCGGGGTTCCCGAGGCCGGCGATCAGTTTCAGAGAATGCATGGATGAAAAAGGGCGCGGGGGTTACCGCGCCCTTTCGCGTAGTGGCAACAGGCGCTACTTCTTGTCGCCCCGGTCGCCCCGGTCCTTGTCGGCCTTCTCGCCCTTGCCGCCTTTGCCGCCCTTCTCCTCCACGGCCGGAGCGGCTTCCGGCGCCTTCTGCTTGACGGTCGGCACGTCGGCCGCGGCAGGAACGGCTTCCGCAGCAGGCACGAGGGCTCCCTCGACTCCGACACCGGCAGCCGCGGCAGCGGCGGCGGCCTCCTCTTCCTCGGCGATCGCCGCCTTCGGGATCTGCGCCGAAGCGATGGTCGGATTCTCGTTGCCCCCCAGGGCAAGCTCCACGCCCTTGGGCAACGGAAGCTCGCGCACGTGAATCGAGTGCCCGATCGCGAGCGCAGACAGGTCCACCTCGATGAATTCGGGCAGGTCCGCAGGCAGGGAGCGGACGTCGATTTCGCTCAGAACGTGGGTGATGAGGCCGCCCTGCTCCTTGATCGCGGGCGATTTCTCCGCGTTGACGAAGTGCAGCGGCACCTTGATGTGGATCTTCTCGTCCGCCGAGACTCTCTGGAAGTCGACGTGCTGCACTTGCAGCTTGAACGGATGCATGTTGACCGCCCGCAGCAGCACCTGCTCCTTCGCGCCGTCCAGGGCGAGCGTCAGGACGGACGCGTGAAACTTCTCGTTGCGCAGATGGTGGTACAGCGGGTTGTGATCGAGCTCGATGTTGACCGCGGGTTTCTTGCCCCCGTAGAGAATCCCGGGGACCTTCCCGCTGTGGCGCAGGCGGCGGCTCGCACCCCTCCCTTGCCCTTTGCGCGCTTGCGCGACGACTTCGATTGCCATGTTGCCTCTCCTTGATTGAGGCGGCACCCGCGACCAGGCGCCGCCGTTGAAAATTCTATTCGATGAACAGCGAGCTCACCGAATCCTCGTTGCTGATCCGCAAAATCGTTTCCGCGAGCAGCCCTGCAACCGACAGCACGCGGATCTTCTTGCACGCCTGAGCGGCCTTGGACAGCGGGATGGAGTCGGTCACCACCAGCTCGTCGATCTCCGACTCGGCGATGCGCTCCACCGCGCCGCCGGAGAGCACCGGGTGCGTGCAGTACGCGACCACGCGCGTTGCGCCCTCCTGCTTCAGCGCCTGCGCCGCCTTGACCAGCGTATTGGCGGTGTCGACCATGTCGTCCATGATGACGCAGTTTCGCCCCTTCACGTCGCCGATCACGTTCATCACTTCCGACACGTTCGGCTGGGGCCGCCGCTTGTCGATGATCGCGAGGTCCGACTCCAGGCGCTTCGCCATCGCTCGCGCGCGCACCACGCCGCCGACGTCCGGCGATACCACCAGCAGGTTCTCGTACTGGTGCTTCCATACGTCCCCCAGCAGCACCGGGGTGGCGTAGATATTGTCCACGGGCACGTCGAAAAATCCCTGTATCTGGTCGGCGTGCAAATCCATCGTCAGCACGCGGTCGACCCCCGCCGCCTGCAGCATGTTCGCCGCCACCTTCGCGCTGATCGCAACGCGCGCCGAGCGCGGACGCCGGTCCTGGCGCGCATACCCGTAATACGGGATCGCCGCCGTCACGCGGGCCGCCGAGGCGCGCTTCAGCGCATCCACCATCAACAACACTTCCATCAAGCTGTCGTTCGCCGGCGCGCAGGTCGACTGGAGCACGAAACAGTCCTTGCCGCGCACGTTCTCCAGGAGCTCGACCATGATCTCGCCGTCGGAGAACTTGCCCACGGTGGCGTGGCCGAGCGGGATGTTGAGCCTTCGCACCACCGCGTGCGCGAGCAGCGGGTTGGCGTTCCCGGTGAAAACCATCAGGCTTTCGTAGGCCATGCGCTTTAGTCCAGGGGCTGGGGCTAGGGAATCGACCCGAGCCCTGCTCACAAAAAATCAGCCGCATCGGCGGCTCGCTGTTTCGCTAGTCCCTAATCCCTTGGCCCTCGTCTCGAAATCTGATGGCTGGGGAGGAAGGATTCGAACCCTCGCATGGCGGAATCAAAATCCGCTGCCTTAACCAGCTTGGCGACTCCCCAAGCGCTAAACTTGCTCCAACAACTCCGCGAGCGGATGCCGATCCAGCCCGCGCACGGCGAAGCCGCGCATCTCCGCGGGCATCCTGGACAGGACAGCGCGCGCTTCGCGCTCGGTCGCAAACTCGACGAATACGCAGGCGCCTGAGCCGCTCATGCGCGCATCCCCGAACTGCCTGAGCCATTCGAGATGCACCGCCACCTCCGCATGGCGCCCACACACGACCGATTCCAGGTCGTTCCTTCCGAAACCGGCAGAAAAGCTTGATATTTTGAAGGTTTTTGAATTTCGTGTCAATTCAGGCGCGGTGAAAATCGCGTGCGTAGCCACAGCAACCGGTGGAACGAGCACGACGTACCATGCCTGCGGCAATTCGAGCGGAGTGAGCCGTTCGCCGATGCCCTCGGCGAAGGCGTTCCCGCCGAAAAGAAAGAACGGAACGTCGGCCCCCAGCGTAAGCGCCATCGCCGCGAGCTTTTCCTTCGGCAGAGCCAGCCCCCAAAGACGGTTCAGGACCGCGAGCGTGGTTGCGCAATCGGAGCTGCCGCCGCCCAGCCCCCCGCCGAGAGGGATGTTCTTTTCGATGTCGAGGTCGACGCCTCGGTTCGAACCGCCCTCCGCTTGCAGGAGCCGTGCGGCGCGCACTGCGAGGTCGTCAGTTTCGACGATGCCGGGCAAGGCCCGCGCTCGCCTCACCCTCGCATCGGTGCGCGGCGTAAAGCGCAGCCAGTCGTAGCGCTCGATCAGCCGGAACGCGGTCTGCAGCAGGTGATAGCCGTCGGGGCGCCGCCCGACGACGTGCAGGAAGAGATTGAGCTTGGCAGGGGCCGGATAGCGGCGCTCCCACGGATTCAATTTGTCCATTGATCCACGGTGAGGCGAATTTCGAGATCTTCGCGCGTCAAGCGCATCCGGAAAGGCCTTCCTCCCCGGAACTCCTCGTAGGCAACGTGCCAGCCGTCCTGCCGGAGTTCCAGGCCTTTGTCCGCATCGCCGCGCATCTCCGCCGGCCGGCCGGGGCTCGCCCGCGCCTGCACCCAGTCTGAGAGCCCGCCGAGCGGAAGCCGCCACCCCAGCGCCTGCTCGGTCAGGCTTTCCGCGTCGGCGGCGCGGTACTCCTTGTGGTCGCCGGTCACCAGCCGGAACTGATCGCGCTCCCGGCTGATTCTCGCGATTCCCTGGCCCAGGGCTGAGGTGATGAGCAGCTCGTCGGACTCGTCCGAGTGCCGCCAGAAGATCCGGCCGGATGCGGCGTCTTTTCCGTGCCGGACCGCGACGCGGCCCGACAGCTCGAAGCCCCCCGGGAGAGGACGCCCGGCTTCGGGCAAGGACGCGCAAGCACCGAGCAATGCCGCTGCTGCAAAGGCGGGGGCAAAGCGGACCACAATCAGCGCTTGAGGCGCTTGATCGTATTGGCGAGCGTTTCGTTGTCCGGGCTTTCCCGGGTTGCATCGCCCCAGACGCGCTCCGCCTCGCCGCGCTCGCCCATCGCCCAAAGCACTTCGCCGAGGTGAGCGGCGATTTCCGGGTCGGGCCGCCCGGCGAACGCGCGGCGCAGGTAGCCGAGCGAATCCTTCAGGTTGCCCAACCGGTACAGCACCCATCCCATGCTGTCGATGATGAACGAATCGTCGGGGGCGAGCTGCAGCGCCTTTTCGATCAGCTCGCGCGCCTCGGGCAGGCGCTGATTGCGGTCGGCGAGGGAATAGCCGAGGGCGTTGTAGGCGTGCGCATGTTCGGGCCGTATCGCGATCAGCTTGCGAAGGGAAGCCTCGAGGATATCCATCCGCTCGATTTTCTCCGCGAGCATGGCATAGTCGTAGAGCAGCTCGGGATTGTTCGGAACCCGGTCGAGCGCCTGCCCGACCAGATCGAACGCGGTCTTCGGCTGGTTGGCGTCGCGCAGGAGCTGCGCTTCGGCGAGGATCAGCTGCACGCGCTGTTGGCTGTTCTTCGCAGCCGCCTGCTGCAGGCGCACCCGCGCCTCGTCGAGCTTGCCCTGTCTGGCGAGCACTTGGCCGTAGCGGATCTGGGCCTGGACGTATTGCTCGCCTTCTCCCACCTCTCCGTACCAGCGCAGCGCCTCCGGAAGATTCTTCCGCTCTTCGGCGACCTGACCCAGATACAAACGGACTCCGTCCTTGTCGCGGTAGGGGCTTTCGATCAGGCTCCTGAGATACTTCTCCGCAGCGTCGTAGTCCTTGAGCTGCAGGGAAAGCAGCGCCACCGCGAAGGCCGCGTCGGTGCTGTCGGGAACGCTGGCCATGAGCTTCTGGAACTCGGCGCGTGCCTCGCCAAAGCGTTTTTGCGCCACCAGCAAGCGCGCGTAGGCGAGGCGCGTTTCCCGCGCCGCAGGATATTTTTTCAGATAGCCGCCGAGCAACGATGCGGCTTGATCCGCCGAGGCCTTCTGCAGCAGTTGCGCTTCGAGCAGGACGGCCGCCTCCCAGTCCGGCCGCAGCTGTCCAGCCTTGCGGGTTTCCTCGAGCGCAACGCGTTCGTCGCCCGCGTTGACTGCCGCCCGCGCGACGGCAAAATGCGCCTCGGCGAGCGTGGGATAGTCTGCGGCGAGACTGCGTACGAGCTTCAGAGCGGCTTGCTTGTCCTGGGCATTGGCAAGCGTGCGGGTCAGCTGCGTGAATCCGTTTGCGGGGTCGTTGGCGGCGCCGGTCAGCAGCTTCTTGAGATTGGGGAGCGCCTCGTCGTAGCGGCCCGCGGCGACCAGCAATCCGGCGAGCGCCTCGAGAGCGCGTGTCGAGCCGGGCTCGGTTTCGTGCCAGACCGTTGCGGCGTCGATCGCGGCGTTGTTCATCCGAGCGTAGAGCGCAGCAACTTCGGTGGCGCGCCGCGCGATCCGTGGATCGCGCGTGCGTTTCGCCAGGTCGACGTACGCCTGCGCTGAGAGCGCGGCGTTGCCGCGCTGGATCGCGATCTCTGCGAGCAGGAATTCGTACAGCAGGGTTTCGGTCAGCTCCTGATTGGGAAGGGCCGAGCGGTCTACGGGTTCGGGTGCGAGCGGCTGCGCTTCGCTGGCGGGCGCGTCCGCGTCGGATTCGTCCTGCAGTTCCTCTACTGCCGCGGCCGGCGGCGTCGCGGCGCATCCCGCAAACACGGCAAACGCCATCGCGCCGAGTAGCCGCAAAGCGGCGACTCGGATGGGCAACAGGCTGTGTGGACCAAGCATGGAGGCACTTGCTGTCTTGAAGGGCTAGTTTAGGTATATTTCGAAGGGCAGACAAGGACATTGAGTTCAGCCGTGCCAGAGCTGCCCGAAGTCGAGATCACCCGCCGCGGCATCGAGCCTTTCGTGATCGGCAAGACGATTACGGGCGTCGCCGTGCGCAATCGCAATCTGCGTCAACGCATTCCCCGCAAACTCGCCAGCATCCTCGTCGGCCAGCGGGTGAAACGCCTGGTGCGGCGTGGAAAGTATCTGCTGTTCGAATGCGACGCCGGCTCGCTCATCGTGCACCTGGGCATGTCGGGGAGCCTGCGTGTGATCGAACCGGGAACCCTCCACCGCGAGCACGATCATGTGGACCTCGTTTTCGGCGGTATCGCGTTGCGCCTGCGCGATCCGCGCCGCTTCGGCGTGGTGCTGTGGAAGGACGGCGACGCGTTCCGCCATCCCTTGCTCGCGCGCCTCGGCGTCGAGCCGCTCGGCGAGCATTTCTCGCCCGAGTTCCTCTACCGGGCCTCGCGCGGCCGCGGCGTCGGCATCAAGCAGCTGTTGATGAACGCCAACGTCGTGGTCGGGATCGGAAACATCTACGCGAACGAAAGCCTGTTCAAGGCGGGAATCCATCCGCGCGCGCGCTCGGGCCGCCTCTCCCGCGCGCGATGCGAGCGACTGGTCGCCGCCGTGAGGGACGTTCTTCTGGCCGCGATAGCCGCCGGCGGATCGAGCCTGCGCGACTTCGTGCAATCCGACGGCTCCCCGGGGTATTTTCAGCAGCACTACTGCGTCTACGACCGCGCCGCGCTCCCGTGCCGGGTTTGCGGGGCCGCGATCCGGGTGGCACGGCTGGGCCAGCGCTCAAGCTACTTCTGCGCGACCTGCCAGAAGAAGTGAGGCGGCGGCTTACTTCCGCCCCTTGCCGACCTTTGCGGCGAGAGCGCGGGCCACGCGCGGCTGCACGAACTTGCTCACATCGCCGCCCAGTGAGGCGATTTCCCTCACCATGGTGGCGGAGATGAACAAATATTGTTCGGCCGGG
>WNFD01016385.1_pt1 | contig 10274 bp, 7 predicted proteins | sample 5400491 | NCBI WGS metagenome assembly WNFD01 (sample SAMN13153343, study PRJNA577476) | soil metagenome | isolation source: 120 cm saprolite under Douglas fir tree site 2 hole 2 replicate 2 | place: USA:California | collected 2015-04-18 | reverse complement strand
ACGGCGTTTCCGGGATGGAATTGCTGAGCGCATCGCTCGATTTAAGGCCGGATTTGCCACCGCCTGAGCCGCCGAAACCGTTCCGCCCCGCGCCGCTGCCGGGTCCGGCGAAATCGCTTATGTTTGGCATACTCGACATCGTCCAGAACCGGATCGACGAAGCGCGCCGCGCCGCCGGCTTCGTCGAACAGCCGTTCGCAGCGGCGGAGCGGCTCGCGCGCATCGCCTATATCGCTGGGCGAATGGTTCAGATGCTATGGCGACCCATCGTCGCAACTCCATGGAATGCCCGTTTAGTGAGTGTCGAGCGGTCGCTATGCTACTTGAAACTATCGTTCAATCATCTGCGGGCCGTGCGCAACGCGCTCGGCGGCACGGTCAACGATACGGTGCTCGCGATCCTCAGCGAGGCGGCGGCACGCTATCTCGCTTATCATCGCGTCGACACTCGCGACGCTCCGTTGCGGATCGGATGTCCGGTTAGCGTCCGCCGCGAGGGAGACCGCCGGGCACTCGGTAATCGCGTCTCGATGATGTTCGTGGAATGCCGGTCGACACCGATGGAAGTCAGGGAGCGGCTCGCCGTCGTGATACGCCAAACCACCAGGCTTAAGGGCACGGGTGAAGCCGCAGCGCTTGAACTGTTGGTAGAGGCGAGCGACTGGATACCGCCAGCGCTGCTCGGCCTCGGCTCGATGCTCACGACCGGCAGCCTTGACGCGGCCGCACGAATGAGCGAAGCGATACCAGGGATTTCACGAATGTTCACTCTACCGCCCCCGGGCATCAACTTTATCGCGACCAATGTGCCGGGTGCGCAGATTCCAATGTACCTCGCTGGAAGGCGCATGACCTCGATGATTGGATGCGTACCGCTTGCCGCCAACATCGGCTACAGCGTGGCGATCGTTACCTATAACCAGGAAGTGGTATTCGGCCTGATGGCTGAGCCCAACCTGATGCCCGACGTCGACCGGATGCGCGCATACGCCGCTGAGGTGTTCGAGGAATTAATGGCCGCGGCCAAAACCAGCGCGACACGCGTGGCGCATTGCGATGTGTAGGAGGTCAAGCTATCATACACATGCAAGAGGGCGTTGATGAGGACCAACATCGAAATTGATGACAGGTTGATGAAGGAAGCGATGCGGGCCTCGGGCGCCGCCACCAAGCGCGAGGCCGTGGAGCGAGCCCTCCAGCTCCTGGTGCGTGCCACCGAGCGGGAAAAGCTGATTCGTTCGACACGCGGGAGTATCCATTGGCGCGACATCGAGGCCTGGGAGCGCCAGCGCTTTTCGAGACAACGTTTGTCCAAGTAGTTCAACAGGAGATTACCACTCGAAAGCGGCTGGCGGGTTGCTTGAGTACAGTCGATCCCGGCAGTGGCGTCATTGCGGTGTGTTGAGGCGATGTATTGTACAGATCAGGGGATGCTAATGCGCACCAACATTGAAATCGATGACCGCTTGATGAAACAAGCGATGCGAGCCTCGGGCAAGGCTACCAAGCGCGAAACAGTCGAGGTTGCCCTTCGACTGATGGTGCAACTAAAGGCACAGGAGCAGATCAGACGTCTGCGCGGCAAGCTCAAGTGGGAGGGCGATCTCGACGCGATGCGGCGCGACGGTCAGGAGCCGCGGTGACCGTGGTCGATAGCTCCGTTTGGATCGATTACTTCAATGGCCGGCAAACGGCTGAAACCGGTTTACTCGACCGGTTACTTGCGACTGAGCGGTTGCTGATCAGTGATCCAGTCCTTACTGAGGTCCTACAGGGCTTCCGTTCGGATCTCGAATTTGACAGGGCCCGTAGATTCCTGGAGGCGCTTGAGTTTCAGTCCATGGGGGGCTATGAAATCGCACTCGCTGCCGCACACAATTACCGGAATCTGCGGGCGCGGGGCGTCACGGTCCGCAAAACAATCGACTCGCTCATCGCGACTTTCTGCATCGAGCAGGGACACATGCTCCTCCATTCCGACCGCGACTTTGACGGTTTCGAGCGTCACCTGGGACTGCGTGTCCTCAGAGCGTGAGCGACGGTCGATCGGTACTTAGCAAAATCGTACAAGTTCGAAGACCGATACGATGCTCAAAATCGGAATGAGTCTCTACACAATCCTCGGGGCACCTGGAGAGTTGCGTCATAGCTCTGCAACCAGCTAACGTCACCACCGCAATAGAGGTTCGGTGAAAACGCGAAATCGGATCGGAAAATTAACCCCTCCTCCTGGCATGAAAGTGGTGGTTTGTGACGCCGACAGCCTTTTTGTCATCCCGAGCTCAGCCGAGGGATCAACGCGGAGCGATTTTGGCTGGGCGGGAGGGCAAGCAGGTAAAGAGACGAGACCGGTCGCGAGGAGCCGTTCGCTACGGATTTGCCTTCTACTTTCGTGCAACGTGGCCGGTCCAACGGACCCGTAAGAATCTGACCAGGGCAGGTGAGGAGCGGTTTTCGGTTCTGATCGCGCCACTAATGGGGCTTTCTCGCCATGCAGCATCAGTTGCGACGGGGGAGCGGCGGCGCATGCCAAGTCGGTGACAAGAATGTTCAAAATCGGTAGGGAATTCCATCTGCTCCACGTCGTCGGTGATTTGGATGCAGCCGACGAATGGTACGACCGTATTTTTTCGGTGCGTCGGTTCGTGCGCAATTACATGAAGGCGGCGATGCGCAAAGCTTCGCTGGTGCTGCTCGGCGACTTCGTGATGGAGCCGGCGCAACCAGTGCAGCAGCCGGGATGGGAAAAGTCGGCGCTGGGTAAGTTCTACGCCCGCTTCGGCCAGCGCTTTCACTCAATCGCCTGGTACGTCGATGATCTGCGCGAGACCTGCCAGGTGCTCAGCGAGCACAAGATTCGCCTGTTCGACATGGTCGGCAAACCGGTTACCGACCCGGGCCGAGGCGATGCGGTGTGGACTCATCCACAGGATACGCATGCCGCCTTTGAGTTTGCGGTAGCGCCAAGATTTTTCATCGATCCGCGGTTGCAGCCTGGATGGTCGACGGAATTCCCACGCGATCAGCATCCGCTCGGCATCGAGCGCGCATCGCATATCACGATGCTGTTCGGCGATCTGAAAGACGCTCTACGTGTCTATCAGGATGCGCTCGGCGCGAAACTGTTTCATGAGCAGGAATTTGCCGGACGCAAACGATCGGCTTTTTTTGCCGTGGGCGCGGACACGGTTATCGAAGCTGCGCAGCCACTTTCACCGTCCAGCCCTGAAGGGCGCGAGTTGGAGCAGGCGGGAGAAGGTATCTTCTCGGTGACTTTCAAGACTGGAAATCTCACTCGCGCGGCCGACCATCTGCGCTCGAACAACGTCCGCTTCGAGCTTACTGAGAATGGGTTGGTGATTAACCGCGAGGATGCGTTCGGAATGGTGTTGGGCTTCACCGAGCAGCCGCTGCCCAACGACCCGCGGCCATAAGTCGAGTGTGTTGCTATTAACAACGGGTGTTCTCGCAACTGACTAGATCAATTTGCTGCCAGTTAGCAGGCGCTGGGCCGGCCGCTACGGTACTCGAAAAGCCGGCCGATGTAGGAAGACAGCAGCATCTGCTGATTCACACCATCAAGTAACTAGTGGGCTGTAACATTGAAATCGGTATCGCTGGAAATCCCTCCCCCTGACCAGGGGGAGGTTAGGTGGGGGGCGACCGCCTTCGTTTCGAGACGACAAGTCGCTATCGTTTTCAACGTTACAGGCCACTAGTCGAGGATTGGTTCTCCTGCGGTCTGCGCGCCGTTGGCAGATTTGAGCAGCATGCACCACGGCGCGAGCAATACAACGAGGAACGCCAAACCCTTATACATGTCATGATAGGCAAGCAGCCATGCCTGAGGGCCGAGGCTGCTTTGCAACGGCAATGATCCCGCGAGCGGCGGCCCGGGCATTATCCCGGCCTTTCCCCAGGTATCGAGAAAAGCGCAATAAGTTGCTAGTTGGGCTTGATGCAAACTGTGGCGCGCAGTCAACGCATTGCTCACGATGGCGATACCAGTCGCCGCACCACTATTGATGATCATGCCAAACAGGCTGGTGGCGAAACCCATCCGCTCGCGTCGAATCTGGCCCAGGCCAAGAGCCGTGATGGTAGGGAAGACGGCACCCAGTCCCAAGCCGAACAGAAAAATTGGCAATAGCACTTGACGCTCGGTCGCATCGAGGCTCCAATGCGCCATGCGCCAAATCTCCCAGGCCGCCAGGACGAAGCCGCAGCTTATAATACGGCGCATGTCGATTCGTCGCCGTGACAGTTGGCCCACGGTGACCAGCGCCACAATCACCCCGAGTCCGCGCGGCGCAACCGCGAGTCCGGCCCGCCAGGCGTTGTAACCCAGCACGGTTTCCATGAAGAGCGGGTTCAGCAAATTCACGCTGAACAGCACCAGCGATTGCACGCAGATAAGCGTCACTGCCAGCGTGAAGCCGAAAGTCTTCAATATGCGGAAATCGATCACCGGCTCCGGAAAACGCAGTTCATGAACGATCAAAACCACCATCGCCGCGACAGAGGCCGCACTTGCATAACGGACCCAGGGAGCGGCGAACCAGCCTGACAGCCCGCCACGTCCGAGCACAATTTCAAACAACCCGAGCGCGAGCACGACGCAGGTTATTCCGACATAATCGACTCTGCCGCGGCCACGCTGCCGCGTCAAATAAGGCGGATCATGGACGAATACGTAGACCATCATCGCCGCCAGCGCTCCCATTGGCAGGTTGATGTAGAAATTCCAGCGCCAGCTCCAATTAAGCGTGATCCATCCGCCGATGGTCGGCCCAAGCACCGGCGCCAGCATCATGCCGATGCCGGACGTGGTCATCGCCAGCGTGTGCTCCTCGGGCGGAAAGGTCTCCAGCAAGATCGCCTGCGACAACGGCATCATCGCCGCCCCCGCCGCTCCCTGCAGGATCCGGAAGACCACCATCTGGCCGATTCCGCCTGCGAGGCCGCATAAGGCGGAAGCTATCACGAACGTCAGCACCGAAACGAGCAGGTAACGCTTGCGGCCGACGCGCGTGGCGATCCAGCCAGTGAGCGGCAAGACCACGCCGACCGCGGCGAAATAGCTGGTTACGACCCAACTGATACGATCGACCCCGACGTGGAAGCTGGTCTGCATGTAAGGCAGCGCCACATTGACGATTGACATGTCGAGTCCGATCAGTATCGAACCGAGAATTAGCGCACCGGCGATCAGCCATTTGCGCGTGCTCACAGGCGGATAGTCAGCGATCGCGCGGGCGGATGAAGCAGCCATGGCAGCACCTTACACTGTCTACGCGCGAGCTTTAAGCTGCGAGTGGCATTTCCCGGGCTTGCTTCACCTTGATTCGATTGATCTTTGCGGCGTGGGAGCGTAGTCAGCAGCATTGGAGCAATCCGCGAAGACGGGAGGAACTCGTATGCCGATGTTCGGAGTGCATCTTTATCCAACCGCGTATTCGATGGATCCAATCGAGTTGGTCAAAGCTGCGGAAGAACGCGGGCTCGACTCGGCGACCTATCCCGAACATACTCATATTCCAACCAGCCGAAAGACCCCGTTCCCGTTCGGCGGCGAGTTGCCCAAGCATTACGCCGAATTGCACGACCCCTTCATCGTGATGGCGGCGGCAGCTTCGGTCACCCAACGAATAATGCTTGGCACCGGCGTTTGCCTCATTCCTGAACACGATCCCATCGTCCTCGCCAAGCAGGTCGCCTCGCTCGACGTGATTTGCAAAGGACGCTTTTTTTTGGGAATCGGCGCCGGATGGAACGCGGAGGAGATGGAAAACCATGGCAGCCGGTTGACAACGCGATGGCCGATTACTCGCGAGCGGGTCCTGGCAATGAAGCGAATCTGGAGCGATGCCGAGGCCGAATTTCATGGACGGTTGGTCAATTTCGAGCCCATCTGGAGTTGGCCGAAACCAGTTCAGACCGGTGGTCCGCCGGTGCTACTTGGCTCCGCCAGTCCCAGGTCGATCGAACGCCTGATGGATTTCTGCGACGGATGGTACGCTCCCGATCTGGTTTCCGATCCGGCGTTTTACGCGCGCGGCATAACCTCTTTGCGCGCATGGGCGTCAGGCAAAGGACGACAACTCGACGAGGTTCATCTGTCGATACAGCTCGGGGTCGTTGAGAACGCAGACCGCGCCAAACGGCTGCTGGATGCAGGTTTCAGGCATCTGCTGTTCAGCATCATGCCGGCTCCAGCCGACAGAACGCTTTCGCTGCTCGACCGCTACGCAGAGCTGGCCGCGACGCTCAGAAGAGAATTCGGTTCAGTCGCATCCTGAACGGTCTTTCAACGACACTCCTGCAAGCCGCGGAAAAAGGCCTTCCGCCGCCTGCTTTCCCTCCTTCTGATCTCCCCAGCGGGGGAGAACTTGCGGTCCGCTGCTCTAAAATTAGTGGGACAGGCGTCTCTGCCGATAGCCTGCCCTGAGGAGCAGGCGGCGACGAATGGGATGATGCGCGAGCGCCTTTGCTCGCGCCACCTTTTACAGCCGCTCACCGGTCCAACGGCCAGACCCGGGGGTAGTCCCCGATCTCAGGCCCGTGCTCTCTCCCGCCCGCACGGCAGATTACAGAACGGGACGCAGGCCGTGAAGACTTTTTCAAATCCCGTCGGGAAGAATTAATGGATTATCCGTACGGCGACGGGTGAAATCAAAAAAACTGCGTAAGTCACCGATTGCGGGGCCGTTACTTGGCATATAGGAATTTCCCGCCGACGAAACTGGATTAGGCAGATTGTCGCGGCTCCGCCGGGAAAGTGGCGCGAGCTTCCAGTTCCATTCGATAAACTTTAAAATTGATGCATGATCGGCATAAGTATGATCGATCGTGCCCGGCTTCGCATATGGTGAAATAACCATCAGCGGGATACGAGTGCCATCGCCGAAAAAATCGAGCGGCTGGATATAGCCCGAATCGTAATAGCCGCCGCCTTCATCGAATGTTACGAAAATTGCTGAATCAGCAAAAAGCTTCGGATGCTTGATCACCGCGTTTGCGATACTGAGCACGAAATACTCATATGCAGACGCGGTGGAGTTGGCCGGATGGCCGGAATACGGCTCATACGGGCGCACGAAGTCGCGATAGAAATCCGCTACCCCAGTGATATCGCCGCGCAGCGCAGTGGTCATAACGCGTTTGCTGTATTGCAGCGGATTGCAAATCGAGCACCATGCATCGTTGGCGCCGCCATGCCTTAAACCACCGATATAGTATTTCCAAGATACGCCTGCACGGCTCATTGCCTCTCCGATGTTGGGCAAAGTTTGCGGCGGCAGGGTATACGGATGGAGCTTAATATCGATAAGACTGCCATCCTGGTTATATGCGGGTCCGTAGTTATTAACCAGGTAATAATGATCAGGCGCACAGTTCGACGCTCGATGCTGACTGCGCAAGTACTGTAGTACCGCGGCGACACCGGGTTGCGATTGATCGCCGCAGTTCACGTACGATCCACTTTGATAACCATCCCGCTCGTACCAGTTATTGGAGCCAGGCCACGGATCCGGGTCTTCGATTTGCTCCTTGGGCGGCGTCAGTGGCTTGCCGTTCCCATCCTCGTAAAAGGCCGCGTCACCGGTGCCCAGATAGATAAAGCTGGCGCCGGTGCCGCCCATAATTCCCTGGTGGAAGTTGTCGCTCATTGCATAGTGATCGGCAATAAACTTGAAGACCGGAGCATCGCCCTGGCTCATATTGTAAAAGCCCATCGCGACCCCGCCCTGATGGGTAGTTTGGCCGGTGAAGGGCACCGGCGGCGGTTTTGCTTCGCTGCCGAAGCCGATGGTCGTCCCATTCCAAACGAACAAATCGTTGCGGCCCTCGTCGAATTGCTGCCACATCTGGAAAAAGCGATGCGCCGGGTCGCCGGTATAAGAGAGCTGATAAGCGGTGTGCCTGGTGAGCTGGAACGGGCCATTCGGCAGGTCTGCCGGGAACCGCGCATCGGGCACACCCATTGGTTGCCCGAAAGCATAAGTAGTGTTCGGCTGCGGCAATCGGCCAAAAGGACGGGTTCGCTCGGGGGCAATGGAATATTTATCGTGGTCGAGCGCCTGCCACTGTTGGGCCTTGTCGAAATGCGGTCCAGGCGATCCGTCCGGTTTGATAATTCCCTCGGAAAGCAGATTGAGCACAGTCTGCCCACGCGCAGGCCGATACGTCCCGAACAAATTGTCAAAACTGTGATTCTCGCCAACGATGACAATGACATGCCGAATGGGGCTCTTCGGGGTATCAGGCGTGGCCGGCGCTATGGACCAACTGATGCACAGCAGTAACATCAGCAGCGCCGCCTCCACCGCACGGAGATAGCCTCTACGCGTATGGTCGAAGGCATCGGCAAACAAGCTCTCACCTTTCTGGTCCGTCTCTATGGCATTCTCCACGCTAGGTCCGCGGACAAGGGTAGCTTCAATGTATGATGCGATCACCGAGGAGCACTAGACGTTCACGTTTAATTTACAAACGGTTCTGTCACACCAATGAGGGTTTTGCGGGCATCTGGTTTAACCGCGCCAATAGCCTCTCAAAGAGGGCCACGTCTTGGGCCAACCTGGTGATGGTGCAGTGCGATTTGACTGCGTTGCCATCCCGCGGTCCAGTGCCTGGCGTATTGCCGCCATTGTCTGTTCAGGGGCGGTTCCGGTCTCGGCAGCATCCACGATCGATCGGAGCGGCCCGGTCAGTTGGATTCCTTCACCGACGACGACGTCTGACTTGCCTAGGCGTCGGGTTGTCGTGTGGACCGCAACTCCCCGAGACGCAGTACGGTAGCGCTTTGATCTCGGGACCGTAAGATGAACCACCTCAGGCACCGGAACTTTTTTCGATCCTTCTCACGAGTATGCGACAGGCAATATGCTAGCCGCATACCCTTGGGCGCTTTCAATTGGCCGGAGGCTTCCACTCCTTGAACCGCCCGGCGACGTCGCCTTCGAGATGATCGTTCGGGTCAAGATACCGGACGGAGCTTTGAGGGCTCAGGTCCAGATCTTTCAACTTCACCCAGAATATGGATGGGGACATGGCGCTGTTGATGTAATAGACCTTGTTGGTCACATCGATGGCGCTGATCCAGTTGGTCTGTGGTGCATGCGCGCGAGCTGAAGCTGACCAGCGACGAGGACTTTACGCTGGACGGCAAGCTGCTCATCAACTGACCTCGAACGCGGTCGATAAGCTCATCTACAATCCGCCCAATGGTATCGTAATAGACAATGAGACCTCTATATCCACAGAGTGACGATGTGTGGCGTGCGGATAATGTCTCAATAAACACCTGGCATCTGTCCAGCGAACAAAACAGGATAACATTTGAGGGCTCGTCATGGTCCTATTTCCATGATGACGGCGCACCGGCTAATTGGATCTTATACTTTCATTGAGAAAGGCTCGTCTGTGTTCGATAGGGAAGGAACGACTGCAATCAGGTAGGCATCGTGGATAGGTCGCCGCCTGGATTCTTGCTTATTCTGCCGATACCTTTGGTGAAATAGTATTGAAGCAAAGCACATTTCAGACCACCACAAGCGGTTCTGTTGTCGTGATCCAGTTGGAGGGCGTTTCATCCCTTCTCCTTGCCTGCAATGGTCAGATCAGTGCCTCCGACAGCACTCAGGTTCCATACAGTAGGGCAGTCGTGGACCACCGCCTGAGAGCACGCCGTAAAACAGCCATGCGAGGAAGCCGTAATTAGTCAGCACGCTACCGCCCGGTTGCGCGTCCTGCGTCATAGCCATTTCGCCACGATCATTCTCATTCAACCCCTTGTAATGCGCACGTCGCAGACTCCTTTTAATAATCGCACCTCTTAATAATCGCACCTCGCGGACTTGTTTGCTCGGCTGCACTTCGTTCCGCCTAGTGAGCTCGGCTGCGCTTGCGCTCCGCCTGGTATCGATTACTACTTCTGGTTGCTGTTGGCCGAGGGCATCTAACGAGGCGGCTGTCGTTGCTTAGCCACTACTCCATTATGACTCGGAGGCAGGTTGCAGGGCGGCGCCACATTTGCCGCAAAATCGGCTGACCGCTCGGGGCTGACCGGGAATTTGCCGCCTATAGACGTCGCTGGGAAAGTGTCCCGAAGCCTGACTGTGCTTCATGCATTCGCCACAGATCTCCGAATCGTTCAGCCGCAGACAATGGCGACAGATCGTGAGCACCCCACTACTCACTTTTATTTCACTGCCATACCCTTTTTAGCCAATTCGTCGAGCGCGCCGGGCGATTTCCGCAGGCCGGTGCAA
>WNFD01044637.1_pt1 | contig 10276 bp, 7 predicted proteins | sample 5400491 | NCBI WGS metagenome assembly WNFD01 (sample SAMN13153343, study PRJNA577476) | soil metagenome | isolation source: 120 cm saprolite under Douglas fir tree site 2 hole 2 replicate 2 | place: USA:California | collected 2015-04-18 | reverse complement strand
CTTATGCCGAAAACGGTAAACCAATCACTGACCCAATGTGGCTGGACACAGTGAATGTTCCATATGGCGGTTCCGTCGACGTCATTATGGACTTCACCGATCCCGTAATCAGGGGCATGTCCGTCTTTCACTGCCATCTCCTCAATCACGAAGACAAGGGAATGATGGCCAAGATTCTCTTCGAATGAGTGACCTATCACATCCCGACGCGTGGGAATCGCGGCCGTCGCAGCTGCCCGGTCTTCCTGTAAGGATTCCGTTTGCGTCACTCGTCCGCGGTAACGTGGCTGCCAGCGGGCCGACGTGGATTCCCCTCGTGTTGGTGTTGGGTGCGATCGTCGCAGTCGCTTATGCGGACCACCTCGTTGTTCCGCTTTCGCTGATCTACCTGTGCATACTTCCGATTGTCGTCGGCGCGACTTTCCTTCGCAGACTAATCAGCTACGGCCTTACCGTCGTTTGTGTCCTGCTCCATGACTATTATTCTCCGAAGGATATACATCTGGGACTTCGAATCTTCCACAATCTCTCCGCGATATTGTGTTTCGCCCTGGTTGTCTATGTCATACGGCGGTATATGGACCAGAGAGAAGCGCTGGCCAGGACCGTTCGACAGCAACGTGATGATCTTTTGAGAGACGTAGAGTTGGCTGCGCAGGTCCAGCGCTTATTTCTTCCCTCAGGCAAACCAGCTATCCCTGGGCTTGAAATAGCCGGAATGATGCACCCCGCCCGGGTCGTGGGCGGCGATTACTACGACTATATTCCGCTCGATGGGCATACTCTTCAGGCCGTAATTGCGGATGTATCCGGAAAAGGTGTTCCCGCCGCCCTCCTGATGTCTGCGACGGCGGCAGCAATGCGTTTTGGGGCGAGCCACGATCGGAATATGCTCGAGCAAGTGCAGCGACTGAATACTGGAATCCTTTTGGCCTCCGACGATGAACGCTATGTAACGTTGATGATCGCGGAAATAGATACACACAGACGAATGATTCGGTATGTGAACTGCGGCCATAACCCAGCGCTTTTGTTTCGAGCAAGCACTGGTACTCTGACGCGCCTGAACTCATCGTGTCCCCCTTTGGGATTATCTCCACAGGAAATTTGTGAACTAGCATCAGCTGACCTTAGTCCCGGCGACGTAGTGGTTTTCTACACGGATGGCGTCACTGAGGCAGAAAACCGGTTAAGCGAGGAGTTCGGTATGGAGCGCCTTTCCGCAACGGTCCGCAGTGGTTCTTCGCTCTCCGCCGAGGATCTCATGACCAGCATCTACAACGCTGCGGCGGATTTTTGCGGCGATAACTTCAACGACGATGTCACCATTCTCGTCGTCAAGTGCGATTTCGACAGTCCCTCGATTCCTCGCTCGTAACGCCCTTCTGTTTGTCCCCCTCGTTCGCGAGTTGCCCTCCCTCCTCAAAGACACGTTGTCAGTGTGTTGGCAATCAATCCAACAGGCTGGACACTTCGCTCCTCCGCTTCCGGCCTGATTTCCACCTCATCTTCGTTAAGACCTTTGTTTTTAATGACTTCCTAAAGCTCTCGTTCGCTCTCTCCAATGGCATCCGGGCTGCATTCTCTAGTGTCCGAGGCAAGAAAAACTACTTGAGGGAAATCACATGCGAAAACTTTTGATCTGTCTGAGCTCCATTTTTTTCGTGCTTGCACCACTCTTCGCCGAGGTGGCAAATGCCGCGGACGAAACCAAAAATGACAACCGGCTAAGAAATAGTGGAACGGTCTTGAAAGAGATTCTCGATGTTCCTGACAACATTCCACAGGACCTGCTCGACAAAGCCGATTGCGTCGTCGTTTTTCCCTCGGTCCTGAAGGCCGCATTTATCGTCGGAGGAAGCTACGGCCGAGGCGCCATGTCGTGCCGCAAGGGCGACGACTTCCGGGGACCCTGGGGTGCTCCCACCATGATGGCTCTCGAAGGTGGCAGCTTCGGCTTTCAAATCGGTGGACAAGCTACCGACTTTGTTTTGCTCGTCATGAATGAAAGTGGCGCGCGCGGCATTCTCGCCAGCAAGGTCAAGCTGGGAGGCGATGCCTCGGTCGCAGCTGGTCCAATCGGTCGCGATTCGTCCGCCGAAACGGACGCGACCTTGCGTTCCGAAATCTTGAGCTACTCCAGGGCGCGTGGCTTGTTTGCCGGAGTCTCTCTCGAAGGCTCAACAATTCGCCCGGACAATGGCGACAACCGCCGCGTCTACGGCAAGAAGATTTCGGCAAAAGAAATTGTTCTGTCTGGAACAGTTCCTCTGCCCGAAGCGGCCCAGCAACTGATCTCGACCCTGGATGCAAGAACTCCAAGGCACAAGCAGTAGGTTTGTCAAATTACTCAGTCCCGCGAAGCGGTGAAACGATTGGGAGTGACTCATGTGGATTGTAAAACTAGCACTGAAGCGGCCATACACCTTCGTGGTGCTCGCTATTCTGATTCTAGTCTTTGGGGGCCTGGCAATTGTTCGGACCCCCACGGACATCTTTCCGAATATCGACATCCCCGTCGTCAGCATCATCTGGAACTACAACGGACTTGATCCGCAGAATATGTCCGACCGGATCGTCTCTACCACCGAGCGCAGCCTGACCACGACGGTCGATAACATCGCGCACATCGAGTCCCAGTCGCTTTATGGCATCGCCGTTGTGAAAGTTTTCTTCCAGCCTACCGTGAGTATCGACAAGGCTATCGCCCAGATCACTGCAAATTCCCAAACGCAACTCCGGCAGCTGCCTCTGGGCACCACGCCGCCACTCATCATCACCTATAGCGCATCGACCGTCCCTATCCTGCAACTCGGACTCTCCGGAAAAGGCCTGGCGGAGCAGCAGCTGAACGACTATGGCCTCAATTTCATTCGCCCTCGACTGGTTACAGTCGAAGGAGCCGCAGTGCCATATCCATATGGCGGTAAACAACGCCAAGTGCAGGTCGACTTGAACACGGCCGCGTTGCAGTCGAAAGGACTTTCTGCCCTCGATGTCGTGAATGCGATCGCCGCGCAGAATTTGATTCTGCCAACCGGCACATCCAAAATCGGTGCGAAAGAATACAACGTTGACATCTCGAATGCGGCTCCGCAGACGATCGAGCAACTGAACCGCATCCCTATCAAGACGATTGGCACTACAACGACTTACATCGGTGATGTCGCTTGGGTCCGCGATGGCTTTCCGCCGCAAACCAACGTCGTTCGCATCAATGGCCAACGCGCGACCCTTTTGACCGTCCAGAAAAATGGCAATGCGTCAACGCTAGACATTATTGCCGGCATAAAGGCTCTGCTGCCGCAAATCAAGCAGACGGTGCCACCGGCATTGGACATCAAATCGCTGGCCGACCAATCCATCTTTGTGAAGAGCGCCATCCAGGGCGTCGTGAAAGAAGCGAGCATTGCGGCCTGCCTCACCGGTCTGATGATTCTCCTCTTTCTGGGCAGCTGGCGAAGCACGCTGATCATCGCTGTTTCGATTCCGCTCGCCATTCTAACTTCGATCATCGTGCTGAGCGCACTCGGCGAAACCATCAACATCATGACATTGGGAGGGCTCGCTCTCGCCGTGGGAATCCTGGTGGACGACGCCACCGTGGAGATCGAAAACATCAATCGCAACATCGCCATGGGAAAGGAAGTGGAACACGCCATTCTCGATGGCGCGCAACAGATCGCGGTGCCGGCGTTTGTCGCCACGCTCGCCATCTGCATTGTCTTCGTTCCGATGTTCCTTCTTTCGGGTGTCGCGCGCTATCTGTTCGTGCCGCTCGGTGAAGCCGTCGTCTTCGCCATGTTGGCCTCCTATCTGCTCTCGCGCACGGTTGTGCCTACCATGGCCAAGTATCTCTTGCGCGGCCATGAGCACGACGCCGCCAATACCGGGGCCTCCCGCAATCCTTTCGTCCGCATGCAGGTTCGTTTTGAAGAAGCATTCGAACGCTTTCGCGAACATTACCGTGGATTTCTGGAACGCTGCCTTCATCATCGTCGCGTTTTCCTGATCGCCTTCTTCGGCGCGCGGCTCTCTAGCTTTGATCGTTCCTTGGCTGGGGCAAGACTTCTTCCCGACCACCGACAGCGGCTCGTTCAATCTTCACCTCCGAGCGCCAACCGGCACACGCATTGAGGAAACCGCGCGCCTCTGCGATCTCGTCGAGCAGTCCATCCGAGAGCAACTGCCCCCAGGCGAAATCTCCAATGTGATCGACAATATCGGGCTTGCGTACAGCGGCATCAACGTCTCCTACAACAACACGGGAACCGTGGGCCCGGCGGATGCCGATATTCTCGTAACTTTCGGAGTCAATCACCATAAAACGGCGAAGTACGTTCATGACCTGCGCATCAGCTTGGCCAAACAATTTCCCGGCGTGACCTTTTCTTTCTTGCCCTCCGACATGGTCAGCCAAATTCTGAACTTCGGGTTGCCCGCTCCTATCGACATTCAAGTAACCGGCAATGATTTGGCGGGCAATCAGGCGTATGCGAATTCGTTGCTCGAACGAGTCAAGAACGTTTCCGGGATTGCCGACGCGCGAATCCAGCAGCCATTCGATCAACCCTACATGCATCTCTCGGTTGACCGCACCAAGGCGCAAGAGGTCGGTTTCAATACCCAATCGATTGCGCAAAACGTGCTGATCTCCCTAGGCGGCAGCTTTCAGACCTCACCGACATACTGGCTCGACCCCAAGAATCGCGTCAGCTATTCGGTTTCGACGCAGACCCCGCAGTACCGCGTCGCCTCCCTTCAGGATCTAGCCAACATGCCGATCACCGGGCCTACACCAAACGCCCCGCCATCCCTTCTCGCCAGCTTCGCTTCCATTCAGCGCGGAAGCGGAACGGCGGTGGTCTCTCACTACAACATCCAGCCAGTGATCGATCTCTTCGGCGCCGTGCAAGGTCGCGATCTCGGAGGTGTCTCGGGTGATATCACGCGCCTTCTTAATGAAACGCGCAGCCAACTGCCGCGCGGCTCCCAAGTCATTCTCCGCGGCCAAGCGCAGACGATGCGCTCCTCCTATATCGGTCTCTTAGCGGGACTATTTTTTGCTATTCTCCTGGTCTACCTCCTGATCGTTGTGAACTTTCAGTCTTGGCTGGACCCATTCATCATCATTTGCGCGTTGCCTGCCGCCCTGGCTGGAATCGCGTGGATTCTGTTCGTAACTCACACGACCCTGAGCGTTCCGGCCCTTACGGGCACCATCATGTGCATGGGCGTAGCGACCGCCAATAGCATCCTCGTGGTGAGTTTTGCGGCAGAGCAGTTGGCTGCGGGAAAAGATCCAATCACCGCCGCTCTTGAGTCCGGTTTCACGCGCTTCCGTCCCGTGCTGATGACCGCTTTGGCCATGATCATCGGCATGTTGCCGATGGCTTTAGGGCTCGGCGATGGCGGCGAACAGAACGCGCCTCTGGGCCGCGCGATCATCGGCGGGCTGCTTTTCGCCACGGTATCCACGCTGCTCTTCGTGCCGACGGTCTTCAGTGTTCTACACGGACTGAGGGCTCGGCCTGCAGGGAGCAGCACACAATCACTGGGGAGTTCTCTCAACGCAAATTGAAGGGGTAATGCCAATGCAACCAGAAACAACACTATCAGAAACAACGCAACAGGTTCCCGTGCAGGGACAACGACAGCAAGCGTCAAGCGCCAGCCGCTCGCGGCGAGGCGGGCTCATCGCGCTCGCAATGTTCCTGGCGTTCGCAGCGCTCCTGGTGTCTGGGATTCTCGAGCGCGTCCATACCAGTGCCGCGTTGCGCACGGAGACCGCGCAGATGGCGGTACCGAGCGTCGCGGTCGTTTCGCCGCAGCGGTCCGCGCCCTCGCAAGAAATCGTGTTGCCCGGAAACGTACAACCGTATGTTACCGCCCCGATTTTCTCGCGCACCAATGGATATTTGCAGGCCTGGTATCTCGATATCGGCGCACACGTGAAGAAAGGGCAACTGTTGGCGGTGATTGCGACGCCCGAAGTGGACCAGCAACTCGGACAGTCGCGCAGCAATCTTTCCACCGCCGAGGCCAATCTCCGGCTTGCTGAGATTACGAAGAATCGTTACGAAGACCTGCTCAAGACCCATGCTGTGGCCCAGCAGGACGCGGACAATGCCATCGGCACGTTCAACGCGAATAAATCGATTGTCGAAGCCGATCAAGCCAATGTGAAACAACTGGAAACATTGCAATCGTTTGAAAAAATCTATGCACCCTTCGATGGAATTATTACCGCGCGTAACACCGACGTCGGCGCTCTCGTCGATTCGGGCAGCTCTGCAGGCGTCAAGACCGATCTCTTCCATCTCTCTCAGGTGGATCGGTTGCGCGTGTACGTCAATGTCCCGGAGGAATATTCGCAAGCCACCATTTCCGGCCTTACCGCCGAATTGACGTTGGCGGAGTTCCCGGGTACCACATTCAGCGGCAAGCTCGTGCGAACGTCCCAGGCGATTAACTACGAAACACGCACGCTGCTGGCGGAAATCGACGTCGTCAATCCTACGGGCAAATTACTTTCCGGCTCCTATGCGGAAGTTCATTTCAAGGTTCCGGGGAAGCTCTCCACCTACATCTTGCCGACCGAAACTCTTTTGTTTCGCAAGGAAGGTCTGCGCGTCGCCGTTGTGAAGGACAACAAAGCGCAGCTTCTGCCCGTAACGCCCGGCCGTGACTTCGGGGACACGATCGAAATCATTTCCGGCCTGCAGGGCAATGAGTCCGTCATCGTGAGCCCTCCTGACTCCGTGGTGAACGGGGAAAAAGTGCAGGTCGCTCAATCCACCACGGCTGGAGGCACGCAATGAGTTTCCCTCGGCACCGCAATACAAACATTCGATTATCGACGCGTACCATGGGGAGTATCGGTGTCCTAAGCATGCTGTTATTCGGCGGGTGCACCGTGGGTCCGAAATATCGTCGCCCCGCCGCGGAGGTTCCTGCCTCCTACAAAGAGGTCGGCGACTGGAAACCGGCCCAGCCGAATGATCAGAGCTTCAGCGGCAACTGGTGGGAAGTGTTTCAGGACGCTCAACTGAACGCCCTGGAATCCCAGGTCAACGTCTCCAACCAAAACTTGAAGGCGGCCGAGGCCCAATACACGCAGGCTCGCGCGCTGGTCCGCTACAATCGAGCCAACTATTTTCCTTCCATCAGCGGGGGCGCGGGCGCGACACGGAACAAAATCTCGAACAATCGGCCTCCTAGCCTCTCCACCAATGGAGCTACCTACAATGACTTTCAAATTCCGTTTGAACTCTCTTACGAAGTCGACGTCTGGGGACGGGTACGCCGCACCGTTGAGTCCTATCGCGATCAGGCACAAGCCAGCGCAGCCGACCTGGCAACCATCAACTTGTCGATGCACGCCCAATTGGCTTTGGACTACTTCCAAGCCCGAACACTTGATGCTGAGGAGCAGCTTCTAAACTCGACCGTCACGCAGTACCAACAAGCCTTGGAATTGATCGAGAACCGATATGCTGGCGGCCTTTCTTCCGATCTGGAAGTCCAGCAGGCCAGAACTCAACTGGAGACAACTCGCGCACAGGCCATCGATGTCGGAGTGGCGCGCGCCCAGTACGAGCACGCTGTGGCCGTCTTAATTGGCAAGCCTCCAGCCAACTTCAGCCTTGCCGCTCTTCCCCTCACGACACCTCCACCTTCGATTCCGGCTGGTCTACCTTCAGAATTGCTTGAACGCCGGCCCGATATTGCCGCAGCGGAAAGACGAATGGCTTCGGCAAACGCACAAATCGGTGTAGCCAAGGCCGCCTATTATCCGACCATTAGTTTGGGCGCTACAGGTGGTTTCGAGAGCGGCGTAATTACCACACTCATTTCGGGCCCGAGCGCCCTCTGGTCGGTGGGCGGTTCCGCAATAACGCCTATTTTTGATGGCGGGCGCCGTCGGGCCAACATGGATCAAGCGCTAGCAGCTTACGATCAGACAGTTGCCAACTATCGCGAGACAGTCTTGACCGGCTTTCAGCAAGTTGAGGACAACGTAGCCGCGTTAAGAATCCTCGAACACGAAGCTCAGGTTCAGGATCAGGCCGTCGTCGCAGCGCAAAAGTATTTGCAGCTCGCCACCACGCGTCACTGCTGTAAATATTCTCGGCCGCCGCATGGTAGACGCGGTGACCCTGGTTCAAGCGCTGGGCGGTGGCTGGAATAGCTCCGAACTACCTCAGCGCCCGGAATGCTGCGGCAAACTGACCAGCACCTCAAAGTAGTCTGCAATTTCAGCTGTTGTGAAAATCAAATCCGTATCGCGCGACCAAGCGAAGGGAGAACGACAATGTCGAGCGCCAAGGCCGGTAACATCACAGGCTGGCTTGACGACACTCGCGATTCAAGTAACGATCGCAAGTGGAAGGGGAGACCATGAGGACGTCAGACGACTCGCGCGCAGTCCAGGGAGACGAACAGTGCAGAGACGGGCACTATCGCGCCAAGCTGGACCTCCGCACAACGACAGCTAGCAGCACAGACGCTGATCCCATACAGGAGTTGGATCCGAACAACTCGACTTCCCTGCAAGCGCAAAATCCAATTGACTTGGGCAATCTCAGAATCGGACGTGCCTCCGAAGAAGCGGCTGGCATTCCCGCCATCTGGAATACCATGCTCTACGGAATTGGTGAGATGGGTCCCGTTCGATCGACCCAAGCTTTTTTGAAGATCAATCAACCAACTGGGTTCGACTGCCAGAGCTGCGCATGGCCAAGTCCTGACAAGAAGCGAAAGATTTTTGAGTTTTGCGAGAACGGCGCCAAAGCGGTCTCTGACGAGTCTACAAAGAAGCGCATCGGGGCGGAATTTTTCGCGAAGTATTCGATAGCGGAGCTGGCGGGAAATCCGATTACTGGCTGAATCAGCAGGGGCGCCTGACTTCGCCCATGGTACGGCACGCGAACGCAACGCACTATCAGCCGATCACATGGTCAGACGCCTTTGCGATGACCGCGCAGGAACTGAACGGCTTGGATTCGCCCAACCAAGCCAGCTTCTACACCTCCGGCAAAACGACCAACGAGCCTGCCTTTCTTCTGCAGTTATTCGCACGGCAGTTCGGAACCAACAATCTGCCGGATTGCTCGAACATGTGCCACGAGTCGTCGGGAGTAGCGATGAATGAAACGCTCGGCGTCGGCAAGGGCACCGCTACACTGGAAGACATGGAGAGCAGCGAGCTCATCTTCATTTTTGGAAACAATCCTGGAACAAACCACCCGCGAATGTTGACCTCGCTTCAGAAAGCCAAGGATCAAGGTGCAAAGATCATCGCCGTCAATCCCTTACCTGAAGTAAGCCTGATGAAGGTAACGAATCCAAACCCTCAAGATTATTCGAATCCTTTGGAGCTGCCCTTTGCACTGCTTGGGAAAGGCCGCCGATGTGGAAGCCACCAGCTGGGAAGAAATTGAGGAAAACAGCGGGCTAAGTCGAAATCAACTGCGTGTTGCAGCCGATATGTACGCGGGTTCAAAGAAGACGATTATCGCGTGGTGCCTGGGCGTTACACAACAACGCAACGGCGTCGACAACGTTTCGATGATCGTGAATCTTCTGCTTGTTGGCGGTCACATAGGACACGCGGGGGCAGGCACTGTTTGTGTGCGTGGACACTCAAATGTTCAGGGTGACCGGACAATGGGGATCTGGGAGCGCCCCCCAAAAACATTTCTGGATGCGCTCGGGAAAGAGTTCAACTTTGAACCACCTCGGAAATCAGGATATGACACCGTCGAGACTTTGCATGCGATGTTCGACGGGGACGTAAAGGTGTTTTTTGCGATCAGCGGTAATTTCCTGTCAAACGTACCGGACACCGTCTACAGCGCGCACGCCATGCAACGCTGCAAGCTAACCGCCCACGTTTCGACCAAACTAAACCGTTCTCATCTCATTACAGGAGAGCGGGCATTGATTCTTCCTTGTTTGGGCCGGACGGAGGAAGACGTCCAGAAGACCGGCAAGCAGTTCCTAACCATCGAGGATTCCATGGGCATCGTCAATCCCTCCGAGGGCTTTTTCCGACCCGCTTCACCAGAGTTGATGAGCGATGTGGCGATCATTGCGAATTTGGCACATGCGACTTTGGGGTCTCGGACGACCACGAATTGGCTGGGCTTTGCAGCGGACTACAACTTGATTCGTGACGCGATTTCTAGAGTGATTCCGGGATTCGAGAACTTCAACGCCCGATTGGCCGAGGGAAAATTCTTCTATCTCCCCAATGCAGCACGGCTCCGCAACT
>WNFD01039447.1_pt1 | contig 10276 bp, 8 predicted proteins | sample 5400491 | NCBI WGS metagenome assembly WNFD01 (sample SAMN13153343, study PRJNA577476) | soil metagenome | isolation source: 120 cm saprolite under Douglas fir tree site 2 hole 2 replicate 2 | place: USA:California | collected 2015-04-18 | reverse complement strand
GAGAAAATAGTAGTTATGTATTACAACAACTTTAGAAGTGAGGTTCGTCAGGAGTGGGCAACAAGGCAAAGAATGGCACCGTCGTCAATGCGTTTGACCCTGTAGCACGTCTCAAACGAACCATTCGTGGACACTTTACGAGGCTAGGGTTCACGAAGGGACAGGATGGCACCCTCGTACTACCTGGTACTGATAAAGAGATCGTCCGACAACTTCATCATGGACAACGCATCGAGCGGCTATTGTCGGGAGCGGCCTCAACTTCCGCCGCATTGCGAAGAGTGCTCCGTCGCTTTGCAAACGGTGCCGAGATTGATCCTCATAAAATTTCTCTACGGTTAGTGCGCGTTTCTAGCGACACCGTAGAGGCAGACATTTTTCGCGTTGCAGCGCTCACATGGTCTGTTCCGGTATCTGCCGGATTCGGTCGGCGATTGCGATACCTGGTCTGGGACGACTATCACGACAAAGTTGCTGGAATTATTGCGCTCGGCGACCCGGTGTTTAACTTATCGGTAAGGGATGATTTGATTGGATGGAAAGTTAACGATCGCGCCAAACGTCTAGTCAACTTGCTAGACGCATATGTGCTGGGGGCAGTACCTCCATATAATATGTTGCTCGGAGGAAAAGCGGTAGCCTGTCTGGTGCGGTCCCGAGAGGTATTCAACGATTTCAAAGAGACGTATGGCAATTCGGTTGGAATAATTTCTGGCAAGGCGAAGCGGGCAAAGCTTCTTGCGGTAACAACAACGTCGTCATTGGGCAGATCTTCTGTGTATAATCGCCTACGTCTCGGCGAAACGGCGTATTTTACGCCGATCGGCTTCACCGAGGGATGGGGACATTTTCATATTACTGATAAGATTTTCGATGAAATACGTGAGTATCTACGGATAATTCAACATCCGTATGCTGACAGCCACCAATTCGGCGAGGGACCCAGCTGGCGCTTTCGGACGATACGGGTAGCCCTCGGCGAAGTGGGCATTAGCAAAGCGGTACTGCGACACGGCATCAAGCGCGAGGTATTCCTATGCCCCTTTGGAAAGAACGCCCTGGAAATCTTGAGGAGCGGTCGGGGAAGGCTTGATTTATCCGACGTGCGTACCGTCGCTGAGATCTCCGATCTCGCCCGAGAACGATGGATGATTCCCCGGTCGGTTCGTCGAAGCGAGTACCGCGACTGGCGCCGGGATGAAATTCCAAACCTCGTTTACGGGCGGGCACCGGAAAGCAGGGTTCTCAAGGAAAAATCGGGATGAGGTGACCTTGGGGAGCCCATGCTGGCTGAAGCGCAGACACGTCTGGAAGAGCATTTCACGGGGCTGGCCAGGGAGCGGTCGGGCTACGGTTACCCGGTTTATGCACTCGATCATGGACTGGAACGGGAAGAAATAGAAGCACTGCGTCGGGGACTCCAGGAGGATCTAAGCGGGTTTGGGTACCCTCGACGGAAATATTGGCTTCTGTGGATCGTTGTCGCCGCCGAGGTTGGTTACGCTTACGATGGCGATGAGTATTGGATCTCGTTTGCCGCGGGTATGCCTGAGTGGTCACGGTTTGGCAGCCGCGAGACGATTCGGCAATGGTTCAGGACTTTTGCATCTGACTTCGCGGGGTTCTCACCGCAAGGACGATGGGCTGAGCATTTCTCTATCATTGCGTGGCCAATCACTCACTCGATACTTCCACTCTATTTGCAATATCACTTCGCACAGCATCTGTACGATCTGCGGTACGAACTCGCACGTCGTGACGATATCGGAATCGAACAATTAGGCGAATTTCTCAGAGAGAGATATCAGGGTTACTCTTCACGTTTTGGTAATTTTCTTGAGCAAGCTGAGCTCACTTCTCGTCTAGTCCTGGCTCTACGGGACGACGATGTTCAAGACACTGTAGCTCCAGTCTCGAGAGCGACGCTGTCCCGGATCGTTTCTGATCTCGAAATCCACCGTTCGGCACGTGACTATCTGTCGACGGCGCGCCGGATTCTCCGGGAAGCGCGGCTTCGCGGAAGCGTCCGCCTAGTGGGAGGCAGCGCCGGACATCCGGGCACAGCTGCAGGCATTGGGGGAGGGGGACTGAAGCTCGTCGCCCGGCGGTCCTCGGCCGGATCATGGCGGCTTGGGATCACGCTTCCGGATTTCGCAGGTCAGTTGCGACTGAGCGGCGCGAAGGCCGGAGCGCTCGATGCTACGCGCGTACGATTGAGTGACAGGCTGGAGACCTGGATGCCGGGGCGAGCCCTGCTGTCCTACTCGGGCAGGGAACAGCCGCTGGAGATACTTCCTCGCCCACTCACCCGGCCAGTCGTTGAGTTTGAACGCCAGGTCCCTGGGTTTTCAGACCTCCTATCCCCGAAATTGCAAATCCAGGGATCACCTCCCTGGCTTCTTCGCGTCCAAGGGGACGGGGCGGCACGGCAAGTCTTGGGTAATTACGTACGTTCTGGCCGGACTTACGTGCTTATTACACAAGATCCCATTGCCGATGATATTGCGCGCGATCTTAGGCTGGAGCCGCAAGACTGTCATACCAAAAATGTACTGCTATACCTCTTTGAGGTCCCTGAAGGAATTGGGCCGGTACATTTGCAATCACTTGCCCAGCTCAAGCTGGGATACTCACTGCAAGCCCACGTTGAGCCCGTCGGTTTGATCCCGCGTTGGGACGACACACTCGGTGGATCTGTGTGGCTGCCCGCAGAGGAGTTGCTGCTGCGTATGTGGGCAGACTTCGACGTCAGAGAGTTTGCGATCCGCGTCGATGGAGGAGATAGGACGCTCATTCCTGTCCACAACAGCAACGAGAAAATAGTCAGCCTTGGAACCCTACCGATAGGACGGCACGTCATCGAAGTCATCGCAGCACCGGCGAGGGGTCTCGGCGGTGCGCAGATCGCCCGGCTGATTGAGCCGGAACAGCTAGTCGTGGAAGTCAGGTCGCCGGTGCCATGGCGAGAAGTTTGAAGATGTGTTAAGCGGCCGGGCCGAAATTACGCTTCACGGTCCGACTGGTCGAAGCGCAACGGCGGAGGTGCGCTTGTTCGACACCAATGGCCATCAAGCCGAGGGGGCCGAACTCGCTAGGTTGCCCGTACCGAGCAGCGCATACGCTATTCAGCGCGCTATCGAAAAGCTCCGTACGGAACCACTGTCCGAAAAGGTGCAAGGAGCGCCCCGCGTCGATCTTCTCTTCCGAGTCGAAGAACTGGGGGCCAGTTCACTCACATTTTCCAGAGATGTTGAGCCCTTGCGGTGGAAGTTGGAACCGAAGGACACCGGATATGCGGTGCGGCTGATCGACGAAGCGGGATCAGACCAACAGATCCTAGTCGAGCGGTTCGACATCCGGGTTCCTGACCGTCCCATAGCGTTGCAACTGGACGCAACGTTAGCGGGCGTGCCTGTTGAACCGCCGGGAAGCTTGTTCGTGGCTCGGCAGGAAAAGCGCACGTTCGCAGTTATCGCGAGCGTGTTGGAGCAGAAGCGCTTGACGGCGTTTTCCGATTTAGGCGTCGACATTGCGCTGGCGTCACCCCTGAACAAGCCGCGGCGCATCGCACGGCTTCTTGCCCTGCAGCGGCGATGGGGGAGAGCGCGAGCGCTTGGACGGTTGGGAGTGGTCCGGAAGGCAAATGTATTGGAGGCTTTCGAGCAACAGATCGCCAGAATGACATGCGGCGCGACCTGGGCCGATTGGGTGCGGGAGTGCCTTGCCGGAAGGCCCGGCCTTCTCGATCGCTTGCAGCGCGAGGTTGGCGGATCACCGGGCTTTGCATCGAGGATGCGCAACACTCTATGGAACCAGCCCGCGACGAACCCTCAATGTCGGGAGGAATTTGTCAAGATAGCGAGAACCTACGGCATTTCGGTCGGCGCGGAAGTGTGCGAATTGGCACTGAGGTTGGCGTTCCGTCCCGGTACCATTCGATTGAGCGACCCGGATAAGGTGGTGAGGGCATTTGAGGAACTGGCCGGCAACCCGGTTGTGGCCAGAGGCGCGTATCTGGCCAAGCTCGCCACGGACATGACGGCTCGCGCTCGTGCAGCTTCCACCGGAGGAGAAGCTGGATGACGATCTCGGTTATCACTGCTGGTGACGCAATTCATCGGGTTGCCCGATCGCTCGGGTTTCAGGCACCTGCGTCAGTAGAGGGCCTCAAACCGGAGGTAATCGCCCAAGCGTTGCGCCGGGCGGTGCACATACTTGCGCCGTGTGGAAAGCACGAACTGGAAAACGCAATCTTGGAGTCTTTTGCCGGGCTCGGCCATGCAAGAGAGGAACTGGCGCCGGTTGTGGAGCACACACTGGAGGAACTCATTGTTTATGGCGATATTCTGGAAATGCGTGATGCGGATGATGACCATTGGAGCAGAAGCGCCTTGGTCCTGCGGCCGGCGCCGCCGTCTTTCATTGAGAGGAAAAATGGGTCGATTGTCGTAATTGGGGTCGCCGGCGACGAGATTACTCCATTCACGCCCGAGCTGGCGTCGAGGATTCGCCATAACGGTGGGGTGCGGACGATCTACCCCGACGATGGTGAGGATCTCAAAAGCCTGCTGCATGAGATTGGCTTGCTGGAATTGCCGGAACGGGTGTGGGTAAGGATCCCCAAGCTGGAAAGTGCAGCAAGCTACCTCGCCGATCAGCGTCGGCTACTGGCGAAGGAGCCGCCGTCGGGCGGTATCGAGGGAATAAGTATTCTCGACCCCTCGCGTTCACCCGCCTTTTATCGTGACAGATGGCGAGATGCCGGGCCGCGTCATGAAGACATCTTCGTTGCACGCCGTCCGCAGCGCTACGGTAGCGCTCTGTGGTGTCTCCTGGAACTCCAAGGAGGCGTGGTGCGGCGCTTTATGGATCTGCATTCGCAGGGAGATCGGATCCGACCCTGCGATATTGCGTGGCGAATCCAAATGGCGATCGACGCAGAGGCGGGAACGCCTCAGAGCGTTCGGATTAGAAAGGGTCAGCAAACGAGCGTGTTAAGTTTCTTTTCTCCCGTACCTTCTTGGGCAGAACGACGGTTAGCCGTTGTGGCGGGCAAGACACTGGGCGGAGGAAGCTTATTTTCCTATGAACTCCCGACGAACGATCTAGAAGAAGAAATCGCCTTGCTAAAAAATGCGCTGTGGTTAGCCGAGAACAGGGCTTGAGGCACGAGGATTGGTAAAGAACATGACATCAACAATCCAGCAGACTATTGACGAACTCCGCGACGCACTGACCAAATATATCGAAGCCACTTATCACATCGGTCATCCGGCAATGGTGCGTCAGCGCAGGCGCTTGCTTGAAGAGCCGGGCGGAATTTTTCAGTTTCCATATTTGGAGTCGACGCCACGCTATGTCTCGGGCGAGCGATATGAAAACATGTCCGGGATACCGAGAGCCGCACGGGAGGCGTTAACGCTGCTCGCCGAGCAGACTCTCGGAAAGCCGCTACTATTTAACCCGCCGTATAGTCACCAAGCGGACGCCATCCAGGAGGCGCTCAGAAACAAGAAGAACCTTATGGTTAGACCGGCACAGGTTCTGGAAAAACGGAGGCGTTTCTTTTACCAATACTTGGTAAACTCGCGATAGAGGCAAGAGATCATTCCGGCAATTTCGTCAAATTTAGCGCGCTGCGGGCGATAATTCTTTACCCTATGAACGCGTTGGTCAATGACCAGCTCGGACGGCTTCGGCTGCTGTTTGGCGATTCGCGCGTTGTCTCGATGTTCGAGAAATGGGCTGGTCGCCCGGCCCGGTTCGCCCGCTATACGAGTCGCACGCCGTATACTGGGGTGCGTAGCCCTAAGAAAGACAGCAGCCGGCTATCTTCTGTTGGCGATTTTTACGCACTGCGCCGGCGCGGGAAATGGCCCGCCAAGGAAAGTATATCCGCGTGGTTTGGGCAGCCGCATTCACAGTGGCGGGATCGCAACGGCGATTACAGGAGGGGCGTTCTGCGGGCCCACGATGCTGAGTTGCTGACGCGGCATGAGGTCCAAACAAATCCGCCGGATCTCCTGATTACGAACTACTCGATGCTCGAGTACATGATGATGAGGCCGATAGAGCGATCGATTTTCGATAAGACGAAGGCGTGGCTGGAAGCGTGTCCTGACGAGAGAATCCTTGTTGTCTTGGATGAAGCTCATCTTTATCGGGGCGCGCAGGGAGCGGAGGTGGGGTTGCTATTGCGTCGTTTGCGGGAGCGCCTCGGGGTTTCTCCTGAGCGCTTTCAGGTTATCTGCGCAACGGCTAGTTTCAGCCCGGAAGGACAGCAGACAGCAGACCAATTTGGTGCGCAATTAACGGGCGTTTCCGCGGAGGCGTTTGTTTCAATTGTCGGGAAGCTCGCAACACGTGAGCCTGCTGCGCACGGCACTGAAAGCGACGTAAGCGCACTCTGCAAAGTAAACCTTGGAACGTTTTACGCGGCGGACACCGGAGAGCAGGCGCTGGCAATCGAGCCCTTCCTTAGGTACCGAAACGAGCCGCTCTTGGAGGATATCGGAAAGGCGCTGTTCGGCGCTCTGGAGGCGTTTGCTCCTTTTAACCAGCTTGTCAACGAGACGATGAAAGCGGCGATCGCTCTGTCTGAGCTCGGAGCGCGGGTGTTCCCGGGCATTGAGCCGACGCGCGCCGATGCCGCCGTGGGCACATTGCTTGCCCTCGGGAGCCGAGCTCGCCTCGCCGCCCACGAACCAAGTCTGCTGCCGTGTCGTATCCATTCGTTCTTCCGTGGACTGCCTGGCCTGTGGGTTTGTATGGACCCGAACTGCTTAGAACTTGAAAAAGACGAGCGCGGCGGACCGGGTGGCAAGCTATATGCCCAGCCCTACGAGCGATGCGCTTGCGGCGCGCCGGTTCTCCAATATTTCACGTGCCGACATTGCGGAACATCGTACGCTCGGGCGTATACCGACAATGTTTCCGATCCTCGGTTCACCTGGGCGAATCCAGGCGAGAGGTTGCAAACCGATGCAGGCTTTTTCGAGGCTCATCACCCGCTCGACATACTGCTCGAAGCGCCCTCCCGGAAAGGGGCCGCGCCGCAAATTACGATCTCAGGACAGGACTGCTGAACCCCGCGTCGCTAAACGACAAGCACCGGATCGTCTACTTGAGCCCCGAGGCCGGTTCCATGCCGGCCGAGGACGAAGCGGAGCAGGGAAGCGCGCATCCAGGGGAGTTTGCACCATGCGGGTGTTGTGGAAGGAGCCACACATATGGGCAATCGAGCGTGCAGGATCATCAAACCAAGGGTGATCAACCTTTCCAGGCGCTGTTATCAACTCAGATCCGGGTGCAGCCGCCGGGTCCGCAGCCTGCCACCGAATTCGCACCCCTGAGAGGCCGCAAGGTCCTCATTTTTTCCGACTCTCGACAGATGGCGGCCCGGCTTGCGCCAACACTGCAGTCTTATTCGCTAAAGGATACGATCCGCGCCCTACTGCCGGCGGGCTTGCAAATTCTGGCGGCCGACAGCCAGTTTGGGAGTTCGCTGGTGCTCGACAATGCCTTTCTGGCCGTGATCGTCGCGGCTCACCGCTTTGGGGTGCGGGTACGGCCGGAACTCGACCCGGGCGAAATGATGCCAGGCATCGAGAGCGTGCCCACTGGGCAGGTGCCTTCAGGAAACGAGCTCACCCACCTGATGAACGCACGGTGTCCGGTAAACCTCTTACGGGCAATCGTAGATGTGATCACCGATTACGGCCTAGGATTAGAACCGCTCGCCGTTGCTTCGATCACGGAAAGCCGGCGCGTGGCTGCGAAGATGGCCTTCCCAAATCTTCCTGGCCTGGCCGAAGACGATGCCTCAAAAACGACGGTGGCAAGGGCGTGGCTCCGGTGTTGGTCGCGATCCTCGGGAATTTGGTTCAGAGACATGCCGCCAGAATGGTGGACAACAGAGGTTCGGACACACAAGGGCGAGTTTAGAGCTATGGAGCGCGTGCTTCTCTCACGAGAGGCGAGGCGAGTGTTCAAAAAAGACTGGCTGCCACGGCTGCTCTCCGCGTTCACGCCAAAACTGTCGGATGGTGGTACGCGGCTACTTGCGTCGAATCTGTCTTTAGAGATCGGCGGAGCTTGGCGCCGGTGTCCGACGTGTAAGTCGGTTCATCGGCCTATCGAAGCGCTCGGCACCTGCGTTGATTGTGGGGCGGCTGGTGTCGAGGGCTTTAACCCGGATACGGACGACGCCTTTGTGGCACGCCGCGGATATTACCGGGCGCCTGTGGTTGAAGCGCTGACAGAAAGTGAACCCACGTTCATTTCCCTGATCGCCGCTGAACACACCGCGCAGCTCAATGCGGCGCAGGTGGAGGATGTGTTTTCTCAGGCAGAAAATCACGAAATGCGCTTTCAGGACATCGACCTCGCATGGCGGGATACGGATGCGCAAGAAGCCGCGATCGACGTGCTTTCCAGCACCACGACCATGGAAGTGGGTATAGACATCGGCGAGTTGTCCGGCGTCGCCCTGCGAAACATGCCTCCTGGACGCGCGAATTATCAGCAGCGTTCTGGCCGCGCTGGCCGACGCGGAACAGCCGTCGCAACGGTGACAGCGTTCGGAAGTGCCGATAGTCACGATGATCACTATTTCGTGTCTCCGGACGAGATGATCCGGGGGCCGGTCGTTGATCCTCGCCTGACTCTCGAAAACGTCGACATCGCCCAGCGACATCTGCGGGCCTATCTGCTGCAGCGATACCATGAGGCCAGAATTCCCGATCTTGATCCCGAGGCGGACCCGAACCTGTTTTCCGTGCTGGGGTACGTTCACGATTTTCGATCCGGGACAGGCGTCCTCCATCGTGAAGATTTTAGGGCGTGGCTCGGTGAAAACCGAGATGAGCTCAGCGCAGCAGCCAATCGGTGGCTTCCTCGCGAGTTATCGGAGGACGATCGGGAACTGCTCATCAGCGATATGGCATCGGATGTGATCCAAGCGGTGGACGAGGCGATCGGCGTTACTGGTGCCGATAGCACTTCCCAACCCATCGAAGATATTCCTGCGGGTCCTGTCGAGGACGAGGTGACAGACGAAGCAGATCTGAGTGAGGACACTGACGTCGCCGACCCGTCGGCTGATAAACTGTTAGATCGGCTCCTATACTGGGGCGTGCTACCGAGATATGCTTTCCCTACAGAGGTCGCGCCATTCTATGTGTTCAATCGTGCACTTTCGACACCGTTCAGGCCAAAGATGGAGTTCGCGCCAACACAGGGACTTAACATAGCGCTGTCACAGTATGCCCCGAACAAGCAGATCTGGATAAAAGGAAAGCAATATACATCAAAGGCGATTTATTCTCCGTATCGGGATGAGCGACGAGACGCGTGGACAACGGAGATTATATTTTGAATGTAGTCGTTGTGGGCACGCCAAAACCGAAGCTTATGTACAAGAGCGGCAAAATCTTGTCATCGACTGTGAAGCTTGCCGGTCGACGGGTACCTTCGGTCCAGCCAAGAGATGGTTCCGGCCTCCCGGATTTGCGCACCCGATCGATCGCGATCCCGTAACGACTGCCGATTCCCCGAATGAGACAGCGTATGCCACCCGGGCAAAACTTGTTATGCCCACGCCGGCGCCGGATAACGAGTGGATCTTCGTTGGCAGTCGGGTTCGGGCGTTTCCAACACGCACGAATCTGCTCGTCTCAAACTCAGGGCCGGATGGGGAGGGGTATGATTATTGTACGGGCTGCGGTCGCATTGAGTCTGTGGTTGATCCGGAGGTCAATCTCTCTCAGCCCCACACCCGCCCGCATCCCTCGGACGAAGAAGGGCCGTGCCCCGGGTATGTGGCGCGGCGGATTGTCCTGGGGACCGACTTTCGAACCGACATAGCATTGTTCTCGTTGCCGCTCGACAGTCCCTTCCGAGTGCGTGCTGGCAATGATGAGACAGACTCTGCTCTACGGACAATATGCGAGGCGTTAGCAAAAGCCGCGTGTCGGGTATTACAAATCGAATCTACCGAAATTTTGGCGGAATACCGGCCAGCCCTGACCGATGCAGGTGCAAATGGGCTGGAGACTGAAGTCTTCATTTACGACACCCTGGCCGGTGGGGCGGGTTTCTCACCCCAACTCGTTCGCTATGGTCAGGAACTATTTGATGGTAACTGCTCACCCCCTCAGAATCTGAGCCCTCCCAATCACCCCTCGCTGAGGCCCGGATTCGAGGGACGGCACATTTTGTAGGCGGAGGCTTAATGAGCGCATAGATTTAGCTTGACAAGAAGAGATTCCTCTGATTC
>WNFD01021188.1_pt1 | contig 10277 bp, 10 predicted proteins | sample 5400491 | NCBI WGS metagenome assembly WNFD01 (sample SAMN13153343, study PRJNA577476) | soil metagenome | isolation source: 120 cm saprolite under Douglas fir tree site 2 hole 2 replicate 2 | place: USA:California | collected 2015-04-18 | reverse complement strand
TCGAGCTGGGGCGTCTGGAGATCACGGGCATCTCCCCGACGAGCGCGGGCGACGAGCGTCGCCTGATCTTCGACCCCACCAACCGGACGGACGGCATCGATCTCTCGAGCGATCCGATCCTGCTGGCCCGGTCGGCCGCGTATGCCATCTCCTACGATCGACGCAGCAAGGGCGAATGAACCCACAGGACCACCGCCCGCGATGACCGACTTCACCGCCAAGCTGATCGACGTCTACCCGCCGAGTGCGTGCTACCCGCAGGGCTATGCGCTCAACCTGACCGACAGCATCGCGCGGCTCCGCTACCGCAACGGGCGGGAGCGGGGGGAACTGGTCAAGCCGGGCGAGCCCGTGCAGGTGACGCTCCCGCTCTATCCGACGAGCAACCTGTTCATGCCGGGGCACCGCATTCGCCTGGACGTGTCGAGCTCGAACTTCCCGCGGTTCGACGTGAATCCCAACACGGGGGAGGCGATCGGGCGGGAGCGGCGGCGGGTGGTGGCGGACAATACCGTGTTCCATGAGCGGGGGCGGGAGTCGCGGGTGGACGTGGCTGCCGCGCCGCCTCACTTCGCGGAGGCCGTGTTGCTGGAGTATCTGGCAGCGCTTCGCGGGACGCGGCTCTGGCGAATGATGGCCAGAAGGGTGCCCATCTACCCATGCGCGGCCTGGAACTGCGTCACGAAGACGTGTTCCCGCCGGCGTTCCTTCATCTCGCTGGGATCGGCCGTCTCGATGAAAAGCGCGACGGCCTCCTTCAGGTTCTCCAGGGCATTCTCGATCGAGGTGCCTTGGCTGGCAACGTCCAGCTCCGGGCACAAAGCCACGTACAGGTTGCCTTCCCGCTCGATGATCGCGGTGAATACCGAACCGGGCGTGGCATTCATTGCACCGACAGTCTAGCACGTCGTAGCTGCGGCCTTCTCTGTCGCCCTCAGGATACAGGCTGGCCGGGTGACTCATCCGCGGTGCGATGCGCGGTGGCGTCCTTGTCCACCCAGTCCGCCTCCTCCCACGTGACACCCTTGCGCCCGGGCACCTTGCGCGTCGGTCCTGGCCGATACAGCGCGCAAGCTTTGGGGCCGTAGCAGAACGTCTCGAAGCGGTAGCGCACCTCCGCCGCGGGCTTCCACGGGTCGATGATCATATCCACCGGCATCCGGCAGCCCCAGAGGCAGACGCGGCATCCGGACTCGTAGGTCTTCGGGTCGAGCCGCCGATGGCCCCGCTCCCGGTAGACTGGCAGCTCGGGTGGGACCCCCACCCAGGGGGGAGGGCGTGACGGCGCCTCGGGCCCGCGAGCCACCAGCTCGAGGCGCATCGTCTTGTAGAAGTCCACCGGTTCGGTGCGTAGGTCGGCGACGGGGACCGAGTCGCCCCGGACCACGTCGCCGGCCCGGAAGCGATGCTTGGCTTGGGTCCCGGAGCCGATGCCCACGAGGAACTCGCCGCGCCGGTTGCCGATGGCTCCCTCGAACCGGAGGGCGTAGCCCAGGTACGTGTGGCTCCGCTCGTCGAAGGATCGCGTGAGGCGGATGCGGGGCTGGATCCCAAGGAGTGTGCCCTGCCAGGCGAACGCCATGTCTCGCGGAGGTACCCCAGAGCTCAAGCCAGTTCTTCCTTTGACCAAGGGCTCCCTCCTGGCCCGATGGCGGGCAATAGCCAATCATAGTCCTCGCCTTGCCTGGTCCGCGAGTGCGACCCTCCGTGTCACACGTCGGATACACGCTGAAAGCAGGGTCGGACCCGGAGGCGCTCGAGATGGTGATGGAGCGGGACCTCGCGGGCGTCCTGGGCCGCGCGGCTCGACGAGCTCGCCGAGATGTCCCGGCACGCCCTGCCGCCGTTGGCGCGCAAGCCCAGCGAATACATCCGCGGACCGCAGCACTTCCAGAGCATCCAGCTCCACGAGGGCGAGCAGTCGCTGCGCCACGCCATCGAGGCGCTCGGCGAAGATACGCTGATGTTCGCCACGGACTACCCACACTCGGAAAGTTGGTTTCCGAAGTCCGTCGAGGCGGTGCTGGGCTGGCGCTCGATCTCCGAGACGGCCCGGCGCGAACTGCTCTGGGACAACGCGGCACAATGCTACGCCCGGCTCACCACGCGCCGACCGCCGCCGGTTCCGCATCCGCTTGGCTCCCCATGAGCGGGCGCTGGCGCCGCGCGCCTCACGGCGCCCGTGCTCGTCACGGGCTTACTGCTCGCGGTCGCCGGCGTCGTGCTGCTTGTCGACCGCGCCTCCCTCGAGCGTGACACGCAGGCGCTGCAGGCGCATGCCGGTGCCTGAGCCGGTGTCTGGCTCGCCCCACCGGGCATAGGGATTCTGGTGGTACGCCTTTGACAACGAAGGTGTCGCGGCGTTACCGTCCTCGCGCGCGGAGGAGTCGACTGCGCGGCGCGCTACGGGCTCCCGTCCTGACCGAGGAGGAGGGTGCGATGACCTACAAGCTCATCTCGGCCGATTCTCACATCGTTGAGCCGCCGGACCTGTACACGAACCGGATCGAGGCCAGGTTTCGAGACCGGGCCCCGCGTCTGGAGCGGCTGGACACCCCTACCGGTCGCAAGTTCGACGCGTGGGTCATCGACGGGCAGCAGGTCGGCACCCTGGGTGCCGTGATGCAGGCCGGCCAACGGTTCGAGGACCCGTCTCAGATCGATTTTCTGGGGATGTGGGAGGACGTCAGACTCGGCGCGTACGACCCGCAGGCGATGATCAAGGAGAACGAGATGGACGGGGTGTGGGGCGCGTGCCTGCAGCCGAGTCAGGGGCTCTTCTGGTACCGCATCCCGGACAGCGCCCTGCTCTCGGCCATCTGCCGCGTCTACAACGACTGGATCGCGGACTTCTGCAAGCCCTATCCCGATCGCCTCAAGGGCATCGCCATGCTCAACGTGGACGACGTCGAGGAGGCCTCGCAGGAGCTCGAGCGCTGCGTGAAGCTCGGGCTGGTCGGCGCGTTCATCCCGGTCTCTCCGCTGGCCGACCGACCGTATCGCCACCCGATCTACGACCGCCTCTGGTCGACCGCGCAAGACCTCGGCCTTCCGCTTCTTCTGCACATCGGCACGCCGCGCGGGGGCGTCCCGGGTTGCGAGTTCACGATGAACCTCGGCGAGCTCACCGGGGCGGGCCGTTCCACCACGGACTACTGGGTGCGGTACTCGCTGTCGGCGATGATCTTCGCGGGCGTCTTCGACCGGTATCCGCGGCTGAGGGTCGGGTCGGTCGAGCACGAGGCCGCGTGGATCCCTCACTGGCTGAAGCAGATGGACTTCACGTACCGCGAGCGGCCGGTGTTCACCCGGGGATGGAAGTCGAAGGAGGGGCTCCTGCCGAGCGACTACTGGCGCCGCAACATGTTCGTGGAGTTCATGGAGGATGACCTCGGCATCCAGCTGCGCGACATAATCGGCGTCGACAACATGCTGTGGGGCAGCGACTTCCCGCATGCCGAGTCGACCTGGCCGAAGTCGCGGGACTTTCTGGCTCGCATCTTCGCCGGGGTTCCCGAGCAGGACCTGCGCAAGGTCACCTCGGAGAACGCGGCGCGGCTGTTCGGGTTCGAGCTGAACTAGGGGATGCGGGACGGCTTCGTGCCGGTGACGACGATGTCCGAGCTGTCGCCGGGGGCGATGAAGTGGGTGGTCATCGACCGGGAGCGCGTGGTGATCGCGAACGTGGAGGGTGTGTTCTACGCGCTACAAGATATCTGCGGGCACCGGGGGGCGCCACTCTCGAGGGGCAAGCTCGCGGGTCACATGATCGAGTGCCCGCTGCACTATGCGTGCTTCGATGTGCGCACCGGCGAGCTCCTGAGCGGGCCCGCCTCGGCGGACGTGATCACCTACGAGGTGCAGGTCGAGGGCGACACCGTGTACGTGAAGCGGTAGGGGTTCACCATGCTTTCGCGACTCCTCCTCGTCCTTCTCGGCGTCGTAGCGGGCGGCGTCGCCGCCGCCGACCCGCCCCCGGTGACGTTCAGTCAGCACATCGCGCCCCTGCTGCAGCAGCACTGCCAGGAATGTCACCGGCCCGGCGGCGGCGCCCCGTTCGCGCTGGCTGCGTACCCCCACGTCTACCAGCGGCGCGACAAGATTCTCGAATCGGTCGAGAAGCGCCGCATGCCGCCGTGGAAAGCGGTCCCCGGCTACGGTGATCTCGCGGGTGAGCGCCGGCTGTCGGACGTCGAGATCGCTACGATCGCCCGCTGGGTCGCCGCCGGCGCTCCCGGAGGCGATCCGCCCGATCTGCCGCCGCCACGCGAGTTCACGACCGCGACAGCCCTGGACGCGGCCGATCTCGTGCTGCGGCCCGACCAGAGCTTCACGGTGCCACCGCGCGGCGGCGACGTCTACCGGTGCTTCAGCATCCCGACGTCGTTCTCCGAAGATCGCTACTTCACCACGGCCGTGGTCGTGCCGGGCAATCCCAAGATCGTCCACCACGTGCTGGCGATGGTCGATCCCACCGGGGTGTCGGCGGGAATGTCGTCGGGGGGGTTCGGTCGCGATGGCGCGTACGGCTATCCGTGCTTCGGCGGGCCGGGCTTCAGGATCGACGGCTACCTCGGCGGCTGGGCGCCCGGCGCACGCCCCTGGGAGCTGCCGGAAGGTGTCGGCATGCTCCTGCCGAAGGGCGCGCGCGTCGTGTTCCAGCTCCACTACCACAACGCGCAGCTCACGGAGCAGACGGATCTGACCGAGCTGCGGTTACGCGCGTCGAAGGGCCCGGTGCAGAAGCGCCTGCACTTCATGCGGGTCGGCCAGTTCAGGCTGACGATCCCGGCCGGCAATCCACGATACGAGATCGAGGCGGGATCCGTCGTTGGCCGGCCGATGCAGCTGATCGCAATCCATCCGCACATGCACATGCTCGGGCGAGAGATGAAGGTGTGGGCACGGATGAAGGACGAGTCCATCAAGCCGCTCATTCACATCGACGACTGGGATTTCAACTGGCAAGGCTTCTACTGGTTCCGCACGCCGGTGGCGCTGCCCGTTGCCTCCTGGATCGAGCTCACGGCGGCGTGGGACAACTCTTCGCTCAATCCGAGAAATCCGAACAAGCCGCCGCGTGACGTGTACTGGGGCGAGCGAACCGTCGACGAGATGGGGCACGCCGCCATCCTCTATACGTTGGACGACGAGAAGCTGAAGTAACGGGCGAGGTCCCGCGCTTTCGTCCCAACATCGTGGTAGCGCCTACCTCGGCTGAGAAGGACTTCGTCGAGAATGCGTGGGTTGGCCGCAAGCTCGCCGTCGGAGATTCTGTTCGCCTGAGTATCACCGGGCCCTGCATCCGGTGTGTCATGACGACCCTGGCCCAAGGGGACCTGCCAGGGGATCCCGGCATCTTGCGCACGGCGGCCCAACACAACAAGGTCAGCGTCGGTGTCTACGCGACAGTCGAGCGCGGCGGCCTGATCCGTCGCGGGGATGAGGTAAGTGTTTAGGAAGCGCGCCGGGCGCAGGGTTGCAGGAAACTTCCAAACAGGTCTTAGTTTAGAATGCTAGGCAGCGGTAAAGCGGCTCCATACGACCTTGGTCCTAGTGCGAGCAACAACGCTCGATCGAGGCGGATCAACATGCGCAATCCGGAGTATCTCGGCCGCCGAGCATTCCTCAAAGCCGCGGGCGTGGCCGGCGCGGTCGCCTTCGTTGGCTCCGCGCTCCCGGGCCGGATTGCCTGGGCAGCCGCACTGACCAAGGCGCAACGCGACAAGCTGACGCCGGACGAGATCATCCAGGTCATGAAGAAAGGCAATGAGCGGTTCCGAATGGGGCAGAAGACAACGCAGGACTACTTGGCTCAGCAGAAAGCGAGCGCGAAGGGACAGTATCCGGCCGCGGTGCTCCTGAGCTGCATCGACTCCCGCGCGCCCGCCGAGACGATCATGGACCTCGGCATCGGCGACGTGTTCAACACTCGCGTGGCCGGTAACGTCGCCAACGACGACATCCTCGGTAGCATGGAGCAACCTCTCCGGCCTGCTCGCCAAGATCCAGCCGGCGGTGGATGCCACCTCGTATCAGGGCGAGCGCTCCGCGAAGAACTACGGCTTCGTCGACGCGGTGGCGCGAAAGAATGTCGAGCTCACCATGGCCGAGATCCGCAGCCGTAGTGCAGTCATCGCCGAGCTCGAGACCACGGGCGCCGTTAAGATCGCCGGGGCGATGTACAACCTGGAAACGGCGGTGCTCCATTTCCTGCCTTAGCTCATCTCATATGGACCCGATTTCGGCGACCAGTTCAGGCGCGCAGCAAGTTATGTCGACCGTATTCTGAAGGGCGCCCGGCCGGGCGATCTCCCCGTGGAGCAACCCACCAAGTTCGAGCGTCCCATAACGCCGCTGAGGTACTTCGCGTCCCGAGAGGGTGAGGTGGTTTCGTGGGCCCGCAACCACCGAAATCGCGGTCCCGGAACGAACCACACGCCCTCGCGTTAGCACCAGTGGATCGTACGAATACTCCGGGGGGTGACTTCATGCCGAAGCGCGTCATGACAGTGTTGTGGGTACTAGTCTTGGTGGCCGGGTGCGTGGTCGGGACGAACGCGGTCTGGGCCGCGGGCGCGCCCAAGGCCTATGTGGGCCTCTTCAAGGACGATGCCGTGGCCGTCATCGACACCGGCCAGAACAAAGTGATCGGCACCATCTCGGTGCCGAAGGGACCGCATGGGCTCGTGGTGACGCCCGACGGCCGTAAGGTCTACGTGAGCAGCGATGGCGCCTCCACCGTGAGCGTCATTGATACGGCCAACGACCGCGTGGTCGCTCACATCGACGTGGGTGCGACTCCCCACGGGCTCGCGGTCTCGGGCGACGGCAGCCGGGTGCTCGTCATGGGCTGGGGCTCGAACCGGGTGCTGGTCATCGATACCGCGACGGACCGCGTGATCGGCGAGGTACCCGTCGCCCAGCCCCACAACGGCACCCTGAGCCGAGACGGACGCACCGGGTGGGTGGCCTCCCAGCCGCAGGGCGCCACGGCGCTCGCTCGGCTGGACCTGACCGCCTGGAAGGAAACCGCGCGCGTACCGCTGGACAAGACGCCCCGTGGGCTCGAACTGAGCCCGGACGGGCGGCGGGTCTTCTTCACGCTGGCCGGGGTCAATGCCATCCAGGTGCTGGACACGGCCACCAGCCAGATCGTCGCGCAGATCCCCGTGGGCGCCTCCCCGCACTACGCGCCCTTCACGCCCGACGGCCGTCAGGCGCTCGCGGTGGTCCAGGGCCCCGGCGAGCTCGCGATCCTGGATACCGCGAGCAACACGTTGGCCGGCACCGTCGCGGTGGGCAAGGCCCCGCACTGGACCATGTCCAGCGCCGACGGGCGCACCGCCTACGTGACCAACGAGGGCTCCAACGACGTCTCGGTCGTGGATCTGGCCCGCCGCATGGTGACGGCCACCATCGCCGTGGGCAACGCCCCGCGCAAGATCGCGGTCCAGGCGGCGGCCGGCGCGGCAACCGTGGCCCCCGCGGGGCAAGGCAAGTCGGTCACGCGGGGCGGTGTGACCTATGCCGACCACGGCACCAAGGATGTGCGGACCCTGTCGAAGCTGGAACTGGAGGCTGACGACTACTACTTCTCGCCCACCTTCCTGCGCGGAAATCCGGGGCAGAAGCTGACACTGATCGTGGAGAGCGAGGCGGCCACCCTCCACAATCTCAGCATTCCCGCACTGGGCATCGATAAGGACATCCCGCCCAAAGGCAAGGTGCAGATGGTCGTGACCTTCCCGGCTTCGGGGGTGCTGGCCTTCTTCTGCAAGTTCCACGGCCCGGTGGGGATGAACGGTCAACTGCTGACCGGCGACACCGCGCCCAGCGGGGCGCGCTAACCGGCCCTGAAGACTACGGATGATGGCTCGAGATCAACTCGTGGCTCTCGGCCGGCGTCGCGTGGGCCGCTGGCCCAGCCGACGTCGCGCGGGGCAAGTACGTCTTCGGCGCCGCCGCCGGCTGCGGCTGTCACACCGAGCCCAAGGGGCAGGCGAACGCGGGCGGCAAGAAGTTCGAGGGGCCCTTCGGGACCGTGTATGCGAGCAATATCACGCCGGACCGCCCGACGGGGATCGGTGGCTGGACGGACGAGCAGATCATCACGGCCGTCCGGTTCGGCCGACGGCCCAATGGCGAGTGTCAACGGGCACCCAAATATCCCCAACCGTGGGCATCGAAAATTCCCCACCCCCGGGTTCACTCCGTGGCCTCGGCGGGGCGGACGAGGCCGGCCTTGAGCTTGTCCTTGAGCCGGTAGGAATTGCCCCGAATGTTGAGCGTGATGGCGTGGTGGAGGATGCGGTCCAAGACGGCCGTAGCAATGACCCGGTCACCGAAGACGTCCCCCCAGCTGCCGAAGCTCTGGTTGCTGGTGAGGATCATGGGGCCGCGCTCGTAGCGGCGGCTGATGAGCTGGAAGAAGAGGTTGGCGCCGGCGCGGTCGATCGGGAGGTAGCCGATCTCGTCGATGATGAGCAGGCGGGGGACGGTGTAGACCTTGAGCCGGTCCTCCAACCGGCCTTCGGTCAGGGCCCGGGTGAGACTGGTGATGAGGGTGGCCGCGGTGGTGAACAGCACGCGGTAGCCGTGCTCGATGGCCTTGAGGCCGAGGCCGACCGCGAGGTGGGTCTTGCCGACGCCCGGCGGCCCGAGGATGACGAGGTTCTCGCCGTGCTCGATGAAGTGGCAGGAGCTGAGCGTTTGGAGCTGCTTCTTGTCGAGCGACGGCTGGTAGTTGAAGTCGAACGCGTCCAGGCCTTTGACGAAGGGGAAGCGAGCGAGTTGGGTCCGCATGGTGACGTGCTTGGCCGTCTTGGAGGCGACCTCTTCGGTGAGGACCTGATCGAGGAAGTCGGCGTAGGAGAGCTCCTTGCCGGTCGCCTCTTGCAGGAGGGCTTCGAGGCGCTCCCGGCTCTTGAACAGGCGCAGGCGCTGCAGGTGCTCCTGGAGGCGCTCGAGCTGGGCGGCGGTCATGCCGGCACCGCTGCACGCGTCAGATCGGGCGTCCCAGCGGCCTCAGGAGCCGCGTTGGCGAGGGGGGCCGCTACGTCGGTATCCCCCAGGAGCGCGTCATAGACCGCCAGGTCGCGGATCTCTACCGCCGGCGGACTGGCCGCGGCCCGCGCGCCCGGCGAGGTGGAATGCCGGTGGCGCGCGGTGCGCGCACTGGCGCCGGGGCCATGCTCGGGGAGGATGCGGAGCTGGTGTTTGCCGTGGACCTCCGGATGCTCGGCCACGAGCGCGCCCCGATGGACGATGCGCAGCGTGCCGTTGCGGCGCTGCACCTCCACGGGCTGGCCGATCAGCGTGAAGGGCACCGAGTAGCGATTGGTGTCGACGCTGACCAAGTAGTCGCCGGCGACGATGCGGGCCAGCGGAGCCTCCAGGCGAAAGCTCGGCTGGCTCGCGGTGGGGAGCAGCACCGGCTGCTCCTGGGCGAAGCGGTCGATCGGCCGCTCGTGCGTGGTGCCGTGGATCCGCACATCCGCGATCGTGGCCATCCACTCGCCGAGCTGCTCGTGCAGGTGGACGTCATCGACGAACTCACGGCCGGGCAGGAAGTTGCCCTTGAAGTACTTCACCCCCGATTCGACCTTGCCCTTGGTCTGGGCCCGATAGGGGCGGCAGAGCCGCGGCTCGAAGCCCCAGTACTCCGCGAAGGCGCGAAACGTGGGGTTCCAGATGATGCGCCCCGCCTCCGTGCCCTGGCAGACCGTGCGGGGCCGGTCGTAGAGATGCTCACGGGTGTGACCGCCAAAGTGCTCGAAGGCCCGCTCATGGGCGTCGAGGAACTGCGGCAGCCGCTCGGTGGGGCAGACCTGGTAGAAGCCGCGCCGGCTGAAGCCGAGCGTGAGCACGAAGACGTGGAGGACTCGCGGCTGCTGGCGGAAGTGTACCGTGGCCGTCCCCCAGTCGATCTGGCTCTGGCCCCCCGGCGGCGTCTCGAAGCGCGTCACGGTCCCCTGGGCGAGCAGCTGCGCCGCCCGCAGGGGGCGGACGAAGCGCTTCACCGTGTCGTAGCTGCCCCGGTAGCCCTGCTGCCGCAGTTCTTGGAAGAGGATCTGGGCGGAGTAGCGGACCTTCGGGGCCCGGGCCCGCAAATACTCGGCATGCGTCGTCAACAGCGTCTCCGTCGGGGCCGGCCGCTGATACGGTCGCCACGCCGGATCGCGCAGACACCGGCGGACGGTCTTGCGATCGAGCTCAAATCGCCGCGCCAGCTCGGCGACCGGGACCCGGTCCTGCTGCCAGAGCCGACGCAGTTC
>WNFD01014640.1_pt1 | contig 10279 bp, 5 predicted proteins | sample 5400491 | NCBI WGS metagenome assembly WNFD01 (sample SAMN13153343, study PRJNA577476) | soil metagenome | isolation source: 120 cm saprolite under Douglas fir tree site 2 hole 2 replicate 2 | place: USA:California | collected 2015-04-18 | reverse complement strand
GTAGTGGCAGCGTGGCACACAAAGGGAGGGGTCGGCGCCGTAGGCACTGCTCCCTGTTTGTCACATTGGGCTTCTGCAAGGCTTTTCATTCTTCTAAGGATTTCTCGGTCGCGGAAATTTCCAAGTTTCGGGACGAACAAAAAGGAGTGGAGCACATGTCATCGAGAAGCAAGCTCTTAAACTTAATCGCCGCGCTCGGCTGTCAACTCAGCGTTGCTGGGTTGGTCTCCGCGCAGACACCGCCAGAGGCGACGCCACCCGCGGGTGCGCCGCCACCTGCCGAGGCAGCACCCGCTGAAAATCAGCCGGCGGAAATTCTCCCTTCCGAAGCCGGCACCGCGGGCAGGAGGAGTGCCACGGAAGAAATCGTGGTTACCGGTTCCCGCATCCGCCGCAAGGACTTGAGCACTCCTGCGCCGATCACGGTGATCAACCGCGAACAGATCACGGCCAGCGGCAAAGTCTCGATCGGTGATTTCCTGCAGACCCTTCCGTCGCAGGGCAACGCCATCAATACCGCCATCAACAACGGTGGCGATGGCACCACGCGCGTCGACCTGCGAGGCCTCGGATCTCAGTATACGTTGGTGCTGGTCAACGGACGGCGCTACGTGGCCACTACGGGTGCCGTGGCCTCGGTCGACTTGAACTCCATCCCCACCGCGGCGATTGAACGGGTCGAGGTACTCAAGGACGGCGCGTCCGCGGTCTATGGCTCTGATGCCATCGGCGGCGTGGTCAACCTCATCACCCGCAAGCGCTTCAACGGCGGAGAGTTATCCGGCTTCTACGGCAGTACGACTTATGGAGACGGACAGATCTACGACTTCAATGGCACGGCGGGAGTCGCGGGCGATCGGGGCAGCGCGCTCATGACGCTGGGCTACTACACGCAGCACCCTGCGTTCGCGGGTGACCGCCAACTTAGCAAGAATCAAAGATTTTTCGATGCCACGGGACAAAACGGTCCTAACGGCTATACGGGGGAGTACACGGGTGGCAGCGGGACCATCCCAGCGGGACGCCTGACCATTCCTACCTCGCAGGCGGGCGTGCCAAATGGAAACGCGCTTTGGAACCAACTAGTCACTACATACAAGAACACGCGTTCCTTCATCCAGGATCCCAATGCTCCATTCGGCCTGGGCTGGCGTCCATTCACCGGCAACGATCTCTATAACTTTGCGCCGGTCAACTACCTCGTCACGCCGCAAACGCGCATTTCGATGTATTCGACCGGAGACCTCAAGATCTCCAACGTGGCCCGGGTTTACTACGAGGCCTCCTTCGTCAACCGGCAGTCGGATCAACAGCTCGCGCCAGAGCCGCTCCTTACAGGTGGCTCGGGTGTCACCGTCTCCGCGAATAGTGTCTACAACCCGTTCGGTCGTGACTTCACCGACGTCCGCCGCCGATTGCTGGAGTTTGGGCCGCGTCAGTTCCGCCAGGACATCACCACCTTCCGCACGGTGGTTGGCGTTGACGGTACGCTACCGGACATTGCCGGACCCCTAAAAGGATGGTTCTGGGATGCCTCGTTCAACTACGGCCGTACCTCGGGGATTACGCAGAAGCACGGGACCCTCTTTGTACCCAACCTTCAGGCTGCGGTTGGCCCAAGCTTCCAAGATGCCACCGGGTTTCATTGCGGGACTCCAGGCAACGTGATCGCCGGATGCGTCCCTCTCGATTTGTTCCACGGCGGGATTCCGCCCACCATCACCCCGGACCAAACCACGAATCTGTCCTTCACGGGCACCGGAAGGGAAATCAACCAGATGGTGGAGGCCCAAGCGAATGTCAGTGGAGAGCTCTTCAAGCTCTGGGCGGAGCGCCCCGTAGGGCTTGCGTTCGGCTACGCTTACCGGATTCTCTCAGGGGCCAGCATTAACGACCCCATCACTACCCTCGGCTTGACGACGGGGAACGTGGGTTTCGACACGGCAGGCCACTATTACCTCAACGAGGGATATGGCGAGCTGTCGATCCCGATCGTGAGTGGCCTCCCGTTTGCCGAGAGTGTCGAGGCCACCGCTGCCCTCAGGGTGTTCGATTACAGCAACTTCGGCAGCGACGTCACGTACAAGTTCGGCGGGCTGTGGCGCATCATCCCGGATTTAACGATCCGAGGGACCTACTCGACTGGCTTCCGGGCGCCGTCCATCGACCAGCTTTTTCTTGGCCAAGCGGATAACTTTCCCAATGTGACCGATCCCTGCCGTGTCCCTGCAGGGCGCGCCCCGGCTAACTGCGGAGTTGCTGCCAACAATGGAGACACGTCGACGCAGCTTCGCGAGAGGGTTGGCGGCAACCCGAACCTCAGGGCGGAGACCGCTAAGATCTACACCGGCGGCGTCGTGATTGAACCGAGTATGGTGAAGGGCCTATCGATGACGGCGGACTACTACAACATCGAAATCAACCAGACCATCACCACCCTGGGCGCCGGAACGATTCTGTCCTTGTGCTATCCGGCAGATCCCAACGCCACCCCTAAGTTCTGTGACCTGATCACGCGCGACCCGCTCACCCACTTCGTCACGAACATGCAGGATCTCAATATCAACGCCGGTCAGCTATCGACCGACGGCGTCGACTTCTCGGTGCGTTACGTCATCCCTACCGAGTTTGGCCGTTTCGGCGCGGTCTGGGATGCGACTTGGTTGCATAAATTCAACCAAGTCCTGCCCACCGGCCAGCTGGTGAAGGCCAGGGGCACCTATGACATCACGAACTTCGGCGCGGGTGGTGGAGTCCGCCCGGCATGGAAGTTCATCGCGGGTGCGAACTATGGCATCGGTGGATTTACCGTCGGCCTTATCTCGCACTTCGTCGGCTCCTTCCACGAGTGCGGCACCGGCGGCAATTATGCCGGCGGAAGTCTGTGTTACCAGGATCCGACGGACAAGCGCCGAGTGGGCAGTTTCCACTCGGAGGACATTACCGTGCAATACTCCTTGTTTACGCAATTCGGCAAGACGACGATCGGGGCAGGGGTGAACAACGTGCTCGACCACGCGCCACCGGTCATCTACAACGGCTTCACGAACAACACGGATCCCACCGCGTATCCGGATGGCGTCCTCGGGCGCTTCATCTACGGCAGGATTTCGCATTCCTTCTAGCCGAACCTGAAGGCACTCCACGGGCGAGAAGCGAGGCCGGTCTATTTTGCCGAGCCGCCGCTTCTCGCCACCAGCAGACGAAGCAGCAGATCGTCCTTCGGACCTACGGAATCGGCGTATTGGGACCAAAGCGCATCGCTGAGCGCCTCCTCCAAACCCTCTTCGACGAACCGCCGTTTGGTCCGATAAACCGTGGATGTACCAACCCTGACATTCGCGGCGATCCCCTCGTCGGTTGCCCCGGCGGAAGCCGCGAGGAGAATCTGGGCGCGCTTGCCTCTGCGGACTGCAGCTTTTCCCCGCCCACCAGACTTTGAAGCTGCGCACATTCCTCTGACGACAGCGTCACGCGATAGCGTAAATTCACGGTGGCTCCTTTTCCAGAGCCGCCATCGATCACGTGATTGCCTCTATGTCCAATTCCTCGCCGACACCGCGCTTCATCGACAAGCAGGGGCAGTACCTGGCGTTCATTCACATGTAGATCTTGCTCAACCGCCGTGCCCCAGCCGAGGCTGATATCCAGGACTTCTTCGGTGTGACGCCGCCGACGGTCCACAGCATGATCCTCGTGCTCGAACAACGCGGCTTGATTCGCCGGCAGCCGCGCCAGGCGCGGAGCATCGAACTCATCGTCGCCACCGATGAGATTCCTGCCCTGCGCCCACAAACGATCAAAACCTCTGTGGCGAGGTACTAGCACGTACACGATCGCCGCCCTGGCACGTAGCGTGACCAGCGTCGGTGATACGAGCGAGGTGGACGTCGGATCGGATACCTACCTATTCAACTATGGCGCTCACACCCAATCGGCTCTCACCGACACCATCGTCACCAATGAGACCAGCTGCAGTGTCGCAGGCACGGGCAGCTCGTCGATAGCGGTGGTCGGGCTGGTGGTGCTGGTGGCCTATGCACTTAATCGACGTCGACGGTCCTAACGGACGGTGGATACGGAGTCGCCTCCGCGATCCGCGCAACTTCACCATTTGCGGAGGCGGGAGAAAATTGATTGTTTCCCGAGGAGGGCACACTTGTTGTTAAGCAGATTTTTGAACACCCGTCCGTTTCAACCTCTAGAAATTCTGATTGCTACTCGGGTGGCGTAGTGGCAGCGTGGGACACAAAGGAAGGAGTCGGCGCCGTAGTCACTGCTCCCTGTTTGTCACATTGGGCTTCTGCAAGGCTTTTCATTTTTCTAAAGATTTTTCGGTCGCGGAAATTTCCAAGTTTCGGGACGAACAAAAAGGAGTGGAGCACATGTCATCGAGAAGCAAGCTGTTAAACTTGATCGCCGCGCTCGGCTGTCAACTCAGCGTTGCTGGGTTGGTCTCCGCGCAGACCCCACCAGAGGCGGCTCCACCCGCGGGTGCGCCGCCACCTGCCGAGGCCGCCGCCGAAACTCCGCCGGCGGAACTTCTCCCTTCCGAGGCCGGCACCGCGAGCAGGAGGAGCGCCACGGAAGAAATCGTGGTGACCGGTTCCCGCATCCGCCGCAAGGACTTGACCACTCCTGCGCCGATCACGGTCATCAACCGCGAACAGATCACGGCCAGCGGCAAAGTCTCGATCGGTGATTTTCTGCAGACCCTTCCGTCGCAGGGCAACGCCATCAATACCGCCATCAACAACGGTGGCGATGGCACCACGCGCGTCGACCTGCGAGGTCTCGGGTCTCAGTACACGTTGGTGCTTGTCAACGGACGGCGCTACGTAGGCACCACGGGCGCGGTTTCGTCGGTCGACTTGAACTCCATCCCCACCGCGGCGATTGAACGGGTCGAGGTACTCAAGGACGGCGCGTCCGCGGTCTATGGCTCTGATGCCATCGGCGGCGTGATCAACCTCATCACCCGCAAGCGCTTCAACGGCGGAGACTTATCCGGTTACTACGGCAGCACGAGTTATGGAGACGGCCAGATCTACGACTTCAACGGCACGGCGGGAGTCGCGGGCGATCGGGGCAGCGCGCTGATGACGCTGGGCTACTACACGCAGCACCCGGTGTTCGCGGGTGACCGCCACTGGAGCAAGAATCAAAGATTTTTCGACGCCACGGGACAAAGCCCTATTAATCCTAATCCCTATGCGGGGGAGTACACGGGTGGCAGCACGACCATCCCAGCGGGACGGGTCGTCATTCCTAGCTCGCAGAAGGGCGTGCCAAATGGAAACGCTCTTTGGAACCGACTGGTCACTCAATACAAAACCGCGGGTTCCTTTATCCAAGATCCCAATGCTCCATTCGGCCTGGGTTGGCGTCCATTCACCGGCGCCGACCAGTATAACTTCGCGCCCGTAAACTACCTCGTCACGCCGCAAGTGCGCATTTCGATGTATTCGACCGGAGACCTCAAGATCGCCAACGTGGCCCGGGTTTACTACGAGGCCTCCTTCGTCAACCGACAGTCCGATCAACAGCTCGCGCCAGAGCCCCTCCTTACAGATCTCGAAAATGTCACCGTTTCGGCGAACAACATTTATAACCCGTTCGGTCGTGACTTCGCGGCCGTCCGCCGCCGATTGCTGGAGTTTGGGCCGCGTAAGCAGCGCCAGGACATCACCACCTTTCGCACGGTGGTTGGCGTTGACGGTACGCTACCGGACATTGCCGGACCCCTAAAAGGATGGTTCTGGGATGCCTCGTTCAACTATGGCCGTACCTCGGGGGTTACGCAGTTGCAGGGGAACCTCTTTCTACCCAACCTCCAGGCTGCGGTTGGCCCGAGCTTCAGAGACGCCACTGGGACGCCCCGTTGCGGAACTCCAGGAAACGTGATCGCCGGTTGCGTCCCTCTCGATTTGTTCCACGGCGGGGATCCGCCCACCATCACTCCCGACCAAATCGCGAATCTGACGTTCACCGGCACCGGAAGGCAAATTAACCAGATGGTAGAGGCCCAAGCGAATATCAGTGGAGAGCTCTTCAAGCTGTTGGCGGACCGCCCCGTAGGGATTGCGTTCGGCTACGCCTACCGGATCTTGTCAGGGGCGAGCATTAGGGACCCGGTGACTGTCCTCGGCTTGACGTCGGGAAACAAGGGTACCGACACGGCAGGCCACTATTACCTCAACGAGGGATATGGCGAGCTGTCGATCCCAATCGTGAGTGGCATGCCGTTTGCCGAGAGCGTCGAGGCCACCGCTGCCCTCAGGGTTTTCGATTACAGCAACTTCGGCAGCGACGTCACGTACAAGTTCGGCGCGCTGTGGCGCATCATCCCGGATTTCACGATCCGAGGGACCTACTCGACTGGCTTCCGGGCGCCTTCCATCAACCAGCTTTTTCTTGGCCAGTCGGATGCCTTTCCCAATGTGACCGATCCCTGCCGTGTCCCTGCCGGGCGCGCCCCGGCTAATTGCGTTGCGCAAGGAGTTGCCGGCAATGGAGACACGGCGACGCAGCTGCGCGCGAAGGTTGGCGGCAACGCCGACCTCAAGGCGGAGACCGCTAAGATCTACACCGGCGGCGTCGTGATTGAACCGAGTATGGTGAAGGGCCTCTCGGTAACGGCGGACTACTACAACATCGAAATCAACCAGACCATCACCACCCTGGGCGCTGGAACGATTCTGTCCTCGTGCTATCCGGCCGATCCCAACGTCACCCCTAATTTCTGTAACCTCATCACGCGCGACCCGCTCACCAACTTCGTCACGAACATCACCAATACCAATATCAACGCCGGTCAGCTATCGACCGACGGCATAGATCTCTCGGTGCGCTACGCCATCCCCACCGAGTTTGGCCGTTTCGGCGCGGTTTGGGACGCGACGTGGTTGCATAAATTCAACCAAGTCCTGCCCACCGGCCAGCTGGTGAAGGCCCGGGGTACCTATGACATCACAAACTTTGGGACGGGTGGTGGAGTCCGCCCGGCATGGAAGTTCATCGCGGGCGCGAACTATGGCATCGGCGGATTTACCGTCGGCCTTATCGCGCACTTCGTCGGCTCCTTCCACGAGTGCGGCACCGGCGGCAATTATATCGGCGGAAGTCTGTGTTACCAGGATCCAACGGACAAGCGCCGAGTGGGCAGTTTCCATTCGGAGGACATTACCGTGCAATACTCGTTGTTTACGCAATTCGGCAAGACGACGATCGGGGCAGGGGTGAACAACGTGCTCGACCACCCGCCACCGCTCATCTACAACGGCTTCACGAACAACACGGATCCTACCGCGTATCCCGATGGCGTCCTCGGGCGCTTCATCTACGGCAGGGTTTCGCACTCCTTCTAGCCAAATCTCAAGGCGATCCCCGGGCGAGAAGCGAACGTGAGTCTATTTTCCCGAGCCGCCGCTTCTCGCCACCAGGAGACTCAGCAGCAGATCGTCCTTTCGCCACCAGGAGACTCAGCAGCAGATCGTCCTTCGGACCCACGGAATCGGCGTATTGGGACCAAAGCGCATGGGCCGCCGTGAGCTGTCCTTGGGCGATTGAAGCAAGCATCCCACCCGCGACGAGATAGCGCTTCGATGAGGCCGAGAGGTCGGGCTCTGCGGTGAGCAGTTGCCTCGAGGCGACCGCCATTCGCTCCCCATCGCGCCGGCCCACTGCCTGAAGGAATGCAACCCACTGGCGGTCTTGCACGGAGAAGTGTCGCCCGCAGCCCCGCGAGGCGATCGCATACCAGATTTCGTCGAGGTCCCCAGCACTGAGGTCCGCCAGCATGGCTTGGACAACCTGAACGAGGCTCGCAAGTGGCACCGGCTGTCGATCGCAATTGCTCAGCCATTCGACCACGGTGCGCGCCTGATCCTGCAGCTGGCGCAAGGTAACCGGCGGGTTGGTGATTTCCGCCCGGCCAAGAACCACATCGCGCAGCCACATCGCTCGTACCGCGCGCTGGCTGCCTTCGAAGAAAGGCGTCAGGGTGACGGAGGTGGTGAGCTCATTGGATATCTGTCCACCAGAGAGCAATTCGACAGTCGGGAAGAGCTCCTTCTCGAAAACTACCAGGGACGTGGCGCTGGCCGCCAGGAAACGCGTTCGGACGGCACCTTGATCGAGCACCGGCCTGTAGTCGGAGTTCATTGGCACCGGGCTGATGCGGGTCAGCCCTTCCCACGAGGAGCGCGTGCCGACACGGCGCAACTCCAGATCGTTCATGTTGCGAATGCCAATGCGGCTCAGGGCCTGAGCGATGGCGGGTTCCATCAGTACCGACGGTTCGAGAGCGCCGAAGGTACCATCGCTCTTGGCAGCAATGAGAAGGTCGCTGTCGTTTGCGGCGTACACCACGTAGTCGCCGAAGTTGGCCTCCAGCGCCTTGAGCACAGAAATAACCAGTGGCACGTCGATCTCATAGAGCTGAATCCACTGCACAAAGACCCCGCCGGGTGCCAAGTAGCGGCGGACGTGTCGGTAGAACTCGGCCGAGAAAAGCCCCGCGACACCGCTGACCCACGGATTGGAGGGTTCGGACAAGATGAGGTCGTACTTTTCCTGGCGCGTCGAGAAATACGTCTTCGCGTCGTCGATCACCACCCGGGAGCGCGGATCGACATAGGCGAGCTCGTTGCGTGGCCTGAAGTAAGCTGCGGCCCGCGCCATCTCCGGCTCGATCTCGATTGTATCGACCCGCGACAGGCGCGGGTTCCCAAGCAACATGTGAGTGGTCAGCCCGGAGCCGAACCCAATGCAGGCCACGGTGCGCGCGTTGGGATGCACCCCCATCGCGACGGCGCCGAGCATGATCATCGTCGACTCATCGGAACCAGCCGGGGGATCCGACCCGATCGATAGCCCTGCGTCGGTCTTCCCATTGGTGCGAAGCGAGAGCGTCGGCGGTTTACCAACGGAGAGAACGCTGACCGTGGCCGTCTTTCCGTCGCGGTGGTAGAGGACCTGATCTGTCCCGGAGGGAATGGCGCCGTAGCGATAAACGCCCGAGGCCAGCTGGCGTGGGTCGAGGCGCAGCAAGAAAATCGGAACGGCCATCACCAGGGCGCCTGCCGCACTGAGTGAAAGAGGCGCACGTCGGCGATTGAACCCTCCGGCCTTCCAGAGAAGGACGACACCCAATAGCGCGTCGACCCCTCCGCCCAGCGAGAGCAGGTGCTTGACCCCGAGCAGGGGCATGCCGACATGGACGGCGAAGAAGACTCCGGCGATGGCCCCCACGGTGTTCGCCGCGTACACTTGCCCGGGTGCCCGCACAGAAAGTCGCAGGCAACATGATCGCCAGCGCGATGCCATTGCTCGCCAGGTTGAAGAGAGTGTAGCCGGCGTCCGATCGTTCAAGGTTCAGGACGAGCCACTGCATCACCTTGAATGCCTGACCGTATGCCACGAGGGTTGCTACCGCGAGCACTCCCATCGCCAGCTGAAGATATCCGAGCATGCGGAGCGGGCTACTCAGCCTGTCGATGCGCCGCTGGATCCAAAGCCCGCCGAGCGAAAGACCGAGAATGAATGCGCTCAGCATCAGCTCGAAGGCGTGCGTCGAGGAGCCCAGCACCAGCGCAAGCATCCGCATCCATCCGACTTCGTAGAGAAATGAAGTCGCTCCGGTAATCAACGCCGCAAACAGGAGGAGAATAACGGTGCGGTCGCGCCTGCCTTCCCCTTGCGCCAGCACGGGCGTGGACGGGGTGGGCGGCGGCGATACCCACCAGACCGCCGCTGCGACGACCAAGTTGATCACCCCCGCGATCCGCAGAGTGCCCGGAAGCCCGGCCGCGGGCACCAGCACGAAGCCGCTGACCAACACCCCGGCGGCCGCGCCCAGGCTGTTGGTGAAGTAGAGTATCGCCACAGATCGGCCGGGCCGGTCCGCGAAGGCGCGCAGCACTCCCGCCGTCATCAGTGGGAAGGTCATTCCCAAGAGCACCGACTGAGGAAAAATGAGCAGCGCGGAGAACACCCACTTGAAGGCGTATACGGCGCCGGCGGATCCGCCCAGCCAAGGCAGGACGGCGTCGTACGCGAGCCCAGTGGAGGCAACGAATATCTCATGGAAGACCAGCGCCAGGATGCCGATCGCAGCCTCGGTGACGGCGTAAGCCGTGAGCAGGTTGCGCCAACGGGGCGATAGGCGGCTAGAGATCCACGACCCTACCGCCATTCCCCCCATGAAGATTGCGAGCACCAGCGTTTGGGCGTACGCCGCATGGCCGAGAAAGAGCTTCAAATAGTGCGCCCAGATTGA
>WNFD01016108.1_pt1 | contig 10281 bp, 12 predicted proteins | sample 5400491 | NCBI WGS metagenome assembly WNFD01 (sample SAMN13153343, study PRJNA577476) | soil metagenome | isolation source: 120 cm saprolite under Douglas fir tree site 2 hole 2 replicate 2 | place: USA:California | collected 2015-04-18 | reverse complement strand
CACCGCCCCCGAACTCCAGGCCAAATCCCGGCATCTGCACCTGGGCAGCCTCGGCCGGTACGTCCAGCTCGGCGAACAGACCTCCGCCCAGGTCACCGCCGACGCAGACCCCGCAGCACGACGCAGGACTCGCTGACCAACCCGAATAACACCACATCACCGCAGGTCAGCGGTGGGTTCGATGGATTTTCCGCGATTGCTACTGGGACCCCGAACAGTCCGGGGCCCCGGACCTGCGGCTCAGGGCTTATCGAGAAATCCCGGCCGGATATGACCACGACCCCGGAGTGGATGAGCCGGGACGTGCACATCGACGGGCTCGGCACTGTCACCGACGACGCGTGCTACCGGGCGATGGACTGGCTGCATCAGGTGCGCGGCGAGCTGGAGAAACAGGTGTACTTCTCCGTCGCCGGCCTGCTCAGCCTCGAGGTGGATCTGCTGTTCTTCGACACCACCAGCACGTACTTCGAGGTGGAGGACGCCGACGAGGACACGCTGCGGGACTGGCGCGGGGAGAAGACGAGCGGCGATGACGCCGACTCTGATAAGACGGCCGGGTTCCGCGCCCACGGCAAGTCCAAGGACAGCCGCGATGACCTGCCGCAGATCGTGATCGGGATGGCCGTCACCCGCGACGGCATCCCGGTCCGGGTCTGGTCCTGGCCCGGGAACACCAGCGACTCGGCGCTGATCCGGCAGGTCAAGACCGACATGCGCGAGTGGGTGCTCGGCAAGATCATCTGGGTCGCCGACCGCGGGTTCTCTTCCGCGCGCAACCGCCGGTTCCTGCAGCAAGGCGCCGGCGGCTACATCATCGGCGAGAAGCTCCGCTCGGAGTCCCCGCACGTCAAGGCCGCGTTGTCCCGGCAGGGCCGCTACCAGCAAGTGGCCGGGAACCTGCAGGTCAAGGAAGTCCGGATCGCGGACGCGACCGACCGGTTCATCATCTGCTGCAACCCCGGCGCCGCTGAACGCGACGCCGCCGTCCGCGCCGAGCTGATCACCCGGCTTGAGGAGCTCATCGCCGGCACCGACAAGCTGACCGCCACCAGGCGGGCCGAGCTGCGCGGCAAGATCTCCACGATGCCGGGGCTGAACCGGTTCCTGCGGGTCACGCCCGGCGGGCTGCTCCGGATCGACAAGACCAAGGCGAAGACCGAGGAGAACTTGGACGGCAAGTACCTGCTGCGCTGCGCCGACCCGCAGCTTTCCGCCGAGGACATCGCCGTCGGCTACAAGCAGCTGCTGGAGGTCGAGCGCGGCTGGCGGGACATGAAATCCGTGCTGGACCTGCGGCCCGTTTACCACCGGCTCGAAGAACGCATCCGCGCCCACGTGCTGCTGTGCTGGCTCGCCCTGCTGCTCGTCCGCGTCGCCGAGAACGCCACCGGGAAGACCTGGCCAGTGATGCGCCGCGAACTCGACCGGATCCACCTGGGCGCCTTCACCGGCCCTGCCGGGAACTTCCGGCAGCGCACCGAGTTGTCGGGGGTGGACCTACATCGGAACCGGATCGCACGTTAAGGCGGTTCGGGGAGGTCAGCGGGGGTGTCCGGGCGCGGATGGGTGGGGTCGTTAGCGTGCGTTCCGGTTCGGTTGGAGCCCGCTTGTGATCGTGGGCAGGGTGGGGATCCCCCTGATGGGGTGGCGCTGGGCGATGGTGATCTTCGTGTCCGGAAGTCCTCAGTAACGGACAAGATCAAAGCGCGGGTCAGGGGTTCCCGTGGTAATCGCAGAAAAAGCGAATATCGCTGACCTGCGGGGATGCGGCCTGGCCCGCTGATCAGCCTTCGGAGGCGACCTGTTCAGGGATCGCGCCGTCCCCGATCCGCTGGGCGGCTCCGGCGCGGGTGGTCGCGTTCAGCTTCGCGCGGCGCCCGGCGGGCAGCCCGCGGGCCTGTTTGGCCGCGCCCGGCGGCGCGCTCCAGCATGTAGATCCGTTCCATCTGGGCGAACACCGCCAGCAGGCGGTTGTCATGTGACTCCTTCCGGTTGGCGGAGATGCGGGAGGACCTTCTCGAGCGTGATCGGGAAGTCGCGTACGCGTACACCGGTCGCGTTGAAGACGGCGTTGGCGACCGCGGCTCCGGAGCCGCAAATCCCGAGTTCGCCGAGCCCCTTCACGCCGAGGGGGTTCGCTTTGTCGTCGTTGCCGTCGAGCAGGACCGCCTCAACCGGGGGGATGTCGGCGTGGACGGGGACGAGGTAGCTCGCGAGGTCGCGGTTGACGAACGCGCCCGAGCGCGTGTCGAGGACCGCGTCCTCGAGTAGCGCCGCGCTCAGACCCCAGATCATGCCTCCGATGAGCTGCGATCGCGCTGTCTTGGCGTTGAGGATGCGCCCGGCTGAGAAGACGCCGAGCATCCGTCTGGGTCGGATTTCGCCGGTGTCGATGTCGACCCCTACCTCGGCGAACTGGGCTCCGTGGCTGCTGATCGAGTAGGCCTGATTGTTCGGATCGTCGGCCGAGTCGACGATCTGACCCTCTGCTTCGATGCCTTCAGGGGGTATGCGACCGCCCGAGGCTCGGAGCTTCTCGCGTACCGCCGTGCATGCACGGTGGACGGCGTTGCTGGAGTTGGTGGCCCCCGTTGAGCCGCCGGAGCCGAACCCGGCGGGGAATTCCGAGCGGCCGAGCTCGATGCGGACGCGTTCGACCGGGACCTCCAGGGCGTCGGCAGCGACCTGAGCCAGGATCGTGTATGTCCCGGTCCCGATGTCGGTCATATCGGTCCGGACGATCGCGTCGCCGTCTGGGCCGAGCCACGCGCTGGCGCGGGTTTGGGCTTGGAAGTAGTCGAGGATCGCGGCGGCCATGCCATAGCCCACTAGCCACTGGCCGTCGCGCGTACTCGCGGGGTGAGTGGGCCGGCGCTCCCAGCCGAATCGCTGGGCTCCTTCCCGGAGGCATTCGATCAGGCGCCGCTCGCTGAACGGCACACCACGCTCTGGATCAACCGTCGGCTCGTTCAGGATGCGAAGCTCGACCGGATCGATCCCGAGCTCGTGCGCGAGCTCATCCATCGCCGATTCGAGCGCGAGCAGGCCGGGTGCATGGCCGGGCGCCCGGACGGACTCGGGCTGGTAGATGTCAAGCCGCGTGACCAGGTGCCGCGTCAGCCGGCCGGGCGCCGCGTAGAGGCTGCCGGACGTTCTCGCGGTGTGCTCTTCGGCGATTTCCCGACGGGGACTGATGGCCATGTTCGCGTCGTGGCCGAGAGCGAGCAGCCGCCCGTCGCTCGCGGCGCCGAACCGTACGCGCTGGTGCGAGGTGGCGCGTGTACCGAGGAGCTGAAACATCTGCTGGCGCGTCAGCGCCACCTTGACCGGCTGCTGCAAGCGCCGAGCAGCGAGTGCGGCGAGGATCGTCTCGTGGTGGGTGTAAAGCTTGGAGCCGAATCCGCCGCCCACATACGGAGCGACGACGTGGACATGCTCGGCGTCGATGCGCAGTGTTCTGGCGACGGATTCACGCGTCCAGGCGACGACCTGTGTGGATGTGTACAACGTGATGTCGTCGCCGTCTGGGACTGCCAGACACGCTTGTGGTTCCATCGGCTGCGCGAACTCGTACGGAGTCCTGTATGCAACGTCGAGCTTGACTTCAGCGCTCTCGAATGCCTCGTCGAAGTCGCCGACGCGGCTTTCCGGGGGCCAGAATATCACGCGCGGCGGGACGATCGCCTGATCCTCGAGGGACTCGAAGTCGAAGCTCCCCGGCTCGGAGGCGTACTCGACTTCGACGAGACTCGCCGCGGCCCGCGCACCCTCGAACGTGTCAGCCACGACGAGCGCCACCGGCTGACCGTAATGATCGACCTCGGGGCTGGTCAGGCACGGGAGCGCCTCCATCGTGGCAAGCAGGGCCGTCGGATCGGGCGTTCCCTGCTCCGGCGCGTCGCGATGAGTCATCACCAGCCGCACCCCCGGAGCCCGCTGAGCACGCGCGACATCAATCGCCGCGACACGACCCCGCCCGATCGTCGCGCCGACGATGAACCCATAAAGGGGCTCGCCCGCCTCCCAATGCTCGTATGCATAGGCCGCGCCCCCCGTCACCTTGAGCGGGCCGTCGACGCGACTCATCGCATGTCCGATCGCAGCCATTACACGCGCTCCGCCTGCTCCGTCGCGTCGGTGAGTGTCCGGACGAGCGTGCGCTTGGCCAGTTCGATCTTGAAGTCGTTGTGCCCGCGCGGGCTCGCGCCCATGAGCGCCGCGGCGGCGGCCGCTCGGAACTGCGCCGTCGTCGACGCTTGTCCGAGCAGCGCCGCTTCCGCCTCGGCCGAGCGCCACGGCTTTGGCGCAACCCCGCCGAGCGCGACGCGCACGCTCGTGATCGTGCCGTCCTGCGTCTCGATCACGAGCGCAACCGAGACGAGCGCGAACTCGTACGACGCGCGGTCGCGCACCTTTCGGTAGGCGTGGCGCCCCGGCGGCGGTGCGGGGAGAACCACGCCGGTGATCATCTCGCCGGCCCGCAGCGTCGTCTCGATGTGCGGTGTGTCGCCCGGCAGCACGTGGAAGTCGGCGATCGAAATCCGCCGCGAACTGTTTCCCTCGCCGACAACTTCGATTTCTGCATCGAGCGCCGACAGCGCCACCGCCATGTCGGACGGATGGGTCGCGATGCACGCGTCGCTGGCGCCGAGGATCGCGTGTGACCGGTTGAATCCATCGACCGCCGAGCATCCCGAGCCGGGCTCGCGCTTGTTGCACGCGGCCGCCGGGTCGTAGAAGTATGGGCATCGGGTGCGCTGAAGCAAGTTGCCTCCCACCGACGCCTTGTTGCGCAACTGTCCCGACGCGCCGGCGAGCAGCGCCCGCGCCAGCACGCCATACCGCGTCCGTACGCGCATGTCGGAGGCGACCTCGGTGTTTTTCGCTTGCGCGCCGATGCGCAGCCCGCCGTCGGGAAGGTCCTCGATCGCGTCAAGCGGCAGCCGGCTGATGTCGATTAGGTGCGTCGGGCGCTCGATCTCGAGTTTCATCAGATCGAGCAGATTCGTGCCGCCGCTGATGAACTTGGCACCCGGCCTCGACGCGGCGGCAACGGCGCTCGCCGAGTCGCTTACCCGCTCGTAGGTGAACGATCTCATCGGTGGCCTTCGTCACCGCTTGCGTATTGACGGATGGCCGCGAGGATGTTCGGATAGGCGGCGCACCGGCAGATGTTGCCGCTCATGCGCTCGCGAATCTCTGCGTCGCTCAGCTCGATCTCCGGTGATCCGAGATCCGCTGTGACGTGGCTCGGCGCGCCCGCGCGCAGCTCGCCGAGCATGCCGATCGTCGAGCAGATCTGCCCGGGAGTGCAATAGCCACACTGAAAGCCGTCACACTCGACGAAGGCGGCCTGCAACGCGTGCAGCTCTTCCGGGGTTCCGAGCCCCTCGATCGTGGTGATCTCGTCACCCTCATGCATGACGGCCAGCGTCAGGCACGAGTTGACCCGACGCCCATTGACGAGCACGGTACAGGCCCCACACTGACCGTGATCGCAGCCCTTCTTCGCGCCTGTCAGGCGAAGACGTTCGCGGAGTGCGTCAAGCAGGGTGACCCGCGGCTCGATCTCGAGCTCATACACGACACCGTTCACGCGTAGAGACACCGAGAACGCCTCGGGGCCGCGCTCCTCCTGTGATGGCTCACCTGCAACCTGTTCAAGCGCCATGCTCCACCTCGAAGCGCCATGCTCCAGCCACCCGATTCTAACGGGTGACAACGAAATGTTCCGTTAACAGTTGTAGCATCCTCTTCTAACGGATGCAAGCTCATCTATCCGGATAATCTAGGGAGATGCCCGCCACGCCACCCCTCCGCTCCTGGGTCCTGCCCGACGAGCCGGCACCGGTGCGGCTCATGTCGACGATCTGGCCCGGCGCCGACGGCATCCACGACGACCTCGCCGGGCCGGCCGACCTCGACGCATGGCTGAACGCCGTCGGCATTGACCGTCACGGCGCCAGGGCCACCGAGGACGAACTGCGCAGCGCGATCCGGCTGCGCGACGCTGTCAGGCGCCTCGCCGCGCACGCGACAGGCGACGACCGGCCCGCCGCCGCATCCGCGATCGCCGACCTCGACGAGGCGGTTACCGTGCTCAACGAGCACGCCGCGAAGCTCCCGCCGCCCGCGATCGCCGCGAGCCCCAGCGGACTCCGCCGCGCGAAGGAAGCGCCAGCCTCAGGCGTGACAACCGGCCTTGCGGGCATCGCCCAGCAGGCCGTGGCACTCCTCGCCGACCGCGGGGACCAGCTTCGCGCCTGCCACGCGCCCGGATGCGTCCTCTACTTCGTCAAGAGCCACCCTCGCCGCGAATGGTGCTCCGTGGCTTGCGGCAACCGCGCCAGGGCCGCACGGCACTACGACAAAATCCGCGAGGGCCGCGCGGGGTCAAGACCCCGGTGACCCGGACTGCCTGCCCGGGACGCCGATCAGCCCGGCCGCCGCCGGCTTCTGAAACCCGCCCCAGGACCGCAGCGTGGCCCTTCACGGTACTGCGCGCCGCGCTGAGCACCGACCGCTGCGGCGCGAGCACGTTTGACCTCGATGATCGCCCCCGAGACGGAAGGCCACGGGCTTGGACCAGGACACCGCAACGCTGCTGCCGGGCTTGGAGGGGGCCGGGGTGGACCTGCAACGGAACCGAAACGCACGTTTAGCCGGTTCGGGGTAGGTCAGGTAGGCGCCCAGGATGGGTTACGGGGGGTCCTTAGCGTGCGATCTGGTTCGGTCGCCAGTCCCGTCGTGATCTTGGCCGGGGGCCGGGATCACCCGGTGGCGCGGCGTCTGGAAGTCCTCGGTAACGAACAAGATCGGACTCCTGTGGACGCTATGTAACGGTCTGATTGGTTATTGGCCGGGTTGCGGTGACTGGCCCCTATGGTGTTGGCCGTGCCGGTGGAGTTTCTCAGTGACCAGGAGGCGGCGGCGTTCGGCCGTTATGGCGGCTCGGTGCCGCAGGCGGATCTGGAGCGGTTCTTCTTCCTTAACGACGGTGACAGGCTGCTGGTGGCCGGGCTGCGGGGAGATCATGGCTACGGTGCGCTATATCGGCAAGTTCCTGGCGGATCCGCTGGAGGGGGTGCCGTCCGAGGTCCTCGACTTCCTGGCCGGCCAGCTGCAGATCGCTGATCCGTCGTGCGTGAAGCGGTATGCCGTGCGGGCGCAGACGCATCGCGAGCATGCGGAGAAGATCCGCGCGACGGTGGGGCTGACGGATTTCATGCAGGCCGAGGCGGAACTCGCGGTGTTCGCGGCCGGGCGGGCCTGGGTGACCGGGGACGGGCCGAAGGCGATCTTCGCTGATGCGGTGGGGTGGCTGCGGACGCCGTAGCGGTGCTGACGGGCCCGTTGTTACCGGCACCCCATCACGAGAACGTCCACTTCTACGGCACCCACTCCGTCGACGTCGACGGCGAGCTCGCCAAGCTCGACTCCGACGGCTACCGGCCGCTACGCGCCGTCGCCGCCACGGAGCAGGCCCGGTGAGCGCGGGAAAGCCAGAGATCCGGTTGCATCGGCTACGAGCGCATCACGGTCGTGACCAGGCCGGGGTTTGTGGTCCTAGGCATCGCGGTGTTCGTCCGGCTGAAGGGCTTGGCGCGGTGGCTCAGGGGTTGCGGTTGCCGGTATGCCAGTCGCGTGGTGCAGGAGGGCGAGGACTTCGCTGTCCAGCCGCTGGGCGACCTGGGAGGCGGCGGCATCACCGTAGGGCGCGATCGCGCTGGCGACGGTGTCGTAGGCCACCTGGGTTCCGCCGCCCGGCAGTTCCTGGATGAGGATGGTGACCGGCGCGTAGGAGCCGGCCGCGGGCAGGTGGCGGGTCATCTGCCCCATCGTGACCGGGTTGCCGGCGATCAGGCGGACCAGGCGGCGTCCCGCCTGGGGGCGGGCCTGCGGATCCAGGGCCAGCACCTGGTCGTCGTCGAGGTGCAGGAACCGGAACAGGCCGGCGCTGCCCTGCGCCTGCCGGACCAGCTCGCTGAACTCTTCGTAGGAGGCACTAGCCGCCAGCTTGGCGAACAGCGCCCCGATGTCCGGCTGGCTGATACCGGCGTAGATGCCGTCCAGGACGACCTGAAACGGCCGTTCGCTGGTGAGTACATGGCGACGCACGGCTATGTCGAGCACTTGTTCGGATGCCACCGTTTCTCCTTTTCTGAGGTCGCTGTTTCTGAGCCCTGCTCGCCCGGGTCAAGGAGCAGGGGCTCAGAAAGGGCGCGGGCTCAGACGCCTGCCGCGGCGGCGCGGATGACGTCGAGGACGAAGTCGGGGTGGGAGAGCATGGCGACGTGGCTGCTGTCGATGTCGTAGGTGGCGGCGCCCATCCGCTCGGCGGCGAACCGCTCCAGCTCAGGGTTAACAGTCTGGTCGTTGTTGGCCACGATGTACCAGCTGGGCTTGGACCGCCACGCGACGCCCGGAGCGTTGTGCAGGAACAGGTCGGCGGCCGGGGCGTAGTGGGTCGCCCAGACCAGCTTCTGCTCCTCCTCGGGCAGGTCTCCGGCGAAGTAGGTGGCGCCGGACGGGAGCATCCACACGCGCCCGTCGGCGACTTCGATGTGGGAGAAGACCGGCGTGACCGGGAACTTGTCCAGCTCGCCCTGGGAGGTCTCGGTCTCGTCGGGGCCGAGGGCGGCGATGTAGACCAGCCCGGCCACGCGGTCATCGGTGCCCGCGGCGGTGATGACGCTTCCGCCGTAGGAGTGACCGACCAGGATGGCCGGGCTGTGGACCCGGCCCAGGGTACGCCGCGTCGCGGCGACGTCGGCCTCGTTGGTGTCGAGGCCGTACTGCGCGGCCATCACCTCATACCCCTCCGCCTGCAGCGTGGGGATCACCTTGCTGAAGCACGAGCCGTCGGCCCAGATCCCGTGGCAGAACACGATGCTCGGCTTGGTTGGCGTAGACATAGTCTTTCCTTTCTCGGGTTTGATAAATGGGTAACCGTAACGCGGGGGGATGGGCTGCGGGCGGGTTATGACACCGGCTCTTAGCTATGTAGACCGCCGGGCGCGCAGGTCCGGACGGCCTCGCGCACCACGTCAGCGACGACTGCCGGGCGCGAGAGCATCACCACGTGGGACGCTCCTTCGACGACGGTGACTGTTGCCCCCATCCGGTCGTATGAGAAGCGATGAACATCTGGATGGATCGCGCCGTCGGCGGCCGGCAGGACCGCCCACGACGGGCGCGTCCGCCAGGCCGGAGTGGGCGCTTTCTCGCCGAACGCAACTCCGGAGAGCGGGCGCTGGGAGATCGCCATGAACGCTGCCTCCGCGTCTGGCAGATCGGCGCAGAACGCCTCGTGAAACCCGCTGGCGCGAGTGCGGGCGGTCATCGACCGATGCCCGCCCAGCCGTGGTTTGACGAGGGATGCAACAGTTCATACGGCGCGCTCCCCTCTTCGGCCGGGCAGTTCAACCAGACTCGCAGGGGTCGCCATGCTACGGCTACGCATTCTGAGATCCATGAACGGAGGGTAGACACGGTCGCGGATGCCACCTGGGTGTCTGACCGCCGCTAGTCGCTACCCTCGACCTCATCAAGCGCACCGCGAGGGTCCCTCGTCCAACGGACGCCGCTGTTATCGGTGAACTCGATTGCGACCAGATAGGTCTGGTCGTTGCACTCCTCCTCCATGTCCCGGATGTCCTGCGGGAGATTCCTATGTCGGTTTTGGCCTGGCGGGATTACCCGGAACCTTTCTGGCGACTCGTAGCGGAGGTCGGTGGTCCATGGGCTGCCGTCGCCGGGGTCGTTTACCCAGTAGACCATGATCTGCACATCGAGGATAGGCAGGTCCGAAGCGTTGCGAACTCTCGCTCCCCAGGTAGCGCCAGGTAGCCCGTCCACGATGGTGTCGTAGAAGTCGAACCAAGCACTGACCTTGTTGGCTTGGGCGCGCCGGTCGGCTTTGTGTTGTGCGGCGCGTTCAGCCTCAGCGCGCCGTCGATCGTCAGCGTCGCGGAGGCGTTGCTCTGCTGCTTTTTGGTCTCGCTGTGCCTCAATGCTGAACAGGTCGTAGGCCACTAGCCCGGCGAAGGCAGCGGCGAGAAACGCAAGGAGGGTAGTGATGGCGAGGGTCCAGGTCGGGATGTCGCCCCAACTCAGCCGCTTGCGGTAGCAGTAGCAGAGCGGCTCTCCCCGGCTCTCAGGAATCCGTTTTTTGGTCACGCGTAGGGTGAATCGGGGCATAGGCCGCCATGCACGAAGTCGATCATGGCCATCAGCGCTGCGGCGCTGCGGAAGCCCCGTGCCCGGGTGATCAGGGCG
>WNFD01008217.1_pt1 | contig 10281 bp, 9 predicted proteins | sample 5400491 | NCBI WGS metagenome assembly WNFD01 (sample SAMN13153343, study PRJNA577476) | soil metagenome | isolation source: 120 cm saprolite under Douglas fir tree site 2 hole 2 replicate 2 | place: USA:California | collected 2015-04-18 | reverse complement strand
GTGGTGATTAATGCGGACAAGGTTCGCATGACCGGAAACAAGGTCGAGCAGAAAATTTATTATTCGCACAGCGGGTATCCCGGCGGTTTGAAGGAAGTGCCGGCGAAGAGGTTGCGCGAGTCGAAGTCGGACTGGATGATCCGCGAAGCGGTTCTCGGCATGCTGCCGAAGAACAAGCTGCGCGCGCGGCGCGCGAAGAAGTTGCGCATCTACCGGGATGCCGCGGGTTTGGCGCGGCACGCCGGGCAGAAGCCCCAAGCCGTTTCGCTGTAAGCGAGATTTGTTTTTTTCCGCACGTAGCTGTTCCTTCTAAGTGGTGCCTTAGCGGGGAATAAGCAGACGTGAAGTTTGAGATTCATCCGCAAAGCAGCGGTGGGGAAATTTGCTGCTGTGCGGAGTGGTATCGAGTTGACTGCCGGGCAGTCAACCATCGCGAGGAGGAACGTTGAGTTCTACGGGCACGCCCTTAGCGGGCACACAGACATGGTTTCTCGGGACCGGGCGGCGCAAGGAGTCGGTAGCGCGCGTGTTCCTGCGTTCGGGGGCCGGCAAGTTTACGGTGAACGGCCGCACGATCGAACAGTATTTTCCGAATCACGCGTGGAAGCATGATGCTGTCGAGCCGCTGAAATTCACGAACATCGCCGACCAGGTGGACGTGGTGGTGACGGCGCACGGCGGCGGAGTGGGCGGGCAAGCGGGCGCGGTGCGCATGGGATTGTCGCGGGCCATTTCGCGATTCAATCCGGAACTGCGGCCGTCATTGCGCAAGAACGGATTTTTGACGCGCGATTCGCGCATGAAGGAACGCAAGAAGTACGGACAGAAGGGCGCGCGGAAGCGCTTCCAGTTCACGAAGCGTTAAATTTTGCTGCTCCCCGACCTGGTCGGGGAGCGGAACCGAGCTCCAGCGGGTTGACGCGAGTCGGCTCGCTGAGATCACGGCCGGCAAGGAGCCGGCAAGAGGCTGTTCCGTGGCGACGCAAGCCGCCACCGCAAACAGCTATCCTATTAGGAGGTAACTTGGCAGTAGAAATTACGATGAAAGAGTTGCTGGAGGCCGGAGTTCACTTCGGTCACCAGACGCGGCGCTGGAACCCGAAAATGAAGGAGTACATTTTCGGCGAACGCAACGGCATCCACATTATCGACCTTCAGAAAACCCTCAAAATGTTCCGCGAAGCGAGCCGCTTCGTGGGCGAACTTTCCGGACAAGGCAGGGCAGTTTTATTTGTGGGCACCAAGCGGCAGGCCCAGGAAGCGGTCGCCGAAGAGGCGAAGCGCTGCGGCGCGTTTTTCGTGAACCACCGCTGGCTGGGCGGCACGCTGACGAATTGGGCGACGCTGCAGAAATCCATCAAGCGGCTGAAGCTGCTGAAGGCCATGAACGAAGACGGCCGCATCAAAGAGCTTTCCAAGAAAGAACAGGCGCGGCTGGACCGCGAGATGAAGCACCTGTTTCAGAACCTTGAAGGCATCGAGAACATGACGCAGTTGCCGGACGCCATGTTCGTGATCGATTCCAACGCGGAAGAAATCGCGGTGAAGGAAGCGCGGCGCATGGGCGTGCCGGTGGTCTCGGTCGTTGATACGAATTGCGATCCGGACGTGGTGGACTGGATCATTCCCGGAAACGATGACGCGTTGCGCGCCATCCGGCTGTTCACGACGAAGATTGCGGATTCCGTGCTGGAAGGCCACACCGCTTACCAGCAATCGCAGGTGGCGGATCAGAAGGCTGCGGAAGATCAGGCGCTGGTGGACGGCGTCGAATACGTCGATACGAGCGCGTACGAACAGTACGAGAAACAAGAAGGCGACTTCGTGGAGGGCGTTGTGGAAACGCCTGCGGAGCCTGCGGAGGCCACAGTTCCTCCCGACGAAGAATCTCGCTAAGACAAATTGCGTGGGTGGGAATTTCGTGAGGCCCGCCCCGAGCGGCTCGGGGCGGGCCGCTTCACAGATAGAGACATCTAACAAGAGAGTTCCAGAGAGCAGAGAGAAAAAAGGATGAGTACACAACCGCCAGCAGTGCAAATCCCGGCACAACTCGTAAAGGAATTGCGCGAGAGAACGAACGCCGGTTTCGCGGATTGCCGCGCCGCGCTCGTGGAAGCAGGCGGCGACATCGAGAAGGCCATCGCGATCCTGCGAAAGAAAGGACAGGCTGCGGCCGCAAAGAAAGCCATGCGCGAAGCGTCGGAAGGGCTCGTAGGAAGCTACATTCACGCCGGCGGGAAGATCGGCGTGCTCGTGGAGCTGAATTGCGAGTCGGACTTCGTGGCGCGCACCGAGGCGTTCCAGCAGCTTTCGCACGACATCGCCATGCACGTCGCGGCGCTGGATCCGCGGTACGTGCGGCGCGAGGAAGTGACGCCGGAAATGCTCGAAAAAGAGCGCGATATCTACAAGGCGCAAGCGCTGGCGACCGGCAAGCCCGAAGCAGTCGTCGAAAAAATCGTCAACGGTAAGATGGAGAAGTTCTACGAGGAAAACTGCCTCTACGAACAGCACTACATCAAGGACGAGAGTGTGACCATCGGCGAGATGATTAGTCAGGCGGTCATCAAGCTGGGCGAAAATATTTCCATCCGGCGCTTCGTGCGTTTTAAAGTCGGCGAAGTGAGCAGCGGGGCGGCGGGGCCGGAAACGGTGCCAGTGCCGCTCAAACCGTAATCCAAATACCATCTGAATCGAATCCTGAGCGCCCCGGTCCAACCGGGGCGTTTTTTTTTGACTTTGAGGCGTATAGTGACACAGAGTAAGTGCGAATGGAGAGACTCCAATGCCTAAGGTCAAAACCAACAACATCATGATGAACTATGACCAGCAAGGAAGCGGAGAGCCGCTTATTCTCATTCCTTATTTGGCCGCCGAACACGCTTGTTACGCCTTCCAGGTGGCAGAGTACGCCAAGCACTTTACCTGCATCTCGCTGGACCTCCGAGGGACAGGTGAATCGGACAAGCCCGAAGGCATCTATTCCACCGAAGATCTTGCTGACGATGTTGCCGCTTTCATGAATGCTTTGGGGCTCCAGAAGGCGCATGTTTCCGGTTTATCGCTCGGCGCGGCAATAGGCATGTGGCTGGCGGCTAAGCATCCAGACAAGGTTCAGTCATTATCATTGCACAGTGGTTGGCCGAAGACGGACCCCTTTCTGAAGACGGTAGTCGAAGGTTTTCAGGTAACGGCCAAGGCGTTGCAGAGCGTTCCCGAGATGATTATTCTTGCCATCTTCCCCTGGTGCTTTACGCCCGAACTGTATGCTGCCAAGCCGGACTACGTCCAGTCCTTGGCAGGCTTTGTTCGAAGCCGGCCTGCGCAGCCTCTCGCGGCTTTCATTCAGCAGTCGAATGCCGTAATCGCCCATGATGCAGCGGCGCAGCTTGGCCGGATCACCGCGCCGACGCAGATCACATTTGGACGCCACGACCAGGCAACCTCCACTCGTTTCGCCGATCAGCTGAGGAGCAATATTCGCGGCTCCGAGGTACTGATCTTTGAAGGGTGTGCGCACGCGCCAATCTATGAGAGAGTCGAGGAGTTCAATCAGAAGACCTTAGGGTTCTTGTTACAGCGCCGCGGGCGAGCGGGCGCCGCATAGTTCCACCTCCCCCATCGACCGCACCACCTCCATGCGTTTCAACCCTGCGCCGCTCCAAGTGTGCGGGGGCGAAGATAGTTTGTTACAATTCCCGGGATTTCAGACCGCGCGAACGGAGACTCATGGCTGCGACGAAGAATGCTGGTAAAAAGAGCATGAAAAAGGCCAAGCCGGCATACCGGCGGATCCTGTTGAAACTCTCCGGAGAGGCGTTTCAGGGTCCTCAGGGATTCGGCATCCACGGCGAAACGATTCAGGCGATCGCGCGTGAGCTGAAAGATGTGCACGAACTGCGCGTGCAAACGGCGATCATGGTCGGCGGAGGAAATATCTTCCGCGGGGCCAGGCAAAAAGGTTTCGAGATCGACCGGGCCACCGGCGATTACATGGGCATGCTCGCGACGGTCATCAATGCGCTGGCGCTGCAGGACGCGCTGGAAAAAGAAGGCGTGTTTACGCGCGTGCTGAGCGCTATCGAGATGAAAGAGGTTTCCGAGCCGTTTATCCGGCGGCGCGCGATAAGGCACCTGGAAAAGGATCGCGTGGTGATTTTTGCTGCGGGGACGGGGAATCCTTATTTTTCGACGGACACAGCGGCGGCGCTGCGCGCGATGGAGATCAAGGCCGACGTGATCCTGAAGGCCACGCGGGTGGACGGAGTTTACGACGCCGACCCGGAGCAGATACCAGACGCGAAGTTTTTTGCGGCGATTTCCTACCGCGAGGTGTTGAGCCAGAACCTGAAGGTGATGGATTCGACGGCGATTTCGCTGTGCATGGACAACGGCATGCCGATCGTGGTGTTCAATATGAACCGTCCGGGGAATATCAAGCGCGTGGTGCTCGGGGAGCGCGTGGGCTCGAAGGTAACCCCGGTATAGAGCAGTTGTTAGTTGTAAGTTTTTAGTTGATCGTAAGAACCGGAAATTCAGGCCTGAATCAGAATTATTCCTTGCAGATTTGGCGTTGCCGTGCTTCGGGATCAAAGGCTAAATTCTAAAAACTAAGGACTTCGAAAATGACACCGAAAGATTTGATAGCCGCGGGCAAGACGCGGATGGAAAAGGCGGTGGACGATTTTCGCAAGGAAGTGGCAACGCTGCGGACGGGACGCGCCAATGCCGCCATACTGGACGCCATCCGCGTAGATTACCACGGAACGCCCATGCCGGTGAATCAACTCGGCACGGTGACGGTGCCGGAGGCAACGCTGCTGGTAATTTCGCCCTGGGATCCAAGCGTGGTGCCCCTGATCGACAAAGCCATCCGGACTTCGGACCTGGGGCTGAATCCCACAAATGACGGCAAGGTGGTGCGCGTGCCGATGCCGGCCCCAACCGAAGAGCGCCGCAAAGAGATCGTCAAGCACCTGCACAAGGTGCTGGAAAATCACCGCACTGCGGTGCGCAATATCCGCCGGGACGTCAAGGAAGCGATCGACAAGCTGGAGAAGGACAAGAAGATCAGCCAGGACGAGCAGAAACGGGCGCTGGACGAGATGGAAAAGATTTCGCACGCGGAGACGAAGAAGATCGAGGATTTGTCCGCCGCCAAAGAGAAAGAGATTCTCGAGCTTAAGTAGTTGCCCTTTTTACTTCCAAGTTCCCCGGTCAAGAGCAGGATACGAACGAAGTTCAAGTTATGCTTCAGCTATCTCGGTGCACTACCCCCCACCCCCCTGTTTTTGCCAAAGAGTGCGGAATCAACTGATTCTAAAAGAGTTTGCAAAAACGCACGTGCAAAAGAGTGCGTAACTGATTGATTCTAAAGGGCCAAGATTTTGCGCAAGTGTGCACGGAAGCAAAAGAGTGCGCAAGACGCACAAAGGAAAGGACTTCGCTCGAAGCGTGATTTAAGTGTAAGACAGCACAGCGCTTAGCTGGAAGCAGTAAGATTTGAAAGTAATTCAGCAGACAGAGGAATTAAGGGAGTCCGCCAGATTTAAATCGCAGATTAACCTATCAACTACTATACCGCTGACGAAGCGAAAAGTCAAGGAAGAATTTGGGCGGAGTGGGCGTGTGACCGCCCCGGGGGTGAGCACGTGCGCCGACGGCCTCCCCGACTGGGTCGGGGCAGGCGTCAGGTCGCGCAAACGGTTGAGGGTTCAGGGCTTCGGAGTTGGCGGGGACGAAGTGGTTGACTTGGCGGGGTTGGCGCCAGGCGTGGGTGGCAATTGGCGGTCCAGGGTGAAGTCCTGGGCTTGGTCGCTCTGGACGGCGCGGAGGAAAGCGATGTAGTCGGCGGCGCGGTCGGCAGGGACTTGCCGGAGTAAAAAGTTGATGTGGCGGGAAGCGGTGACAGTCAGTCCTTTCGCGGAGTAGTGCGAGGCGAAGGTGGCGTAGTCGCGCTGGACGGACGTGCCGGTCGGGGAGGCGATGGTCGTGCCGGGGGGAAGGCCGAGGGTCATGTGCGTCTCGACTTCGAGCGGCGTGCCGAGCTCGACAGCGGAGGTGGCCGTGCCCTGGGCGGGCTTTGCAGGCGGATCGGGCAAGCCTAACTGGGGAAGCAGCGCGGGAATGCGAACGGGTTTCTTCGACCACTCCACGAATTTGGGTTGTGTGATTTCGTAATCGACTGTGAAGGGTTCTTTCGTCGCGTATGGGTCGGAGGCGGTGACGCTGGTGACCTGGCCGCGGAAGCCGTCAGAAATCGAGAGCAACTGGGCGAGATCCTTCCATTTTTCCTTGGGCGATTGGTGAAACGCGACACGGAGGAGCAGTTCGTTGTCCCCGCGCAGTGAATAATGTACTTTTGCCGTAAGTTTTCCGTCGGAAGCGAGTGATGCGTCCACTTCCACTTTTTGATGGGCGGCAAAGGGAAGTTTTCTGGTGAACGGCTGCCATTCGTGCCCGGTCGAATTCATTACAAAGAAAGTGCGATTCAATACAAACACGCACTTCTGAGGTATTGAGGAAATCATTCCAAAAGGAGCAACCTCAAGGCTCGGATCAAGCCAATAGCTGGAATTGCCATCACTCGCAGAAATCAGCATGTGCTTGAACACGGAAGGTCGAGGTAGGCCTGTTGCGTCGCAGTAGCCCGTGAGAGCGGCGCCCGCGCTTAGCTTAACCGCCGTAGCCAGCGCGGCGAAAAGAACGAACTTGTCTTCCTGAGTCGCATAGCCCGTTGCGAGCACGTCGTTTGCTGGTCTCGCTGCAAACCCCGTTGCTCCCAGCGGGAGATCAATTGTGGTGATCTTTTGAGAGACAAAGTCGTAGATCGCTTCCAGCCTCCCCTTATTGGTTTCCACCGCTTTAGTGAGTTCAGGCGCTTTCGCCGCAATTTCTGGAGCAACCGTACGTTTTCGAGAAAGCTCCTGCATCGATTCTTCGTAGGTGCTGATTCTTTCCAGTGGTTTTGCACCCGGCATAAGTGCTTCGTCGAGCCGGACGGAAAGCATATCCCATGCTCCTGTCGAGACGGTGACGTCGGGTTCGGCATCCTGTGACGCTTTGATCTGAGCTTGAGGTTTCGCGGGTGTATTCGCTATTGCTCGCCCCCAGCGGTAAATCCTGCGGGCGGGGTTGCCATCACCTAACTTATCCGCTGAGTCGGCTGGAGTATTTGGATTGATGCGAACTTGCACTTGGGGCAATGCGGGCAGATCCAATTCGAAGAGTTCTTCGGAGACGACGCCGGAGCGGTCGAAGGAGTGGTCGAGCCAGAAGTCGGGGGCAAGGGGGTGGTGCGTGATGGTGGTGATGACGCGGTATTCGAGGGTGTCGCCGGGCTCGAGGCCGAGGATGCGGACGGATTTTATGCGGACGTCCTGGTAGGCGGGAGCGTTGACGACGGCGGGATTGGGATTGTCGCTGATGGCGCTGGGAAGGATGTCGGCGGTGCCGCCGCTGGAGTGGGTGATGTGGACGACCGGAATCTCAATGGATTCGAAGGAGCGGTTGTAGTCGAAGTTGAGACGCGCGAATTGGTGGACGCCTAGTTCGTTGTTGATGTGCACGCGGGTGTGGACTTCTTTGCGGCTGTCGCCATTGGCTTCGAAGCGGCAGCGGGTTTCGAGAAGCTCGATCTGAGCGGGGTTTTGAGGTTCCGTGGGGGTCGTGGCCTTCGCGCTTGGCTTCTCTGCTAACTTTTGGGGAGCTTGCTGGGCAAGCGAAACGGAAGGAACAACTGCGGCGAGTAGAAAAGACACTGCGAGTACACGCAAGAGCGGATGGAAGCTGAGATGAAGTCGCAAGGTGGCCTCGCTCGCAGTTTAGGGCGGGGAGGGAACTGCGTAAAGGGAAGGCTACAGGAGGGTTGCGGGATATGCACCGAACCGAACAAGGAATGCAGCGAAGAAGAGAAGTGAAACGCAGAGACACAGAGTTCGCAGAGAAGAGGGAGAGAAGACTTGGCAGTCTTGATAGATTGAGGCGAGTGAGGAAATAGAACTCGAGAGGTGAACTCAGTAGAGGTGAGAGTATGGAGAGCCCCAGCAAACCGAATGGGGGCGGGCGCCGTCTGAGAGCGTGGTAGAGTTTACGGCGCGAAGGGCGCAAGGAGAAAGCGGATGCGACGTGCGTTGGCGGGAGTGGCGGTGGTGGCGCTTGGATGTTCTTTGGGTGGAGCGTTGATAGCGCGGGCGGACAACCGGCCGACGCCGAAAGGCCCGGACGAAGATGGAACGAAGCCGGCGCTCGTCAGGATTGCAGGCGAAGGGATGATGGATTCACACGCCTTCCAATACCTTACCGAGCTGAGCGATGACATTGGCGCGCGTGTGACGGGGTCGCCGTCCGAACGAAAGGCCGAGGAATGGGGCGCAGCCAAGATGAAGGCCATTGGCCTCGAAAACGTACACGCCGAGAAATACCAGCTCTGGCGAGGCTGGACGCGCGGCACGGCGCAAGGGGAATTGCTGGAACCGATTTGGCGGCCGCTGCACGTGGATGCGATGGGCTGGACCGGATCCACACCTTCTGGAGGTACGGAAGGCGAGGTGATAACCGCGAATCTCTTCGACATCGAGGATGAGGTCAAACATGCCTCACGGTTTTCCGGAAAGATTGTGCTGGTGGTGATGCAGGGCGCGCCAAAGAAAAATATGGATTCCCTGTTCGCCATTTTTGGAGATTTCCTGAAGGCGGCCGGTAAAGCGGGGGCGGTCGCGGTAATCGGAGGCCAGGGGGGATCGAAAGCCACGGGAATGAACCTTACGCACACGGGAATACTCGGTTTCGACGTGGATTTTGCCATCCCGGTTCTGTCGCTTACCGCGGAGGATCAGGGGCAGCTCGAACGGTACGCCGAGAGCGGGAAAAAAGTGCGCGTGCGCTTTAACGTGCAGAATACATTTACAAGCGGTCCGGTGGAATCGGCAAATGTGGTGGGAGAAATCCGCGGCCGCGAAAATCCGGAGCAGGTGCTCGTTGTTGGAGCACATCTGGATTCCTGGGATCTTTCGGAAGGATCAACGGACAACGGCACGGGCTCGGCAAGCGTGCTGGGCTCGGCGGAAGCGATTGTGCGTTCCGGGATGAGGCCGCGGCGGACAATCCGCTTTGCATTGTTCACCGGTGAGGAGCAGGGGCTGGACGGTTCGTTTGCCTATACGAAGCAACATCAATCGGAGATAGCCAATCATTTGGGAAACCTGGTGCTGGATAACGGGCAGGGCCCGGTAAAGGAGTTTCAACTAGGAGGGCGAGACGATTTGATAGCGAGCTTCCGGCCTTTCGCCCAGTCGCTTTCGTCGATTCGAAACATTTCCGTGAGCGACAAGGTGGAAAGCGGAACCGACACGCTGCCCTTTTCCATGGTTGGATTACCGGGAATAAATATGGATCAGGATTCGCCGGATTACAAATACACGCACCATTCCGCGGCGGACGCGCTGGAAGCGGTGAGTCCGGACGTACTGGCGCAAAATGCCACGCTGATGGCGCTCGCGGCTTACTGGATCGCCGACCGGCCGGAGCGATTTGCGTCGCCCTGGCCCGCGGAAAAAACGGCGAAGATGCTGCGAGCCCAGCAGCAGTACGAGATGCTGAAAGCCTTCCATCTTTGGCCGTTCGGGGACCTCGGGGCGGAGAGCAAGGAATAAAGGGGATTGACAGGGATGATACGACGGGGGTAATTGGCCAGGCGGGAGCGCATTCAGGTGATGGTTGCCCTGATGCGCGAATGAGGAAGTTGGGAGGAGTTTTCGAGATTAAAATTGTCTATGACTTCGTGCTAACCATTGTATTTTGAATAAGTTACGCTAGGTTTGCGGGATTTCAGCAGAGTCGGACAGGGCGGGGAACTCGTTCGGCATATAAGTTTCGATTAGGAGCGCCGCATGGCAAGGGGAAGGCCAAAGCCCCTGACTTGAGCAAAGTTTTCCACCGGCTTGTTTCGAAAGATTTGACAGGACGCGATTTCTTCCCTATACTTCGGTGTTTGTCAGGGAAGCAATTGCCCTGAGTGGGGCGGCTCCAGATGGATTGGAGTCGTTGAGTTGGAAGGGAATTATCTTCGGTCCCGGAACAAAGTAAGACGGAATGGGACGGAAGAGCGGCCGGAATGGGGCGCCAGCCCCGCAAAGCCGAGTAAGCCTCTCCGAACTGAAGCCAAGAGAATCGTTCTCCCTCTTGGAGTGCGTACGGAGTTTCTTGCTGGTGGTATCTCCGGATTCGCAGTAGACCTTTCAGCACTGGACTGCGCTCTCGCGCGTTTTTGTGTGCGCGCCT
>WNFD01028284.1_pt1 | contig 10283 bp, 14 predicted proteins | sample 5400491 | NCBI WGS metagenome assembly WNFD01 (sample SAMN13153343, study PRJNA577476) | soil metagenome | isolation source: 120 cm saprolite under Douglas fir tree site 2 hole 2 replicate 2 | place: USA:California | collected 2015-04-18 | reverse complement strand
TGCGTCGTTATGTGTCAGAAAGTCCATCACAAGGCACGGCGGGATGATGCCAAAGACGTACCGCCGCTGTGCCACCATGGCCGTGCCTAACTGAGGTGATACCGTAACCATCGCGCAAGGCTATGCTCCCTGGCCCAAGTGTCTCATTATCTTCTGTATCGAGCGGTCGTCCGTCGGGGTCGAGGGGTATATCAGATTCCAGTCTATTACGATACTTGTGGTGTGTGAATAGGCCAATTCCTACAGAAAGGTGGTAAATTTTGAGAGATCCAGGGAGAGGCACGGAGCTGCGCAAAGGCGGTGCCAACAGAATCGGTGTGCAGACTCACCACAAACTGTTACCGCGACGCCAGTGATGTTTAGGGGTGTAAGTTCGTCTCCGAAGATTAAGGATGATGCGCTGATCGTCGCAACTTCCTTTGCGATACCCGCGATTGACATTGGCACAGCACCGACGCGTTGTATAATACTGAAACGCATAGTAATTACTATCAGATGGGCCGACGCGGACTGCCATAAGGGCAGAAGCACGCACTAGTACTCAGCGAGGACCATAGAAAATGCGATCACTCCTGGGAGGACGAGAAGTCCAACCGTCTTTAGGATAGCATCTCGGCCGTCCAGGAAGCGGGAGCCCGGCAGTTCACTCCAACCCTCGAGGGCGATGCTGACGGCGGCCATAGTGAGACCCATGATAGGTGCCAACCAGAAGATAGTCGCAACTGGGTGGTTCAGTCCGGAGCGCTTGTCGCGGATGAGCATCTGAGTGAGGGACCATCGCAGGCCCCCGAGGGCGCTTGCTGAGATGACGAGAATGAAACCCCCAACGACGAAATGAGTCTCCGTCGCTACCATCAGAAGCACACCCACAGATATGAGGAGGATGACGCCGACGAGGCGGAGGGAGAATGTCTCCAGGCGGAAAAAGAAAGCGAAGGCCAGGACGAAAACAAGCGAGGAGGACTTGCACATAGCTGTCAACGGAGAATTGGGGGTGCATGTCAGCGCAACCGACGAATTTCATGATGCATGTGCACACGGCACAACGCTTACTGTAGAATGAGAGCGTGATTGTTTGGAGAGACAGGTTCGATAGGCCGATATCGAGGCCCGTGCTGACAGCCGCTGGAATGGCTCTCTTTCTGAGGGGAACAATAGGGCGTCAGCGCGCGAATATAGATCTGAGCATCCTCGTGATTATATCTCGTAACGGTTGGAGTCAGTCCAGGTGGGTGGACATCCAACCAGAGACGCGCACCGAGAATCGGAAAATTGAGGAAGGGAAGAAGCAGAAGTATATACTCACACATAGTCTTCTTTTGACGGATCGTGCTTTGGGCGGAACCTGTGCGGCCAGCGAAAACGCATGACGGACGCCAGCGCGGTTTGGACGAACATGTGTAGCATCGTGACGAAGAGCGGGAGTGGGAAGCCGAAGTGCTCCGGCGCGAACATCCATTTGTTATACAAAGATAGGATTAGAGCGAGAACGAACCTATACGATGGGATATGGTCAGGGAGTAGGTGACAGTCTGTGATTCCGGACGGACCATGATGCGATGAAAAACGAATTGATAATTGCGTCGCGGGACCAAAGACGCTTTTTCTCTTCTATTGTCGCAAAACGCACATCCTGCAGGCCGTCAGACAGGGCGTACGCGGAGTCACTCTCGTCTTGTCGGTCTTCGATGGACATATGTGTCGAGCTGGTGGTCAAGGGGGTGTCATGGACATGGCGTGCGCATTGGCATGCCCTAGGAAAGTAGAAACAGCAACAGCAACATTTGAAAATGCCGGCGCGACGGTGCCATTCTGAGCGATGAATGGTCCGGCGCGGCCCGGTTCGGGTCAATTATCTGTCCGTGTCCGCCGCACTGGTACTGCTGCTGTTGTATTCACTGAATGTACAGAGCGTGGGGATGCAACTGGGAAAACAACTACAGTAGTCATGGTGCTATCAAGTCTTTCTAGATGCGCCCGTAACCCATTCCCTAGTTCTGAATCAGCGAGGACCCAGAGTCTTGGCACAACGGGAAACGGCCGTGACTCGAGACACGGTCACGGCGCACTTGATCTATATAACGGGAGGTTGATTACTTGGAAACTGACTGTACGGTATGATTATGGCAAGTAGTACGAAAGGTGAAGGGACGACGGCGCAGAGGCGGAGACGCCGGGAGCTTAATACATTGCCAAAGGGGTGTCCATATTTCGCCTGGTTTGCCGGGTGATTAATATGTGCGGCGGCCAGAAAGTTCCCCGAGCACGAGAAGTGGGCGAAGAGTGGGAGCTAAGACAGTTGTGTCCTGAACCATGGCGGAGATCATTGGTCATATGGTCATATGGCAACGTTGATGTACAATGTGCGCCTAGACGGCTACTAGCGTGGCATTGGATACCGACCGTTGTTTAATCTGGCGTTCCTATCCTATATAGAGTGTATCTTCGATACACAGGCATACTGGGGAGGCTTTGAAATAGTAATATAGGCAAAACCTTGAGGGCGATCTGGATATCATTGGTGTTAGGACAGGGTCGGACGGATTTGATATAGAGAAACCCCTTCTGAAGGGGGCGATCTATGATGAGTTATCTCACGGGCTGTATTGAAACCATGGGCGTGAACATATCAATTCACTTACAAATGAGGCTCGGGGAAGATGATATCACTGGGCGCAGAGGGCTGATACCGTTGGCAGTAAGCGCTCTCTAGTGGAAAATTGCGGGCCACGTGGACCCACGGACGCGTCGCGCGCCAACTTTGGCAGCGTCTACTCGTCGACTCCATCTTCCAACCCCTGCTCACCCCTAGACTTGTCACCCAACTGCCCGAAACATGTCCGGCGAGGATGATTCCAGTGGCTGGCAATTGACCGAGTCCGATCCTGGCGTCTTCACGTGCGTGCGCGGCGCTGAATTTTTACATGTTTCAACCTGTCAGCTGTGTTGATGAATTTCTCGTTTTTGACCCGTGACTGCGCCGCAGCGAGCTTCTAAAGTCGCTTGGCGTACCGCTTGTCGTCGACGACCTCTACACCCTCGACCCTGCCTCCCTGGAGCCCCTCCAGCCCGTCCGCGCCCTCATCTTTCTGTTCAAATGGCTCCCCGGCGCGGGCGAGCCGGAAGCGACAGGGGGTGCGTACGACGACATCTTCCCTGGCTTTTTCGCCCATCAGGTCGTCCAAAATGCGTGCGCGACCATTGCTGTGCTAAATGCCCTCGGAAATATCCCGGGCTTGGCCGCGGGCCCCGAGCTCCAGCAGTTGCTATCCTTCACCGCAGGCATGGACCCCCAAACGCGCGGCCTGACCGTCACGAGCGCCGATTGGTTGCGCGCGGCGCACAATGCGTTGTCCCCTCCATCTGCGATCTCTCTCGATGGACTAGATCTACCCAAGGCGGTCGAGGACGCTTATCACTTTATCGTGTATCTTCCCGTACTTGGCTCTGTGTATGAGCTTGACGGGCTCAAGCAGTCCGCAATTACCCATGGTCCTTACGAAGAGGATGGCGAGGGCTGGGTTGCGCGAGCACGGTATACTACCTCCGTCCCTTCCGCTGATCTACGACCCTGACTACTTTCAGAGGGGTTATCGAAGCGCGTATCGCCACTTACCCACAAGGATCGGTTCGTGATATCCATTAATACCTGTGTTAATCAATTGACTGGGCATCTAGCTGGAATTCAGTCTGCTCGCGCTGCACGATGACCCTTTACCGATTTTACAGACCGAGCTTGCTGGCGCACAGGCGTCCGGAGACGGCGTCCGAGAAGCCGATCTAACGCAACGTCTTGCCGACGAACACGCAAAACGCGAACGATGGGCTGTGTGTTTTCTCCCCCATTCGTTGTTATCTTCTCCTACTATGACCCTTCGCAGTTCGAAAACAGCCTTCGCCGTCACAATTACGTTGGAATGATCCACTCGTTGACCCTAGCGCTAGCCAAAGCTGGCCGGCTGGATGCGGCGGCTGACGGTGCTCGAACGGCCATGACAAAACGCCTCGAGGAGCTCAGGAAAAAGAGACAGCCAATGGATGAGGACTAGTGCCCACCCCCGTTCTCCATCCAGAGGTGCCGACAACGTATGGCCATTGATAGCGTACTGACTTCTGCCGCGCAGTCCTTTGTAGGGATACTCTTGCGTAATGTCGACGAATGGAATACGAGTTTGCCTCGCAGAATTCTGATAAGGGGATCGGCCCGCGGAATAGGGCGGTTTAGCCCTCATACCCCGCCCTTCCACCTATCTACACCCGTGGCTACTCCTTTAGTGTGAAGATCACCAGTGCCATGACTTCTTCATGTGCCGGAGGAGCGCTCTGACCGCGAATGTTCTATATTGAGAACAATTCTTCATACATCGGCTAAAGCCTGCTTGAATACCCTCGAGGTTGGCACTGCGGGCGCTTTCGGTGGTCTAGGACCATGCAACGCTTACGGGCACCCATGACACGGACGCATCGATTGGAATCTGCCATCATGTTCATGTCCGACGTATCGCAGATGTTGCTAACGCAATCCAGCGCTTGAAAATGTTGTGTTGAATTGTCTGGTAAGAACTCCGTGTTCCCTCTTGCCAAGTTACAAAAAGGAGCTTACCCTTGTGCTGGCCATGGCCATGGTCGCGTTTATAAAAATACCACCGCACCGAGACCGTGTTTCTTGGCTGCCGTCAAAGCGTCTGATTGACTAAATCTATCCATACAATCTAGCCTTTTGGAGGACATTTCAATACCTGTACATCCGTGACAAGTAAACCTGAGTAGTGGAATCAGGGTCGCCGGCAACTTTCAGCGACACTACTGACAGTTTCAAGTTGGTATGGATCCACTTACGCCTCGTGTTTTGTAGCACCGCGCAACAGGCCCGCAACAGCACTCAATTGACTCGGTTAGACAGTTTTGCCTTCAGGCGTTGCCCCATTTCCGATAACAGGAAGCAACGGGGCGCCTGGTGAGATGTCGGATATCGAACATAAGTCTAGCAAGCAACGGACTACTTTCTGGGTCATTAATGATAAATTTCTTCGAGACCCCCTCTTTGATCGCCACAGAACGCAGAACCGCGATTCTGGCTGCAAAGGTGTACGTCCGTCAGTCACATGAAATCCGTCGAAGCTATCATTGACTCCAAATATGTAACCGTCGCTCCCGCAAGACGATGCTTCTCCCGGGCACCGAGAGTATTCCTTCCATCAAAGACCCGATGTTTCGGGACTCACAGGTAAGATACAGTAGCCTTAAGCCCTCGCAGTTGGCTTCCGCTACCGAGATACAAGCTCAACAGTCTCGTCTCGTCTCGCCTCGCCTTGTCGACAAAAACCATGCCACCAGCCATCAAACCTTCGCAGGCCCGCAGCCTGTTGACCAAAAAAAGAAGACAAAAGACGACGCTTTTCTCCGAGAGAGAATAACGACCGTCCCCGCCCGCGATGCAAAACTCCGTGGACGCAGCTCGCTAATTATGGGACTGTGGAGAATTACTGTAAAGAGAAAGAAAAAGGTATACTGGTACTGATGCCCCACGGCCTTCGGGAATTCGTTGTTATGCTTTATGCTGGAAGAAGACGGACGCGGGGGGGGGGTATGCGCCTTATCGCGCCGGCTCTACGGACCATCAACCAACCACCAAAGACGGAGACGGAGACGGAGACGGAGAGCGAACACATGGCCGTTTCTTCATATGGATGATGATCGATGACCCCCTCACCCCCACCCCACGTCTTCCTACTTTACCTTCTGTAATAAGCCCAAAAACGCATTCATCCGTGTACAGAAGCCAAACGATCAAACACTACGACGCCTCCCCATCATGCGAATGATGCGGGGGGTTTTTTTTTTTCAACGAAAAAGCGGCGGACGGAATCGGACGGACATGGTGTCAAACCATCGGTTTTCGACCGGACGCCGCAGTGGGCGCCCCTGTCCACTCAATTCGCGCACGTCGGGTTGAGAGAACGAGCGCGCGCGCGTTGTGTTGCGTTGTGACAGCCAGGGGGGTTGGTATATAAATCCTCTTTGACAGCGCGTAACATAGCGTTGGTTGTAGCAAGTACAATATTAACACAAGTGTACATCCAAGTACAAGTACTAAGTCCTAATGATACTGTAGCCAGGCGTCATTGACTGGGTTTTTTTTCTTTGCCTCTGCCAGTGGCCTGTGCAGAGTGCATACTGTACTGCCATGTACCTGCAAAACATTAATTGCTTCTGGTGGCTTTCTGATGTCGTTTTTTTTTACGTTTTGTGTTGTCCCTGATGCCTAGGCCTGATGCCTGAGGACCACATGAAGTGGCGCCGCAGCCTTTGCCTTTAAGCACTTTTTTTACCTTATTTTTTCTACTTTTAACAGTACTGCATTCTTTCACTTTAGCCATAATGGAACATGTACATATATGTATTTTTCCTTCATTTGCGCTGTGCCTTGAGAATGTGATAGAGAGGTAGATAGAGAGCGTCTGGCGAGCAGTAGCTGCCCGAATGAAATGCAGAGAGACCCCAGTTGTCCGTTGCGCAGTCGACTCGGACTCGGTCCTCCGGAAACGCGCCCAAAGCACAAGTTGGGACGAAGCTTGAAGGAGGGACGTGTGAGGGCTGACTGAGGGGGGTCGGTAGGGAGTATCTTGTTTCTTCATTCCCAGTTTCAATCTATTTTTTTGGGGTCACTTTGCTGGTCACCTCGGTGCTGGCCGAGGTTTGTCAGCGTCAGTCAGCGATAGACAGTAACGGTAAGCTGACATTAGTGCAGTTGCATTGCTCATCTCATCAAATCCCACCATGGGGTTGTCAACAACCATGAACCAAGAAACGCTCGCTGACTCCGACTGCTCGGACGTCTCTCCCACGCGGCCACGCCGAGTCTCCCACCCCCATTATCTCGGGCGGGAGCGGACATATCGAGCTAGAGCGTGGGTGACCGTAGTGGTGGGGGCGAGGCGAGAGAAAAAAAACGAAAGAGAGCGAAACGCGCTCCGCACGTTTACCCCTCGCGGGCGACCTTCGCGGGTTGCCGCCTGCCCTGTCTGCCCTGCCTGCCTATCCCACCCCACCCTACCCTACCGTACTATACAGTACCCCTGCGCCGCCTGCGTGCGCCTGCGCATCCCATTGCCCAACCCGGTCGTATCCCAAATCCCAACCCTGCCAAGCCTACCTCGGCATCATTGGCCCAGCACGGCGGGCAGCCCTAACACCCGGTTGTCAAAATCACGTGACGCCTCCTATCCCCGCGGATCCCGCGGAGCTCACCCACGCCCTCGGAGCGTGGTCTCTCCGCGTTTTTGCGAATTTGCAGGCGCGGCCCCCTGGGACTCCCCTGGGACTGGGGACTTGCCCTTCCCCGCCCTGCCCTGAGACTACCGCACGGTGGTGCGGCATTGCGAGCGCTCGCTTACGGCCGTCCCATAAGTCCATAAGTGTTCTCTCTCGGATTGACAGAGTGCCACTGCCCTGGCTGATACAGGGCATTTGTCAAAGCTCGGCGTCTCCTTGTTAACAAAGCCCCCAAGGCTTATCATTGCGTTATGTGCGGCATAACCCCCCCTCCCCCCCCTTGTTCCTTCCCCCAAAGATACATAACATTACATGCGAGAGAGCAAGTGACAATTCCCAAGCGCGACATGATCCCTAGCACTACCGCGGACAGCGGCAGACGCTTAGCTGCCATCGTAGTAGAGTATACTACGTGGGCTCATAGGCACCTCTATCTCCTCGCCTTCTCGGTGCTTCAGCGACTTTCGCACAGCCGGGCCTTGTTGTGGACGAGCTTCGCCCTGCGCGCGCGTAGGAACCGACGACCTGGTCTGTTCGGGCTGGACTTTCCGGTCGACGTGATCCATAGCCACGGCTGACGGCGTACGGGGCGCAAGGTGGGGCGATGGGAACACAGAGCTGTGTTCAGAGTCGGGTCCATGTGCGCGCTCGATGGTGTCCTCGTCGACTGAGAAGAGCACGGGATCCATGAATGGATCTTGTGGATCTGCTGTTTTTATGACAGCGGACGACGGGAGGGCGGCGCAGTGTTCATTCGGATGGGCCGTTCTCTTCTCTTCATCGGCGTTCTTCGATTGTTTGGTTTCCAAGTTGCGGTAGTTGCCATTAAAGTCGCCATCGCCCACGTCTGTAGAGTCGAGAACGACCCGTGGGCGGGAGATACCCAACTTCGGGATTATAGAGTGCGGAGGCAGAATCCGGCGCATGCAAGCGAACAGAATCACATGGACGAGGCCTGAGGTTCTGACGGTTAGCAGGTTTAAATCATGCCGGATCGTTTGACTGACCGCTTAGAAGGTATACAAAATCGCTGAACTCGAAGAATTAGCTATGAAGTCTCGGAAATGCGACGGATCGCACCTAACAATAGTGAGAGCAGTAGGGACGTCATGGCCTGTCCACGCGAGGAAGCGACAGAATGCAATGGGCAAGATCATGATGGTGTACGCAATCTGCGAGACCCATGTTATCCAGCTTGGATGCTTCGTTAGAACCGAACACTTGCCGGAAACAATAGCATCTGGCGAGCTACTTTTTGCTCATACTTCTCGTCGCGCTCCTGACTCGCAGATGCGATGGATGTCGAAGGTGTTCGAGCATGGACAATTCCGCGTAGTTTCAAGTACACGAGCGAATAAAGGATAAACGCCAACAGCGCGGACATAAACATCTGTAAACACCTCAGGGTGGACCAGGCAAAAGACTTGTCTGGAAACTTACGACCATGTAATCTAGACTGTTACGGACATGTAAATCGTAATTCACGGGGTCAGGGATATAAAACACGCACGCAATGCGCTGGGCTTTATAGTTCGGAGATATCCAACACCAATAACCTGAAATGCCGTCTGAAGATGGTCATCGAATCTGGTGAAAAAGTATGAATCATACGATGGTTGCTCACAGAATGGGCCGGTTTTACTGCCCGAGGTTGTCGCTGGCCCGGCAATAATGATCGTACCAATGAGGGACCATTGGGAAAACATGACGAGCCACATCCCATAACGCTTGAGGTCAACGCGGAGGAAGAGGACAAAAAATGTGTTTGTTGCTATAACCTGCGGTGGGTTGAGTACCATGCCAGTCGTGCCGATGTCAATTCGTAAGCCGTACCAAGGACCTGACATAAACCTGTTAAGAAGCGGAACTTCCCGACGCGTCCTACAGGACTCACCAGAGAGCAATCGCGACGTCCGCAGTGTGCTTGATGATACCTTGAGGGTGTGTCAACGAACTTTTCATGAAGGATTCCCCATGCCCCTACCTTGCGCTGTACACAGCGTGCCGTAGGTAACGGCCTTGTCGCGCACCCATGCTGCGTTGATGATGGATCCGATCGCTGCGAAAGGAATAGGGGAGGTTAGCGGTGGCATCCGGCGAACGCACTCCGCTCCAACACAGTGGAGAGACCTCCGTCCCGTACTTCACAGTCCATGCACCACATCCAGGTCGCATATACCACCGGGGGGGTGTACAAACAGGGACAAAAACTCACATTGTAGGATGTCGCTGACCAGTAACGATACGAAATAGAAAGCGACGTGCGTCCGCACGAACATGTGTGGGCCTTTGACCGTGCGCGTATTGAACGCAGACATCTTCGAGAGAGGGAAGCGGGAATCAAGAAGGGGATATCCACGTACGATAACAGCCTTTGACTGTCCCTCTGAGTACGTATCAAAGACGGTGAAGCGTGTGCCATCGGCTAGAGGCAAGGAAACGGTTGACTGGATCGGGTCATTGCGAGTGGTGAACATCATGATAGCAATCGTCCCTGCAGCGTAGCTGCTTCGCTTCGGAACGAAAAAGTAACAACCAACAATACAAACGAGCGACGCCAAGGGGTCGCAGAGAAAAGTTTCAAAAGATGAGGACCTGCCCCAGAAGAAACAAACGGGAACTGTGAGGGTGCAAAGGAAGAGCACAGGTGGCACCCAGCATCACTTTGGTACAATACCCATCGTCGTTTGAATAGGCTGTGCGGGGTCGTCGGGTCACATGGGAACGCAGGTAAATTGGCTGATAACGAGCGAGAGCCGCCCTTGAGCGCTCGAGTATGCCGCGACATATGGGATCCGCCCGTCTTCCTTTGTGATGGGAGGCATGGAGATGCCAGCAGCGATCTATCAAGTCTGATAGGCTGACATGTGAGAATGGAAAACGGTAAAAGGCTCACCGCCGAAGCCAGTCGATCACATAGCGAAGCCTCCTCACCCCGGGCTTGGCACCAGAGGAACCTACTGTTCGTCGTCGGTAGTTGATGATGTAGAGCGTGAAGAGGTTCGTGT
>WNFD01033690.1_pt1 | contig 10284 bp, 9 predicted proteins | sample 5400491 | NCBI WGS metagenome assembly WNFD01 (sample SAMN13153343, study PRJNA577476) | soil metagenome | isolation source: 120 cm saprolite under Douglas fir tree site 2 hole 2 replicate 2 | place: USA:California | collected 2015-04-18 | reverse complement strand
ACTAGCTTCCAGAGTTCCAGTTGCTGACTGTCCGCAGCAGCGGTGACTTCGACGGCGCCGATAGCGCCGTCTGGGTAGGTGATCGTGAGGTCGTACATGCCGGCCTCGGAGTTGTCGTCGTGCTGTTCGACCGCGCAGCCCGGGAGTGCCGCGCTCAGGCAGTCCCGTGCCCACGCTTCCTCGTCAGGCAGGCCGACCATGGTTGCCCGCTTCTGGTGATGCTCCGTCTGCCGCAGCGGCGGGCATCTCGCTTTCCAGGAACTTGTTCCAGTCCGGGCCGCCGTAGTCCCGGATCCATGTGAGCAGCTTTCGCCGTAGTCCCGGATCCATGTGAGCAGCTTTGGCTTGTCGGGATGCTGGTCGAGGAACTTGAGAAGCTTGCCCCTCCTGGAAAGGCCCTGCTGGCGCGCTAGGGCAAGGTAGTCACAGAGCGCGTCCCGAACAGCCCATTCAAACTGAGCTGCGGCATCTTTCGGGACATCCGGCGCCTGGCCGCCGTGCACGGCCACCGACCTGATCTGGTCGTAGTAGAAGAAGGTCGCGTTGGGATGGCGGAACCCGCCCTCGACGATGTGGCTCAGCATCATCTCGCGGAACGCGAGGCCGTTAGCCTTCAATCCCTCGGACTTGTCACCGAGAAGGGCTTCGAGGGCGAAGAACCTGTACAACATGGCGATCAGGTTGTCACCCGTCAGGCAGGCCCGCTCCATCCAGTCCATCGCGAGCGCAGCCTTCTCCTTGATGTCGCTGCGCCCCGACATCGGGACGGACAAGGCAGAGTGGCCGAGGAGTTCCTTGACGCCCTGCTCGGTCAATGTCAGCTCGTACGCGTCGTCGCTGCGCCGGTTCCAGCCCTGCAGACGGTCGTCGAAGGCGTATCCGATTCCAATACGGAAGCGGAGCTGGAAGTCGTGCACGCGCCCGGACTCAGCGACGCGCACGGCCCGGAGGACGAAGCGCACGCAGCCCCTGGCCCGGTCCGCCATCTTCGCGAGACTGGTGCCCTCCACCTCCACGGCCGCCACACAGCCGGTCGGCTTCTCCAGGATGAACCCCGGGGTCTGCCGGGGGATCTGCGGAACATCAACGGGCAGCAGGCGCACACCAGGGAACTCCCTCACCGAAGTGACCGAAAGGAACTCGACCGGGATAAAGCAGGTCGCCTTCCTCACTTCTGCGCTGTGGCTCGCCACGAACAGCGGCACGTGATCGGTGGACCTGTCAGCCCAGCACTCGGCCATGAACCGCCGCACCTTATCCTCAGCATGGTCGAGGTGTTCGAACCGAAGGTCACCGAGAAGGGCCGCCGTGGCCGCGTCTGCTGCCTCTACTTCGTCGCGGAAGAAATAGACGGTCTTGGCCTCGTCGGAAGCCAGATCAGCAGGAAGCGTCATGGTCAAAACAGACCGTTCCTCGGTCGAAGGCGGTCTCCTGACCAGTCGCTGCAACTCCTGTAGCGCTCGTTCGGCTGCCGGGATCAGCGAACTGGCCCCTCCACGAGACTTGCTCACTGTCTCACCCGTTCTCTGCCACAAACCACGCCTAGGAACTCTGAGCTAACAAGGCGCACGGTGCAACGCGTTTGGCCACGTCACCTGCTTCTGACTCCCCGCGCCGCATCTGGCTGCGCCGGGCTGCGCGATCGTCGGCGTGTCAATTCAGCGCCAAGACTGCGGGCGGCATTCCTACCAGGAACGTCACGTTATATCTGGCGGTGCCGCGTGCTGGATCCGTGCTGACCTTGGGCTACCGTACAGGCCATCTACCTGCGAAAACTGCCCCACGGTCCGCGAGCAGCAGATCTACGAGGGCACCAACCAGATCCAGTGCATGGTCATGGCTAGGCAGTTGCTGAAGTAGCGGGACGGCTGACGTTTCCGCTGGTCAGCGGCTACCTTTCGTTTGGTGCCTCGGCGGCGCGGGCCCGTCTGTGGACCGATCGTAGCGGGCCGGATGGCGCGGCGCTATGCCCGTTGTTCCCGGTTGGTTCCCGTCGTTTCCCGACGCGGTGCTGGATCCGTGCTGACCCCTGGGGCCTGTCTCGCCGTACTTCGAATGACATCGCGCGGGGCGGTTGCAGCCACGGATAATAACTATTGAGTGCGTCGCTCCATAGCTGCCCCGGGGTTGGCGCGGCCCAACCAGTCCTGCTGATCTCTGGCCACGTTCCGACCTTCGTCGGATAGCGGCACCCGCGGCTTGGCCCTGGCCTGCTATGGTTGCGGCTGTGCAACCCGGCTGCTAGGGCACGCGCTGACGCGTAGGTCTGTGACCTGTCATCGCGTGCCGCTCAAGACTGCGCGGCACGCTCCTCCGTGACCAATGAGGAGTTGGCTTCGCCGTGTCATCATTCAGCCTGGTCCCGCTTGCTGAGGTCTGTCGTTCCAACGGTTTCGTCCGGGCGTCGTCGCCACTGAACTCTCGCGGGACGGGAGATCGAGGCCGACAGATTCGTGCCATTGGGATTGCCGTACATCGAGTGCGTCGAATCGACGTTCGCTGTACGCGTGTCAACGGGTCATGAACGCCGAGCCACCCGGGTTCGACCGGGCCGCCCTGTATGCGGCGCTCCGGGAATGGGAACTCTCGATCACGTCGCTCAGCTACCTCCCGCTGGGCGCTGGGAGTCATCACTACCTGGCGCGAGACGCTGCCGGCACCCGCTGGTTCGTAACCGTGGACGTACTGGAGTGGAAGCTCTACGGCATGTTCGGTCCGACGTTCGACCCGTGGGTGACCCCCGACCTCGAGTCGGGACTCGATGGCCTCGATCGCGCCTTTCGCACCGCCGTGGCGCTGCGCGATGGCGGCCTCGACTTCGTCCACGCACCGATAACTCGCCCCGATGGGGCCGTCGTGGCGAGGCTCGGTGACGACTATGCCGTGTCAGTGTTTCCGTTCATTGACGGCGGTTCGCACTCGATGACGGACCTAGACCGGCCCCGCTTGCTCGAGGCGGTCGGGAGGCTGCACGCATGCACCGACGTCGTACCCGCAGACCTGCCACGTCGGGACTCACTCACCGTTCCTATCCGCTCCCAGTTCTTCGAGTCCCTCGACGTCTTGCATTCGGGCTGGGACCATGGCCCCTTCGGCGAGTCCGCCCGTCGGCTTCTGCGCGATAGCGAGAGCCTCCTAAGGGACCTCTCGCATCGGTGCGACCAGCTGGCGGACGAGGTCCGTGGCTCCGGGGCGGAATGGGTGATCACCCACGGTCAGTTGCACTCCGCGAATGTGTTGCGGGCCACCAGCGGCGTGCCCATACTGATCGATTGGGACTGTGTGGCCCTGGCACCGCGCGAGCGCGACTTGGGCAGGCACTGGGGTGGGCTGGCTGAACCAAAGACCCGCGAAGACTGGGCCTCGTACACCTCGGCCGGTGTTGGCGCGGGCGTCAATCCGTCGGCGGTCGATCTGTACTGGCACATCGGGTTGCTGTGGGGACTCTGCGTTAGCACCGGAACCCTTCAGTCCCCGCACGTCGACGATCCAGACACCCGACAGATGTGGACGATGCTGCAATCGCTCTTGAGCGAGGCCGGCGAGGCGTCTAGGGGGCGGCGTCGATGAGAGTTCCCGACCGTTGTGTGGTGGATCTGCGCGACCGGGGCTATCTGATCTTCGAGGGGTTCCTCGAGGCCGACGAGCTGGCGGCGGCCCAGGACGCCTTGTGGCTGCACTATCCGCGGCCCGAGGAGTACTTCGCCGACCCGGCCGCTCATGCCTGGCTGGCAACCAGCCAGTGGGCCGGCCTGATCCGCGCACCGTGGCCGTCCTGGAGCCTCAACCGACTGGCCTTCCACCCCGACCTACTCGACCTGGCCGAGCGCTTCCTGGGCTCGGCCGACCTGCGTCTCTATGAGGCAGAGCTTTGGGCCAAGTACGCCGGGGCCGTCGACTACGACCAGCGCCACCACCGCGACTTCGTCAACCACAGCCTCGTCGTGCCCAAGCGCGCCCATCCGGCCACGCAGCTGTTGACGTGGATCCTCCTCTCAGACGTCGGCGACGAGGACGGCCCAACCAAAATCGTTCCGCTATCCGCTGGCGAGAGCGTCCCGTATTGGCCGATCCCTGGGGATCACGACATCACGAACGACCCCCCAGGGGGGATGTTCGCCGAGGAGGAGGCCTCCATGACAGGTCCCGCGGGAACTCTGTTCGCCTTTCGGTCCGACGTGCTTCACCGTGGGTCGCGCATGACCGGCGAGCGATCAGCCCGGTTCGCCTTGCTCGCCGACTACGACGCGTGGGGACCGCGCTGGACAGGCAGGGTCGCCTGGGCCGAGCGCGCGACGCAACCAGGCTGGTCCGAGATCGTCGAGCGAGCGACTCCCCGGGAGCGGTCGGTGTTCGGATGGCCCGCCCCCGGCGACCCGTACTGGGACGAGCAGACCTTGGCCGACACCCAGACGCGCTACCCCGGGGCGGACCTGACGCCCTACCACTGAGGGGACCGCGCAGCCGCGATGGCCGCGAATGGGCACGAACGCGTCCCCCCGTGGGCGTAGACGTGACCCGCTGGGCTGGCAGGCGCCACAGTCGGCGTTGAGCGGAATAGCGCCAGAACCCGGTCGGCCAAGCGATAGCGTCCGAGGTTCAGACGAGCCCTGTCGGTCATGACGTAGCGTTCTCGACGATGTCCAGCGCGCAGTTGTATGACACCATCGGAGTCACGTACACCGTGACCCGGCGGACCGAGCCTCGGATTGCCGCACAGGTTTGGGCCGCACTCGGCGATGCACGGACCGCGCTGAACCCTGGGGCTGGCACCGGCTCCTACGAGCCCCCCGACCGTGACGTCACCGCGGTGGAGCCGTCGACGGTCATGCGTGCGCAGCGTCCCGCAGGAGCGGCGCCGTGCGTAGCTGCCGCCGCGGAGAGCCTTCCATTCGACGGCCAGTCCTTCGACGCCGCGATGGCTTTTGTCACCGTTCATCACTGGCGGGCGAGCCTTCCGGAGTGGCGCGCCTGACCGCATCTACGGATCGCGTCCCGGCAAATCAGCGGTGCTGGATCCGTGCTGACATCAGCCCTAATGACATGGCATCTACCTGCGGAAACTGCCCACGGCTCCGGTATCACGCAGATCTATGAGGGCACCAACCAGATCCAGCGACTCGTGATGGCCCGGCAGCTCTTGCAGCGAAGATCTTGGAAGACGCTCAGTTCGTCCAGCTCGAGCAGACGTTCAGCGCCGGATATGGCGATGGCGAACCTGAGTATCGCGCCCACGGCAATCAGTCCGAGAGCTGCTGTCGCGATCAGCGGCTTTGTCGACCATCACACTCACTTGCTGAAGGAGGCAGCGGGCACGCCGTTCCCGTGGCAGGGAACCACCATCCGCGCCTTTCATGAGCAGGTGCGGCGCGACCGCACGACCCCCATGGAGGTGCCGGAGCCCCCGGCCGGTGAGCCACTCGAAGAAGGCACGGAAAGCCTGTACCGCGGCCTGGGCCGCGCCGCCGCGCAACTTTGACGATGAGGACAGTGCCGGCATCCTCTTCCAGGACTCCTCGACGCTCGCCCGCCGGATCGAGCCCTTTGCCGCGACGGGCTGGCGGATCGCGACGCACGCCATCGGTGACCGGGCCGTCGAGGCCGTGCTCGACGCCTACGACATGGCCTGGGGCGCCGACCGCCACGCGATCTCCGCCGCCATGCCGAGGATCGAGCACGGCAGCGTACTACCCGAGGAGCTAGCCAGCCGGATCGCGGCCATGGGCGTGGCGGTGTGCATCCAGCCGTCCTTCCCGGTCACCGACGCCGCGCAGGTGCCCGTTGCGCTCGGCGCGGGCCGGGCGCCCGCGGCCTACCCGTGGGCCAGGCTGGCCGACCGGGGGGTGCGGCTCCTCGCCGGATCTGATTTCTCGATCGAGGTGATCGAGCCGCTGGTCGGCCTGGCCCGCCTGGTGAACGGGCGGTCGGACCGGCCGGGATTCGCCGACGCGGGCACGGCTGCTGCGCAGTCCAGGCTGCCAGTCAGGCTTGCGGTGGAGCTGTGCACGGACCAGGCCGCCGGCCAAACGTTCCTCTCGGCGGGCCCGGTAGGAGTGCCGACGGCGGACCTCGACCTGATCGAGGTCCGCGGCACCGAGCCGGCCCCGTTCAGCTAGGCCCCACGCGCCGCGCGCCATTCGGCGGCCAGCAGCGCGTAGATCGAGGTATCGCCCCATTCGCCCTTGAACCAGATGTCCTGGATGAAGTAAGCCTCTCGCCGCATGCCGAGCCGCTCGCAGAGCCGCGCCGACGCCGTGTTCCTCGGATCGAGCTGCGCCCACACGCGGTGCATATCCAGCTCGCCGAACGCGATCGCGAGCAGTTCGCTGGCCGCCTCGGTGGCTAGTCCGCGGCCGTGAAAGTCCGGGTTGAACGCCCAGCCGATCTCGGCTTGGCGGTCTGTCAGCTGCCCGGCTTTGATCAGGACTTCGCCGATGACACGGTCTTCGTGTTCGACCGCGAGAACGATCCGGTCGTCATCAGCCGCGATCCGGGTTGCGGACAGCCGCTCGGCGACGAAGTCGCCAGCCGCCGGAGGCTGCAGCGGATCGGCCGGCATGAAGCGGACGACGTCGTCGCGGCTCCGATAGGCAAGCACATCGCCTTCGTCGCCGTGCCGGAACGGCCGCAGCACAAGCCGTTCGGTCCGCCGCGGCAGGGCAGGCGCCGCGCCGGGTTCGGAATCGGCTGGTTCAGCGCTGTCGGACGCTGCGGTAGTCAACTCGGCCACAGGTCGTCTCCCTCCGACGACGAGCCTACCGGCGGCGCCGGCTGGGCTTGTGCGGGCGCTGGGGCGGGGCGGGCGCTGACGCTGGGGCGGGCGCTGACGCTGGGGCGGGCGCTGACGCGCGGCCGTCTCCTAAGCCAGCGACCTGGCCGGTACCCGGTTGCGTCCGCTGGCATGGCCGGCATCGAGGAATCCCGCGATCCTTTCACGCAGCGACGCGGGATCAAGGCCGTGCGCGGCCTGATGCTCGCGCGGCGTGCCGTAGCGCCTCAGCTCGTCGCGGGCCACGCCGAGCCCGAGCACCCGGTGCGGCAGATCGGCGAGCGCATTGGCGACCTCGGCCGCCGATGTTCCCGCCAGGTACGGCTCGACGAGCACGACGACGGGAGCGATGAGCGTCGCTCGGAGTGTTTCCCGGTCGAAGGGGCGGACGGTCGGCGCGTACAGGACGGTGACGTCCATCCCGGAGGTTGCCTCGATGACGGCGTCGGCCAGCGGTCCGACGGCGACGATCGTCGCCAGCGTTCCGCGTCGCAGCACCGTGAATCCCAGCCGCCGGACGGCCAGCGGAGCGGCATTCGCCAGCGCCGACAGCCGGATATAGACCAGTCCGCTGCCGACAGCAGCGGCGCGCAGCATGCGTTCTGCCTCGTCGGGGTGGCCCGGTACATGCACGGTCCACCCGGGCAGGGTCCCCAGCAGCGCAACGTCGCCGGGAGACTGGTGCGTCCGGCCCGCCGCCGCATAGTCAAACGACGCGCCAGAGCTGACCAGGATCGCGCCCGCGCCCTGGTGGTTCAGGTCCAGCTTGATCTGCTCGAACGGTCGCTCGATCAGGAAGCTTGCGAATGTATGCGCGATCGGCCGCATCCCGGCCAGTGCCATCCCGCCGGCCACGCTGATCAGCAGCTGTTCCCTGATGCCCACGTTCACGACGCGGTCAGGATGCCGACTCCTGGCGGCCTCGAACGCGTCGGCAGTGATATCGGCCAGCAGGACCGCCACTCTCGGATCGGTGTCAAGCAACTCGGCGGCGACCCGCGCGAACCGCTCTCGCATGGTGTCCAACGGGATTCCTCCTAGACGGTTGCTGCTAGACGACGGCGATCACGGCGTGCGGCCGGCCCGGATGCGGAGCCGTGAACGCCGCCTCGAGCGCGTCGTGGTCGCGTCCGCTGACCCGGATCGCCGACCAGCCCTCGGCGGCGAACCGGGTCTCGATTCCGCCGGGCCAGCCGTAGCTGGCCGATGCGTTGTCTACGACGACGCAGTGCAGGGCCGCGAGCCCGGCGCGTCCGGCGAACGCGATCGCCTCGTGGCCCGAGCCTTCGTCGAGCTCGCCATCCCCGGTCAGCACGAAGACGCGGTCGTCCGTCAGGCCCATGGCGCGCAGGCCGAGCGCGGCGCCGACCGCGATCGGCAGGCCGTGACCGAGCGAGCCGCTTGAGATTTCCGCCCCGCAGACGAGATTGCGATCGGGATGCTGGCCGAGCACGGAGTCGAACTGGCCGTAGCGGGGAAGCTCACTGACATCGATGAAACCTTTGGCGGTGAGGATTGCGTAAAATGCCATCGGTCCGTGGCCCTTGGACAGGTAGAACCGGTCCCTCGGCTCGGCCTCAGCCTGCGCCGGGTTTATCCGCAGCACCCGGTCGTAGAGAACCCAGAGGACGTCGAGGGTCGATTCAGCGGCCAGGTCGTGCTTCTCGTCGCCGGTCATCAGGGCCATGAGGCCGGGCAGGTCGTCGTAGCTGTAGCCGGGCAGTGTGCTCGCTTCGCTCATGACCCTGAGTCTCGGTCTTCAAGCGCACTTGAAGTCAAGTCGGCACGGCCCATACGCTCGGTGACGTGCCAGCCCTGCCTGCCCACCTGACGATCTCCGACCTGGCTGCCCGCAGTGGCGCTGCGCCATCAGCCCTGCGCTATTACGAGGATCTCGGCCTGATCAGAGCCGAGCGGACGTCGGGCAACCAGCGGCGGTACGCCAGGTACATGCTCCGCCGGGTCGCGTTCATCAAGGCGGGCCGCCGCCTCGGCCTCTCGCTCAGCGAGATCAAGGTGGCGCTGGACCGGCTGCCGTCCGGCAAGGCGCCGACGCGGGCGGAATGGAGCCGCGCGGCGAAGATGTGGCAGGCGCGTATCCGCGCCCAGATCGCCGACCTCGAGCGGCTCTCCAGCACCCTCGGCAGCTGCATCGGATGCGGCTGCCTGTCCCTGCGGACATGCGCGCTCTACAACGCCGAGGACGAGGCTGCCGCCCACGGACCCGGCGCGCGCTGGTTGCTCGAGGACGATGGCCGCCCGGCCGGCGCCGACTTAGCCGGCCGCGCGGGCTAGCGGCAGGCTTAGAGACCCATATCGTCGAGCTGCTTGTAGAGCTCGGCGCGAGGGTTCGATGGATCGATAACAGGGCCTTTCCCGCTGGTCTTGCCTGCCTTGGAGCTCTTGCTGCCTCGGGCGCTCGCGCTGAGGTTATCCCTAGTGGCCGGCAGGACCGCGGTGCTGGCCGTTCCGGTCACCGCGCTGTTGGGCGCACGCTTGCTCGTCCGCTTCGCGGCCTGGCGGTCCCGCTCAGCGGCCTGGCGGTCCCGCTGCGTGGCCCGGCGGTCCCGCAGCAGCCAGCCGGACAGGATGCCGCCTGCCAGGCCGCCTACGTGCGCCTGCCAGCCGATGCCCTGGTGCGGCACGAGCACTGCGAACTGGTAGGCGAAGCGCGGCACGAGCACTGCGAACTGGTAGGCGAAGCACAGCGCCATCACGGCCCCGATCAGGACGTCAATGGCGTGCCTGTCAAACAGGCCGCGGACGATGATGTAGCCGAAGTAGCCGAAGACCACGCCGCTGGCTCCGGCGCCGACGGTATGCGGGGCCTCGAAAAACCACGCGGCTAGCCCGCTGGTCAGCACTACGATCGCGGTAACGGCGGCGAACTTGGCGAGCCCGCGGTAGGCGGCGAGAAAGCCGAAAATGAACAGCGGTCCGGAGTTGCCCTCGATGTGGGCCCAGGTGAAGTGCAGGAACGGTGCCGTCAAGATGTTGGGCAAGCTGGACAGGTCGCGCGGCCTGATCCCGTAGCTCTGCGTCAGATGGTAGGCGTCGGCAACATTCGCGACCTGCAGCGCCCAGATCAGGGCCAGGACGCCGACCATCACGAACAACGCCCTGCGCGCTCCGGCCAGCACGGTCTCCGCCTGGCCGACGTCGAGCACCCAGGCCCGGCGCGGTGTCCTGGCCGGCTTGGCGCCGCGCCCGGTTGCGGCTGGTTCGTTGGTCATTGTCGTGTCCGTTCGCCGTCGGTCGGCATGCTTGAAACGCTAACCTGAACCCCGAATCCAGGGTAGTGCCGGCGTGTCGCGGGGCTGCCAAGGCGAAGCACGGCGCTCAACTAGTGATCACAAGTTTGCAGCGGTTACACGTCGTGATCGTTACGATACTGGCTGCGAATCCGTGATCTGGCCGACACGAATTCCCCCGGCAACACCCCAACTTTTTCTTCGGAAACGCTTGGTCGGTCCCGTCACTTCTGGCAACGTGGTGCGGCAACGGATGTTGGCTCC
>WNFD01008212.1_pt1 | contig 10287 bp, 8 predicted proteins | sample 5400491 | NCBI WGS metagenome assembly WNFD01 (sample SAMN13153343, study PRJNA577476) | soil metagenome | isolation source: 120 cm saprolite under Douglas fir tree site 2 hole 2 replicate 2 | place: USA:California | collected 2015-04-18 | reverse complement strand
CGGGCGCCTGAGTTGGCTGCGCTGCCGCCGGAACCGCTGTCGGATTGACGACGGCCGGCGCGGCCGGCGCCGCTGGGGCGGCCGGCGCAGGTGGCGCGGGCGTGCTGCAGGCAGCTAGCAGCCCTCCGACCAGGCCCATCGTGGCCACACTGAGCCCGCGCAGCATCTCGCGGCGGCTGAGCGCCACCGGCTGTGAGCCTTGCACCATGTCCCGCACCTCCCAACGCCCTACGCTTACCCGATGAACCTTCGCGGCGGCCCCCACGCCCTTGGTGCAGGCATCTTATTCCCCCGCGCGTGTCCCGTCTGGGTCGACGTTCACACTCCCCGAAGGGGCTCCTCCACTGACGTCGACACAGGTCGACACTGTCAACGACAGCGATCTTCTTCCGAAGGGGTTCCCCCCTCGGGGTCGATGGCTAGCTGGCCGGTGGCTGGATCTCGTTGATGCGTGCGCGGACCGCGTTCTTGTCGTCGTCGGTGCCCGTGGTCCAGCGCCTGTCGAGCTCGAGGAACTCCTGCCATTCGGGCGGCACCGCGCTCGCCTCGAAGATAGCATTGACCGGGCACTCGGGCTCGCAGGCGCCACAGTCGATGCACTCATCAGGATGGATGTAGAGCTTGCGGTCCAGGTCGTCTGAGTCGATGTAGATGCACGACACAGGGCAGACGTCGACACACGACTTGTCCTTCACATCGATGCATGGCTGGGTAATGACGTACGTCACGCGTCTACTTACTCCTTGTCTGCAAGCTTACTCAAGTTGCTTGACACGCGTGGCCTGCCCAGGCAGGATATGCGGCCACGTATGGGAGCGGTTCCAATTTCCCTGCCGGGGGCGGCCACGCTGCTGCAGGCGTCGCCGGCCAGTCCGAGTTCCTTTCCGTCGAATTTCGTCTGGGGCGCGGCCGCCGCGGCTTACCAGATCGAAGGCGCCGTGCACGAGGATGGCCGTGGAACCTCGATCTGGGACACGTTCAGCCACACGCCCGGCAAGGTGCTGAACGGAGATAGCGGTGATGTCGCGTGCGATCACTATCACCGCTGGCGCGAGGATCTCGCGCTTATGCGTGAACTGGGCGTGGGCGCCTACCGCTTTTCCATCGCGTGGCCGCGCATCATTCCCGATGGCCGAACCGAAGCCAATGCGGCCGGGCTCGACTGGTACGAGCGGCTCGTCGATGGCTTGCTGGAGAACGGCATCCAACCCTGGGCGACGCTGTACCACTGGGACCTGCCCCAACCGCTCGAGGACGCCGGCGGCTGGCCGTCGGCGGACACCGCCGACGCCTTCGCCCACTATGCCGAGGCGGTCGGGCGGCGCCTGGGCGACCGCGTGCACAACTGGATCACGCTCAACGAGCCGTGGTGCAGCGCTTTCCTCGGCTATCAGATCGGCGTTCATGCCCCGGGCAAGTGTGATCCGCGCCTGGCCCTGGCCGCCACCCACACCCTGCTGCTGGCCCACGGGCGGGCCGTCGAGATCCTGCGTTCGACGAGCCCCAGCGCCCGGGTCGGCATTGTCCTGAACCCGGCCCACGTGGAGCCCGCCACCACTGACGAAGCCGACGTGGCCGCCGCGCGACGTGCCGACGGCTACCACAACCGCTGGTTCCTGGAACCGCTCTATGGTCGCGGTTATCCAGCCGACATGCTCGACCACTTCGCGCCGCACTTCGCCCCGCCGCCCGATGCGGACCTGCGCGTGATCGCCGCGCCGACCGATTTCCTGGGCGTCAACTACTACCGCCCGACCATCGTCCGCGCCGATCCGACCGACGCATTTCTCGGCGCGCGCAGCGTCCAGTCGCCCGACGACCCGGTTACGCAAATGGACTGGGTTGTGCGCCCGAGCAGCCTGCGTCAGCTCCTGGTCCGGCTGCACCGCGACTATTCTGTTGGCAGCCTGGCCGTGACTGAGAATGGCGCGGCGTACGCCGATCCGCCGGCGGTCGACGGCCACGTGCACGATCCCGAGCGCACGCATTACCTGGCCGAGCATATCGATGCGGTGGGCCAGGCAATCGGCGACGGCGTGCCGGTGATGGCGTATTTCGTCTGGTCATTGCTCGACAACTTCGAATGGGCGCAGGGATATAGCAATCGCTTCGGCGTGGTCCACGTCGACTTCGCGACCCAGCAGCGCACGCTCAAAGACAGCGGACGCTGGTACCGCTCTCTGATCGCCCCGAGCTAAATCTAGGGATTGACAGGCACCGTGGACCCGCTTACGATCGCCAAAATGCAGTCTGCGGGAGCGCTCCCATGCCCTTGACGATCGAGCACATCGCCTCGCTCGCCCAGGTCTCGCGCTCCACCGTGTCCCGTGTCATCAACAACCATCCCAGCGTCCGCCCCGACGTCCGCGAGCGTGTCCTGCAAGTCATTCGCGAGCAGAACTATGCGCCCCAGGCTGCCGCCCGCAATCTGGCCAGCGCGCGCACCGACACCATCGGTTTGCTCATCCCGCGCAGCGCGGCGCGGAGCCTGGCCGACCCGTTCATCGCCAGCATGATCAAGTCGCTCTTCGAGGCCTGCGCCCAGCAGGGCTATTTCGGCCTGCTCGCGCTGCTGACGGTCGACATGGAGCCCGGCTTCTACGAGCGCATCTTGCGTAGCCGCCACTTCGATGGCGTGATCATTGTCTCCAGCGACATCGACGATCCCATCCTGCCGCTGCTGATCAAGGATGGCGGGCCACTGGTCCTGATCGGCCGACATCCCTACTTCGTCAATGTCCCGTCCGTCGACGTCGAGAATCGCGAGGGCGCCCGCGAGGCGGTCGCCCACCTGGTCGATCTCGGCCACCGCCGCATTGGCCTGATCAACGGCGAATTGCAGATGGAGGCGGCCCAGGCCCGACGTGACGGCTACAAGCAAGCGCTGGGGGAAGCGGGCATTGCCATCGATCCCGAGTTGATGGTCGAGGGCTTCTATTCGGAAACCGCCGCGCACCAGGCCATGCTGAAACTGGTGGATCTGCCGCACCCGCCGACCGCCGTGTTTGCTGCCAGCGACACGATGGCCACGGGTGCGCTACGGGCCGCCCGCCAGCGCGAGCTGCGCGTCCCAGACGAGATGGCCATGGTCAGCTTTGACGATCTGCCATTAGCCGCCCTTGCGACTCCACCGTTGTCGAGTGTGCACCAGCCAGTCGGCGAAATGGGCGCCCAGGCTGTGCGGCTCCTGATCGAGCAGATCAGGGGCCAGGGGCGGGTCACCTCGGTGCGCATACCGGCGCGCCTGGTGGTCCGCGAATCAAGCGGTGGGGGAGCCGCCGCTGTACCCAGCTCGAAAGGAGGATCTGTCCTCGGCAGAGGTGCTCCGACCCTAGCTTCCTGAAGTCCTGCTAGACGGGGGTTCAGCAACACGACCAGCAAATACGCGACATCTCAGCATGCGCACGAGGGAGGTTCCGATGCTCAAACGCGCCGTTCTTACCTGGGGAGCAACACTGCTCGTCCTGGCCCTGACAGGTTCCAATGCGCTGTCAGCGCCGGTGGCCCAGACCCAGACATACGCTCAGACAACGATCCCGCCGACGCCGACCCCGGTTGCCCTGGATACGTTCGATCCGGCTGCCGCCGGCGGACGCACCGTCGTCAAGTGGTACGTCGGACTGGGAACAGGTACTGATCCTAAACAGATCGACGTCCAGCGGGCCGTCGTTGACCAGTTCAACAAGTCGCAGTCGAGCATTTACCTGACGCTGCAGATCGTCGGCAACAGCGTCGCCTCGACCACGCTTGCGACACAGCTCGCCGCCAACAACGCTCCCGATATTGTCGGGCCCGTCGGGACGGTCGGCCGCGCGACATTCGACGGCAACTGGCTGGACTTGACCGACCTGATCCAGGCCAACAACTTCGACATGAGCGTGTACGAACCGTCGGTAGTCCAGAACTACAACCTACCGGGCCAGGGCCTGATCGGGGTCCCATTCGCCGTGTTCCCGTCCTACGTGTACTTCAACAAAGACCTGTTCGACGAGGCCGGCTTGCCGTACCCGCCGCAACATTTTGGCGACACATACCAGGGCAAGGAGTGGAACTTCGACACGCTCCGCGATCTGTCCATGAAGCTCACCGTCGACGATAAAGGCAACGACGCGACCAGCCCGGCCTTCGCACCGGACCATATCGTCCAGTTCGGCTTCGACCTCCAGTTCGGCACCGACCCGCGCGCCGAGGCCACGCTCTTTGGCGCTAACCGCCTCATCGACAATGAGGGCAAAGCCTACATCCCGCCGAATTGGCTGGCAGCGTGGAACTATTTCTACGACGCCGAGTTCAAGGACCACTGGGTGCCCAACGACGCATATCGCAACAGCGATCTGTTCGGCAAGGGCGGCGTCTTCAATTCGGGCAACCTGGCCATGGGCTACACGCACCTGTGGTACACGTGCTGTATCGATCCCGTGAGCAAGGCCGGCAAGGTCAAGAACTGGGATATCGCCGTCGTGCCGTCGTACCAGGGCCTCACTACTGCCAAACTGCACGCCGACACGTTCGGGATCATGAAGGCGGGCAAACATCCCAACGAGGCCTTCCAGGTCTACAAATACCTGATCACGAACAAGGATCTGCTCCAGGTCTATGGCGCCATGCCAGCGATCAAGTCGATGCAGTCGGACTTCTTCGGTGGGCTGGACCAGAAGTTCGCACCGGTCAAGGTCAACTGGCAGGTTGCCGTCGACAGCCTGGCCTACAACGACGTGCCGAATCATGAGGAGGGCCTGCCCAACTTCCTGAAGGCGCGCCAGGCGACGACCGACTTCCAGACGCTCGTCAACACCACGCCCGGCCTGGATATCAACGCTGAAGCCCTGAAGCTCCAGGCAACGCTCCAGGGTATCTACGACGAGAAGCGCTAACGGGGTCCCAGACGGAATAAGCTAGGACCGCTATGCGTCTCAGTTCATGGGCGCGCCGCGAGAGCACCTGGGGGCTGCTCTTCCTCTCGCCCTGGCTCATCGGCTTTGTCCTGTTCTTCGCCGGCCCGATGCTCGCCTCGCTCGGGGCCTCCTTTACCGATCTGGTACTGGTCCGCCCCGGCGATGCGCACTTCATCGGGTTGGGCAACTGGACCCGCCTGGTCGGCGATCCACTGGTGATCAAGTCACTGCTGGTCACTGGCAACTTCCTGCTTATCGCATTACCGATCGCAATCGGCCTGCCGCTACTGATGGCGGTGCTATTGAACTCAGCTCACCTGGTGGTGAAGCCGCTGTTCCGCGCGCTGTTCTTTCTGCCGGTGCTGATCCCGGGCGTGGCTGCCGCCATCATCTGGCAGGGCGTCCTGAATGTGCACTCCGGTTGGGTGGACCTGGCTCTGAATGCGCTCGGCCTGCCCGCACCGGACTGGTTGAACGAACCCCAGTATGTAATCCCGGCGATCTCGGTCATCAACACGTGGACCGTCGGCAACGCCATGGTGATCATGCTGGCCGGATTGCAAAACGTGCCGACCGAGCTGTACGACGCCGCCAAGGTCGACGGCGCCAACGCCTTCTATCGTTTTTTCAAAATCACGATCCCGATGATCTCGCCGGTGATCTTCTACAACCTGGTCCTGGCGACGATCGCCGCGTTTCAGTATTTCCTCACTGCCTACGTTCTGTATCAGAACACCGCCGGCCCAAACAACGCGGCGCTGTTCTACATGATGAACCTCTACAAAGAGGCATTTGTGTACTACAACATGGGCTATGCCTCCGCCCTGGCGTGGGGTCTGTTCATCGTCGGATTGGCCATAACCATCGGCATGTTTGCTGGCGCGCGGCGCTGGGTGTACTACGCGGCCGGGGACGCATAGCATGGCCGCCCTATCCGGCGTAGCGGCAAAGCGGCGCGTTGGGTTCGTGCCATCGACGCCGGTGTTGTCGCGCCAGCTGCGCGGCTTGCTGCTCACGGGCACGATCAGTCTGTTCGCGACGATGCTCGTGACTGTCTATCTGATGCCACTCGGCTACGCCGCGGCGCTGTCGGTGCGCGGCGAGGGTGTCGAAGCCGGCCAACCGCAGTGGCCGTCGGATCCGGCCCAGTTCACATACAACGGCGAGACGTTTGATCTCTACAACGTGCCGCTCAGTGGCAGCGTGCGCAAGCTCGCGCTGACCAAACCCGGACGCGAGCAAAGCACCTTCATCGATCCCCAAAACCCGACGGTGCCCATCGAGTGGCAAGGTCGCTGGCGCACGCTCGACCGGGTGTGGAACCTCAGCGCGCACTGGTCGAACTTCAGCGAGGCCTGGCGGATTTCGAATTTCGGGCGGTTATTCTTCAACACGCTCGCCATCGCGTTGATTGGCACCGTCGGCGCGGTGAGCTCCGCGGTCGTGGTCGCGTATGGCTTCTCGCGCTTCCGGATTCCGGGCAAGACGATCCTGTTCGCGATCCTGGTCGGCACCATCATCCTGCCGCAGCAAGTGACGATCGTACCGACCTATGCGCTGTTCACCCGCCTCGGCTGGGTGGGCACCTGGCTACCACTGCTGGTGCCGCACTTCTTCGGCAATGCGTACAACGTGTTCTTGCTGCGCCAGTTCTTCATGAGCATTCCACGCGACATGGACGAGGCGGCCATGATCGACGGCGCCGGTCCTTTCCGGATCCTGTTGTCGGTGATCATTCCGCAGGCCTGGGCCGCCATCATCGCCGTGTGTCTGTTCCACTTCTTCTTTGCCTGGAACGACTTCCTCGCGCCATTGGTCTACCTGGTTGGCCACGAGGAGCTGTGGCCAATCTCAGTTGGCATGTCCTATTTCAGTGGTCAGTACAAGCAGCTGCCAAACCTGATCCAGGCGACGGCGGTCATGGCGATGGCCCTGCCGCTCGGCATCTTCTTGCTCGCGCAGCGCGTGTTCGTGCAGGGCGTGGTGGTAACAGGCGTCGAAAAGTAGCCAATCGCTTCGGTTCTCGCATTCAGTTCAGGGAGGGGTAAATGCACGTGACGACGTGGATGGTTGGTGCTGCCGCGCGCGTGGCGTTCGCGGCAGTGCTCGCGCTGAGTAGCCTGTCGACAACGGCCCTGGCGGACCAGGAGTCAGACTCCGGCCAGCGTGGTCTTGGCCCGAACGTTTTTGTCTTCGACCCGTCTATGCCGACAAGTCAGATCCAGGCCACCGTCGATACGGTGCTGGCACAGCAGGTCGACAATGAGTTCGGGACGCAGCGTTATGCATTCTTGTTCAAGCCGGGTGTGTACGGATCTGCCAGTGCTCCGCTCAACATCCAGGTGGGCTACTACACCAGCGTGCTCGGTCTCGGCGTCTCTCCCAACGACGTCACGATCAACGGCACGGTCAATATCTACAACCGCTGCCTCGCGCCGAAGAATTGCATCGCGCTGGTGAACTTCTGGCGATCGGTGGAGAACCTATGGGTCCAGGTGCCGAAAGGAAAGACCGAATTCTGGGCGACGTCGCAGGCCGCGCCATTACGGCGGGTGCACGTCAGCGGCAATCTCTTTCTCTTTGACTATCAATCGGGGCCGGGCTACTCCAGCGGCGGTTTCATCGCCGATTCGCTGAGCGATCACGGGGTGATCATCAACGGCTCACAACAACAGTTCATGACCCGCAACAGCGAGATCGGGCTGTGGACCAATGGCGTGTGGAATCAGGTCTTCGCCGGCGTGAAGGGCGCGCCGCCGCAGAGCTTCTCCACCACGCCATACAACCCGCCGCCATACACCACGCTGGCGACGAGCCCGGTCACGCGCGAAAAGCCGTTCCTGCGCATCGACTCGACGGTCAGTATGACGTCTTCCTACCGGCCGTGCAGCACGATACATCCGGTACCACGTGGGCCAATGGGCCGACACCCGGCTCGGCGATCTCGCTCGAGCGGTTCTTCATCGCCCAGCCGACGGACTCTGCTGCGACGATCAACCGCGCCATCGCGCGTGGCAAGCATCTCCTGCTGACTCCCGGCGTGTACCACCTGGATAGTCCACTGCGCATCTCCCGTCCGAACACGGTGGTCCTCGGTCTGGGCTATCCCACCCTGGTTCCGGACACTGGCCGCGCGGCGATGACCGTCGCCAATGTCGGCGGGGTGGACATTGCCGGGGTGATGTTCGACGCCGGCACGCTCAATTCACCGGTCCTGCTGCAGGTCGGCCGTGGTCGCGGTGAAAGCGACGATCGAGGTGATGCCGACTCTGGCGCGCGTGGCCAGGATGACGGCGACACGTCCACGCCGCCTGCACCGACCGTGCTGCAAGACGTGTTCTTCAGAATTGGCGGCGGCACCCCTGGCCAAGCCACAACGAGCCTGATCGTCAACAGCGACAACGTGATTCTCGATCATATCTGGGCCTGGCGGGCGGACCATGGCAACGGGGTCGGCTGGACGGCCAATCTCGGCGATACCGGTGTGGTCGTCAACGGCAACAACGTGACGGCGTACGGCCTGTTCGTCGAGCACTATCAAGAGAACCAGGTCATCTGGAGCGGTGAGAACGGCCGCACGATCATGTTCCAGAACGAGATGCCCTACGATGCGCCCGACCAGGCCGCCTGGTCGCATGACGGCATCAAGGGCTGGGCGGCCTTCAAGGTGGCCGACTCGGTCCAGCAGTTCGAAGGTTGGGGCATGGGCAGCTACTGCTACTTCCCGGTCAACCCCTCCCTGCATGCCACCCATGGGTTCGAAGTCCCCGTCCGGCCGGGCGTCAAGCTGCACGACATCCTGACGCTTTCGCTCGGCGGCGTCGGCGTGATCGACCACGTCGTCAACGACTACGGCGCGGCGGCGCAAGGCACGTCGACCACGCCCGTCAACGTGGTGAGTTATCCTCTTGCGCCGTGAAGCCCGAGGAAATTTACTCGCGGGCGCCACGCCGACAGGTGCTCAAGGGGAGTGGAGCGCTGGCGGCGGCGGCGGTCTTCGCGCGGCAGCCCGTGCTGTCCGCGCCAGTCACCGAAATGGCCGCGTCCGCAAGCGCGCCAGCATCGGGCCCAGCGCTGCCACCACTGGAAATCATTGCGCTGAATCGATTGGCATTTGGCCCCCGACCTGGCGATTTCGAGGTGTTCCGCCAGGCGGGGAGTAACGACAAGGACCGCCTCAGCAATTACGTCGATCAACAGCTCAACCCGCTGTTGATCGACGACAACGCGTGCAACGTCAAGCTCGCCGCCGCGGAGTTTGTCACGCTCGGCAAATCGCTACCTCAGTTGTGGTCAGACCACGTCGTCAACCCACCGGAAGATCGTGGCTACGAATGGCGCAACCTGCCTCTGCGCGAGACCATCGACGCGACGTTTCTCCGCGCGGTCTACAGTCGGCGACAGCTGCTGGAGGTGCTGGTCGACTTCTGGCACAACCACTTCAATGTCTTTGGTGACACCGATGGGGTCCAGCCGGTCTTCGTCCACTACGACCGCGACGTCATCCGCGCCAACGCACTCGGCAACTTTCGCAAGATGATCGAAGACGTCGGCACCAGTCCGGCGATGTTGTTCTACCTCGACAACAACTCCAACCAGGTGGCCGGACCCAACGAGAACTACGCCCGCGAGCTCTTCGAGCTGCACACGTTGGGCGCCGCGAATTATCTCGGAGTCCAGGATCCGCGCAAGGTCAAAGGATTCGACCTGCACAGCTCGGTCGGCTACGTCGACAACGACGTGTACGAAGCCGCGCGCGCATTCACCGGCTGGCGCGTCGACACGGGGTCGAGCCGCGACGATAGCATCCAGAACTCCGGCACCTTCCTCTACTACAAGGCGTGGCACGACCGCTTCAACAAGCAGGTGCTCGGGCGGTATCTTCCGCACGATCAAGGCGACATGCAGGATGGCCGCGACGTCCTGGACATGCTCGCCACCCACCCGGGCACGGCCAGCCACGTCTCGATGAAACTGGCCCGCCGCCTCATCGGTGATCAGCCGCCGCCGGAAGTCGTCTCCAGAGCCGCCGAAGTCTTCCGCGCCCAGGTCGACGCGCCGGATCAGCTTGCCCAGGTGGTCCGCTCGATCGTCCTGGCGGATCCCTTCCGCCAGACCTGGGGCGAGAAGATCAAGCGCCCGTTCGAAGTCGCGGCCAGCATGATGCGCGGACTGAATATCGAATTCACCCGCACGCCGAACAGTTTCCGCTACTTATACGAGTCGATGGGCCAGCCGCTGTTCGGCCATCAGGCGCCGAATGGCTATGGCGACGTACGCCAGAACTGGTCTGGTACCACCTCCATCCTGTATCGCTGGAAGCTCGCCAGCGCACTGGTGGAGGATGCGCTGCACGACGACAATGTCGCCATGTCGGTCGACCTGGTGGCTC
>WNFD01011080.1_pt1 | contig 10290 bp, 5 predicted proteins | sample 5400491 | NCBI WGS metagenome assembly WNFD01 (sample SAMN13153343, study PRJNA577476) | soil metagenome | isolation source: 120 cm saprolite under Douglas fir tree site 2 hole 2 replicate 2 | place: USA:California | collected 2015-04-18 | reverse complement strand
ATCAGCCTGTTGCTCAGAGCCGGCTTATGTTGGGCCAGCCATTCACCGAGGCCACTTCCGTTGGGGCCGTTGAAAATCTGGAGGTCCGCAACGACCAGGTCGAAGTTCTCTTTTTCAAGCAGGGCGCGAGCTTCGGGGATGTCTCGGGCCGTGTGAACTCGATGATCGCGGCCACGCAGGATGGTCCCGACAGCTTCCAGTACGGAATCATCATGATCCAGCAGGAGGATACACCCATCCCGCCCTGAAATTGCGGGCGCCCCGGGAGCGGCGGGAGCCTGCGACGCAAGAGGTTGGAAGGGTAAGTTGATCGTGAACGACGCCCCGCGCGCCGCGCGTGGGAATATTTCTTACGCGAATAGTTCCTCCGTGTTCGGTGACGATGCCATAGCAAATGCTCAAACCGAGACCGGTCCCCTTGCCGACCGGTTTCGTCGTGTAGAAGGGATCAAAAACTCGGGAAGGGTCTTTAACGCCGGGCCCGCTGTCGGTGAACTCGATGAAGAGGCGATCGCCGTCAATGCCGGTGCGCACCCACAGATCACCATCGGCGGAGCCTTCCAAAATGGCGTCGACGGCGTTGTTCACCAAATTGAGAAATACCTGCTGGAGTTGGTGGGGATCGGCGGCCGTGAGGGGCAGATTGTCGGCCAAGTCCAAGTGAACGCGGATGTTGTTCATACGCAAGTCGTAATCCCGGAGCGCCAGCGTCTCTTCGAGAGTCTCATTGATGTGCACGGGAATACGTTCCGGCTTGTGCTGGCGGGCGAAGCTCAAGAGATTCTGGACGATGCGGTGCGTACGCTGGGCCTGCTTGTAGAGTTTGTCCGCATACTCGATTCCCTGTGGTCCCATTTGCCCGCCGGAGGTCAACAATTGGCTGTAACCGAGGATGGCGGTCAGCGGGTTGTTCAGTTCGTGGGCGACGCCAGAGACTAATTGCCCGACCGCCGCGAGCTTTTCGCTATGAAGCAACTGTTCCTGCGTGCGGCGCAGGTTTTCGTAGGCCTGGCGAGTCTCTTCGTAAAGGCTGGAGCGCTCGATGGCGCTGGAGATCTGACTGCCGACGGCGATGAGCAAGTTTACGTCAGCGGGAGAGAATTCCCGGGGCGAGCGGCTACCCACGACAAGGCCGCCGATGACGCGATCCTTGGACCAAAGGACGACGATGTAGGCGGCCACAATCTCTTCTTTCAATTGCATCTCGCGGAAAACGGGCGGCAGCGGCAAACCCTGGGCAGAAAGAAAAGTCGCATGGACGGCCTTGATATGTTGCAGCAGTTCGGGCTTCACGGAAACCGGCGGAAAGTGCCGGGCGTGCTCCGAGCGATGACCGACAGCGGCGATGCGGCGCAAATGCGCGCCATCCTTGTCGAAAAGATAGAGCGATGCGGCATCCAGGCCGAATAGCTCGGCCATTTGGCGCAGCGTGCGGTGCAGCGAATCGCTGAGGTCCAGCGATTCGCTCAGTGTCTGGCCGATGGAGTTCAGCACCATGAGTTCGCGGTTGCGGCGGCGGATTTCGGACTCGGCTTGCTTTCGCTCGGTGATGTCCAGGACGAAACCCTGATAGGCGGTCACGTTTCCTGCGGCATCCCGGACAGTCATAGAGGACTCAAGCATAATGCGTATTTCGCCATCCTTGCGGCGCATTTCGAACTCGAAATCGGCAACGGAACCATGTTGCAGCAAGAGTTTCTTGAGCCTTTCGCGATCGGAGGCATTGGCATAAAAGGCGGAAGGAATGTCAATGGCCATCAACTCCTCGCGGGACTCGTATCCGGTCATTCGAAGAAGCGCCTCATTGAAATCGAGGAACCGGCCCTGGGGCGTGGAAATGAAGACGCCTTCTTGCACGCTCGCAACGAGGCTGCGATATTTTTCTTCCGCCCGCTTTCGATCGGTAATGTCTTTCAATACGTGGACAGTTCCGAGTTGGCGCCCGCTTGGGTCCGTAAAAGTGGAGTTGGATGCCAGGAAATAGCCCGCGAGCCACGGATCGGGTTCGTCGCCCTCGCCCGCAACTCCCTCACAGTATGGGCAACTCTTGTAGGCAGCGTCTTTGACGGAGAGGAGCTCCGTAACGCTGCGGCCAACCAGCGATTTAGGCTCGCGACGCAGGAGTTGGCTGAACCGCTGATTGCAGCGGAGAATCCTTCCCAGAAGATCGTGGACCAAGATGGGGTCTCCAATGGAGTCGAAGGTGTACTCCCATTGGTGCTGGGCGTTCGTAACTTGTTCAAACAAACTCACATTCTGTAAGGTCAAACCGAGAAGGTTAGCGATGTTGACGAGATAGGAGAGTTCGTCGGCGTGGAAACGCACATGGCGCACCGAGCCGATTGTAAGAACACCTAAAGGCTTGTTCTTACCCAGAAGGGCCAGGGTAACAAACGCTTTCAGGCCGGCCTCATCCATTCTCTTGCGGGCGACAGGATCCCACTCTTCCTCGGATTGCACGAATTGGCAGTCTTGCTTGAGGGCATGTTGAGCCCAGGGCTCGGTCGCTGGAAGTCTGGCATACCGAGCCATAAACGAAGGCTCAAATCCCACGGAGGCCCGCGCCACGAGTTGCGCCGAATGACCTTCACCTTCCATTAAGCGGACAATGCCGTGGGTGGCTCCAAGACTCTGAACGAGATGGGACAGAACCTGGTGGATTACCTCCTGGACTGAGAGCGTCTGCGTGGTCGCGGCAGTCAGGAGCGTCAGGCGGCGCATTTTGTCATTTAAATCCTCGCTTCGCGTACGGGCGCCCTCCAGGACCACGACCACCATCGCAATTCCAAGGGCCACTCCCAGAAGATGGTCGAAGGCGATCCGCAACAGGAAGAACGGGTGATCGAGCCACAGCCAACGATCCAGGCCATGCAGACCAGTCAAGAGGAGTATTCCGGCGAGGAGCGGAGCGCCGTGCCCGCGGCGCGCCGCTGCGAACCGCCACATCAACCAGCCAGCAGAGAGGCACATGACGGTCTCGAAAATGGCGGTTTCCCAATGAATGGAAGCAAACTGTTGCGGGCCGCTCCGCTCGATGTAGCAAGTGACTGCGAGAATCAGGCCGATGAGCGGAAGAACGGACCAGATTCCGCGCTCCGAACCAGCCGAGCAATGCACTACGGCGACGAGGAACAGAAGCATGGCCGCGGTCTGACTAAGGATCACGGCCAGATGCAGGCTCGGAAGCGGACGAATCAGCAGCGCCACTTCGCACAAGGCGGAGAAAGTAAAGCAGAACCATCCAACCAGCCAAAAACGGAAATAGCCAGCTTGGTGATCACGACGGAAAAGGAGAAATAGAACAAGCAGGATGATTAAGGCGGTTGCTTCAAAGAACGCGATACCCAGCAAGCCCTGATTCCCGAGCACGATGCCCCGCCTCCCGGCAGGAAGTGCCGTCACTGCGGTGCTCTTGCTGCCGCGAAGCTCGATGAGGGACGGCGAGAAGCCCTGAGAGATAGCCTTCATTGACGCTACACGCTGTTTTCTGACTGGGCAAGACCATGCCCATTTCAGTGTGCCGTCACATATAATGCCTATCGGGGGCCAAACCAACGTGGCGATGGAAAATATCTTGGTTGTGGACGACGAAGAAGCGATTCGAGAGGTCGTTTCCACAATGCTCGAATCGAAGGGGTATCAGTGCACGGCGGCGCAGAACGGGCGCGTCGCGCAAGAACAGATCAAGAAAGGAACCCCCGACCTGGTCCTGAGCGACATGATCATGCCAGAGATGGACGGGATCAAGCTGCTGGAGTGGATGAGACAATACGACCCGGAAGTGCCGGTGATTATGGTCACGGCGATTCACGACATTTCAACAGCGCTGGAAGCCATTCGCCGCGGGGCGTACGACTACATCCTGAAGCCCTTCGAGAAGGACCAGCTCTTTCTTGGCGTGGGGCGGGCGCTGCAGCATCGACGGCTGGTCATCGAGAACCGCAACTATCAACGCGGCCTGGAGCAGATGGTGGAGGAGCGCACCGCGCAGCTCACCGCGAAACATATGGAACTCGAACAGTCCTACGACGAAACACTCGAGGCCCTGGGAGGCGCGTTGGACTTGAAGGATGCCGAATTAGAAGGACATTGCCAGCGGGTCACGGCGTTTTGCATTGAGATTGCCAGGGCCGTGCAGGTGCCGGGGCCGCATCTGCCAATCCTGGCCCGCGCTGCTTTTCTTCACGATATCGGCAAGATGGCCATACCGGACAAAATTCTCCTCAAGCCCGGCCCGCTCGATGACGATGAGAAGCAAATTATGCGCAAGCACTGCCAGGACGGCTACAACATGCTGGTTCGCATTCCATTTCTTCGTGACGCCGCGGAAATCGTGCTGGCGCACCAGGAACATTATGACGGCTCGGGCTACCCGCGCGGGCTAAAGGGCGAACAGATCCCCCTCGGGGCCCGCATCTTCGCCATCGCCGATACGATGGACGCAATGACCAGCGACCGGCCCTATCGCCGCGGTTTGCCCATGTCTCATGCTCGCGATGAGATACGGCGATGCGCCGGCACGCAGTTCGACCCCAGGGTCGTCGAGATATATATGTCGATCCCGGAACAACATTGGCTTGATCTGAAGGAAAACCTGGGCTCTCCGTTCCGTCTCGCGCATTTGAAGAATCTGTAGCGGCAAGCTTATCCCGCCATTCTTCCTTTCGTTCTTCCTTGCTGATGTGTTCTTCCTTGCCGATGTAGCGGCGGGTTTATCCCGCCATTCTTCCTTTCGTTCTTCCTTGCTGATGTGTTTTTCCTTGCCGAGGTAGCGGCGGGTTTATCCCGCCATTCCCCTCTCCATGTCTTCCTTCCGGGTGTGGAAATGGCGCTTGTTTACCCTGAGCGCCGGAGAGCCCCGGGCGTCGCCGTTGCAGCTCGGCACTTTTTTCTGCGGCCCAGTCTGATGTGCTCCCCGCTCGTCACTCGTCACTCGCCACTCCCTCTCTCTTGCAACGAGCTCGCGGAAAACGTACTATTTTCCTAGAATGGCGCTGATCCCCATCAAGACGGCATCCGAGACGGGCTATTGCGATTGCATTTGCGGGTGCTACGAACTCGCCAGCCTGCGCGACGAGGATACGGGCAAAGGTTACTGCCCCGCCTGCGCAAAGAACCACGTTGACCTCAACGCGGGCGTTGGCATTCCCCAGCCTGCCCCGGCAAAAGTCTCACCTAATCCCGCCGGCAACCACGCCTCCGCCGGAATGCCCTCCCCCGCCGACCCTCCCGGCCGCTTGCGCTGAGACCTTACTCTCAGCGTTTTCCGGTACTTTCGCTCCTGTACAAAAAAAAGGAGGCCGGTTTTCCGGCCTCCCTTGCTGACGGTTACTGTTCCTCCAGTTAGAAGGAATATTTGACGTAGATCTTGATCTGCCTCTGACCGGTAACAGTATTGGTAAGGTCGCCGAAACCTCCATCCCCCGGTGTCGTCGAAGCTCCGTCAGCCAAGTTAAGGTCAGGGAGCCCGCGGTTCCCATGGTTCAGAGCATTGAAAAACTCCGCACGAAGAGTTAGAGCTTGGTGCTCGAGGTGGTGGAATGAGATCGGGATCATCCTCTGTATGGCCGTGTCCCAGAATTGCTCGTTCGGGCCGATGTACGTGTTTCGGGCAACATTTCCGAGGAGACCTAGGCCCGTTGCGGGAACTGCATACCTTGCGAAATTCCCTTGGCCCAAGCTGGCATTAGCGAGATTCGGGCGGTCATTCGTGGCCCTTCCATCACCGTCAGTGTCAACACCAGAATTGACATTCTGCGGGATGCCGGACTGGAATGTGGCAAATCCGGACAACTCCCAGTGGCTGGTCAACGCATGCAGTATGCCATATCCAATGTTGTCTGTGCGATGGACGTACGGAATATCCCAAATGTAAGTGGCGACAAAGCGCTGTCTCCGGTCATAAGCGGAAAGGCCTCGGTCCTGTGCCTGGCTGAGCGGGTTCTGGGAGAAAGAGCTCAACCCGCTGCTGGTGAACACTTCTGAACTGTCATCAATCAGCTTGGAGAAAGTGTAGGCGCCGCGCAGCAGCAGGCCGTGCGTAAATCTGCGGTCCACTGAAAACTGCGCAGAGTGATAGGAGGAGTCAGCGCCGTTTGTGCGTACGGTGATCGGTCCGAACGCTGGATTCATCCGGGCACCGCCCAGAACGCGCGGGTTGTACTCTTGGTTGGTATACAAGTGTGCTCCGCGCGTGCCCACGTAGGCTGCTGTGAAAATAAACCCACCGCGGAACTCTCTTTGAATGTTGACATTCCACTGATAGGTTTCCGGGTTCATGAGATTGCCGGCGATCGAATTGGAGCCGGCGAACGGATTCAGGAGCGGCGCAACCCCGTTCAACGACCCGGTCGCGTTTGCTATCCCGCGACCACCGTTTTGCGCAGATGTTCCTACCAGCGTTCCGCCAACCGCGTTTGGCGAAGTTCCCCCGGTGTTGTCCAGAATATTGGTAAACAGGGCGTCGTAGAACATTCCAAAACCCGCCCGGATAACGGTCTTATCCTGTCCGAAGAAGCGCGACCACCCACGCGGCGTATACGCAAAACCAACACGGGGACCAAAATTATTTCTGTCCGCTGGTTGTTTTGCCGAGTAGAGCGAGGGGAAGCTTGCTCCGGCAATACCAATTCCGAATCCCGGCTTTACCGCCGGGAATTGCAAGACGTTCTCAGGAGTTCCCAGGTATTCGTATCGCAAGCCGAGCGTGAATGTAAGGTTTTCCTTCAGTCTCCACGTGTCCAGGACATAGGGCGCGTAGGTTGTGACGAACGGCTGAAGGATGGGGCTGCCGAATACCTTGTTGATGGCGCCAGTCGGCCCCGTGAAATTGTCGACGAAGTTTGCCAGCCCAGTGCAACCGGTTGCCAGTCCACAATTGTTAGTATCCGTCGCTGTGCCTTGGATGAAACTGATGGTACCTCGGGAATTGAATGGAATGGCATCTACGACCGACAGGTGGTTAACGTCAACGCCGCCCTTGAATGTATGGTGACCCACGGTATAGCTAAGCGAGTCCTGATACTGGTACGCCTTATGTGCGCGGCCTTGCGGAAGGTTGGAAGGGAATCCCAGAGCGGGGAATGGGGCGCCGCTGGCAGATATTCCTGCGATGCTGATTGTAGGCAATTGCGCTAGCGGGTTGGCAGCTGTTGCTGATGTGGGTCCGAAAGTGAACCCAATGTTGGTATAAGAAACACGGAATTCGTTAATGGCTCTCGCCGAAAGAGTATGGGTCCATCCGCCGGCAAAGCTCTGTGACGGACCTCCCTGCTGCGAATCAAACGGTTGCAGTTGACGAGGGAAATTGAACAAGTCCGGCGTCAAGGAGCTGTCGTCCCGGTAGTAACGGGCCATCAAGGAATCCTTGTCGGTCGCGTTGAAATCCAAGCGCACATCCCACTGCCGGTCATCCTGTTTCTCGCCAATGCCGGATCGTTGGATTGACCCAAACTGAACAACACCACGGGCCGCCCCGGTTGGTGTGGCGCTTCCCAGCGCGATGCTCTTAAGAATCGGCGCATTAGCTGGCGCGGTTAGGCCACCGAAGGCAGCCACAAGAAAATTCGCGTTCGCCGTCCCCACCGCCTGCAACGCTGCAACTCCCGCTGCCGTCGGCGCCAGTATAGTACTTCCGTTATTCGTGGATCGAATAGGATCCCATTGGGAAGATCCGAAGACGAACAATCTGTTGTGCTTGATTGGTCCCCCGAAAGCAAACCCATACGCGTTGTCGACGGAAACGGGATGGCAGGTCCCGCTCGCCTTGCAGCCCGCGATCAAATCTTCGTGCTTCGCCGTCGCCAAGGCGGAGTTCGTGGCCAGTTCCCATGCAGAGCCGTGAAAATCGTTCGTGCCGCCCTTGTAAATCACGTTCGTCACAGAACCGCCACCGCGGCCAAATTCCGGGCTGTACGAATTCGTTAGAACAGTGACCTCACTGATGGCTTCCTTGTTGATAGGCTGGAACGCTTGGCCGTTGATCGCGTTATCGTTATTGTCCTGCCCATCGATCAGGAAGTTGTTCGCACGCGGCCGCGTTCCATTGACTGAGAAATCAAAGCCGTTGCTAAAACCGCGTCCGTTTCCATCTTGGACGCCTGGCTGGGTGAGGATCAGGGCGATCGGATTCAGTCCGAAAATCGGTAAGTCCGTAACTTCCACTGAAGAGATATTCGCGGTCAAATCACCAGACTGCGTCTGCAACTCCTGCCCGGTCGATGCCTCAACGACAATGGTCGCAACTTGCCCAGCCACTTCCAGCGTCCCATTGAAAGTCGTTGTCAGGGACGCCTTTACTTCCAACCCCGAGACCTTGATATCCGCGAATCCCCCCTTCTTTGCGACGAGCGTGTACCTGCCGGGGAGCAGGGACTCAATTCGATAGGAACCCACTGAGTCCGTCTCGACTACACGCGGTTCGCCCCCCCGATCCTCGCTGGTTGCCGCGACGGTTGCATTCGGAACCGCCGCCCCGGACTTGTCAACAATTGCACCCGCAATCACGCCGTTGCTGGTTTGCGTATGTGCCGGCATCACCGAAAATGCCACGAAGCCGACCAACCCTGCCAACACTACAAACGTGCGATACCAATTTCGCATGAACATCCCTCCGATATTTCTGATATTTGAGGTCTCATTTTGGGAAACAAGAGAGTCCGTGTTTCTGGGAGCCCCGAGAGACCACCAAAACCCCGAGAAAAAGAGTGCAAGGTGCTCTCCAATCTGTGGCTTAGGTGATTCTTGGATGAAGTCCGGCTAACTCCTTTGTTTAGTAAGACAGTACTAGTACTTTATTGGCATTTCTAGAGGTCCTTTATTCCATAAACTGTATTTGTACGCCAAATTATCTACCAGATTATGAAGCCCAAAAGAATTCCTTATAGCGTGCGACTCAAGAGCTAGAGTAGGTCAGGACGAAGTTGATTGGAAGAAGCTAATTGAAATGTGCTAGCAACTCCCCGAGTCCACGCGAGAAATCCGCCTCGGCGGTGATCAGGCTGAGGACGAGATAGCCATCGGACGGGAAGTCGTAGAAGTGGTTTCTGCCCCACAAGTTGGCGGTCGAGCTCCGCAAGATTTCGACGAACGCGCGACATCAACTGCTTCTGAAACGCGTGGCGCTGCTCGAGAAACGTGGGCACCGCCAATTGCACTGGCGCGTTCATGGAGAGATAGGTATCCGCGATGACTTCGAGCCGCGCCAGCGCTTCCCTTTTCCATTCTTGCGGCCCGCTGACGACCACCCAGGCGGCCTTCATCTGCGGCAGTCCGGAAATCTTGGAGAGGCCGCTTAGTGTGAAGGTCAGCGCGCCCTGATTCGCCGCAAAACTCTCCGACCGATTTTCCTCGAGCGAGAAATCGAGGAACACTTCGTCGGCGATGATGGCTATTTCGCGCGCGGAGCAAATCGCATTCAGCTTTGACATTTCGGCGCGCCTGGTGAAGTGCCCGGTCGGATTATTGGGATGAACGACGATGACTCCGCGCGTTCGCGGCGTGATGGCCTGCTCCAACGAGTGAAAATCGCTCTGCCAGCCGTGGTCGTACAGTAGTGGATAACGCACCAGCTTGACGTCCTGGATTTCCGCGAGAAAGTTGAAGAGCGGGTAGCTGGGCTCGGGGATCAAAAGCTCGTCGCCGGGATTACACAGACTCCGAAACACGTAGGAATACGCTTCGCTGGTGCTGGTGGTGAGGAAAATATCCTCGGGCGAAACGTCGTCGTCGCGCGCAGCGTAATAGGCGGCGACGGCCCGGCGAGCGGGCTCCAGTCCCTTGGCATTTGGTTCGTAGGAGAGGGCCGCAGGGTTGCTCAACGCTTCCAAAATTCCAGGGCCATCATAACTGAAGCCGCATTCCGTGGGATTCGAAATTGTCAAATCGAGAAGCGGCTTCCCTGCCGCGCGCTGCGCTGCCAGCGCTTGGCTCAGGCGGTTCGGCGTCAAATTCCAATTTGTTCGTTGCGCAAACATAGCCGATCCAATCGTGCGGCAGCATTATATCCAGCACAGTAGGAAAATCCCCACCGCGCCCTGCTCACGTATACTGAATGCGGCATACATGAATCCATGAGCACGTATCCGCAGCCCAATCCAATTCCTGAATCAGTGCCACAGTTGGATTTATCCGCGCAGTACGCGGAGATCGGCGCTGAGATTCGAACCGCAGTTGAGCGCGTGATGGCCTCGCAGCAGTTTGTTTTGGGGCGTGAAGGGGCCGCGCTAGAAGAGGAGATCGCCCAGCTCTGCGGCGTGGCCCACGGCGTTGGCGTTGCTTCCGGGACGGACG
>WNFD01045507.1_pt1 | contig 10292 bp, 8 predicted proteins | sample 5400491 | NCBI WGS metagenome assembly WNFD01 (sample SAMN13153343, study PRJNA577476) | soil metagenome | isolation source: 120 cm saprolite under Douglas fir tree site 2 hole 2 replicate 2 | place: USA:California | collected 2015-04-18 | reverse complement strand
GGTCGGATCATAGGAGGCGAGCCTATTGGCGAAGATCGCGACGAGCAGGAAGCTGAGATAGATCGAGACGCCGATGAGCGCATAGGGGTCGCGCAATTGCGCGAGCAGCGCGCTGGCCTTGCGGCGCCGTCGCTTGGCGCCGGCCGCCGTCGCGAGTGGTGTGGCGACGGAGCTAGCCATGCTGCGCCACCCTCGGATCGAGCAGGCCGTAGAGCAGATCGGCCACGAAGTTCAATAGAACCAGCACGAAGGCGATCATCAGGAAGGCGCCCTGCGCCAGGGGATAATCGCTGTTTGCCACCGCATCGACGAGCATTCGGCCGAGTCCCGGCCAGGAGAACACCGTCTCGACCACGACATTGTTGCCGATCAGCTGGCCGAAGGTGATGGCGAAGGCGGTGACCAGCGGCAGCAATGCGTTGCGCGCGGCGTGGCGTAGCATGATGCTGCGTTCGGGCAGGCCCTTCATGCGCGCCATGGTGATGAACTCCTCGCGCATCACGTCGAGCATGTTGGAGCGCATCAGGAGCACCGGCAGGCCCTGCAGGAAGATCGCCAGCGTGAGACACGGCAACGCGAGATGGCGCAGAAAATCGAACGAGAAGATGCGGTCCCATTCGGAGGCGAAGCGCGCTCCCGCCGCATTGGCGCCGCCCGAGGGAAACCAGCCAAGGCCAAAGGCGAAGATGGCGAGGATCAGCATGCCGAGCCAGAAATCCGGCATGGCGCGCGTCGTCAGCACGATCGGGATCGACACGGTTTCGAGCACCGAGCCGCGCTTCCAGGCGAGCAGCGCGCCGAAGAAGCCGCCAAACGCATAGGCGACGAACAGTGCGGTCATGGTGAGCAACAGCGTGTTCGGCAGCACCGAGACGACGAGCCCCGTCACCGGCTGGCGGTAGCGGAACGACAGCCCGAATTCGCCTTGGGCGGTGTTCTTGAGAAAGATCAGATATTGTTCGGAGAGCGGCTTATCGAGGCCGAATTGCTGCAGCACGAGCTGGCGCTGCTCGCCGGTGAAGTTCGGGTCGATATAGGCGGTCGACGGATCGCCGGGCATCAGACGGAACATCAAGAACAGGATGGTCGCGATCGCCCACAGTACGAACAGCATGTGCAGGAAGCGCCGGCCCAGATAGGACATGCCGGTCAGCCTTGGAACTGGTGGGCAAGCGTCGAGAGAAAATGCCGCTCGCAAAGCGACGGGCGGATGAGGGTGGAGGTGGCGCTCTTCCTCATCCATCGCGCGCGCACGCGAACGACACCCTCTCCCGCGAACGGGAGAGGGAAGCTCGCTGCCCGGATCGTGTCGCTCCTATCCCTGCTCCGCGCAGCGGGGGAGGGTGGATCAGCCCGCAGGGTCGGGCCGGGTGGGGTTAGCTTCCGACAGCCAACCCCATCCGGCCCTCCGCGAAGGCGAGCCTTCGCTCGGCCCATCCTCCCGTGCTTTGCATGGGAGGGATGGTGCTGGATGGTCGAACGCGTCATGTCCCGGGTCATCAATTCGATACCAGCGTTTCCTTTACGCCCCCAGGGTAATGCAGCTTGCCGCCGACCAGCACATAGCCCGCATCCTCCAGCAGTTTCTTCGCGGCGGACATGTCGACCTTGAGGTCGTCGATGCCAGGCTTGCTCCAGAATTTCAGCGCGGGCGAGATGATCGAATTCGCCGGCACCGCGAAGCTGTTCCAGGCCGCCGCCGCCATGAGCTGGCGGTTCGTTGCGGAGGAGAGGGCGCGGCGGAAGGCGGGATCGTTGAAGGGCGGGCGGCGCTGGTTCGGCGCCACGAAACGGAAGCCCATGTCGATGGTCGAGACGACCTCGATATTGGGGTTCTGCTTGGCGAGGTCGGTGAGGAGTTTCGGGTCGCCGCGATAATCGGTGAGGAAGTTGATCTCCCCCTTGGGCAGCATGCCGAGCGCGGCGCTAGTATTGGTGACGATGCGCATGATGACGCGCTCGGGCTTGGGTGTTTCCAATAGTCCTTGTTCGCCTCGAGCACGATCTCCTCGGTGAACTTGAAGCGCGCCACCTTGAAGGGGCCCGAGCCGACCGGATGCTGCTCCTGGTAGGTCTCGACATTCTGCGGCTTGGTCATCAGATCAGCCATGATCGGCTCCCAGACATGTTTGGGGATCAGGTTGATCTTGGCGAGCGTCGAGGCGGCGAAGGCGGCGCTCGGCGTCTTCAGCTTGAAGCGCACCGTCTTGTCGTCGGTTGCCATCACGTCGGCGATGTTGGCGACGAAGGGCTTGTACATCGGCGACTTGTCGCCCATCGTCGGCGCCTTGAAGGAGAACACCACGTCGTCGACCGTCATGGGGTTGCCGTCATGCCATTTCTGGCCGGGGCGCAGCACGCAATCGACCGTGTTCGGATCGACCTGGATCACCTTCTCGGCCGCCCAGGGGATGGGCAGACCGTCGGGGCCCACGCGCATCAGGCGGTCCCAGATGATCTCGGTGAGCCATGAATCGATCGCGCCGCTGATATAGAGCGGGTTCAAGGCCAGCATCGCCTCGGCGGCGTTGGTGATCATGTCCTTCTGCGCGCTCAAAGGTTCGGCCCGCAGATAGGTCCAGAATGAGCGGATGCCGATGCCGCTCTGCTCGACCACCGTGCTCTGCTTCCAGACGCTCTTGTCGTAGGCGAGCACGTTCTTGGGATAGACGAGGAAGATGTAGGGTTGGTCCTTGTTGATTGCGTCTTGGGCCTCGTAGATCAACTGCTTGCGCTTACCCTGGTCGAGCTCGGAGCGCTGGGCCTCGGCGATCTTCATGTAATTGGGATTGTCGTAGCCGACGAAATCATAGCCGGTGGCCGCGGTCGCCGGATTGAAGAGGTTGTAGGCGAATTCGTCGGGATCGCTGCGCTCGGGGCGGCCGACCATGCGCCACATGGTCATGTCCCATTTGTCGCGCGTGTTCCAGACGAGGTCGGAGAGCTGCGGACGCGGCATGCCCTTGACCTCAATGTCGAGGCCGAGCTGCCGCCAGGCCTGGGCCAGGAGCTGGGCCGCCTGGAACTCCTGCGGATCGGAGGCCTGGGCGGCGCTGACGATCACGAGCTTGCGGATCTGGTCGCCGGGATTGGCGGCGACAGCTGGAACCCGCAGCACGGCGAGGCAGACGGAAGCGAGAAGCGTGCGGCGTGACAACGTCATGGCGTGTCCTGTTTTATCTCGGCTCATTGTGTAAAACGATGTTTCGAATGGCCACAAGCATAATCGAGGCCAACGTTCGCGGGAGGAGTGCCGAGGCGGGCCGGCCATATGCTTTCGCTCCTCCAGTGAGGTTCGCTTGCCCTCTGCGCGACAGTGCTGCCGTGTGGATGAGCTTCGCCTGCCCGATTTGCGGGCGGCCTTGATCGCCGATGCAGAAGAAGTCCATCTTCGTGTTGACGCGCAGCAAAAGTCAGTGAAACATCGGTTCGCGGTCCGAACCAATGAACGATACCGCTGTCACCGACCGCCGTCGAAAGGAAAGCCTGTCGTGCCGATCTCCGCTACCGAAAGCCGTTTCCTCGATGCTGTCAGCCTCGATCTGCCCTGGGGGCTGGTCGAGGCCTTCTCCACCATGCCGCGCTGGCGGCCGGAGGACGTCAATCGCGGCGCCGACGTGATTGCGCAGCGGCTGTGCGGCGCCGGCGTTCCGGTCGAAGTGCACGAGTCGGAAATCTATCTCTCGATTCCGCTCTCGGCCTCGGTCACGGCGCGCGGCACGACCTATCGCGCCAAGCCGGCCTCCTCGGCGCTGTCGGTGCCGGAAGGTCGCACGGCCAAGCTCGTCAAGCTTACCGCCAATCCCAATGCGCTGCGCAGCTATAACCGCGACATCGCCACGCTGTTTGGCGGCTCCATCGCCTCGCTCGAAGAGGTGAAGGAGAAGGTCGGAGGCAAGATCGTCGTGATGTCGGGTTTCGGCAATCCGGCCCTCACCTCGCTCATCGAGGAATGGGGCGGGGTTGGCCTCATCGCCGTCAATCCGGGCGTCGACCCAAAAATCCCCGTCGTCGCCGTCAACAACCCCGACGGTCAAAAGCTGATGGCGCTCGCCGAACAGGGCGGCGAGGTGACCATCAAGACCGAGATGCAGATCGGCTGGTTCAAGCAGAAGATCCCGGTCGCTACCATTCCGGGCGCCAAGGACAAGGACTCTTTCGTCCTGGTGCACGGCCATTACGACAGTTGGGATGTCGGCGTCGGCGACAACGCGACCGGTGACGCTACGCTGCTGGAGCTGTCGCGCGTGCTGTGGGAAAACCGCGAGGCGCTTAATCGCTCGGTGAAGCTCGCCTGGTGGCCCGGCCACTCCACCGGCCGCTATGCCGGCTCGACCTGGTTCACGGACAGATTTGCGCTTGAACTTGATCGCCATTGCGTGGCGCAGATCAATTGCGACAGCCCCGGCTGCCGCTGGGCGACGAGCTATCATGACACGCGCGTCTTCACCGAAAGCGCGGCCATCGCCACCCAGGCGATCCGCGACCTCGTGCCCGACGCCGTGATCAAGACGCGGCGCCCGCCCCAGGCCGGTGATTACAGCTTCAACAATATCGGTCTGCCCAGCTTCTTCATGCTCTCCTCCTCCATGCCGGAGGCGCTGCGGAAGGAGAAGAACTACTATGACGTCTCAGGCTGCGGCGCGAACATCGCCTGGCACACCGAGAACGACACGATCGAGATCGCCGACCGCGACATCCTCTTGAAGGACATGCGCATCTACCTGCTTTCGACCCTGCGCGTCGCCAATGCCGAGATCCTGCCGTTCGACTGGGTGGCGACTTGCGACGAGTTCCTCGCCACGATCGACGCCTATGAGACGCAATCGAAGGGTCTCGCCGACCTGTCGGCGGCGCGTGCGGCGACGCAGAAGCTCAAAGGCGCGCTGGTAAAGTTTGGTGCCTCGAAGGGCGGCGCGGCGCCACGCAATGCGGTGCTGCAGGAGCTGTCGCGCATCCTCGTGCCCATCAACTATACGCGCGAGCCCCGCTTCCGGCATGACCCTGCCTACACGGTTCCACCCTTGCCGACGCTCGCGGTCGCGGCAGAATTGCCCGGCCTCTCCGCAGAGATGCGCCGCTTCGGCGAGGTCGAGCTGATGCGTGGATTGAACCGCTACATCGCGGCGATCGATGCCGCGACCCGTCTCGTGGAGGGAACTCCGGCATGAACGACATGGCAACCGCGCTGAGCACGGCCGTCAGCGGCAAGGAGCTGATGGCCCATTGCGTCGAATTCGCCAAGCGCGTGAAGCTCTCCGGCACGCCCGAGGAGCTCGAAAGCTTCCACTATCTGAAAAAATGTCTCGATGGCTATGGCTACCAAACCAAGCTCATCTTGCACGATGCCTATATCAGCCTGCCCCGGGCTTCGAGTGTCGAGGCCGATCGGCGCACCCTCAAGAGCATCACTCATTCCTTCTCGCTCAATTCGCCGAAGGGCGGCCTGACGGCCGATCTCGTCGATGTCGGGGACGGAACGATGGCCGATTTCGCCAAGCTGGATTGCTGCGGCAAGATCGTGCTCGTCGATGGCATCGCGAGCCCAGCCGCAGCCGCGAACGCCAAGGCCGCCGGCGCGGTCGGCCAGCTCCATGTCAGCCCGCATGAGCATCTCCACGAGATGTGCATCTCGCCGGTCTGGGGCAGCCCCTCCGCCGAGATGCTGCCGGAGATGCCGGCGACGGTCGCCTGCACCATCTCCGACGCCGATGGCGCTGCGCTGCGCGCCAAGCTGAAATCCGCTGGCAGGCTTGCGGTGACGCTCCACGCCGAAGTCGATACCGGCTGGCGCAAAACGCCGATCCTTGTCGCCCATCTCGACGCACCTGGCGCGAAGGATGGCCCTGGAGGCGGCGCGGCTTCTCGCCCAGCACCACAAGGAATGGCGGCGCGGCCTGCGCGTCTGCTTCTGGTCCGGCCATTCGCATGGGCGCTATTCCGGCTCGACCTGGTATGTCGACAACCATTTCGAGGATATCGACGCGCGTTGCGTCGCGCATGTGAATGTCGATTCGACGGGCGGCATCGGCGCCACCGTGCTCACCGACAACGGTGTCACCACGCCGCTGGTGGCGCTCGCCAAGGACGCGACGAAGGCCGAAGCTCAGCAGGACCACGCCGGCAAACGCGCGTCGCGCTCGAGCGACCAGTCCTTCTGGGGCGTCGGTATCCCCTCGATGTATGGCAGCATCAGCCATCAGCCGCCGAGTCCCGTGAAGATGCGCAACGCGCTGGGCTGGTGGTGGCACACGCCCCACGACCTCCTCGACAAGATCGACGAGAAATTCCTGGAGCGCGACACGCGCGTTGTCGTCCACACTCTCTGGCGGCTCCAGACCGACCCCGTCCTGCCGCTCGATTGCGCGGCCCATGCCGGCGATCTCCTCGCTGAATTGCGCAAGCTCGCGGAAAAGCTCGGCGACGCCGTCGCAATCGGCGGGCTCGTGAAAGCGGCCGAGGCGCTCGAGGCCGACGCAAAATCAGTTGCCGCGCGCAGCGGTGTCAACGACCAGGCCAAACTCGACGCCATCAACGCGGCGCTGATGCGCGCCTCGCGCGCCCTCGTGCCGCTCGACTACACGGATGGCGACCGCTTCTCCCATGATCCGGCCTTGCCGCAATCGGCTTGGCCCGCGCTCGACCCGCTACGCGCGCTCAGCCAGGCGAAGCCGGGCTCGGACCAGGCGCGCTTCGTCGCCGTCGGCGCAAGGCGGGCGGCGAACCGGGTGCTGCATGCCCTGAAGGATGCGCAAGCCGTGCTTGGCGCGGCACTTGCATCCTGATCCGAAATTCCACATCGAGACAGTCATGTCGCAAGTCGCAGCCTACGCCGACGCCGTCGATGCTCTTGAGTCGGCATCGACGCGCCGACGGGCCGTCATCGCCTGTTCGGTCGGCAATTTCGTCGAGCTGTTCGACTTTTTCATCTTCGGCCTGTTCGCGGCGCAGATCGGCGCGAACTTCTTCTCGAACACCGATCCCGTGGCCTCGTTGCTTTCGACCTTCGCCACCTATGGTGTCGGCTTCGTGATGAGGCCGGTGGGCGCGATCGTGATTGGTGCGCTCGGTGACAAGAAGGGCCGCAAGACCGCGCTCGTGCTGACCGTCGGCCTGATGGCGACGGCGACGGCGCTCACCGGCCTCGTGCCGCCCTATGCCAAGATCGGTATCGCGGCGCCGATCCTGCTGGTGTTGTGCCGCCTGGTGCAGGGCTTCTCGACGGGCGGCGAATGGGGAGGGGCGGCGGCCTTCCTCGTCGAGCATGCGCCGGCCGGCAAGCGCGGCATCGTTGGCTCCATGCAGCAGTTCAGCGTCGGCCTTGCCCTGATCATGGGCACCGCGATGGCCGCCATCCTCAACTCGACGCTCGACAAGCAGGCGATGATCGATTGGGGCTGGCGCGTCCCCTTTATCCTCGGCTTTCTGCTGGCGCCGATCGGCTTCTATCTCCGCTCGCGGGTGGCCGAGACGCCCGCCTATGACCGCACCGTCGCCGAGCACAAGGTCGCCGCCGCTCCCGTGCGCGACAGCCTCACCACCTATATCCGCCCCGTGCTCGCGGCCTTCGGATTGTCGATTGTCGGCACGGTCGGCAATTACATCTTCAACATCTTCTTGCCGAGTTTCGCCACGAGCGGGCTCGGCATTCCCGCCGGCACCGCCTATTATTCGACCGCGGTTGGCGCGGTGGTGCTCACCATCCTGACACCGGTCTTCGGCTGCTCGCCATGTATGCCGGGCCGCTCTGCGCCATCCTGAGCGAGTTGTTCCCGACGCGGGTGCGCTTCACGGCGCTCTCGATCGGCTATAGCCTCGCGGTCACGATCTTCGGCGGCTTCGCGCCCTTCGTCGCGACCTTCCTGATCCAGCAGACCGGCAGCCTGGTCTCGCCCGCGATCTTCGTGATCGTCGGAGCGCTGATCTCGTCGGTGACGCTCACCGCCATCAAGGACCCGACCAATGCTCCGCTTGAATGAGGCTCCGGGCGAGGCGCCGGCCAACGCCTCGCTATCAGTGAACGACAAGGTGTCCTGCGATGCGGTGACGCTGGAGGTCATCCGTGGCGCCATCCGCGCGGCGCAGACAGAGATGGAGGCGCTGATAGAGCGTACCGCCATCTCGGCCTTCATCCGCGAGAAGAAAGATTTCTACACCTCGCTCTTCGATGCTGATGGGGTGATGGCGGTCGGCTCCAACATGCCCGTCTTCGGCGACATGGCGGGCTCGATCTTCAAGCGCTTCCCGCCGGACACCATGAAGGCCGGCGACCTCTACTGGTATAGCGACTGCTACGAATCGACGGGCGCCGTTTCGCACTCGAACGACCAGGTGCTGATCGCGCCCGTCTTCCACAAGGGGCGGCGTTGCGCCTTCGTGATGAGCTGGGCGCATTTCGCCGATATCGGGGGGTTGCGGCCAGGCTCGATCAGCCCCGACACCACCGACATCTTCCAGGAGGGCATCATCATCCCGGCGACGAAGCTGATCGAGGCGGGGCGCACCAACGAGGCGGTGCTGGAGATCTTCCACCGCAACTCGCGCTATCCCGACCAGAGCCGGGGCGACATGCGCGCGCTGATGGCAAGCGTCGAGCTCGGTGTGAAGCGGGTGGCCGACATCCTCACCCGCTTCGACGCCGACACCGTCGAGGACGCGCTGGCGCAGCTTTTGGCGCGCACGCGCCGCCTGGTGCGCGAGAAGCTCGCCGAGACCTTCCCGATCGGCACGCATCGGTTCACCGACGCCATCGACAGCGACGGCCATGGCAACGGTCCCTTCCGCATCCGCTTCGCGCTGACCCATGAGCGTGACGCCAAGGGCGAGGATCGCTTCATCTTCGACGCCACCGAAACCGACGACCAGTCGCCGGGACCGGTCAACTTCATCATGAATCCGGGTGTGCCGGGCATGGCGCTCGGCCTCTATTATCTCGGCGGCGATGCGCGCCAGGCGCGGCCTCACCATGATGCGCGTGCTCGCCGCCTTGATGGGGCTCGTCAACGTCGCAGGCGGCAAGGGGCCTGCCGCGCATTCGGCCTATGTCATCATGCTGATGCGCGGCACCTTCACCGACGAGGCCGGCGAGAAGAAGGGCTTCCTGCTCTCCGACGGCATCGGGGTCGGCTACGGCGCGCGGCCGACCGCCGATGGCATCGATGCCGTGTATTTCGTGGCGCAGGAGAATTATCCCGTCGAGTTCCTGGAGCTCGGCTATCCCGTGCGGCTGCGCGCCTATGGCATCGTCAAGGACAGCGGCGGCGCGGGCAAGTTCCGCGGTGGCTGCGGTATCATCCGCGAATACGAAATTCTGGCCGACCAGGCCGTGCTCGCCATCCGCATCGACAGCGTCAAGAACCCGCCCTGGGGGATCGCTGGCGGCATGTGCGGCGGTGCTGGCCGCGCCGTAATCAATCCCGGCTCGCCGGAGCAGCGCGTGCTGGCCCCGCTGTCGGACGGCAATCTGCTCAAGCGCGGCGACATCTTGCGCCTGGAGACGGGCGGTGGTGGCGGCCATGGCCATCCCTATGACCGGCGGGCGGAAGCTGTGCTCGACGATGTGCTCGGCGGTTTTGTCAGCGTCGAGGCGGCGGCCAAGCATTACGGTGTTGTGATCGCGGGCGAGGCGATCGATGAGACGGCAACAGCCGCTCGCCGCGCGAGACATCCTGCTGTGCGTGCCTTCCACCGTAACGAATATGTCGATGCGCTGGTGTGAGCCGCGCTTCGCCACCCTGATCCGGCGCCTCGCTACGCTCGACGCCGACCTCTCCCGTCAAGGGCTAAGGTGTGCACACATTTCTGAGGTTCCATCCTTGGGCCATTTGTTCGAAGCGATGCCAGCCCCGTCGCATGGTGATCGGACCGGGTGGTCGCTCGGAAGCATAACCGGTCCAACCGCCAAGGCGGGCAACAATCCAGGCAAGCCAGGCGATAGAATGCTTGGTATGCGGGTTCTTTTGCTTGGCGGTCTTTCCTTCGAAACGGGTCTGCAAGGCCTCGAGCATCGGCAATTGGTCCGCCGTGACAACGTCAGTGGCCGGGCGATCGACAGTGCCGTCACGTGCGAGTACGAGCTGCATGATCTTGGTGGCTGCGATCATCGCGATGGCGGCGAGATTAAACAGCGCTTCAGCGGCTTCGACCTGACTGCTTTCAAGGTCGAGACCCTGGCTCTTGCTGGTGCGGAACAACTGTTCGATGTGCCATCGCTGGCGATACCAAGCGACGATCTGCAGCGCTTGAGCCACTGTGGTAACCGCATGGGTGGTGAGAAGTCGCCAGTGGATCGG
>WNFD01012570.1_pt1 | contig 10292 bp, 10 predicted proteins | sample 5400491 | NCBI WGS metagenome assembly WNFD01 (sample SAMN13153343, study PRJNA577476) | soil metagenome | isolation source: 120 cm saprolite under Douglas fir tree site 2 hole 2 replicate 2 | place: USA:California | collected 2015-04-18 | reverse complement strand
CGATTGCGGAGGCGGTCGGACTGGTGCTTCTCGCCGGCTTGGGCGGCTACGGAGACTTGTGCATCCTCGATATGGGAGAGCCGATTCGGATCGCGGATCTCGCTGAGCACATGATCACCATGGCGGGCCTGGTGCCCGGCACCGATATCCCGATCGTCTTCACCGGTCTACGCCCGGGAGAGAAGCTGGCGGAGGCGCTGTTCACCGACGAAGAGGAACTCACCCAAGAGGTCCGGAATAAGATCTACGTGGCGAAGAGCCCTCCCCCGCCCGCCGATTTTCAAGAGCGGCTGGACGTGTTGTGCCAGGCCGCGGCTAACGGAGATCGGGACGCCCTGACGCTCGCCCTTCGTCGGATTGTACCGACCTACGGCGCTCTGCCGGTCCTCGAGCTGGTGCCAGAGATCGATTCACGCGAAACGTTCACGACGGTGGCGCCGTTGCGCCCCAAAGTGGCCAGCGCGTCATAGCCTGAAAGCGCATGGTAGGGTCGGCGTGGGATGGCGCTCACGCTCCTCGATACCTTTCGAATTCTCTCCTCCTTCAGTCCGCAGGCTGGTGCCATGGCCCAGGCGCCATGGGATGCCTACGTGGAATGGGCGATCGCCCAGGGCTTGGCCCCCCTTGCAGCCTACAATCTCGAATACCGCCTGGCAGGCGCTGGTGCACCGGAATCGGCCCGCGATCGTCTGCTGTCCGTGTACCAGGGCTCGCTCAACGACAACGTGATGAAGTTGGTGAACTTCAAGCGAGCCGTCGACGAGCTGGAAGACGGTAGGGTGCTCCTGCTCGGGGCGGCGTCTTTCGCTGAATCGCTCTACCCTCACGTCGCCTTTCGGCCGGTCCCGGACATTCAGCTCTGGGCGCAATCGGACGATCTGCCGCGCCTCGTCGAATTTTTGCGACAGAGCGAGTTCCGAGGCGACAGCCGCGTCGATCGGGTTCGCGGTGCTGCGGCGGTCCTTTCCGACCGTCGAACGGAGATCGCGATCTTCACCCATTTCCTCGGGGAGAGGGTTCGGGCGCATGAAAAAGGCGTCTTCGAGCGAGCCTTGCCAGTGAAGGTGTATGGCCCATCGATCTTCAGGCCCAGTCATGAGGATGCCATTCTTCTTCTTTGTCTTGACCAGGCAAAAGCCGGTTACGAAGTGCCGATGATTTCGTTCGTCGACTTGCGAGAACTTTTGTCCGGGGCCTCCGCCCTGGTCGGTTCGTATTCCAAGCCTGTCGACTTCGAGCGACTGAAACAACGCGCCTCCGAATGGAGGATTGATCGTGCGCTTTACACTTCGGCCTCGATCGTCCAGCGACTATTCCCCGAGCTGGAAGGGGCTGCCCAAAGCGCCAAGCCCACTCTGCGTGCCTCCACCCAGCGACTCCTAGAAAAATGGGTAATTGCTAAGGTGGTGCAACTGGGGCCGATGCGGATCCTCAGAGGCACCGATCGCTGGCGCCGGCTCCTAGCTGGCGGAAGCTAATTGTTCTCCAACCTGCGGAGCTGTCAGGCCGCAGGCGCTTGGAACAAAAATGGACTAGGTTGTTGGCATGAAAATCACAATGGTAGGCACCGGATATGTCGGGCTGGTGGCCGGAACCTGTTTTGCGGACTCAGGCCATGACGTGGTTTGCATCGACATCGACCGGACCAAAATCGACGCGTTGAATGCCGGCCAAATTCCGATCTACGAGCCCGGCCTCGAGGAACTGGTTCACAAGAACGTCAAGGAAGGACGCCTGTCCTTTACCACCGAACTAGCGCCGGCAGTCGGAGCTTCCCAGGTCGTCTTCATCGCGGTCGGAACTCCCGAGGGAGAAACCGGCGACGCGGACCTTCAGCACGTCCTTGAGTCCGCGCGCCAGATCGGTCAGGCGTTGCGTCACTACACCCTGATCGTCGACAAGAGCACCGTGCCGGTCGGCACTGCTGATCGGGTGCGCGAGGTGATCGCCGGGGCCACCCGCGTGGAATTCGACGTGGTCTCCAATCCGGAGTTTCTAAAGGAGGGGGCGGCGGTAGGAGATTTCCTCAAACCCGATCGGGTGGTGATCGGAACCACATCCGAGCGAGCGCGCCGGATCATGGATCCTCGCTCCGCCGAACTCACCAAGTACGCGGCGAACGCGATGCTGGCCACTCGCATCTCATTCATGAACGACATCGCTCTGCTTTGCGAAAAGGTGGGAGCAGACGTGGACTTCGTGCGCAAGGGATTGGGAGCGGACAGGCGGATCGGCTATCCCTTTCTCTTTCCTGGAATCGGCTACGGCGGTTCATGCTTCCCCAAGGACATCAAAGCCTTGATCGCCACCGCTCGGGAATGTGGAATCGAGTTCGACCTGCTGCGCGCGGTGGAGCGAACCAATGAGCGCCAAAAGCGGCTGCTCGTCAACAAAGCGGTTCGACACTTCGGATCCCTCGCAGGTCGTCCGTGTGCCATCTGGGGTACCGCCTTCAAACCCAAAACCGACGACATGCGCGAGGCGCCCGCGATTGAAGTGATCGAGGGACTTCTGGGAAAAGGTGCCAGCGTTTGCTGTCATGATCCAGCCGCCGAAGAAATTGCTCGTCGGCATTTCGGCGACCGCGTCCGCTATGCCGACACACCCTACGATGCGCTCGAAGGCGCCGAAGCGCTGTTTCTGATCACGGAGTGGAATCAGTTCCGCTATCCGGATTTCGACCGGATGAAGGCGTTGATGAAGACGCCGGTCATTTTCGATGGGCGCAATGTGTTTAGTCCGACGGTGCTTCGGGACATGGGTTTCGTTTACTTCGGAATTGGTCGAGGCTCATGACGGGTTCTTCGGGGATTGCTCCCGCTTCTTCGGATCAATTCCTGTCCTCGGACGCTGTGCGAACGCGGCATCCCAATCGCTTGGCATTCAAGCTCCTGCTCGTCTCGTTGCGGCCGCGGCAGTGGACCAAGAATTTAGCCGCGTTCGCACCGCTCATCTTCGCCAAGCAATTGCTCAATTTGAGCGCCGTGCTGCAAGCATCCTTGGCGGTGATCTCGTTTTGCCTGATTGCCGGCGGCGTATACCTGCTCAATGACTGGCTCGATCGTGACAAGGACCGCCTGCATCCAGAGAAGCGCAATCGGCCGATTGCGGCCGGCTTGATCTCCGGCCGGGGCGTCGCTTCGACGGCACTGTTGTGCTGGATCGGCGGAATGGCGTTGGCCTACGCGGCACGCCCACAATTCGCCCTGGTCGCGGCGGGATACCTGGCGCTGCAGATTCTCTACTCTTTGGTATTCAAACGATGGGTCATCCTCGACGTGATGGTGATTGCGATCGGTTTTGTCATCCGAGTTGCGGGTGGAGGGATCGCGATCGACGTGCGAGTCTCGAACTGGCTTTACCTCTGCACCCTCTTGCTCGCCGTTTTCCTGGGTTTCGCCAAACGCTGGCACGAGCTTTCCTCGCTCGAGGCGGAGGCGCTCGAGCACCGGGAGAGTCTCAGTCAGTACTCACTGCCGATGCTGGACCAGATGCTTTCAATCGTGGCTGCCTCGTGCATCCTTGCCTATGGCCTGTACACGGTCGCACAAGACACCATCGACCATGTCGGATCCGATCGACTCAAATTCACGGTGCCCTTCGTCATTTACGGCATATTCCGGTATCTTTTTCTCATCCATCGTCGGGGCGCGGGAGGCTCTCCGGAGCGAGTCCTGTTGGCCGATCCCCCGATGATTATAAATCTGGTGCTCTACCTGGCGGTCGTCGCCTGGGCCCTCTACCTGTAGAGGTGAAGGAGAGACGCAAAATGTCAAAGAAGAGCGTAGTCGCAGTTCTCAAGACGAGCCCCAAGACGGTGCTCGAAGATTACGGAAAAGCGATGGTGATGGCCGGCTATCGGGACGTGCTTAAGCCGGTCCACGAAACCGCGCTGAAAATCAACATCACCTGGCATCATTGGTATCCAGCCTGCAACACCGCGCCGTGGCAACTGGAAGGCACGCTGGTGCAACTGCTGCGGGATGGATTCGACCGGAACAAGATTCACGGTTGCCACAACCGGACCGTGGTGGTGTCGGCCAAGCGCGGGGAAATCGCGAACAAGCACAAGGTGGTGCTGGATGCGTATGGGGTCGCCAACGTCCACTTGTACGAGGGCCAACAGTGGATGCGCTACGAGCCCAAGGCGAAGATGCGGGCCCTGCATGAGATTTATCCGGACGGAGTCGAGATCCCCACCCGGCTGATCGGTGAAAACATCATTCAGATGCCGACGATGAAGACTCACGTCTTCACCACCATCACCGGTGCGATGAAGAACGCTTTCGGAGGCCTGCTCCACGAGAAGCGCCACTGGACCCACTCCGTGATTCACGAGACGCTGGTGGACCTGCTCGCAATCCAGAAGGAGATCCACCCAGGTGTGTTTGCGGTGATGGATGGAACCTTCGCCGGGGATGGGCCAGGTCCTCGCTGCATGGTGCCGTACGTGAAGAACTACATTCTCGCCTCGGCCGACCAGGTCGCGATTGATGCGGTCGCGGCGAAGATGATGGGCTTTGATCCGATGAGCATCAAGTTTATCCGGCTCGCGTCCGAGGACGGACTGGGCATCGGCCGTTTCGAGGAAATCGAAGTCGTCGGGGAAGATGTTTCCGACGTGAACTGGCACTTCCACGACAACCAGAACACCTTCGCCTCGCGCGGTCAGAAGATGATTTATTGGGGACCGCTCAAGCCGTTCGAAAAGATTCTGCTGCGCACCGCGATCGTGCCCTGGAGCTACGCCGCATCGATCGCCTACCACGACCTCTACTGGTACCCGACGATTGGAAAGGGCCGGGTTCGGGAGGCGCTCGCCACGCCGTGGGGTCAATTGTTTAGAGAGTATGAGCAGGGGCTGCGAGAACGCGCGGCCACCGAGCCGGCCAAGGCTGCCTGAATCGATTCAGGGCTGGCGAGCCAGGCCGCAGTTCACCTTACCCTGCACCGTGTTGGTGGTGTGGCAATCGCAGGTATTCAGCAGAGCCGAGCAGCGCGCTTCGTCCGCTGGCGTGGCTGCGATTCGGCTGTCTTCATTCGCGACGCGCTGAAGGCAGAGATCCTTGAGGGTGTTGTTCGTCGCGCAATCGCATAGCCGCTCGGCAAGCTTGCGGCAGCTCCCCTTGCAACCCGCGAAGAAGAACGCGCTGAGGAAAAGACTGAGCAGGAGGTACGGGCGAATTCGACGCATCGAAAGCGGGGCAGGATGCCGGGAGTTCGTCCGCGATGCAACCCCCCGACGAAGAGAATCACCGTTGGAAATCGTAGACGCTTCCCAACCTGAGGATTGCAGTCAGCTCATCGAGCGCGGTCATCGATTCATTGGCAAGCTTCGGATCGCCCAGGTCTCGTGGCGATAGCCGATCGCGATAGTGGTGCCGGACCCATTGCTCGAGAGTCTTGTGTAGCTCCGGCGTGAAGAACACGTTGGCGAAAATGGCGTCCTTTTCTTCGTCACTGAGCCAGATCCGTTGGCGTAGGCAAGCAGGTCCGCCGCCGTTTTGCATCGACTGGCGAACGTCCAGGTAATGGATCTCCTTCACCGGATTATCTTGAGCCTTCACCCGCTCGAGGAAAGCCCTGGCGGGCTTGGAACTCTTGCTCTCCTTGGGAGCGACCATCACCATCGAGCCGTCTGGAACGGTGAGCAGCTGCGAGTTGAACGGGTACGCCTTGACTGCTGCCGCCAGAGGCAACTGCGAATTTCGACCCAGGGCATAGCGGAACTCGGCGCCGAGAAGCTTATGCAAGGACCCGAGCAGCGGCTGTGGATTTACAAAGGCCTTCTGGTGGAGCATCAGAAAAGACTCGTTCGCGACCGCCAGCACATCGGTGTGGAACGCTCCGGCGTCGATTGCCTCGGCTGGCTGGCGAGGGAAAAGGCAACGCGAGGGCGATAGCTGATGCAACCTGGCGAGCGCCTGGCTCGCTTCGAGGGTCTGGCGGGCCGGGAATTTCTTTGGTGTTGGGTAGTGTTGGTAGGTGCTCCGGCCCCAAGCGAAGAGATGGACCGCCTCACCACCTCGAACGCAAAGCCTCAGGTGGTTGGCCGCGCCTTCGTCGGCGAACTGGCCGCCACCCGGCAATGGATCGTGCACCGCGAAGCGATGCTCATCAGCGAAGATCGCTCGCAGGACCCGATGGGTGGTCTCGGCCTCGATTGCGCGATGGAACATCTGCTGAAGATTCGCTGGCGTGATGTGCATCCGCCCATCCGCGGTATCGGTAGAAGGCGCGCAGGTCGCTGCATTCGCGGCCCACATTGCCGCCGCGCTCGAGCAAAGGCGCAGCAGATGTTCGTTCTCTTTCGCCACTCGGACGATGATCTCTTCGTCGGTGCCGCTAAATCCGAGTTGCCGGAGGGTGCGAAGTGAAGGACGCGGATGGGGCGGGAGAACGGCCTGGCCAACCCCCAGGGCGGCGACGTGGGCCATCTTGCTCAAGCCCTGCAGCGCGGCTTCGCGCGGATTGGAGAGCTCTCCGGTGTGCTGTTCCGACGCAAGATTTCCCGGTGAGAGGCCGCCGTAGTTGTGCGTGGGGCCTACCAGCCCGTCGAAGTTATGTTCGTGCGTTGGCATATAACGCTGGCGTGAAGGTCCCTTTAGCAAAGCGCGTCAAACGGTACCTTCGTTATTGCGTTGTCCGCGCGGCGCTGTTTGGGGTCGAGTGGCTGCCGATCCAGGTGGCGGGGTGGCTCGGGGAGGCACTGGGTTCCTTGGCCTTTCGGCTGGCTTCGAAGACACGACGATCAGCGCTCGAATCCTTGGCTAGGGCGTTTCCGGAATTGAGTGCCGAGCGTCGCCGAGCGCTCGCGTGCAGTTCTTTTCAGCACCTCGGGCGCTGCGCGTTCGAACTCGCCTGCATCCGCCAACTCGATCCCCGGATCGGTCAGTGGGTCGAATGGAATGAACAGCAGCGGGGGTTGCTCGAGAACGCCCTCGCCAGAGGGCGCGGAGTACTGTTTGTCTCGGGGCATGTGGGCAACTGGGAGTTGCTCGCTCGCCGGGTTGCGCTGGCGGGCCTGCCGGCGTCGACGATCGCCAAAGAATCCTCCGATTGGCGCCTGACACGGCTAGTGGAAAGATTTCGGATTCAAGGCCGTGTGGAAAGCATTTGGCGGGGCCAACAAGGAGCTGCCAAACGGATGCTGCGGGTGCTTAAGTCGGGAGGAATTTTGGGATTTTTGATTGATCAGGACACTGCCGTGCAGTCAATCTTCGTGCCCTTTTTTGGACATCCAGCCGCGACCCCGCGCGCGGCCGCGGACCTGGCTTTGAAAACCGGCGCTGCGGTAGTGGTCGGCTTCTGCCAGCGGAAGGAAGATGGTCGCTATCGGTTGTCGATGAAGGAGATTTTGCCCAGGCAAACAGGAGATGTGGAAAACGACGTGGTGGCACTTACCCAGGATCTGACCGCCGAGATTGAGAGCGCGATTCGCCGCACGCCTGAGCAATGGGTGTGGATGCATCGGCGGTGGAAGAGTCAACCGTGTTGACAGCAAGTCAGATGCGAAGGGTTGCGCTTCTCCTGACCTTTGGGACGCTGAGCGCCTGTCCAAAGCCGCCCACATCCGACGAGTCTCTGCCTCCGGAGGTCATCCTGAGTGGGGCGCGACTTCGATCCTTTCGTGGAAGCGAATTGGCCGCGACCGGACGCGCCGCGCAGGTCACCTATCGGCGCACCACCGCGGATCTCACCGCGTCGGAGGTGCTCCTTCGTTTTCCTCCGCGCCAAAGCGGTGGTCCCAGCCCTGCGCTTGGGGTCGTGGAAGTTCGTGCCCCGGCGGTAGTCGGAAATCGACTCACCCAGCAGGCCGACGGGCGAGATGGGGTCTGGGTCCGAACCGGCAGCGGTTTGGTGGGTCGGACCGACCGCGCGCATTTCGATGGCGTGTCGATGATCGCAACCGGCAACGATCCGGTAACGGTGGACGGGCCGAGGTATAGGGTCAACGCGGACGCGTTCTCGCTGAAGCTCAACGCCGAGGAGTACTCGTTCATGCAGAAGGTCTCGAGCCGGCTGGGCAACGAGCGATGATCGAGTTCTTCGTGATGGCGTTTTTCGCGGCACCCCAGTCGGGTCGATCCCCACCGGACGGAGGTACCCCGACGATTTCGAGCACGCAGGTCAATCATCCGATCCAAATCAAGTCCGAGCAGTTGCAGATCCTCGAAAAGAGGCAGATCGCGATCTGGTCGGGGCATGTAAAGGCCAAGCGCGATACCACCGATCTCACCTGTGACCGGCTGATTGCGCATTACACCAAGGACAAGGAAGTCAGCCGAATCGAGTGCATTGGAAATGTCGAGGTGTGGGATGGGAACAAGTGGGCGAGGGGGGAGCGCGGCGACTTCGATAACCGGACCGGCATTCTCGAGGTGACGGGTTCGCCGGAAGCAAAAGATGGCAACAACCACGTCAGGGGGACCAAGGTCATCTTTTACAAGGAGAAGGACACGATCCACGTGGAGAACGCCACCACATTGTTCGACAACCCCCCCAAGGAACCGCCGCCTCCTAAAGGCGCTGGAACCAAGAAGGGAAAGCCGGGGAAATGACCACCCGGTTGGTCGCGCAGGGGTTGGTAAAGGCCTACCGCCGCCGCCGCGTGGTCGACGGCGTTCACTTCGAAGTTCGGCAGGGCGAGGTGGTTGGTCTGCTCGGTCCCAACGGAGCCGGGAAGACGACCAGTTTTTATCTGGTACTAGGGTTGGCGAGCCTGGATGCCGGAGCGGTCACCCTCGATGGTGAGGACCTGACCCACCTTCCCCTTCACCATCGCGCGCGCCGCGGTATCGGCTATCTGCCGCAAGAGGCGTCGATTTTTCGGAAGCTCAGCGTTCGGGAAAACTTCCTTGCCGTGCTGGAACTCGATCGTCGCATGGACCGGCAAGTTCGGGCCAAAAAGGCCGCCGCCCTGATCGAGGAATTTGGCTTGCAGCATGTCGCCAACAGCCGCGGGGACACGCTTTCCGGTGGAGAGCGCCGTCGCGTGGAGATTGCCCGATCTTTGATTCCTAGCCCGCGGTTCATGCTTTTCGACGAACCGTTTGCAGGAGTCGATCCGATCAATGTGACCGACCTGCAAAGACAGATCGTCCTTTTGAAGTCTCGCGGCCTCGGCGTATTGATCACCGATCACAACGTTCGCGACACGCTTCGGATCTGTGATCGGGCTTACATCATCGCCCAGGGCAAAATTCTCGAAGAGGGAACTCCCGCCGAGATCGCCCAGTCACCGCAGGCGCGAAGTGTCTACCTAGGGGAGCGGTTTCGGCTGGACGACCATCCCACGGACCCCGCGTTTTCCAGGGAAAAGCTGTAGCAAAGTAAGATACTGAATTTATTACCTGGCCCGTTTGCCATAGACCCCAGAAGGGGAAGTTGATAGGTTTTGGCACGGTCTTTGATAGGGGCCGCTCCCTGGCCCAAAACCGGCTAGTCCTGAACCATGGCGATGGAGCTCAAGCAGCAGCTAAAGCTGACGCAGCAGCTGGTGATGACGCCCCAGCTTCAGCAGGCGATCAAGCTGCTACAGCTTTCTCGGATGGAGCTCTTGGAGCAGGTCCGGGAGGAGATGGAGCAAAATCCGCTGCTCGAGCAGCCCGATGAGCAGGAGGATTTGTCGGATAAAGCCCCCGGCGAGGCTTCGTTGGAAGCAGCCAACGCGGAGCCCGCGACCAACGCCGAGGCTCCAGTGCCCGAAAAGGCAGTAGAGCTGAAAGTCGACGGGGAAGGTCCGCCAGAAATTGACTGGGAAGCGTACTTCAACAGCTACCAGTTCAACGAACAGACCACGACCTCCAATCGCGGCAGCCTGCCCACCGGAGATCAGCCCTCCTTCGAAGCCAATTTGGTGCGAAGGGTGGACTTGTTTCAGCACCTCTCGGAACAATTTGGGCTCTTGAGGCTCAATGACGCCGAGCGGCGGATCGGTCTTTTGATCCTCGGCAACCTCGACGACGACGGTTACCTCAAACTACAGGACGTCGAAGGGGATCCGCTGATCCGATTGGCCACCGAGGCGGACGTCGCGCTGTGCGTCACCGAAAAGACGCTCCGCAGAGTTCAGCACCTCGATCCGAAGGGTTGCGGCGCACGAGATCTCCAAGAGTGCTTGCTGATCCAAGCCGCCGCGCTCAACGAGCCCGGCGCAGCTCTGCTGGGAGTGATGATCAAGAAGTACATGAAGCACTTGGAGTCGAAGAATCTGCCCGCGATCGCCAAGGATTTGCGGATAAACCTGGAAGAGGTGGTCGAGGCCTCCAAGCTTCTGTCCAAGCTGGATC
>WNFD01008206.1_pt1 | contig 10293 bp, 8 predicted proteins | sample 5400491 | NCBI WGS metagenome assembly WNFD01 (sample SAMN13153343, study PRJNA577476) | soil metagenome | isolation source: 120 cm saprolite under Douglas fir tree site 2 hole 2 replicate 2 | place: USA:California | collected 2015-04-18 | reverse complement strand
AAGATCCAACGCCTGACAGTCTTTCCTGGTGATTCAGTTGAAGCAGCCATCAATCTAGCTGTATAATGCAGGATGCTATATAAGCCCTTCAACAGGCCGCCATTCATACCCTGACGTATCACAGTGTGCATCTTGCCGCCCCTCGGTCTTCTGGCACTATTGGTCCGTCATGGTTAATCTGTTTTCCTTCGTTTTCCTCGCAGCATCGCTCTCAATTCAAGCAAACGGAATATCTATCGGCCCTGTCACCGATCTTCACATTGTTAATGGAGACCTTACCCCGGATGGTTTCAAGCGCCCGTAAGTGTACATCACGCGGCATGGAAGTACCGACTCAACTCAGCCTTCTTCCATTAGTGCAGTCCTTGCTGCAGTCCTTGATGAGGGGATATTTCCGGGTCCTACCATCGCGGGATATAAGGTTGGTTCTGAACAACTCTCCGTAGCGGTATGGTGACCCGGACGTATAGGGAGATACCTTTTCCATTAATGTCATCAATCAACTTAATGACATTAAGGGGATGGATGTCGTCACCTCTGTAGTAAGTATCCCTGGTCTTAATGACACAGAATTATTTACGTTCGTGTTCAGCACTGGCATGGTATCGATCAGCATTCGTTCAATGAGTTCGATGGTGCTGCCTTCGTGAATCAGTGTCCTATCCCACCAGGTACTGCGTTCCGTTACACGTTCAGTGTTCCAGAACAGGCGGTAGGTTATGGGTGCTTTGTTGCGAATTGGATGTATGAATGTACATCATTTTCAGGGCACATTCTGGTACCACAGTCACTTTGAAAACCAGTATTGTGATGGCTTGCGCGGAGCGTTTGTTGTGCGCGATCGTCAAGACCCACACGGACATCTATATGATATCGATGATGGTACCTGAATCGTGCTTCTCGATACCGCACTAGCGCACAACTAAAATGTACTACAGATTCCACGGTCATCACGCTTGCCGACTGGTGCGATTTGCTCCAGAGATCTCGTTACAATACAGGGTGGGCTTACATCATAATCAGGTACCACTACCTCTCCCACGTTCCGTCACCATACGGTCGTCCAGAGTCCAGTAGTACGCTCATCAATGGCAAGGGTCGTTACTCTCCTGGACCCCCTGGTCCTGCCGGTGCTGTGGAACTTGCTGTTTTCAATGTCCAGCCAATGACCAGGCAAGCGAGCTCCGTACCCCTTCAGCAATTGAAATGACTTTTGACTGGCCCTCCAGATACCGTTTCCGCCTCGTCTCCATTTCCTGTGATCCCAATTGGAAGTTCTCTATAGATAACCACATGTTCACTATAATCGAAGTGGACGGAACCAACGTTGATCCCTTAGAACCGGTGGACCAGATCCAGATCTTTGCTGGCCAGCGTTACTCATTTGTGGTGAGCGCTCACGTGCGAATTTCCGTGTAACACTGACACTGAAACATTCGTTGTAGCTGACTGCCAATCAGCCTGTTGATAACTACTGTAGGTCGACAGCGGATCCCACTGGCATATACTGATTCCATGTCAGGGATCCGTGCGATCCCAAACAGCGGCAACGATACAACTGATAATGGGATGAACTCCGCGATTCTGCGTTATGCTGGCGCGACGATTGCCGATCCAACTACTATTGATACTAGCGGCAAGCACCCCCTTATTGAAACTGATCTGAAGGTACGTCCTCTCTTGTTCACTGGAAATGCTACGCTGTGTTGAGGCTCTGTTTTCTTTGCAGCCATCGGTGCCCATTCTTGTGGTGAGGAACCTCGTTTATCCGTGACAAAGGCTATTTGGATTAATTTTTGCTTTAGCCCGGAAAACCTCAACTTGGGGGCGCAGATCATAACATCGTTTTGAATATCAGCGCGGTGAGTTTATGCGCTCTCGATCATAGGCAACATTTGATCGTCACCGGCTAGTCTACTAAGCCAGTTTTCGCATTTGAAATAAACAATTTCACCTACCAGAGCCCGCACTTGCCCATTTTGCTCCAAATTCTAGCTGGTGTCCCCGCCGGGAACCTCTTTCCCTCTGGAAGTATCTATCCACTAACGCGCGGTGAATCGGTGGAGTTGTATATACCACAAGTGTCAGCACTTGCTGCGAGAACCGGCCCTGTGAGTCCCATACTCGTCATGCAACTTGAGTTTTATGTGACGTTTCAACAGCATCCCGTCCATCTTCATGGTCATTCCTTCCATGTCATTCGTAGCGCAGGGAGCAAGACCTACAACTACAAGAAGAATCCTGTATTGCGTGATGTAGTCAACATTGGCGATCTTACGGATAACGTCACCATTCGTTTCCAAGCCAATAACCCTGGGCCGTGGTTCTTACACTGTCACATTGATTGGCATCTCACGGCGTAAGTGTTTTCATACATTCGTGTTCACGTGAATCAAGAATAACTGTCCTTGTAGTGGCTTCGCCGTAGTTTTTGCTGAGGATGTTCCAGATGTGAAATCAACCGATAAACCTCCCCGTGAGAGCGTTTGATTGTATATGGATGGATGGGATTACTGATATCTCATTGAAGCTTCCTGGTTCGACTTGTGCTCTAGCTATTATGAGTATCTGATTGCCACTTGAAGGAGATAGTAGTACAGGATGTAGATGTATTTCTAGTTGACGGAATCGATTAGCCGTAAATGGACCAGATTGCTGAGTCAGCCTGGGTCCATGAGTGACACAGCCACGCGTTTCACGTTTGTCCGGCCGTCCCGTTGGTCCCAAGCCCTCCCAGCTGAGAGACCGTGGTGAGTCCGTTCCCGAGCCTAGTCCCACTCTCGTTCTACTCCTCCGAGCCCATCCTCACTCAAAATGCTCCTCCCGTACTCTTTCCTCAGACTTCCTCTATTGTATCATGGAACAACCTCATATTCTCTCCCAACCCACATCTTCTTCCGTTGTTAGTATTCCGACAAGTCAACTCCATCTTTTGTCCTTACACACCACACCCAGGCCCAAAGCTCGGTCTACATAGCTGACTCTACCCATAATTTGAACGGAAATCCGTCGCACTCCCAGGCCACTGGACCCACTCAAAGCGAAGAACTCTATAAACGATCCGTCATGCTTGTCATCTGGTACAAGGTTTGTTGGTCCACGTCGTTTCAGTTCCGCTCACTCATGGCTATATAGCCTCATACGACTCCTCTCCGTCTCTGGCACCCCCTGCCCACCTTCCCGTTCCTTCAGCTTTCTCAATTTCCATCCCTCCTCTCATCGCTCTCCCTAACTCAAAATTCTTTCGTTGACGCTTACAACGCTGCCACTGCCCAATGGGAACAGCATATGATAGAAACAGTCCGACTTGTCGCCTCCGAACAGCGCGTTCTGTACAAGCTCCGGAAGAGTCTGCTCGAAGAACTGGCTGACGAGGAATGTCCTGGCCTCCAGGAAGAGATTGCCGCCCAGCCACGGATGGAACAGAACGGAAAGCTCTCTTTTCCGCCTCAGACCCCCTCTGGCCAAATGAAGAGACGGGCACCTGACGTTACGCCTGAATCCACTCCTCCAAACAAGTATTATATCCCCGATGCTATGTATCAGGGTACACCTCAACCAGTACAGGCACACCAGATTCACCAGTATGGGTTACCTGTCGCACAACAACAGACCTTCCCGCAAAATTTGTCTACACCAAAGCGTGTACAGGGCCAAGCCGTACCCATCCATGCATCAAGTTCGCAGTCCCAGGTACAGACGACGTCATCACCCCCCGCGAATTCCAACGCGGTACCGAAACAGCCATTCGTGTATGGCCAGCAACTTGATATCTACCCAGGCGCGACATCGGAGCCCAACTCCATGAGGAATGGCAACGTTCCCGCACTTCCGTCAAGGCCATCTCCTCCTGCATCATCCAAGGCTCCCATCCCTCATCACCCTCATCCACCCCTGAAACGATGGCCGAATGACTACAGCGTCCAAGAGGTTTCCCTTGGATTTGACAAGATGGACGCCCTAGCCAACTCGCAGCCTTCCCTGACACAGCGCGCGGCTTTTGAGCGCGTTTTTGGCTGTCGCTACGTCAAGAGCACTGTTTGCAGGCATCGCGCTGTGTGGCGTCGCGCAGACGAAGAGATGCGTGACGCGTTCATCAAGCTTGGCCGAGACGAGCGTGCGATGTGGGGCGAATTTGTACGGCGCGTAGAGGGTCGCGCGTCTGGGCTGAGTTTGCAAGCTGCTCCTGGCGAGTCGGAGGTGGGGCACATGCAGGGTGTGATGCAGGTCCCGCTGCAACGCCTGTCCCTGCGAAGGGATGACGGTGAAGCTACGCAGGAACCCGTCATGGGCTCGCTGGTACCGCCGACTCGAGAGGAGCAGCCTGAACATCGCGGGCTGGGTCCAGCCATGGCCCCAGCTTCCGCGCCAGGTCAGCCTGGCGAAACGAATCATGTCCCGATGCAACATTCTGGTGAGTGGGCTTATCTCTCCCGCGGACGCAACGTACCCGCTGATCACGATTTCGAAGTTGTATTTGATTCTTCGTCCTCCCTGGCGGATGGGCTCGGTGGAGGTGACCAAGGATAGGATCCCACTGGGTAATTGGGCAGTGTGTCTATTAGGAATACCTGTTTGCTAGATTTCGGATCATGTATTTTTCTTGTGCGACATGCATCTTCACGTCCCTGTCTGATTTGCCTTATCACGCGTATAGCGTTGAATATCTATGAGTGAAGAGTGAGACCGTTGCAGATGTCTGGCCCTCGGGATGGCAAGGTAACAGGAAAAGCTATAAACTCATTTCATAGTCAGACGAGGCTAATCTAGTTTCGTGATATGTTGCAAGTCTTTAAATCATCCTAGATAAACTCCTCACACATCCGGCGTGAGACCCATCCCATCCATACATTAGTGAGACGTGATATCTGGCCAAATGGAACGTAATGACATTCTTAACAACTACAGCCTTCATCTAACCAGTGGCTCTCCGCAACCGTCTTCCTCTCCACAACCTGTCGGGCACCATCTCGTAGAAATACGGTGCCAGCTTCTCCCGCAGCGCGCGCTCCACCTGGTCGTCGCTCGTGCTCCTCCGCGCCATAGTCGCCAAGACGGCCCTCGCCACCAGCCGCTCGAGCGGCTCGACGTCCCAGCCCGCCTCCCGCGCGCGCGCCTTCTCATCGCCCAATATGAGCGCGAGCGCGGGGGCGCGACACCCGGTGTCCCCTAGGCCAAGCTCCAACAGCGCGGCGCAGGCGACTTCGGGCCGCAGGTCCTCGGGCTGCATGCCCGCAGCTCGCGCGTGGCCGCCGAGGAAGTTGACCGCCCAGGTGGCGCGGGGCGAGTTCGAGTTTGGGTGTGCCTGGTCTGTTGCTGCTTGTTGAAGGCCGAGCTTGAGGTGCGCGGAGAGGATGGTGAGGACGAAGCGGTAGGAACGCACGTCGGGCTTCAGGTCTAGCGCGCGGAACGTTTGCAGCGTGACGAAGGCGCCTGCGTAGTCCGTGGATAGCATGAACAGCCTGAGCGCGACGTTCAAGGTCGAGACGCGCACGACGGGGTGCGCGCGCGGGCCTGCTGCTTGGATGGCGAGCACGTGGCACTCCAGCATCTGGCGGAAGAGTTGGCGTGGCGTAGGTGCGTTCGGGGGTTGGCGTGCGCGGAGAAGACTCGGACTGCGGGACGTCCATATACGCTGGAGCGCGTTGAAGAGACTGCCGAAGACAAATGAGTCTGGGATCATGTGGGCACTGGCGTCCCTCAGAATTGTTTCGTATATTTTGAATGCTTGGTGGAGGTTTTCTTTTCGTACGGCTGCTTGAATGAGTACGTTGAGTAGGGGTAGGTCAACCTTGATCTGAGATTGGTTCATTTTGTCTAGCAGGGACTCTAAGCGGCTGGAGGACAGAGAACCTTTATTCGAGAGTTCGCTTATTAGAGTTGTGTAGGGCCCTGCATTCGCAGGTCGTGGCCGATTATGAGCGTCTTGGCGCGAGACAACAAGATCTTCTGCTGTACCCATGCACCCAACGTGTGAATAGAATCGGATAAGCTTGTTGATAGTGTTTGGCTTCATATCATATTCTGATCCTCTAGAGTCGATATATCTATCGACTAAGTTGCTGACAAATTGCGAATCGAGAAGGGGGTGGTTTTTCATAACGTCAAGAAGCTGACAAAGACGACGTTCCGAGTAGGAGCGGAGGGAAACAACGTGCGAGAGCTCGTCGAAAAGGGATGGAAGCTCCTCTCGTTGTTCCTGCGGGGCCTTGACAATGCTCGAGCAGACAAGCATCTTGGCGCGGAGCCCGCTGGATGCAAACATCCCTTTAGCATACATTTTCTGGTGAAGCACAAGGGCATCCTTGAAACGTTTGTGGTCGAGAAACGCAGAAATGCCGCGCTCGTATACGCCGAAGCGAGAGGAGCGATCATCTAAGGGTATCCTAGAGATACTTCTTTTGAAAAACCCGACGGCTTCCTTGTTCTTCTCTTGCTTCAATAGCTGGTCGACCGAAAGGATTATCTGGCTTATTCTTGACCACTGCTGACGTTTTGCGGCAAAATCATCGGGAGAAAGCGTCCGACAGCCCGGATGGGAAGCGAATTGACGGATGAAAAGAAAACGGGAAGTCCCATTGGTACACCTTGGAAAATACATCTTGTCAACGCATGCAACATAGGACACTAGGTCTAGAGGGTCCTTAATGTCTGTAAAATGTAGCGGATTGACGAGTAAATCTGACGTTCATGGGGTAGGGTGCTGGGAACCTTGTTGTTCCCGCTCCCACTGTAGCTGTTGAGTTGGTCGCAAACTGAGCGCGTGACGTTCGGGCGTCTATCGCGGCTCCGCTCAGTAAACGGAGAGGCTGACAAACTGAGATCAGGCGCCTGACAGGCGGCGATCTCAAGATCTTTTTTTTTTTAAATCACGGTTTATAGTCCTAGCTACTTAGGCTACGAGACTGTATAAATACAAGCGAGCAGTTAATCGACTTGTAAGAAGATAAACTACTATAGGTAGTGGGTATGTAAGTGTCCCTGCCCTTGAAAACTCGGGTGGTGGAATGCGCGTAAGTATTTATGGAGTTGTCCTAAAGAGGAAGGTCCCTAGAATGCACAATATGTGATATGTGAGAATGGCCGTGTGAGTGAAGCACTTGGTTATAGGCCTTAGATTAGAGGATCCCCGCACAACCGGTCTACTAGCATTTCACTCTGCGTTCGACGGCTTCTGGCAGGGCATAATGTGCGGCACGACCACGGGTTAACTACTCCCGCGGCCGCAAGGAAAGCAGAACGCCGACCTCGAATACTTTTAACGTCGCTGCGGGGGGACGAGCCCTGCAGGTGGACATGAATCGCGAAGGGCGCGCGAGTTTGTGGCGCGGGGTCACTACTCCCGTGTGAGCCCGCGTACAGGCATCTTGGAATGAATCCATAATGGGAGGAAGCAACGTTGCGGGACACAACCCCCACACGGTCGCGATGAATCCTCCAAGGGTGTGCGGCCGCGAATGGCCGATGGAAGGTGACCGGAAGAAGCCGGTTGGCTGTGAATGGCAGTGAAGCCAATGTGAGTTGGCCGTGGTGGGCCTGGGTGTGGGGGCGAGTTTGAGTGCCGGCGTGACAGCCGGTGGGTTGGTCGGTGCCGTGAGGGTTCTCGACGGAGATGAAAGGGGTGCGTTGATGCGCGAGGCATGCCGCATGTCCCTTCCCTATGGCGATGTGTGTTGTGGGCGGGGGGGAGTGGGAGTCGAACCCAGGTACCCCGAACGTCCTAGGGTGTGTGACCCGTTGATGCGCCAGGGAGCGAGTGCCGCGACGCTCGAAAGCGCGGGGACTACGATGGCTGCATACCGGGGGCGATCTCAAGATCTCGGGTCATCCATTCAGCGATCTCAGTCGATCTCAGTTCTATGGTGGCGTTCGCCGTCCGCGCGCGGACTCTTTGCACACATTCCATTGTCCGCCTCTCTTTCATCCGCGAAGGACCGTCTCACAGTTGCATCCGCCAATATTAATCTTCGTCTTCAAACTTATCAAGGTAAATCTATGAAGGCGCTCTTCATGGGAGTTCTCGGGCGGTTCTTCGAAGCTGATCGGGCACGCTACATCCCGCAGGCAGGCAGTCACGTTCAAAAGCGAACGTAATCATAAAAGATGGATGATACCACCAACATAACACCCCGTCAAAGGACACGAAAGGTGAACAGTATGCGTTCGATATCGGACAATGTTCACGGTTATGGTGCGCCGCACATTCTAGTCAGCATGCGAATAGCGTTCTAAAGCGATACAGTCAAACTGGGGCCGCATGTCTGGAGGGTTGTGGATACGTATGTGGCCTACATATTTCTTTTCCTGCTTTTCTATGTTTATCGTGTCTTATGCACAGGAGACACTTCCAACGTCTTCGATATATTAAACAACTCGGGCTTTCGTATTACGTCTGGCCTGGAGCGTCGCACAATCGATTTGAGCACAGCTTAGGTGAGAGCATGTCGCTCAAATGTGTATAAATGCGCCTAATTCTCAACTAGGAGTGGCGTACTTGGCTCGCCAACTGGTTATGCACCTCAAGGATGACCAACCCGAGCTGGGCATTACTGATCGTGATGTCAGATGTGTCGAGCTAGCCGGCCTTTGCCATGACTTAGGTCACGGTCCATGGAGCCACGCGTGGGATGGTTCATACATTCCTAGTGCGCTGTGAGTCGCGCTTTCTTTGACACATCACAATCCCACTTACATCTAACAATATATAGGAGAGCGGGATTCTTGCCCAAAGATAGCAATTGGCAACATGAGGACGCATCAGAGTTGATGTTCGATGATATGATGAAAGAATACAACCTAGACATCCCAACACAAGACGTTGAGTTTATCAAGGCTCTTATTGCTGGTGACGGCGCCAGATGCAGGTCGGCTGCTTAAATCAATGCGTTTCGAGCTCCGTCAGGTTTGATCTGTTTGCAGCGACGAGAAGTCTTTCCTATTCGAGATCGTTGCCAATAAGAGGAACGGCATCGATGTAGACAAGTAACTTCGCTCCCTCCTGAAGTGCTGTTGACGTTCTAATTTGTCCACCGAGATTTGACTATATTGCCCGTGATACCAGGGCAATCGGCGATAATCAGAATCTTTCTTTAACTCGGTATGGGCCTTTCATTGTTGGTTAACGAGCTGATACAACTTAACACCTACAGTCTCATCAACTCGGCCCGGGTGGTTGAAAACCAGATTTGTTACGATATCAAAGACGCAAACCAGATATATGAGCTCTGCTATACCCGCTTCAGTTTGCATAAACGCATATACAACCACAAAACCGGTCCGTTCTCAAAAGATATTGCACTTGTCTGGATACTAAATGAAGAACTGATAGCCAAGGCTATCGAACATATGATCATTGATGCGATGCTCGCTGCAGAGCCATATCTGAAGATCGCTAGCCAAATTTATGACCCGAAGAGATACCTCGGACTTACAGACGATATTAGGACCGAGATCCAACGCTCCCAGACACCGGTGAGTGCCTATGTCCTCAGATTCCTCGTCGGTCTGGACGATGATGTATGGTTCCAGGAGCTCTTAGAGGCACAGAGAATCCTTGAGCGCATGCAGAACCGGGACCTCTATCGCTGCGTTGACTACAAGGTCTTTGACTGGGAACACCGTGAGCTACTCAAAGAGACTATTACTGCTGCAGGTATTGTGGAAGAGGCGAAGCGGGATTGTTCTGTATGCGCTGGGCAGCCTGCTGGATTAGACCCTGAAATTGACGACGAGGACGATGGCATCACTCCCGAGGATATCAACGATCTGACACCTGACAAAGTGATTGTAACCTTCTCTACGATGCATTACGGAATGAAAGACAAGAATCCACTGGATTTTGTCAAATTTTATTCCAAAAACCGGCCCGATGGTATGTCGTACTGCGTCCGAATTGTTTTGAACAATATTTCCAACCAATTCTATCTAGAGTGCCGCCATGCACAGCGAGGAGACCTGTCTCTGCTCATGCCGAAACAATTTGCGGAGGTACTTCTGCGCGTCTATACGAAGGATGTCCGGTACGTACATCGTCTCATGTGCTGTGTAGGTATATGACCCAAAAGCACTCTAGGTTCTTTGGTATTGTCCAGGCAGGCTACCGCAAGTTGCTCACTCGTATCACCCAATCGTCGGAGCCCACCAGCATTGACGTACAAGGCTCCGACTCGGATGGCATAGCCGAACGTCCTCGCACTCCAACGATGAACTCGCGAGTGTCGAGTTTCAAAAGCAGCTTCAGTGCAGAACCGGGCGAGAACGACGAGAATGGGTCACCATTTCTCAACCAGTTTA